>Ga0066903_100004873_pt1 | contig 11476 bp, 7 predicted proteins | sample PanSoiMetaGPlot1_FD_67491 | JGI IMG/M metagenome (GOLD analysis project Ga0066903, IMG submission 67491) | Tropical forest soil microbial communities from Panama analyzed to predict greenhouse gas emissions - Panama Soil - Plot 1 (version 2) | ecosystem: Environmental > Terrestrial > Soil >...
TAAGGAAATGGGACAGATGGGGATTTCCCCCCTTCATCGAAGAACCTGATGCTTCCCAACTAAATTTACGATTGGCCTGATTGACACGACTGTGAAAGACTACGCTCCATGCTTGATGCCTCAGGCCGACGATCCAGAGCTAATATCTCACTCGACGTCTATCTTCGCCTGACCCGCATGTTCGTCTGCTGCGGTCCTCCCGCCTCGCGCTAGACCTTCTTGATCCGAAGTCCGTTCCAAAACATTCCACACAGCAGGTGTCCGATGAACGAGACCGTTCTTTGGGAAGAGACCATCCAGCCCGGAGCTTCCTGGTCGCATGTACTCAAACGCGGCACAGCTCTTCGCGTTACCGACCTCGAGGGTGGATCCAATGTCGGCGGCATTTTCTACAACTTCGAATGCCCCACCGAACGCTACAACATGCCCGACACGCTCAAGGCCCAGCACATTGCGCGGCTCACGAAGGGATTCGTTCTCTACTCCGATATGGGACGCATCCTCCTTTCAATTACCGGCGACACCGCCGGCTGGCACGACCCGATCGGTGGCACATCGAACCGCGAGATCGTCGAGGCAAAATACGGCCCCTCCACTTACCAGCAGGACCGCAACGACTGTCACAAGAACGGCCGCGACAGTTTCCTGGTAGAGCTTGGCAAATGGGGACTCGGCCCCCGCGATCTGGTGGCTAACGTCAACCTCTTCAGTCGCGTCGATGTGGCAGACGACGGAACCCTCAGCTTCGTACCCGGTAATTCGAAAGCCGGCGATTCGATTGATCTGCGTGCGGAAATGAACGTCCTCGTGATCCTGACGACCTGTCAGCATCCACTGGATCCCGACCCGAAATATCATCCCAAGCCGGTTCAAGTTTCGATTTGTCGGGTTGCGGCTCCAACCGCAGATGATCCCTGCCGCCTCTCCCGTCCCGAAAATGGACGCGGCTTCACCCTGACCGAACGATATTTCCTCTGAGGAACTGATCATGAGCGCTACCATGACGAGCGGCAAGAACCTGGTCGGAAGCAAGCTGCGGCCCGAAGCCGCGATCTACCGCCACGTGATCAACGCTGGCGATCCCTGGATTTACGAGATCAAGAAAGGGCAATGCTTTCGCATTGTCGACCTGCATGGAAATCAGGCCGTCGACACGCTGTTCTACAACGCACATGACTACTCCGACCGCTACAGCGCGCAAGACACCATCCAGCAGCAGAGAAACATTTACCTGACCACCGGAACCAGGCTGATGTCCACCGCCGGAACCGTCCTCCTGACCATCATCGCCGACACCTGCGGACGGCACGACACGCTTGGCGGCGCATGCGCGAACGAAAGCAACATGGTGCGTTACGCCATTGAGAAGCGTCACATGCACGCATGCCGCAGCAGCTTTCTGAAAGCCGTCATTGACTGGGATCACGGCATGTCAAAGCGCGACATCACCAGCAACATTAATTTCTTTATGAATGTTCCCGTTACTCCGGAAGGCAAGCTGACGTTCGAAGATGGAATTTCCGAACCCGGCAAGTACGTCGAGCTGCGAGCCGAAACCGATGTGCTCGCCCTCATCAGCAACTGCCCGCAGTTGAACAATCCGTGCAATGCCTACAATCCAACTCCCGTTGAAGTCCTGATCTGGGCGGCGGAGCCATAAATGTTCGGCAAAGTCCTGATCGCGAATCGCGGAGCCATCGCCTGCCGGGTCATCCGCACTCTCCGCAGGATGGGAGTCGCGTCGGTCGCGGTGTATTCCGAAGCCGATCGCCATTCGCTGCATGTGGATCAGGCGGATCAATCCGTCTGCATCGGTCCTCCCCCGGCAGCACAGAGTTATCTCTCAATTCCCGCGATTCTGAATGCCGCCAGGGAAACCGGTGCCGAGGCCATTCATCCCGGCTACGGTTTTCTCAGCGAGAACGCCGGATTTGCCGAAGCCTGTGCCGAACACGGCATCGTGTTCATCGGTCCAACTCCGCAGCAGATGCGCGATTTCGGCCTGAAGCACACGGCGCGCGAAATAGCCGCCAGCAATGGTGTCCCCATGCTTCCCGGGACCGGGGTGCTGAAAAATGTTGAGGCCGCTTTGGGGGCGGCCGATGCCATTGGCTATCCCACGATGCTCAAGAGCACCGCAGGTGGCGGCGGCATTGGCATGCGACTGTGCAGTTCTCCCCAAGAGCTTCGCGAAGCCTACGAAGCCGTCGCGCGTCAGAGTCAGGCGAGTTTCGGCAGCAGCAACCTCTACTTGGAACGCTTCGTCACTGCGGCACGGCACATCGAAGTGCAGATCTTTGGCGATGGTCGCGGATCCGTGATTGCGCTCGGCGAACGCGACTGCTCCATCCAGCGCCGCAATCAAAAGGTAATAGAAGAAACTCCCGCCCCGGGCCTGCCCGAAGAGATTCGCAAAAGAATCCTCGAGACAGGCATCCGGCTCGGGAAGGCCGTTCAGTATCAGTCAGCAGGCACGGTCGAGTTCATCTACGACAATTCGAGTGGCGATTTCTACTTCCTCGAAGTAAATACTCGCCTGCAGGTCGAGCATGGTGTCACCGAGGAAGTCACGGGCATCGACCTGGTCGAGTGGATGGTGCGGCAGGCATCCAACGAGATGCCTGCGCTCGAAAGCATTGTGGTCAAGCCGGCCGGCAGCTCAATCCAGGTTCGCGTCTATGCCGAGGATCCCGCTCGGAGCTTCCAACCAAGCGCTGGCCGCTTGCTGCACGTTCGCTGGCCACAGTCGGCCCGGGTAGAAACCTGGATCGACCCCGGCAGCGAGATCACGCCGTTCTACGATCCCATGCTGGCAAAGATCATCGTGCGGGGATCGGATCGGGCAGACGCGATCGCGAAACTTCGCGCTGCACTGGGCGACACCGAACTGTTCGGGGTCGAGACGAACCTCTCCTATCTGTGCCAGATCTGCGACGCCGGCGAATTCGCAGTCGGCGGCCTCACGACATCTTTCCTCAAAGACTTCCGCTATCACAGGCGAGCCATCGAAGTCATCGAACCGGGAACGCAGACGACCATCCAGGACTACCCCGGCCGGCTGGGTTATTGGTACGTGGGCGTCCCACCCTCCGGTCCGATGGACCCGCTTGCATTCCGGATCGCAAATCGCTTGGCGGGCAACAAAGATGACGCGGCGGGGCTGGAGATCACCCTTACAGGACCCACGCTTCGCTTTGCCTCGGACGCCATGATTGCACTCACCGGTGCGGATTTCGGCGCGCAAATTGATGGTCGTCCGGTCCCGCGCTGGCAGGCCATTCGCGTCAAGCAGAATTCCACGCTCGAACTGTCGAGCGCTCCGGAAGCAGGTGCGCGCGGATATTTGGCGATCGCCGGCGGATTCTTCACGCCTCCATATCTCGGCAGTCGCTCCACGTTCATACTCGGCAAATTCGGAGGGCAGGGCCGGGTTCTTCGCGCTGGTGATGTCCTTCACTTTGACTTTAATGAGACTGCGGTTAGCGAGCCGAGCACCGTGCCCAAATCAGCGACGCCGCAGTACGGCCGAGAGTGGGACATCGGAGTTCTCTACGGACCGCACGGCGCACCGGACTTTTTCACGGCGGAAGACATCGACATGTTCTTCTCCACCGCGTGGAAGGTCCATTACAACTCCGACCGCACCGGCGTGCGTCTGATCGGTCCCAAGCCGCGCTGGGCCCGCAAGGATGGCGGCGAGGCCGGCCTTCATCCCTCCAACATTCACGACAATGCGTATGCCGTCGGCACCGTCGACTTCACCGGCGACATGCCCGTGATCCTTGGTCCCGATGGTCCGAGCCTCGGCGGATTTGTCTGTCCTGCGACTATCGTCGAAGCCGAGATCTGGAAGATGGGACAGCTAAAAGCAGGCGACCTGGTTCGATTCCGTCGGCTTTCCGCTGCGCAAGCTGAAAGCTTTCGGCTCCAGGTCGAAAAATGCGCCGAGACCCTTGCCGGCTCTCTTCCTCGGCTGCCAGAAGCTCATGAAGAAGAAGCGGTCATCTCGCGAAAGCCTGCTTCGAATGGATCGCCTGCTGTTGTCTGCCGTGCTGACGGCGACCGCTACTTGCTCATTGAATACGGCCCCAATGTTCTTGATCTCAATCTGCGCTTCCGGGTTCATGCGCTCGAGCAACAACTGCGTGCAGCCAGTCTCTCCGGAATCGTCGATATCACGCCCGGAGTGCGTTCGCTGCACATTCACTACGATGGCCGCCTGCGGCGCGAAGAACTGCTTGCGGCCCTCGAAGCTTGCGAGCGTCGCATCCCGGAACTCGACGACCTCACCGTTGAATCCCGCATTGTGCACTTGCCTCTCTCCTGGGACGACCCTGCCACCCGGCTGGCAATTCGGAAATATATGCAGAGCGTCCGGCCGGATGCGCCGTGGTGTCCCAGCAATATCGAATTCATTCGCCGCATCAATGGGCTGAACTCGATTGACGATGTTTACAAGATTGTCTTCGGCGCGAGTTACCTTGTATTGGGTCTGGGAGATGTTTACCTCGGTGCTCCTGTCGCGACGCCTGTCGACCCACGGCATCGCTTGGTCACCACCAAGTACAATCCTGCCCGCACCTGGACTGCCGAGAATTCTGTGGGCATCGGCGGAGCCTATCTATGCGTCTACGGGATGGAAGGTCCTGGAGGCTATCAGTTCGTCGGGCGCACGCTGCAGATGTGGAACACGTTCCACACAACCCGGGAGTTTCCTGCCGGAACGCCCTGGCTGCTTCGCTTTTTCGATGAGGTGCGCTTTTATCCGGTGAGCGCGGAAGAATTGCTCGGAATCCGTGAAGCATTCCCTCGAGGAAGATACCCGCTGCGCATTGAGGCTCGTGAGTTTCGACTCCGCGAGTATCACGCTTTTCTGAAATCGATCAAGCCGGAAGCAGAGGCCTTCAAGAAGCATCAGCAGGCAGCATTCGAAGCCGAGCGTGAGCGGTGGGCTGCGGCCGGGCAGGCTGAATACCTTGAGCCGCCCGAGGCGCCCGGACCGGCCGCCGAGGCGGACGTGCCCGACGGTTGCTCGCCGGTCCGTTCCCCGATTTCGGCGAGCGTGTGGAACGTCGCGGTCGAAGCGGGGCAACGGGTTGAAGCGGGGCAGAAACTGATGGTGCTGGAAGCGATGAAGACCGAAATTGCAGTGACCGCTCCCAAGGCGGGCATCGTCGAACGTTTGGCATGTGCTGCCGGCGCCTTGGTTGGGGCCGGCCAAACACTGCTGCTACTGCGTGCGGAGGCGGCGGCGTGAAAAGAGCTGTCGATTTCGCAAACGAGGTCGCGGCCCTCTACGATCGCCTGGACTCTGAATCCCTCAATCCCGTTTGGATCTCCCGCGTCTCCCGGGAAAAAGCTCTCCAGCGGGCCAGCGAGATCGAGGCTCACAGCGAACTGCCACTTGCAGGCATGACCTTCGCCGTCAAGGACAACTTTGATGTTGTGGGGTTGGCTACAACCGCCGGATGCCCCGCGTATGGCTTTCAACCAGGCGCGACCGCGACTGTAGTCCGGCGACTAGAGGAAGCCGGGGCGCTGTTGATCGGCAAGACGAACATGGATCAGTTTGCCACTGGCCTGGTTGGAACCCGTTCTCCCTACGGCGCATGCTCGAGCGTGTTCAACTCGCGCTACATTTCCGGAGGGTCAAGTTCGGGCTCGGCCGTGGCAGTGGCGAAAAAGCAAGTCACCTTCTCGCTCGGTACCGACACGGCAGGTTCCGGACGCGTACCCGCCGCTTTCAATGGCTTGGTCGGCCTGAAACCCACTCGCGGTCTGTTGAGCACGCACGGAGTGGTTCCCGCATGCCGCAGCCTCGATTGTGTCTCAATCTTCGCCGAGAGCTGCGTTGATGCTCACGAGGTCTGGCAGATTGCCCGCGGATTCGATCGTGCCGACCCGTATTCGCGCCAACTGCGCCCCGGACAAGGGGCTGCACCCTGGCTTTATTCCGATTTCCGCTTCGGCGCGCCCGCCCCCGAACAGCTGGAGTTCTTCGGCGATGAGGCAGCCGCATACCTGTTCCACACGGCCGTCGAACACTTGCAGCAAATGGGCGGAGAAAAGGTCGTCATCGATTACACTCCGTTCCGCCTGGCTGCCGAATTGTTGTATGGCGGGTCGTGGGTCGCCGAGCGGTTCGTGGCCATCAAGGATTTTTTCCTTGCGCACTCTGCCGAAATGGATCCCGTCGTGCGGAACATCATCGGGGCAGCCGCCAGGCTCACGGCCGCCGACACGTTCCACGGTGAATATCGCTTGCGGGAGCTTTGCGCAGAAGCCGCCAAGCAATGGCGCGAGATGGATGTGCTCGTGCTTCCGACCACCGGCACCATTTACACGCGGGAGCAGATCGCCGCTGACCCGGTCCAGCTGAACTCGAATCTCGGCTACTACACGAATTTCGTGAACCTCATGGATCTGGCGGCGGTTGCGCTTCCGGCAGGCTTGCGTCCGAATGGATTGCCCTTCGGCATCTCCTTCATCGGGCCCTCCTTTACCGACGAGGCGCTACTCGCTCTCGGGCAGCGATACCTGGGCGGGACAGCGCCACTGGTCGCCAGGTCTCCCGGTTGTGTAGAAGTCGCCGTCGTCGGAGCGCACCTCAGCGGCGAACCACTGAACTGCCAGCTGGTCGAACGGGGTGCCCGCTTAATCAAGACCTGCCGCACCGCCACCGACTACCGCCTATATGCCCTGGCCGGGACTGTTCCTGCGAAACCCGGACTCGTGCGCGATCCCAGCTTTCGCGGCTCGGGGATCGAACTCGAAATCTGGGCGATGCCCGAGGATCGCTTCGGCGATTTCGTGGCTGCGGTGCCTGCGCCGCTTGGAATCGGCACCGTCACCATCGACGACGGCGACGAGGTCAAGTGTTTCGTGTGCGAGCCTCATGCCATGGCTGGTGCGACTGAGATCACACACCTCGGTGGCTGGCGATCTTACCGCGCTTCATCGAAATCTTCGATGGCACCGATTGAAAATTCTGCGCTCCGCTAAATCTTGAATCGAAGCCATAGAAACTTTGCCTTCGATTGACCGTCCCCCTCAAAGCTAGAATTCAACCACCATGGACACGGTTGTCAATACCATGCGTCGCGGCATATTTCTGCTTTGCCTTCTCGTGGCAATGCCTGCCCTTGCTCAGAAGCCCACGTTCACCGTGGGCTGGTCCATTTATGCGGGATGGACGCCATACCATTACATGCAGAAATCAGGCCTGCTGAAGAAGTGGGCTGACAAGTACGGAATCACGATCAAGGTGCAGCGCTTTGACTACGCGCCCTCGCTCGACGCTTTCGTAGCGCGCAACATCGACGCCTGCACCATGACCAACATGGAAGCGCTCGACATGCCCGCCGCCTCGGGTGTGTCAACCACGGTCATCCTTATCGGCGACTATTCCAATGGAAACGATGCGCTGATGGTGCGTAACGGGCTCCAGATGAAAGACCTCGTCGGCAAAAAGATGCTGCTGGTCGAGAAAACAGTTTCCGAATATCTCTTTGACCGCGCCCTCACGCTGAATTCGCTGCGTGACCAGATCAGCAAAGTCCGGATGATCAACACCTCCGACGCCGATATTCAATCGGCATTTCTCAGTGATTCCAGCGTTTCCGCCGTTGTGACCTGGAAACCGATGCTTTCGCAGATCTCGCAGGCGAAGGGAATCCGGTCGCTGTTTAACTCGTCGCAGATTCCCGGCGAAATTCTGGATCTGACGGTGGTGCGTACCGATGTTCTGGAGCGACCTGATGGATCTGGAAGGAACTTCGCCAAGGCGATGGCAGGCGCGTGGTACGAAATGATGGCGCTGATGTCATCCCAAGGAGCTGTAGCAGATAAAGTGCTGGGCTCGATTGCGGAAGGGTCGGGCGATTCGCTGGCATCGTACAAGGAACAACTCAGCACCACGAAGATGTTTTATCAGGCCAATGCGGCGGCTTCGTTTGGCAAATCCGGCGACCTGAAACAGAAGATGGCGCTCGTGAGGCAGTTCTGCTTCGAGCACGGCCTGCTCGGCAAGAATATCGGCTCGGTCGACGATGTCGCGATCCGCTATCCGGACGGCAGCGTGCAGGGCAAACAAGACCGCGTGCGCCTGAGTTTCGAGACGGCGTACATGCAGATGGCCGCCGACAGCAAGTTGTAAGGGCGGGGTACGCCGATCGCCCTGCAACAACGCCGTTCTCCGGCGGATGCGGCGGTTCGACAGTCGTGGAAGAGCGGCGTTTCGGCGCCGTTCGTGGTTCCCTGAAATTGGGCTTCAGCCCTGAGGTCGCAAGACTTGTCAGTCAGCTTCCAACTCGTGCACGCAAAGCCGAACCGGATCACCACGATCGCGTTGTCGTGGATGCTCTTCGCGGTCGGCGTCGGGCTGTATTTCTACGCCGCACAAAAGCGTCACCAGGAAAATCCGGAAGACCGCATCATGCCGACCGTCTCGCAAATGTTCCACGGGATGACCAATGCGACCACGAACCCCGCGGAAGATGACGAAGCCCTTCCCGAGAACGCGTCGCTGCGGCAGCGGTTCTTCGCCAGCATGCTGTGGAAAGATACGGTTGCGACTTCGCGCCGCTTCATCTACTCGATCCTGCTGCTGATTCCGGCGGTGCTGCTGGGATTGCACATGGGACTGTTCCCCTATGTCGGAGTCTTCTTTTTGCGGTTCATCCTGTTCTGCGACAAGATTGTGGCGCTGTCGCTGCTGCCGATCTTGTTCATCGTGTTCGGCATCGATGAGTTGTCGAAGATCATGTTGATCGTGATCGGGGTGACGCCAACGATCATCCTCGACACCTTCAACCTGACGAAAGGCGTGCCCAACGAGCAGATCGTGAAAGCGTTCACGCTAGGCGCCAGTGATTTCGATGTCGCCTACCGCGTTGTGATGCGGCAGATCATGCCCCGCGTGTTGGACAGCATCCGGTTGAACTTGAAGGCGGTGATGCTCTTCCTGTTCGCAGGAGAAATGATCGCATCGACCGACGGACTGGCCTACCGGATCGCGCTGTTGCGGCGTCACATGGGCATGGACGTGATCATCCCGTACGTGCTGTGGGTGGCGTTGCTGCTGTTTCTGGTCGATTTCGCAATGCGGGTTGCAAACCGAAAACTTCATCCCTGGTTTCAGGAGGCTTGAGTTTCATGGAGCTGATTGAAATTCAAAATCTTTCGGTGGCCTATGGGAAGCCTTCGCGGCCTATATTGACTAACATCGATCTAACTATCCGCGAAGGTGAGTTCGTGTGCGTGCTCGGCCAGACGGGATGCGGGAAGTCGACACTGCTGAAGATGATCCTGGGCGCCGAGATGCCCGCGCATGGACGCATCCTGATCGATGGCGTCCAGCACAACCAGCCCGACCGCACGCGGGGCTACGTCCCGCAGAAGTACTCGCTGTTTCCCGACAAGACCGTGCTCGACAACATTGCCTTCGGCCCCGAAGTCAGCGAGTTCAACATGTTCACGCGAATGTCGCCGCGCTACTTCCGCCGCCGCCGCGACATTCGTGACGAAGCCATGCGCTACATCAGCCGTATCGGACTGCACCCGCGCGACGCAAAAAAATATCCGCACCAGCTTTCCGGTGGCATGCAGCAGCGCGTGGCCATCGCGCAGGCGCTGATGACCTGCCCGCGAATCCTGCTGCTGGACGAAGCGTTCAGCGCACTCGATCCCGGGACGCGCAAGGACATGCAGCGGCTGATCCGACAACTGTGGCGCGACACCGGCGTGACCGTGCTTTTCGTCACGCACAACACGCAGGAGGCGCTCCACCTGGGCAGTCGCGTGATCGTGCTGGCGAGGGAGTCCGATGAAGCCGGCGCCCAGGTCGCCATGGACATGTCGGTGCCCGAGCCTTGCCATGAGCAGCAGATTCCGGTTCTGGTGCATCATCTCGAACATGCCTCGGGAAGTGCGCGCGCGCCGGAGCCGGTGTTTGCCACCGCGTAGCGCGCCGTTCCTCGCTCGTCGTGGGTCGTTCGCTTTAACCCATTTCCGCATTCATCTTTAGCTGCACTCGTTCGCCGTTTTGCGGCTGGTACGCCAAAAATCGCGGTTACACTCGCTCAAAATCTTGATTTTGCAAGCAGTTGGTTTTCGTGCGATGCGCTCCCATCCTCGCAAAATCTGGAGGCGCAAGGACTTATAAGCACAATATTCCGGACAATGGACTTGGCATCGGTCGCGGCTGACAGATTGCCCATCCTTATATGTTTGTTTTGCCACTGAGGGCTTTGAGGCTGTCGAGCTTTGCTCCACCGAAACCTATGCTGCCCTCAGGACACGCTTGCAAGGCGACCGTCCCTACCTGATTCCTGCCGAAGGCGGCGCACGCTTTCAGGTGTGCTCTTTCTATTTCCTCAGTCAAGGTTACATGTCACGCCGAATGGCGATTGGTCTGTGGAAATCTGGCTCAGGTTTCGGATTGAAAGAGCTTCGTGATGGATGGCTTCACCACTTTGCCCATTGCATTGCGTGGAAGAGCGTTGAGTACCAATAGGCGTGACGGAACCTTGTGCACTGCGAGTAACCTCATGGCCCAGGTCCGGAGCGATGACAGGTCCAGGTCCTGGCTTTCGTGGAGAACGACTGCGACGGCGACACGTTCTCCCCATTCCGAATCGGGCACCCCGACAACAGCGCACTCGGCGATGGCGGGATGTTGACGCAGAACTTCTTCGATTTCCAGTGCGGAGACTTTGTGGCCCCCGGTTTTCACGACGCCGATGCTGGTGCGGCCGAGAATGCGGTAAACACCGTCCTCGATGAGGGCTGTATCGCCAGTGCGAAACCAGGCATCGCGGAATGCAGTTCGGGTTGCTTCGGGCCTGCCCCAGTATTCGGAGAACACGTTGGGACCGCGCACTTCGACTTCTCCCGCGGTTCCGGGAGGTACCGGCTTGCCGTCCTCGTCCGCCAGTTGCACATCAACTCCAGGCAGCGGGCGTCCGACGGCTCCCGGCACACGCTCGCCGTGCAATGGATTCGACAGCGCCATGCCAATCTCGGTCATGCCGTAGCGCTCCAGCAAAGTGTGGCCGCTGATTTCCTTCCATCGCACGAGCGTGCTCACGGGCAGCGCGGCTGAACCCGATACCATCAAGCGCATGCCGGCACAGCCCGCTCTGAGAAGTTCGCGACGTTGCGGCGAAGCGGCATCCCATGCCCCGATCAGTTTCGTGTAAATCGTTGGCACGGCCATGAAGAGAGTCTGATCGCCGGTGGCGATCGAATCCCAAACGGCATTCGCATCGAAGCGGGGCAGCATCCGGCAGGACGCACCGGCCCAGAGCGCGCAGGAGACAACGTTGATGATTCCGTGAACATGGTGGAGCGGTAAACAGAGAAGGATGCGATCGTCGGAGCGCCACTCCCAAGCCTCGATCAAACTCCTGATCTGTGCCGTGATGTTGGCATGAGTCGTGACCACACCCTTGGGCCGGCTCGAAGTGCCGCTGGTGTA
>Ga0066903_100004874_pt1 | contig 11475 bp, 12 predicted proteins | sample PanSoiMetaGPlot1_FD_67491 | JGI IMG/M metagenome (GOLD analysis project Ga0066903, IMG submission 67491) | Tropical forest soil microbial communities from Panama analyzed to predict greenhouse gas emissions - Panama Soil - Plot 1 (version 2) | ecosystem: Environmental > Terrestrial > Soil >...
CAACTCCCGAAGGATAATGCGGATTGCGGGTCGCGGGCGGATAATGGCCATCTTTTGCCGGGTATTTCTTGTCGGCATCTGCTTTGGTGATCGCTGTGGCTTCAATCGCTCGCTGATTGATGCTGCCTATTCGCGAATCGGTCGCGTCCCTTTGTGCATACAAAGTTGTGCCTAGCACAAAGAACCCAGTTACAACTGCTGAGAGAATTTTCCGTAAGTTTGCTTTCATGTTTGTAAATTAGATTTCGCAATCGAGAAGTCAGACGGATGTCCTCCGCGGCGGATTCAAAGAAGATTTGAAAAGTTCCGCGGCGATCCGTCCTGCCTTCTCAATTTTGCTTAGCCGATATTCTTTTTCAAAAACGCGAAACTTGTCCAGCTCAATTCGTCGGAGCAAACCCCTGTAAACTGAGCCCATGATTTCTGCCGGCGCCATCGCTCGCCGGTCTTCCGCGGGCAAAGCCGCCGCAGCATTGGCGAAAAACTGACGGGCGCGCAGAGCTTGGAACTCCATTAGTTCGACAAATCGGTCGTTGTAATGTCTCTGAGTCAGGTCGGTCTCAGAATAATGAAACCGCACCAGATCCTCCTGCGGGAGATAGATCCGCCCATTCTGCATATCCTTTCCGACATCACGGATGATGTTGGTCATTTGCAAAGCGAGCCCCAGCTCGACCGCGTATTCTTTGCAACGCGGGTTACGATAGCCAAAAATCTCGATGCTTACGAGACCGACGGCGCTGGCAACTCGATAACAATAAACACGGAGCTGTTCAAACGTGGGATATCGCAGCGTACTAAGGTCCATTTCTACTCCTGCAATAATTTCCTCAAACATGCCGAGCGGCAGCGAGTATTTGGCGATCAAAGTTCGTACGTCCCGAACGAGAAGGGGTTCATTGTCAGCCTCAGCGTGAAGCACCTGGCGCCATTTCGCCAGCCGAACTCGCTTCTCCACCGCGCTTAATTCCGGGGAGTCGGCAATATCGTCGATGACCCGACAGAAGGCATAGAAAACAGTCATGTCGCGTTTCCGCTCCCGGCCTAACGAAATAAACGCAAGAGCGAGATTTGACTTGCTCTGGCGGGTGATCGTCGCGGCGTTCACGTTTGCTCTCCGCAAGGCCCGGCTTTCTAATACCGAATCCATTTCTCCCCGCTAATGCGTGCAGTTTCGCATCGGCGAAACAAACAGACCCACGACGCCAACAGCCAACCGGTGATTACTCCGCGGAGAAAAGCAAAGCTCAATTTCCAAAGGAACAGCGCGCCCAACCGATCCGCAATTGCGCTTCGCACAATGGCATCACAGACCATGATAAGAAAAAAGTGGATGCCGCAGATAAGCAAGAACCAGCCGAGGAGAACCGCATTTTTGCGGACGAACACGGCGTGGGCCCGCATCGCTTCAATCACGCTTTCGTTGTGGAGCGCCAGTGAAATTTGGACTGAACAAAAGGCAATGATCAAGATACTCATCAACACTCTCGCCAGTGGCAGATAATCGAGGACGCCGGGAATATTCGTGAAATAGGCAAGAAGAAGTGGCAACCGGACGATCAGAAGACTTACCGCAACCACGATCCCGGCCCATTCCAAGACATAACTGAAACGGCGCATAGCGAAGCGGAAGAGTTCCCCTTCTTCAAAGCTCACGCCCTTTATCCAGGCGAGGCAGACTGTAATCAGATACACCTGAATGTAGACTCCGAGCAGGTATTCGAAAATGAACGCGGTTGCGTCGACCGTGGCGGAGATCCGCAGGAGACCGGCTGCGTGGCCCAAACCGCTCCACTCCGGTAATCGCCAGAACACAATTGGCTTCAACAGCGATGCAAGCGCGCTCAGCAAGAAAACCAAATAGACAAAGTAACCCCAGAAACGATAGCGCTTCGATAATGCTCGCAGCAATGCGCCATGTAATCCCCGCCAGTTAGCTAGCATGAATACTGCGGCCACTACAGAAAACGGATAAGTAGTCGTCGCGTTATCGAAAAGCCCCGCGACTCCTTCCAAGGCAGGCAACGGCGTTTCACGCCACACTTCCAGGAATTGCGGCCAATACCAGCGTGGCAACGAGATAATCTGATATATGTCAACGTCGGCCCAGTTCCGGATGGGAGTGAAGGTGACAAACTGAAAAAAGAAATAGCCGAACCCGAGCAGCGCGAAAGTAATCCAGATGCGTTTATATCGCCGGATGCAACGAAAGCCATCCGCGAATGCACGGCGCACCGGATTGAAGATCATCACAATCGCGTAGCCGCTGCAAAGTCCAAGCAGCGGATACACGAGCGGCAAATGTCGCCACATGTTACGACATAAATTCTTGGTAACCTGCGACTCGCGGGCGCACCGGATACGAGCGGACGGCTCGGCGGTTGGTCCCCACGGGTTCTAAACTCATCTATCGGATCAGTCCCCCCTGCGGATGGAACAAGCCGTGTGGATAGAACGGCCAATAGACTAACAAACCATGGCCAACAAGGTTTGTTTCAGGAACTATCCCCCAATAACGGCTATCATAGCTGTTATAACTGTTATCGCCCAGGGCGAAGTAGCCACCCTGTGGTACCGTAAACGTACGATCTGGTTGCGATAGATATACGTGACCCAGGGCATAGCCGCGATAAGGAGGTTTCGCCGACATGACCCTCTCGAAGCCATAACCTTCCGCTTTCTGGCCATTCACATACAGAAGTGGCGGATCGATCTGCAAACGATCCCCCGGCAGACCAGCCAATCGCTTGATATAAAATGGCGAGCCTGCCTCGGGATCCTCTCGAATTCCTGGAATATGATTTGTCCGAAAGACGAAAACGTCGCCCCGATGGGGCTTAACAAAGTTGTAGCTAAACTTGTCGACAAACACCTGGTCGCCGGTATCGATTGCACCCCTGGCGATGACCTCGCCGCGACGAAAAATACGGCCTGGAAAAACGTTGAAGTCATGGCTGAGCGTGTCGGGGGGCGCATAGACCAGATATTTCTGCCGCTGGCAAATCAGCTGTGAAAAGGTAAAGAAGAAAAACATTTTCTTTGGCTGGATTTCAAGAAGCTGATCATCTTCGCGCGAAACGACGTTGATATAGTTGCGGCCCCGGACAATGAACTCGCCGATCTGCTGCAGGATATTTGGCGCGGGAGCGGTGCTGGGGTAGCCGATAATTCCGTTCAAGGTCGGCTGCATCGAGCCCGTCGGGATCTTAAACGGCTGCAGAAAATAGGAACGGATGCCCACTGCCACAACGATGGCCACCAAAATCACCTCGCAGTTCTCTCGCCAATGCGATTCCCAGGTCACCGGCGTCAGCCTGTGAAGGGATTTGTCCAGTGCATCAGCTGTGCTATGAATGCGCTCGCGATCTCGCTCCCGCACCGCATTGCGAAGATCTTTCATGCCCGCGAGGATTTGTTCCCGGTCGGAGCTACGGAGCCGATCGTCCTTGTAACGCAAATACTTCCGGGCGTGCCGCAGGAGAAGGCGGCTATGTTTCACTTGGCGCGACGTAAACATGTAGTGAATTGACTATCGTCCTGTCATTTCGAGCGAAGTCGAGAAATCTCTAATTCTTGTAGGAGCCACCCACAGCTGTCTCTACTTTGCTCGATATAAGAAAAATCATTGCGCTTTGAGCACTTCGATAAATGCCTCCTGCGGAATGTTAATCTTCCCGATGCTCTTCATCCGTTTTTTTCCTTCCTTCTGTTTCTCCAGAAGCTTGCGTTTGCGGGTAATATCGCCGCCGTAGCATTTTGCAGTTACGTTTTTTCGTAGCGCCGAAACGCTCTCGCGCGCAATAATTCTTCCACCAATAGCCGCTTGGATGGCTACCTGATAGAGCTGTCGCGGGATAACTTCCTTCAGTTTAGCCGCCAACTGGCGGCCCCGCGCCTCCGCGCGATCCTTATGCACGATCGTTGAAAACGCATCGACCGGCTCGCCATTAACGAGCAGGTCCAGTTTTACCAGCTTCGCGGCGCGATAGCCGGCGTGCTCATAATCCATGGAACCGTATCCGCGGGTAATGCTTTTAATCTTGTCATTAAAATCCACGAGAATCTCGTTGAGCGGCAACTCGCAATGCAACATGACGCGACGTGTGTCCAACGACTCGGTCCGCTCCATTTGTCCACGTTTCTCCAGAATCAATTGTAAGATGTCGCCGATATTTTCATTGGGGCAAAGAACGTACGCTTTTACAATCGGCTCCCTAATTTCCTGGATCATGCTCGGATTAGGCAGGTGAGCAGGGTTGTCGATCAACATTTCCTCGCCACGCGTTGTGATCACCTCATAGACGACGCTCGGACTGGTAGCAATGATATCCATTTTGTACTCACGCCGGAGCCGCTCCTGGATGATCTCCATGTGAAGCAATCCCAAAAAGCCGCAGCGAAATCCAAACCCAAGCGCTACGGAACTCTCCGGTTGGTAGACAAAGGCGGCGTCGTTCAGGCGGAGCTTCGCGATTGCAGTTTTCAAATGTTCGAAGTCGCCGGTGTTGATCGGATAGATTCCACTGAAGACCATGGGATGAATTTCCTGGAAACCAGGAAGCGGCTCGCGGGCAGGATGGCGCTGGTCGGTAATAGTATCGCCAATTTTCATGTCGGCCGTCGATTTGATGTTTGCAATGAAATAGCCGACGTCGCCGGGATTGAGCTTCTCCTGTAGGAGCATCTTTGGCGTAAACACGCCCACCTCCTTAATCTCGTAGCGCGCGCTGTTGCTCATCAACTTGATCGCGTGATTCGCTCCCATCGTGCCAGAAACGACACGCACATACCCCACCACGCCCCGGTAAACATCAAATACCGAATCAAAAACCAGCGCGCGCAACGTTTGGTCCGCAGGGGCTCGCGGCGGCGGAATCCGTTTCACGATTGCCTCGAGAATCTCCTCAATACCAATCCCCATCTTGGCACTTGCTTCGATTGCTTCCTCACCGGGAATAGCAAGGATTTCTTCCAGTTGGCGATGAACCGAGGCCACATCGGCGTTCGGCAGATCGATCTTGTTGATAATTGGAATGATCGTGAGCCCCTGCTTGTGAGCGAGGTGAACATTGGCCACCGTTTGCGCCTCGACCCCCTGCGCTGCGTCAACAACCAATAGAGCCCCTTCGCACGCAGCAAGGCTGCGCGAAACTTCATAGCTGAAATCGACATGGCCGGGCGTGTCGAGGAGATTCAATCGATAATTTTGGCCGGACTTGCCTGTGTAACCCATCGTCACCGGGTGGGCTTTGATCGTAATCCCGCGCTCCCGCTCCAGATCCATCGAGTCGAGTAGCTGGTCCTGCTTTTCCCGCTCCTGGATCGTGCCCGTCTGCTCGAGCAATCGGTCCGACAAGGTCGTTTTGCCGTGATCGATGTGCGCGATGATGCAAAAGTTGCGAGTAAACTCAATTCCCATCGAAGTGGGCACTATGCGGGCGCGGTCGGGCGCGGTCAATTAATGCGCAATGATGTATTGGCCTAAAAGCCCCGGAAATCCGTAAATTGTTCCGCGTCAGGCATTGCCGCCCTGGGTTCACTTGATCTCTTTCACAATATCCTTGGGAACTTCGGTCGATTATTGCCGGAGAAGGATAGTGAAACCAAAACGCCGTGAAGTCTCTAACAATGTTTCTCGTCGTTTCTTGTGCGTGCATATCGCACTCCCTGGCGGTCTTACGGCCGCTCTTTCCGATCAAGCCAGCGCCGCCACTTGGGAACACAGACGGTAAACAATGAAGCGCTCGACCCACAAAACCGACATTTGGATCTTGGCGCAGGGAACGCTTTCGCTCGTTAGGCCGCTCACTGAGAGAGCGAATGAATGGATTAGCCAACATGCCAAGGACCACTCGCAGTGGTTCGGCCCTGCGCTCGTGGTCGAGGACCATTACATCCCAAAGCTGCTCAACGGGATGATCCAGGACGGACTGCGCGTAACGCATTGACCAGTGCGGCGCGCAGTGATTTGAGCACCAGAGGAATATACTGCGCGCAAGTGGTCATCCACGACGCCTACTCCTACACCTAGAGTGACATCGAGACCGGGGACGACGCCAGCACGTAGACCACGCCCCACCAGGCCATAACAGTTTCAGAATTGATCTCAGGCTAATCAGGGCACTCGGGAAAGGATCTTCTCCATCTCGGAGGGCGTGAAAGCTCGCAATGTCCGGGTACGGATGTTACCCAGCATGTCCGCCGCCAGTAACACGCTGGCGGCGGTCTCATCATCTGGCGCTTCAAAGACGCAAACCTGGTCATATTCACCGAGTGTCCAGTACATGTCCTTGATGGTTACGCCGCTTGCCTTGACCTTTGAGCCCCACTCTGCAACTCGCTGGGTCGTCTCCTTGGCTGCTTGGATACCTTTATCTGTGAATTGCACCAAACTGATATATGTCGCCACGATGTTACTCCTTCAATTCTTCCGGGACTCGATTTTGACAGGGTATGGCCACCGATTCCGAGCGTCAAATGGCGGAGAATCCAATCGTAAAATTGCGCGCTATAACAATCCCTCGACCAGGTAATGAATTTTCGGCTAAATATTGTTATATGCCAAAGCTCGTTATTAGCGGGACGACGTATGAGTTGGTTGATGACTTGGTCACAATCGGACGCAGCCCGGACAATACGATAGTCATTAATAATCCGTCAGTCTCGGCGCGGCACGCGCGGTTGGACGTGGCTGGGGAAACTTATCGAATCAAAGATCTCAGTTCGACGAACGGCACGCACGTTAATGGTAGGCCGGTTACCGAAACTTTGCTGCGCTTTGATGATCGGATTCGATTTGGCGCGGCCGAAGCGCGCTACGAATCGGACGCGAGCGGATCGCGGCCACTCCCCCAGCTCGAAGAAATCAACGCCAGACCCGCGGAATTGAGCGCGGCCCCAGCGGACTTTGTCAACCTGTCTCCATTCAGGCGCCAAAAACAACTGAGCGACCCGGTCCGCAATGGAATTTTTGCAGGATTGGCGATTGTTTTGCTCGTATTTTTAGGCAGCATGGTCGCAGTGTTGATGATGCACGCGCCACCCCTTTGAGTCCGACGAATCCCATGGCACACTCGAAGATAATGCAGCGCGATTCTTCGACTTCGCTCGGAACGACAGCACAAACAAAGCGCCTTTTGCTTTTCGACATCGATGGGACGTTGATTCATTCGGGCGGCGCGGGTGTGCACGCGCTTAAATCAGCGTTCAAAGAACGGTTCCGCATCGATGACGACCTGCATGGCATTGAAATCGCGGGCATGACTGATTCGGGAATCGTCGTCAGCATCTTGAAAAGGCATAAAATTCCGGCGACGAACGAAAATGTAAGCGCGTTTCTGGACAGCTACGTCCATTTTCTCTCGCTGGAACTGCCGCGCCGCAAAGGCAAATTGCTGCCCGGCGTCCTTGAGTTACTCGAAAAGCTCAAGTCGCGGCCGCATCTGGTCCTGGCGCTGCTGACTGGCAACGTCTCGCGCGGAGCACAATTGAAGCTCGAACACTACGGTGTCTGGCATTTCTTTGAATTTGGCGCGTTTGCAGATGACCATCAGGACCGCAATCGGCTCGGACCCTTCGCGCGCGCGCGGGCGATGGAAAAACACGGCCGCGAGTTCTCCGCGTCGGAGATCGACGTTATCGGCGATACTCCGCGCGATATTGATTGCGGTAGGGCGCTGGGTGCGCGCACAGTCGCTGTGGCGACCGGCACTTGGACTCGCGATCAACTTGCGGCGTATCAGCCGGATTTTTTGATCGATGATCTTTCGGATGTGGAAACTGTGATCGATACGCTCGGATGGTGATCCATTGACGAATTGAACGTTGAATGAGAAAGAAAAACGTTCCCCCATCTGCGCCGAAACCGCACCGAGATCGACCCAATGTGTTGCCCCTCAAGGGCGAAATCGACTTGCACGTTTCCCCCGTCGTTACGGCGTCGCTAAACGCGATGATCGACAAAAAACCGGAGCGAATGGTAGTCGATCTTTCGGACGTGACCTACATCGACAGCGCAGGTCTGGCAGCCCTAATTCAAGCCATGCAAAAAGTGGAAGGCTACGGGGGAAGATTTCTGCTGGCTGGTTTACAGGAAACCGTGCGATCAATTTTCGAAATCTCGCGACTGGATCAGGTGTTCCAGATTTTCCCAGACGCCGACGCCGCGCTGGCCGCCCAGGTGAACCGACCCTGAGGTAAAAGGCGGCGCGCAGGGAGCTCTTCCGCTATTATACGATGGCGGTGCATACATACTCCTCAGCCATTGGAATCATTCGCGTCTGCTGGCTGATTTTTGCCGTAGTCTGGTTGGCCGGCATAATTTCAACCAAACGCACGATTTACCGCGAAAGCAGCGCGGAACGAGCGCGGTATTGGCTACTGCTCCTGATCGGCTATTTTCTGCTGATCAAATCGGGCAGCCTGCCGCCGCCGTTCGCCTGGCTTCTCATTTCGCATACAACATCAAGCGCCTGGGGCGGCGCCCTCCTTTGCATTAGCGGACTTGTATTTGCCGTTTGGGCAAGGCTGATACTCGGAGCAAACTGGAGCGGCGTGATCACACTAAAAGAAGGACATGAACTGGTCGAGCATGGTCCTTACAGCATTGTGCGTCATCCCATTTACACCGGACTGCTTGTCATGTTTGCCGGCACCGCCATCGCCATTGGCTATTTCGGCGGATTCACAGGGTTGCTTCTCGTGTTTGTGAGTTTCTGGATGAAGCTCAAACGCGAAGAAGATTTGATGCTAAAATATTTTCCGGACAGATACCCCACGTATCAGCGCAGGGTAAAACGTATCATCCCGTTTCTTGTTTAGTCAGGCTGTCCAGAACCGCGAGTGTTTGCTCGATGTTTTTTGAAATGTCGAACTGCGCTGCGCGTTCGATGTTCCTCAATCTGGCTTCTGCGCGGCGCGAGGGATCGGACCAGAAGCGAATAGCGTCCCGCAAAGCAAGAAGGTCGCCTGCATGATTCACGATTGATCCGTGGACTGCGTCCTCGACGATTTCGCCAAACCCGTTCGCACGCGTCGTGATTACGGGCAATCCACAGGCCAACGCTTCCAAACAGGCATTGGAAAACGGATCGTAAATCGTAGGTAAAATGAAGATGTCCGCGGCAGCATATACACGCAACATGTCCGGAACTTCGCCAAGAAATAACACCGGATCTTCGCGCCAAAATCGCAGGCGCTTGGTCTTGTAGAAACTCGCATTTCCGCGACCGGCAACCAGCAACCGCATCTTACGGTCCGCGCAAAGGGCCGCCGCCTGGATCGCGAAGAGCAGTCCCTTGCGCTCCCATCCGGAACCAGCAAACAACAGCACCGTTTGGTCTGGCTTTAAGTTCAAATTCTCGCGCGATCGCTCGCGCAGCTCGGGATCGAATCGAAATTTCTGCAGCGGAACGCCGTTGCGAACGATGTCGATCTTACCTTCCAAGTAGCCATAAATATTGACGATTTCGTCTTTGACCATTTGCGAGGAGGCGATTACACGGCCTGCCTTGCGATCAGCAAAAAGAGACTGTTCCAACTCTAACAAGTCACGATGCTTGGAGCTGAGACTCCGGACAAATCGTTTCAGAGGCAACTCGAAATTTCTTCTGCGATCAAGCCAGGCCCGATGGACTCCATCGCCCGCGCGATAAACGTCACAGCTCCACACACGTTCAAGACTGAACAGGAAATCACCACGAAATTCGGTTCGGATCCGTTCCAGCTCGCCAGCAAAGTCGACCGGTGATTCGGTTCGGAAGCGCGTGATCGATCCAAATGGCCACTCGGCGGCCGGCCAGTCATTCGTCGTAACAAGTTGCACCTCATGTCCGGCTTCGATCACACCATGCGCGAGGCGTTTTAAATACGCCTCGGCGCCGCCGGTTGGCGAGTAACCTCGTCGGAGAAAAACGATCGCGAGTTTTTTGGGCATCGTAGGTTAAGTCGGTGTCGTTAAGTCATTCTTCGCGAGTAAGATCAAGCTAAGGCTAAATGACGAATGACCAATGACGAATGAAATCCGGATGACAAAAGTTCATCCGTCATTCGTGGTTCCTCATCAGCCGATGCCGTCCGTCAAAAGAATGGGAACCGCTCGCCCGGTCACCTCGACAAGCACCAAGAGGCCTCTTTACATGCCTCACGTTCGCCAGAATAGTTGTAACCCGATGCCGGGTGAAACGCTAAACGCGGCTCCGCCGCTACCTTCCGTCGCGCGCGCGGGGCGTACTTTGCCAAGACATTTACTTTATTCGATTTTTGCGCGCATCGGGGGATCCGGTCTGGATACGGATGCATTTGAGACCCTGCGCGCCTCGTATCGCGGCGGATTTCTGGGGAAAGCGATCGCTTATGATAACAGACAGCGGGAAATTCCGGCTTCGTTGATCCATTCTCTGCGCTGGCATCCGGTGCGCCTGATTTCATTCTTCGACCGACCTTACTACTACGGCGCGAAAAAAAAATACCTTGATTGGATCACATCACGCCACCTCGCCACAGGTCGTTACGATTTGTTTCACAGCTGGTCGGGCGACTGTCTGCGCTCGCTGCAAGTGGCAAAACAGCGCGGTATCCCTTCAATTGTCGAAATACCGACCTGGCATCGGGACGGCGGCAAAAACAAGGTGGAACATCGTAGAGTTGATGAACCGGCAAGCACAAGGCGCGGGTTGCAAAGATGGAAAGCCAGGCTGTTGCTTCAGCGAAAGCGTTTCATAGAAGAGTATCAACTCGCTGACCTCCTGCTTGTCTTATCAGAGAGGGCCACTAACACTTTCCGTGTACGCGGTTTTCCGGAGGAAAAGCTTTTCTACCTCCCCCGTGGCGTTGACGTAGAACGATTCAAGCCGGGAGATCGGCCGGCGAAATTTCGTGCCGTTTTTGCCGGCGCCCTAATTAAACGCAAAGGGATCCAACATGTGCTCGAGGCATGGCATCGCCTTAATCTGGCTGAGGCGGAACTGTGGTTGGTTGGCCACGTGCACGATGAAGCGAAGCCCTTTCTCAAGGAATTCTGGCGCGACAACATTCGGGTGGTGGGATTTGTGCGTGATCCGGAAAATTATTTAAGCCGAGGCACGGTACATGTCTTCCCATCTCAATGGGAGGGCAGCGCAAAAGTGACGTACGAAGCCGCGGCATGCGGGCTACCACAAATCACTACGCGTGAGGCAGGCGATGTCGTGCGCGATGGCGTCGAAGGAATTATCGTGAAGCCGGGTAATGTCGACACGATCGCAGCCGCACTTGAGCACCTGCATCGACATCCTGAAATCGTTCGGCAAATGGGCACTGCCGCGAGACGTCGCGTTGTTGAAAATTTCACGTGGGACCATTTTCGGACGCGATTACTCGGCGCATACGAAACTGCCATGCGAATGGCGCGCTAATTACCGTGTGACAGGTGCCTGCCTGTCGCGCTGTAGTGGAACGAAGGCGGATGAAAATTCTTCTCCTGCAACTCAAACGAAT
>Ga0066903_100004875_pt1 | contig 11475 bp, 12 predicted proteins | sample PanSoiMetaGPlot1_FD_67491 | JGI IMG/M metagenome (GOLD analysis project Ga0066903, IMG submission 67491) | Tropical forest soil microbial communities from Panama analyzed to predict greenhouse gas emissions - Panama Soil - Plot 1 (version 2) | ecosystem: Environmental > Terrestrial > Soil >...
AGCGCCGCGCTCAGCGTCAGCTTTCGCCGAGCAATCATGAATCTCGTCTCCTCGGGCGGTGAATGAGCACTATAGCGTGCCCCGGCTCCTGCCAGAGCCCGAATTGCTCACCCGCCTCGCAATACCTTCGCTCCCTGACAGGTAATATTTTATGGTGAAACTTAGGGCGGGGCAACACTGCAACACGCCGACCCGCCGACCCGTGTCTCACCAGAGTCAGCTACCCCGAACGCACGAGGATGTGCATCCGTGACCCTGTGCATCGGCCGAGAGCGACGCGGAGCTGCACCATTCCGCCCGATTGCACCGCGCGGCGCATTCAACAAAGCGATAAGGTCGGAGACAATAAAACAGTCAGCCGAGGAACGGCAGGGCTTCTCGGCCACGGCTGATCAGTCGCATGGCTTGAACCGGCCGTAGCCATCGTCCTCAGTGCACTCTCCGGCGAATGGGTTTGGGTAGGAGTATTGGGGGCTCTGGACGGTTGCCGGGTCCCCCGCATAGCCCGCGGAAGGCATACGCCAGCTTCCGCGGTTGGCACCGTCGGCACTCGATGCTGCCAGGGCGGCGCGGTTGTGGACGACGGAGGTTTTGGCGAGAGACGTTGTGGCCAGGGCTGCCTGGAGCGCGGCGAACCCAATCGCAACGGCCACCCTCAGTGCAAGCTGCCTCCTGATAGAAGTCCTCATTGCTGCTTCCTTCTGGTTTCAACGGCCACGTGTACCACTTCGTCGACCCATCGGATCGAAACAAATTACCTGCGTGTAAAAGGACGCCGGATCCATTTTGCTTGTGTGCAGCTTTTTAAGCGTTGCGCGGGACGAGGTCTTTGTCAGCCTTGCGGTCTTTGAACCGTCCTTGCTGAAAGTCTCGCGGAACGGCCGTCGCCAGTGGACGTCTCCGTTGCCGGATTTGCTCGAAAGCTGCGGCTTCGCCTATGGACGAGCATGGTTTGCGTCATGCGCTCTCCGCGTTTGCAGGACGGCACGCAAGTCAAGAGCATGATCGGCACGGCCTCTAACAGGGATAGGACAGCTCGAGATGCTAGGCCATCACCTCGGTATGGTGATGTTGCGCATTTTTGCCGATGTTGCGCATGTCTGGCAGCCAGCCATTGGGACGCGGTTCGTCGAATAGTATCTGACTAAGGCGGCCGCCGTGCCATATCGCCAAGTGGGGCAAGCGGCGTATAGATTGCATCGCGATCACGGTTTGGAGGTCCCAACAGCGTGATTCGGGCTTGGGCCTCATGTAGCGAGCCTAAAATGCGAGGGAAATTCCTACAAACTATCTGGCGCGACGTCGCTCCGGTCGTGGCACTCGTGCTCGCACTTTTGCTGACATTTTTGACGCGTCATAGCGCTTCAGTAGAATATCCAGACATACAACCAAGTGCACTGTCAGAGCCAGTTGTGGGGCGCGGCTGGCGATCGGGAGCCTGCGTCGTTGACAGGTCTGAGCCCTTGACCTTTCGTTCATTGCGATGGGTGTCAGGCGCAGAGAGCTCCTGATCGCGGAATGTCTCTGCCCGCGCGGCTGGCGTTGGTCCCTGGGGGCAACGTGCCCGCAGCAGCGCCATTCGCAAGCTTAAGCAACTGGCGTAGCGTATAGACAGCCGTCCTCGATCCGATCGTCGTCGAGGCCGAAAAGGCGCCCGCGGAGTCGTTGTCGCCAGCGGTTGCGCTGGCAGCGGGGGTGGCAGGGCTGACACCGTTGCTGCTTGGTCCCTGGAAGGTGCGTGATCTAGCCGTCCAAGAATGGCCTCCCGGAAGACTTGACCGGCCCGGGCCCCCGCGGTCTTGTGATGAGCCTTATGCTCGCTGCCGGTTTTTGGCCGCCATTGGACTTTGAGGGCATCATCGGGCCGGCGGAAAACCGATTGGGCAGGCCCCCGGTCACGCCAGAGAGAGGCGGCACGCGTGCCGGACATGAATGCCCGGCCTTATGACCGCCCGGCTCTGACATGTTTGGAGCGGATATGCCCAACGTTCACTTTGCCGGGGGGTGAGCGCGTCCCGCCACGAAAACCGTCCACCAGTTGAAGGAGGGTGCCTTGCGCACCTATGCGGATTCCCGAAAAGGCGCGTCATCGGCCTTCTCGGGTTGGCGAAACTTGTGAACTCCAATCCGCCACGCCTGAATTTTGAGAGAATGGCCCGCGCCGTTCGGCCCCCAGGGCGATCCGCATCGGGACATCTCGCGGATGGGCCTATCGGGCGTTTTTCATTTACAAGCCTGCGAAACCTGTTGAACAATGTCGGGCTACCACTCACGACCGGATCGCGAGCGTTCAACAATACGCGCCGATCGCGAGCCGCGAACATATCATAAGTTGAAAGCGAGGGCGCATACCATGCGTAGGACAAAAGCAGCGGGCTTGCTCGTTGCGGGCGCAGTGGCGCTCGCAATTGCGGTGTCGGCGCAAGCACAGCAGTCATCAAAACCTTGGTACCCATTTCCCGTGGAAGAACACAATCCGCCGTTCGACATGAGCAGCCCTGTGACCAAGGTCATGTACGAACCGCTTCAGAAAGCAGACAAGAAGTGGAATATCTGTGTGTCATTCCCGCACATGAAGGATGCCTACTGGCTCGCCGTGGACTACGGCGTCGCAGAAGAGGCCAAAGACCTCGGGGTGATCATGCACTTGGTCGAAGCGGGCGGCTATACCAACCTCAGCAAGCAGATCTCGCAGATCGAAGACTGCGTGGCTGCGGGCGCGCAGATCGTTGTCATCGGCTCCATTTCGCTCGACGGTTTGAACAAGACCATCGAGTCGCTCCACGCCAAGAACATACCGGTGATCGACGTCATCAATGGCATCTCGTCACCTCTCATTTCGGCCAAGTCGCTCGTGTCGTTCAAGACGATGGGCTATAAGGCTGGCGAATACATCGCCAAGCAGCATCCCAAAGGGTCTGGTAAGGTGCAGGTGGCATGGTTTCCCGGACCTCCGGGCGCGGGTTGGGTCGAGGCCGGAAACGCCGGGTTCAACGACGCGGTCAAGGGCAGCGACCTCGAAATCGTCGCGACAAAATATGGGGATACGGGCAAGGAGGTGCAGCTGAAGCTGGTCGAGGACGTCCTCCAGGCCAATCCCGATATCAAGTACATCGTCGGGACCTCGCCCACGACGGAGGCCGCGGCCCAGCTGCTGCGCGAGCGCGAGCTTTCGGCCAAGATCAAGGTCTTGGCTTACTACTTCACCCCCGGCGTGTACGAGGACATCAAGCGCGGGCGTGTGGTGGCGGCGCCTACGGACTCGGCCGTCATTCAAGGTCGTGTCGCCATCGATCAGGCTGTCCGCATCTTGGAAGGCAAGCCGTACCACAAGCATGTCGGTCCAGAGATCTATGTGATCGATAAGTCGAACATCAGCACGTTTGACTATGCCTCCTCGCTCGCCCCGTCGAATTGGTCGCCGGTCTTTTCGGTGAACTGAGCCAGGTCGGAGCTCGACGATCGTGAACGAAGCAGCGACGGGATGTCCGGACGCGGGAACATCCGGGCATCCCCCGCTCATCAAGGTCGAACGACTTTCTAAGCGGTTTCCCGGTGTCATCGCGCTCGATCAGGTAGATTTCGAACTGAACGCCGGGGAAGTCCATGTGCTGTTCGGAGAGAACGGCGCGGGCAAATCGACTCTCATCCAAATCCTTGCCGGCGCGCTGCAGCCGACCGAGGGTACTGTTTCACTTCGTGGTGAAGCCGTGGTGCTAGAGTCGGTTCACCAGGCGCGCGCGCTCGGTATCAGTACGGTCTTCCAAGAATTCTCGCTGGTGCCGACGCTAACCGTGGAGGAGAACCTGTTTCTGGGCGCGGAGAGCACGCGCCACGGGCTGATCGACAAGGCAACATTGCGCCGGCGCGCACGCGAAGTGTTGGACCGGTTGGGGTTTCCGCTCAAGCCGCAACAGCTCGTCCAGTATTTGAGTCGCGCCGAACAGCAAATGCTGGAGATCGCCAAGGCGTTCCGCACCGAGCCATCGGTACTCATCCTGGATGAGCCGACCGCTTCGCTCACCGATCGCGAGGCGGATCAGCTGTTTTCTTTGATCGAGCAAATCAAGCGTCGCGACGTCGGTGTCATTTATATCACGCATCGCATGAACGAGATCCGCCGGGTCGGCGATCGCATCACCGTCCTGCGCGACGGGCGCTACGTCGCGACGATTCCGGCCGCTGAAGCAAACGAGGAGCGGCTTCTCCAACTCATGACCGGGCGTGTGATCAGCCAGGTCTTCCCTAAGATTGCATTCCGACCCGGCGAAACCCTGCTCGAGGTCGAAAACATGTCGACCCAGAGCGGATCGGTGCTTGAGCTTTCGCTTCAGGTCCGTGCCGGCGAGGTCGTCGGCTTGGCCGGACTTGTCGGATGCGGTAAATCCGCTGCCGGGCGCGCCTGTTTCGGTCTCGAATCGGTAACCGCTGGCAGGATCCAGTTCAACGGGCACGATGTGACCGGGCTCGGACCGCGGGCAATGCTCGATCGCGGGCTCTTCTATCTTCCACCCGACCGGCGGGCGGAAGGACTCGTCATGCCGCGCAGCGTGCGCGAAAACATGGCCCTTCCCTGGCTCGAGTTCGCGCCGTTTTCACGATGGGGCTTACTCGACCGCCATGGCGAGCGGGCGGCGGCGCAGGAACTCGCGCGCCGCGTCAACTTGCAACCATTGAATATCGAGCGCGACGTCGAGCATTTCTCCGGCGGCAATCAGCAGAAAGTGTTGCTCGCCAAAGCACTGTGCCAGCCCATAAAACTCTTCATTCTTGACGAGCCGACTGTCGGTGTCGATGTCGGCACGCGAGTGGCGATCTACGAGCTGATCGGCAGGCTCTGCGAGGCCGGATCGGGCGTCCTCCTCATTTCGTCAGACCTGCCCGAGATCCTGCATCTCACGAACCGAACTTACATCATGTATCGAGGTCGGGTGAGCGGACAAGTCGGCGGGGCCGCCATTACCCAGGATGCCGTTCTGGGGTATTTTTTCGAGCGGCGGGCAGCATGACTGAACCCATCCGCATCGGGTCCCGCGGCTTGGGCTTCCGCTCGCAGCAGCTGTTCGTGCAGTTGGGTGTATTGCCATTTCTGCTTGTCGTTGCCATGATGGTGTTTGCAAGCCTTTCGGGCAATTTCCTCACCGGGCAGAATCTTCTCAACGTGGCGCGCCAGACGACCTATCTGGCGATCGTAGCCATGGGACAGATGCTTGCGCTGCTAACCGGGGGGTTCGACCTTTCGGTCGGTAAAAACGTCGCGCTCACGTCAGTGGTCGGTGCCATGATCATGTCAAACGTGGTGCGCGGCCACCCCGATGCGGTGGGATTCGCGGTTGCTCTCGGCATGCTTGGCGGCGTCGCCGCGGGAACGTTTGTCGGCGTGATCAACGGCATTGGCATCGCCGTGTTCGAAGTCCCCCCGTTCATGATGACGCTGGGAACCGCGTCAATCTGCTTCGGTCTCGCGCTGACTATGACCAGTGGGGTGCCGGTCTACGGCATGCCGGATTTGTTCGGCAATATCTTTGGTTTCGGTCGGCTTCTGAACGTACCGACACCGGTCTACGTGCTTGCTGCACTCATCGTCGTGATGTATGTCTTGCTCGCCTGGACCAGGATGGGCCGTTACTTCTACGCTCTCGGCGGAAATTTACGGGCCTCGATACTGTCCGGTATTTCAACGCGCTTCTACCTGTTCATGGCCTATGTGTTGACCGCGTTATTTACGGCGATCGCTGGCATCATGCTCACTGCCCGCCTCGAGACCGGAGAAGCTAATATTGGGGCATCGCTGCCGCTCGACTCTATTGCCGCGTGCGTTATAGGCGGCGTCAGCCTTCGGGGGGGCACCGGACGGCTCAGTAGCGTGGTCTTTGGCGCGATATTTATTGGCCTCATCCAGAATGGAATGGACTTGGCTCATATCCAATCTTATCTGCAGGAGGTGGTCATTGGCGTGTTGCTGATTCTTGCCGTGGTCGCCGATCAATTGCGCCAACGCGTATTACTTCGCTTGAAGGACTAACATAGGAATTCAGCGAGCACTTGGACTGAGATCACAGAGGTCAGATGCAGGCGGACGGTCCAAATGAATGAGGTATCTCAATGTTGATAGGCATCAACTGTGACATGGGTGAGAGCTTCGGGCTCTACAAGATGGGTGATGATGAGGCGATCATGTCTCACATAACGATCGCCAATGTGGCGTGCGGATTCCACGCTTCGGATCCGAGCGTTATGGCGCGCACCGTACGACTTGCCAAACAGTACGGAATCAAAGTTGGCGCGCATCCTTCGTTGCCCGACCTTCAAGGGTTCGGGCGGCGCGAGATGAAGATGGAGCCCGGCGAGCTCATGGAATGCCTTATCTATCAGGTGGGCGCACTCACCGGTTTCCTGGCGCGTGAAGGCATGCCGCTTAATCATATAAAACCGCACGGCGCCCTTTACGGTATGGCCGCGCGCGACGAGAAGGTCGCACGCGCGGTCGCTGCCGTCGCCAAAGTCTTTAAGGTGCCGCTTTACGGCATGTGTGGAACGCTCCACGAGCAGATCTATACGGGTGAAGGTATCCCGTTTGTCTCGGAATTCTACGTTGATCTAGATTATTCGTCCGACGGCAGCCTGATCATCACCCGCCAACATGAAGCCGTGGATCCTCGGGCCGCCGCCGCGCGCACGCTACGCGCTCTCGAGGAGGGCAAGGTACGCTCGCTGCAAGGGCCGGACGTGGCCGTGCGTGCCGAATGCGTCTGTGTGCACTCCGATACGCCGGGTGCTGTCGATGTTGCCAAAGCGGTACGCGCGGCGGTCAGCAGTTATTTGCACTGATCGGGTGTCGGGTTAGGCGAGCAACGATGCGCAAGGTCCTGATTGCTAATCGGGGAGAGATCGCCTGTCGGGTGATTCGAAGCTGCAGGAAACTGGGATTATCGACGGTTGCCGTTTATTCGGAAGCGGACAGGGAAGCCCTCCACGTGCAGCTCGCTGATGCCGCCTGGTCGATTGGTCCGTCTCCCGCGCGGGAGAGCTACCTGGCCGGCGACCGGATCATCGCTGCCGCCAGGGAGAGCGGAGCCGACGCCATTCATCCAGGATACGGATTCCTCTCGGAGAACCCCGGTTTCGCCCAGGCGGTTTCCGCGGCCGGGATCTGCTGGATAGGGCCGACAGCACAGACCATTGCGGACATGGGTGACAAGGAGCGCGCGCGTCAGTTGGCCGAGGCGGCCGGTCTGCCGATCCTTGCCGGCAGCCCGCGCTTCACGCCGGACAACCTTCACGAGCTCACGGTTGCGGCCGCGGTGGTCGGCTATCCGCTTCTGGTCAAGGCCGCTGCTGGAGGCGGCGGCATTGGCATGCGCCGCCTCGATGGACCCGGCGAGCTCGAAAACACCGTGACTGCCACCCAGAAGCTCGCCGAAAAATCGTTCGGAGATCCCGGCGTCTATCTGGAACAGTTCGTCGACCCCGCTCGTCACATTGAGATCCAAGTGTTTGGACTTGGCGATGGAAGCGCCGTGCATCTCTTCGAGCGCGAGTGCTCAATCCAGCGCCGGTTTCAAAAAATTATCGAGGAAAGTCCCGCGCCAGGACTCCCGGACTCCGTGCGCAACGCAATGGGAGCGGCCGCGGTCGCGCTCGCTAGGCAGCAGCGTTACGTGGGCGCCGGAACAATTGAGTTCGTAGTCGATGCCGATCATCACTTCTATTTTCTCGAAATGAACACCCGCATCCAAGTGGAGCACCCGGTGACCGAGATGGTTACCGGTCTGGACCTTGTCGAGCTGCAGATCCGGCTTGCCCGCGGGGATGATCTCTCCTTCCTTACACAAAAGGCTATCAACATCGCCGGCCACGCAATCGAGTGCCGGATCTATGCCGAGAATCCTGCCAAGAATTTCCTACCGTCTCCCGGGCGATTGACCCAGTTTCAACCGCCAGCCACGAGCGATAGCATTCGCGTCGATAGCGGCTTCCGCGCGGGCGACAACATCAGTTTCCACTACGATCCGATGCTCACAAAGGTGATCGTCCGAGGCGGCGAACGTGACGGCGCGCTCGACCGCATGACGAGTGCACTTGACGATTTCCGGATCGAGGGAGTCGCAACGAATATCGGCTTCCTGCGCAACACTATTGCGCATCCCGCCTTCCGTAAGGGCAAGATCTTCACCCGTTTCGTCGACACCTACATGAGCGAGTTGCTTGCATGAGCGAGTTTGCTTGGCCATTGATCTACAGTGGGGAAAAGGCGTCATGATCTATCCGGAACCGAGATTTCTGCCCGGTGGCGACCGCTTCGTATTGATCGAGTTCGGTAACGAGATGAATCTCGAGCTAAACTTCATGGCCCAAGGCCTGGCAACCGCGATTGCCGAGCAGCACACGAAGGGCGTGATCGAGACGGCACCGTGCTTTGCTTCTTTGCTCGTGCATTACGATCCGGACGAAATCTCTTTCGCGGACCTCAACAAGGAGATGAATGCGCTCATCCGATCACTGGGACCGTCGGACGACATTGTACTCGACAGCCGACTGTTTTATCTGCCGACTATGTACCGCGACCCGTGGACACGGGCATGCGTTGAGGACTATTGCGCGAAAATTACCAAAAAGGAACTCGACCCCGACTTCGTCGCGCGCATCAACGGACTCGCCGATGCCGAGCAACTAGTGCGCGTGCATTCCGGCACGGAATATTGGGTCGCCTCGCTCGGCTTCTGGCCGGGCCTTCCGTTCATGATGGCCCTCGATCCAAGGTGTGTGATTACGGCGCCCAAATACAACCCACCGCGTACCTGGACGCCCCAGGGAACAGTGGGCATGGGCGGGGCCTCGACGGCCATCTATCCGGTGGCAACGCCTGGCGGTTATCAGATCTTCGGCCGTACGCCGGTGCCCATCTGGGATACGGACAAGCGCTTTCCGGTCTTCCACGACAGCATCGTGCTGTTCCGCGCCGGTGACCGCGTCAAATTCGTGCCAATTGGCAAGGAAGAATTCGAGTTTGTCGAGGCCAAGGTCAAAGAAGGCACATACATCTACAATGTCGTCGAGTACCAGAAATTCTCAGTCAGGAACTACAAAGCTTGGACCAAGCTCCTCGACACGACGAAGCGCTTCTAGGAGATTAGACAATGCTCGAAGTCATCAAGCCCGGTCTTGAGACCAGCATTCAGGATTATCCCGGTCGGATTGGATATTGGGCCCAAGGCTTTCCGCCTTCGGGGCCGATGGACAGCTGGTCGTTCCGTCTCGCCAATCTCCTTGTGGGCAATCAACCCGGGGCCGCTGGTCTGGAGTGCCAGTTCGTCGGCCCATCGCTAAGGTTTCAGCGCGATGCGGTCGTGGCGGTGACAGGGGCCGATATGAAGCCGACCCTCGACGGCAAACCGATACCCATGTGGGAGAGCGTCGCTGTCAAGGCCGGCCAGACCTTGGCGTTGAGTTTCGTGACGGTCGGTGCGCGCAGCTATATCGCCGTTGCCGGCAGTATCGATACCGCGCCTTCGCTCGGTTCGCGATCGACGTTTCACAAGGCCGGCGTCGGTGGCATCGAGGGGCACGCGCTGAAGGCCGGACAAGTGATTCCTGTCGGCAAAGGGGTCGGAAAGGCCGGGCGCCGGGCCAAGTCCGAGGCGCGTCCCCAAATATCAACGACCAAGAGCTGGATCGTCGAAGTCGTGGCCGGACCCAACGACGATTGGATCGACGAGGCCGGGCACAAGCGTTTTCTCTCCACCGATTGGAAGCTCTCTTCGAAGAGCGACCGCACGGGCTTTCGGCTTGAGGGACCAGATTGGACCTTCACGGAAAAGGCCTACAACAAGGCGCCCGAGCATGGGTCGGAGCCGTCCAACATCATCGACCAGGGTTATCCCGTCGGCGCCATCAATCTTGCCGGTCAGACCCCTATCATCCTCGTCAACGACGGGCCGAGCATGGGCGGGTTCATCAACCCATACACAGTACCTTCGGCGGCCTTCTGGAAGCTCGGCCAGGCGAAGCCGGCCGAGACCCTGCGTTTTCAAGTCGTGAGTGTCGACAGGGCGCAGGCCCTGCGCCATGAGATCGACGCAGCTTGCGCTGAGAGCAGCATTGTCTGACACCGAGCTTGATTTGGACAGGAGCGATCATGGCTGAAGACGTGATGACAATGGTCCCGGGGAACGTCTGGAAAGTCCTCGTGAAGCAGGGCGACAAGGTTGATGTCGGGGATGTGCTGTTCATCCTCGAGGTGATGAAGACCGAAGTGCCACACACGGCTTCCGAAGGGGGGACCGTCAAATCGGTCAACATCTATGAAGGCCAGGAGGGCGTCGATGCTGGCACCCTTGCGGTCGTGATCGGCTAACGCGGCCCCGGACGCGTTAGAGGCCCACCTTTGGTCCTGGCTGGGCCTATCCACGCCCACGGTAGGCGGCGATCCCCTGGTCGGGCAACCAGAGGCCCGCCGGCAACTTCCCGGTCTCCCAGAACACCTCTATAGGGATGCCGCCGCGCGGGTACCAATAACCGCCAATGCGCAGATAGGCAGGCTCGAGACAGGCTGCTATGCGTTTGCCTATTGCAATTGTGCATTCCTCATGGAACCCGCTTTGGTCGCGGAATGATGCAAGATAGAATTTCAGAGATTTTGACTCGATGAGCCAAGCTTTTGGCGCGTAGTCGATGATGAAATGTGCGAAATCCGGTTGCCCTGTTACGGTGCACAGCACGGTGAACTCTGGTGCCGAGAAGCGCACGACGTAAGCCGTATCTTGGTGGGGATTGGGCACGCGGTCGAGCACGGCGTCATCAGGCGTCGTCGGCGCTGGAGTCGGTCGACCGAGGTAGGTGAGAGAAGGTAGCGATGACGGCGGCATCGGCATAGCCCTCAAAGGCCACCGCAACGACCATGACGATGCCCGAGTGGCAGCCCTTGATGCGTCAGCGGTAGCGCCAGCGTGGTTATCGGGTTCGGCTACCGAGCAGGTCAAGGAGATTGTGCTCTGGCGCGTCAGCTGGAAACGCGCAGTCCCAATTCTCGGCATTAGCGAAACGCACTACCGAACACCGGATCCCCGACCTGATCCACTTCCTTTGACACTCGCGTCCAGACCCGCTCCCCCTCGAAATCCTGGCGCTGCCGGCACTCCGCGGCGGCCCGCAATGCGTTCGAAGCAGCCTTCCTGCCGTACCAAGCCCGGCACGCTCGGGCATAAACATAAATGGCGTCGTCAAGATTGAGATACACGTCGCGACTCCACACCCACGATGACACATTCGTGACAAGAGCTATAATATCCAGCTGAACGGAGCCAGACAACCACAGGTCGTCAAGATTCCACCCACGACACGGCAGTGTGATCATCGGCCCCCGCGTCAAAACCTGGAATCGTCGGCGTCAGCCTGCAGCGGACGTCGCGGTGGTCATCGCCAAGGGCCGCTGTGAAGGCTCGCGATCGCCAGGGTTTTAAGCTGAGCGAAATG
>Ga0066903_100004876_pt1 | contig 11475 bp, 10 predicted proteins | sample PanSoiMetaGPlot1_FD_67491 | JGI IMG/M metagenome (GOLD analysis project Ga0066903, IMG submission 67491) | Tropical forest soil microbial communities from Panama analyzed to predict greenhouse gas emissions - Panama Soil - Plot 1 (version 2) | ecosystem: Environmental > Terrestrial > Soil >...
GCCCACTCGAGGAGGGCCTCAGGCTCCTGGCCCTCGAACTCCACCGCCAGTTCGCCCGCCTCGAGATCGTCCAGCACCTCTTCGTACAGGCTCACGCTGCCTCCTTCTCCCGCTTCCTGGCGGGCTCTCGCCCGGCGAGCACGCCGAGCGCGTCGTCGGTCGACCGGTCGCAGAACGCGCGGAACGACTCGTCCGCGCGGCGTACGGCGAGCCAGCCGGCGACCAGACCTTCGACGGTGGCGTCGAGCTCCTCCGTGGGAACGCGACGGAACACGGGCCGCGCGATCGCGGCGCCGCGGCCGAGGCCGCCGCGGAGGTAGACGTCGTAGGCCTGGCGGCGCTTGCCCTGCTCGTCGCGCACCGTCGTGCCCTGGAAACCGAGGTCGCCGACCCAGTGCTGCGCGCAGGCGTGCGGGCAGCCGTCCAGGTGCAGTCGGAGCCCGGCGATCTCGTCGCCGAAGCGCGCCTCGAGCGACTGGATCAGCGCGTCCGCACGCGTCTTCGTCTCGGTGACGGAGTAGTTGCAGTGCGGCTCGCCGGTGCAGGCGAGGGAGGCCGCGCGCACGTGGTTGAGCCCGAGCGGGAAGCCGATCGACTCGAGCTCGGCGACGGTCTCGTCGACTCGCTCCTCGGGTACGCCGGCGAGCACGAAGTTCTGGAGTCGGGTGACGCGCACGTCGCCGCCGAGACGCTCGGCCAGGTCGGCAACGGCGGCCATCTGCTCTCCGGAGACGAGGCCGAGATGGACGGGCACGCCGACGTAGACGAGACCCGGTTGGCTCTGCGGGTGCACGCCGACGTGGTCGGAGAAGCTCTCGGGCGGCGCATCGAGCTCGTAGTCCTCGAGCTCGCGGCCGAGCCGGCGCTCGACCTCGCCGCGCACGCCGTCGGGGCCGTAGTCGTCGACCATGAACTTCATTCGCGACTTCACGCGCGACACGCGGTAGGTGAGGTCCTCGCGCCAGGCGTCGAGGAGCGCGCGCAGGACCTCGAGCGCTTCCTCCTTGGGTACGAAGACGCCGAGGTCCCGCGCGAGCCGCGGTACCGAGGAGAGCCCGCCGCCGGCCAGCACCGCGAAGCCTTCGCGTTTGTCGTGGACGACGCCGACGAGAGAGATGCAGTTGATCTCGGGTGCGTTGCAGCGGTCCCGGCAGGCCGAGATCGTGATCTTGTGCTTGCGCGGGAGGTCGGAGTAGTCCGGGTGGCCGTAGAAGAACTCAGCCGCCTCCTCGAGCACCGGCGTCGCGTCGAACAGCTCGTCGTGGGCGATGCCGGCGACTGGGCAGCCGGTGACGTTGCGCACGGTGTCGCCGCAGGCGCCTGCCGTCGTCAGTCCCGCGGCGTCGAGGAGCGCGAACACCTCGGGCAGCGCCGCGAGCTCGATCCAGTGCAACTGGACGTTCTGGCGGGTCGTCAGCTCGCCGTCGCCGCGGCCGAAGCGCGTCGAGATCTCGGCGACGGCGCGGAGCTGAACCGGGTCGAGCAGCCCGCCCGGCAGCTTGATCCGCAGCATGAACGTCCCGACCTTCGGCTTGTCGTGATAGAGGCCCCACCACTTGAGCCGGACGACGTCCTCCTCCGCCATGCGCTCGTAGCCGTCGGCGATCAGCGCAGGAAGCTCGCCGAGGATGCCGAGCGGGCTCTTCTCCTGCTTGAGCCGCTCGACGGGGTTGCGCTTGAGGACGAGCTCCCAGGTGGCGTCGGTCGTGGTTGCCATTCGCGGACGCTATCAAAAGTGAAGCAACTTCCCTGGTGAAAGTTTTGTGTCAGGCTGCGGCCTGGATTCGGCCGAGCAACTCGTCTGCGTCGGGGTCGATCACGACCGGCTGCAGCCGCGCGGCCACGTGTTCCGGCGTCTTCAGCCCGTCGCCCGTGACGAGCAGGACGACGCGATCTTCCGGGCCGACCTGGCCGAGCGCGACCGCTGCGCGGAGCGCCCCCAGCGTCACCGCCGGCGCCGTCTCGCCGAAGACGCCGGTCGTCTCGGCAAGGAGCGCGATGTTCGCCGCCACGTCCTCCTCGGGCACGGCGTGGATCGCACCCCGGGTCGCCCGGGCGGCCTCGACGGCGAAGTCTCCGTCGGCCGGGTTCCCGATTGCGAGCGACCGCGCGACCGTGTCCGGGCGCACCGGGCGCACCCGCTCGCCGTCCGCGAACGCCGTCGCCACCGGGGCGCAGCCCTCGGCCTGGCCCCCGTGCAGCCGCGGCGCCGGGCCCTCGACGAGCCCGAGCCGGAGCAGGTCGTCGAACCCCTGCTGCACCTTGGAGAACATCGCGCCGGAGGCGATCGGCGCGACGACGACGTCGGGCAGCCCCCAGCCGAGCTGCTCGGCGACCTCGTACGCGAGCGTCTTCGAGCCCTCGGCGTAGTACGCGCGGAGCGTGACGTTCACGAACGCCCAGTCGAGCTCGAAGGACAGCTCGACCGTGAGGCGGCTGCAGTGGTCGTAGTTGCCGCGGACGGCGTAGATCGTCGGCCCGTAGACCGCGGCCGAGAGCAGCTTCTCCTGCTCCAGGTCGACCGGACAGAAGACCGCGGCGTCCAGGCCCTCGGCGGCGGCGCGCGCGGCCACGGCGCCGGCGAGGTTCCCGGTCGAGGAGCATGCGAGTGTCGTCAGCCCGAGCTCCTGCGCCTTCGCGGCCGCGACCGCGACCACGCGGTCCTTGAACGAGTGTGTGGGGTTGGCCGTGTCCAGCTTGAGCCAGAGCTCGCCGATCCCGAGCTCCTCGGCGAGGCGAGGGGCCGCGACGAGCGGCGTGAGCCCCGGTGCGAGCCGTGGCACTGCCGGGGCGTCCACGGGAAGCAGCGGCGCGTAGCGCCAGATCGACGCCGGCCCTTCGGCGACGGTCTCGCGCGTGAACGTGCGCTCGACCTGTTCCCAGTCGTAGACGGGATCGAGGGGCGCAAAACAGCACGAGCAGGTGCCGACGGCCTCGAGCTCGTTCTCGGCCGAGCAGATGCGACAACGAAGTGCGGTGGCGGACAACTGACCTCTCCTTTCGCTCGACATCCGTCCGGGTTTGGCACCTTGCCGGGAGGCAGGTTGCCGAGGCTTCACAGGGCCGGTCCCTCAGCCTCTCTCGATGCGGAGCGGGTCTTTGCCCGCGCCTGGCTGCGAGTATACGAAATGAAGTGACCCTTCGGGAGCAGTTGGAGCAGGAGGCACGGGCAGCGCACGACGCGCTGCCGGCGTTGACGGACGCAGCCGTGGCGGACGCCTTGCTCCGGGCGGCCGGGCTCGTCGTGGAACAGCGTGCAGCGATCCTTGCCGCCAACGAGGCCGACGTCGAGGACGCGACCGCGCGGCTCGACGCCGGAACGCTCGACAGGCTGCGGCTGGACGACGCGCGCGTGGACGGCCTCGCCGCCCAGCTCGCCGAGACGGCAGAGGTTGAGCCCCTCGAGCGGGAGACGGCCGCGTGGACGCTGCCCAACGGCCTGCGCGTGAGCGAGCGGCGGATCCCGATCGGCACGGTCGGCGCGAATTTCGAGGCCCGGCCCGGGGTTGCCCTCGACGTCGCCGGCCAGCTCCTGAAGAGCCTCAATACGGCGATCCTGCGCACCGGCGGAGCCGCGCTGCGCACGGTCACCGTGCTCGTCGACGAGGTGCTCCGGCCCGCGCTCGCAGCGGCCGGGCTGCCGGAAGGCGCCGTCGGGCTCGTTCGGTCTGCGGACCACGAGGGCGCGCGGCTGCTCGTGTCGATGCCGCGGCTCGTCCCGCTGGTCGTCCTGCGCGGGAGCGGAGAGACGACCGCGGCGCTGGCGAAGCTCGCCGCCGAGAACGGCGTGCGGACTCTCGCGCACGCGGAGGGCGGCGGCGTCCTCTACGTCCACGCCGACGCGTCGCCCGAGCGGGCTCTCCAGGTCGCCGAGGCCAGCCTCGACCGGCTCGGCGTCTGCAACCGGCTGAACGTCTGCCTCGTCGACCGCGGCGCCGAATCGCTCGTGCCCGATCTGCTGGAGCTGTTCGCGAGTCGCGGGATCCGGGTTCGTGACGAGGTCGGGCCAGAATGGGCGAACACCGAGGACCCGGCCCAGGTAACGGTCTGTTACCCGGACTCGCTCGAGGAGGCGCTGCTGATCGCGAACGAGCAGACCTCCGGCCTTGCGGCGGCGATCGTGACCGAGGACCCGGACGCAGCGCAGGCGTTCCTGGACGGCTACCGCGGCACGGCCGGCTTCTGGAACGTGACGACGCGCTTCACGGACGGCTTCGCGCTGACCGGCGCGCCCGAGACGGGCATCAACGTGGACACGACGCCCGGGCCGCGCGGGCCCGTCACCTACCGTGACCTGTGGCTGCGGCAGTACCGGGTCGTCGGCGACGGCACGCAGGCGCGGTGAAGCGCCCGGTCGTCGTCAAACTCGGGTCTTCGCTCGTGGCCGGTCCCGGAGGTCGGGTGCGGCGGTCGCTCGTGCGTGCCCGGACGCGTGAGATCGCGAGCATCGTGCGCGAGGGGATCCCGGTCTGCATCGTCTCGTCCGGAGCGATCGCGCTCGGCCTGCCCAAGCTCGGCCTCGCCGCCCGGCCCCGCAGTCTTCCGAAGCTCCAGGCGGCTTCCGCGCTCGGGCAGGCGCGCCTGCAGCGGGTCTGGGACGACGCGCTCTCGCGCGACGGGCTCACGGCGGCGCAGGTGCTGCTCACCGCGGCCGACTTCTCCGTCCGCGCGGCGTACCTGAACGCCCGCAACACACTCGCCGCGCTGTTCGCGCTCGGGGTCGTGCCGGTCGTGAACGAGAACGACGCCACCGCGACGGACGAGATCACCTTCGGCGACAACGACGCGCTGGCCGCGCAGGTCGCGATCCTCGTCCGCGCGCGGCTGCTCGTCCTGCTGACTGAGGTCGAGGGCGTGTACAGTCGTGCGCCCGGCCAGCCCGGGGCCGAGCTGATCGACTCCGGCTCGCAGGCGCTCGCGGCCGAGGTCGGCGCAGGCTCGGAGCTGGGCAAGGGCGGGATGGGGAGCAAGATCGTCGCCGCCGAACTGGCCGCGGCCGCCGGGATCCCGACGGTGATCGCGGGCGGCGGCGGCGCGGACGTGCTCGCTCCGATCGTCGCCGGCGAGCCGCGTGGGACGCGGTTCTCGGCAGAGGAGCAGGCGCCGCCGGCCTTCAAGCTCTGGCTGCGGCACGGCAAGCCGGTGGCCGGTCGTCTGCACGTCGACCAGGGCGCGCGTCGCGCACTCACACGCGACGGCGCGAGCCTGCTCGCGGTCGGCATCGTCGAGGTCGAGGGCCGTTTCGAAGCCGGCGACGCCGTCGAGCTCGTCGGGCCGGACGGCCGCGCCTTCGCGAAGGGCATCACCGACGCGGCAGCGTTCGACCTCGTCGGCCGCCCTCGCGGCGTCGAGGCGGTGCATCGCGACCGGCTCGTGCTCTACGCCGTGTGATCATCGGGCCGTGACCGCGCTCGACGGATTCGGTGTCGTGAACGTCGCCGTGAACGTGCCGTCCGGAGTGGCGGCGGCGCGCCTCCGAGAGCTCGGCGCGGCGATCACCAAGGTCGAGCCGCTCGACGGCGATCCGCTCCAGGCGGCGAGCGGCGAGCTCTACGCGCGGCTCACCGAAGGGCACACGATCGTCCGCCTGAACCTGAAGGACGAGGCCGATCGCGCCAGCCTGGGCGCGCTGCTCGCGGAGACGGACGTGCTGCTCACGTCGCACCGGCCGTCGGCGCTGGCGCGACTCGGCCTCGCCTGGGCCGACCTCGAAAGCCGGTATCCGCGGCTCGTGCAGGTCGCGATCGTCGGTCATCCCGCGCCCGACCAGGAGCGGCCCGGCCACGACCTCACCTATCTGGCCTCGTACGGGCTCGTCTCGCCTCCCGCGCTTCCCCAGACCCTCGTTGCCGACCTCGGCGGCGCCGAGCGCGCGGTGACCGCCGCCGTGGCTCTGCTTCTCGGGCGCGAGCGCGGGTGTGACCGCTACGCGGAGGTGTCACTCGCCGACGCGGGCGAGGCGTTCGCGCTGCCCTGGACCTACGGGCTGACGGTGCCGGGAGGCGTGCTCGGCGGCGGCTATCCCTTCTACGGCCTCTACGAAGCGAAGGGCGGTTGGATCGCCGTCGCCGCCCTCGAGCCGCGCTTCCGCGAACGCCTCGTCGCCGAGCTCGGCGTCGCAGAGTCGTCGCACGAGGTGTTCGCCGATGCCTTCGCCGGTCGCACGCCGGACGAGTGGGAATCCTGGGCTGCCGAGCGCGACCTCCCGATTGCGGCCGTTGCAGCCACAATCCCCGGGAGATGAGCGACTTCGCTGGCTTTTCCGTCGATCCCGATCTCGTCCTTCGCCGGGGGGAGATCGAGGCCGACACCGAGACGTTCGGAGCGACACCCGAGCCGCCGCCGACGGTCGATCCGGAGGCGTTCAAGGCGGCGATGCGCGTGCTTGCCGCCGGCGTCGTCATGGTCACCGCGCGACAGGGCGGCGAGCTGTACGGCCTCACGGTCAGCGCATGCATGTCGATCTCCGTCTCCCCGCCACAGGTGCTGATCTCGCTCGCCGACACGGCCAGCTGCCTTCCGGCCATCCTCGAGACGCGCCGCTTCGGACTCGCGATCCTGCGTGCCGAGCAGCGCCCGCTGGCCGAGCTCGGCGCGGTGCCCGGCGGGCCGAAGAAGGTGCAGGCGTTCTCCGAGAGCCCCGACGGGAACATCGCGACAATCGCCGGCGCGCTCGCCCACCTCGAGTGCAGCGTCGCCCAGGAGTTCCGCGCGTCCGACCACGTGCTGATCATCGGGAACGTCGAGCACGCCATCACGTCCGACGGCGCCATCGACGATCCGGGGCCGCTCCTCTACTTCGACCGGACGTTCTACTCGCTGGGTAACCCAGTCGGACCCGACTAGGCGCGCTGCACGAGCGTCGCGGTGCCGATCCCGCCGCCGCAGCACATCGTCACGAGGCCGGTCTGCCTGTCGGAGCGCTCGAGCTCGTGCACGAGCGTGGTCAGGAGCCGCGCGCCGGTCGAGCCGAGCGGATGGCCGAGCGCGATCGCGCCGCCGTTCACGTTCACGCGGTCCATGTCCGGCTCCAGCTCGCGTGACCAGGCGGCGATCACAGAAGCGAACGCCTCGTTGATCTCGACCAGGTCGATGTCGTCGATCGCCATGCGGTTGCGTTCGAGTATCCGCTGCGTGGCCGGGATCGGACCCGTGAGCATGAGCACGGGGTCGACGCCGACGGTGGTCTGGTCGACGATCCTGGCGCGTGGCTCGAGGCCGAGCTCGGCCGCCTTGTCGGCGGACATGAGCAGGACGGCGGCGGCGCCGTCCGAGATCTGCGACGAGTTGCCGGCCGTGATCTTGCCGTCCGCCTTGAACGCCGGCTGGAGCTGAGCGAGCGCCTCGAGGCTCGTGTCGCGGCGGATGCCCTGGTCGGCCGTGACCGTCTCGCCGTTGACCGGAATCGGCACGATCTCCCGCTCGAAGCGACCCTCGTCGGTCGCCCGCACGGCGTTCTGGTGGGAACGCAGGCCGATCTCGTCCAGCTCCTCGCGTGCGACGTCCCACTTGTCGGCGATCAGCTCGGCGCTCGTGCCCTGGTCGACGAGCGGGTACCGGGCCATCAGCTCCGGCGTCCAGGGGACGCCGACCTCGTCCACGAACTTGCGCCCGACGAACATCGGAATCCGCCCGAGGTGCTCGATCCCGGAGCCGATGACGACATCGTGGACGCCGGCGGCGACGAGCGCAGCCCCGAAGTTCACGGCTTGCTGACCGGAGCCGCACTGTCGGTCGAGCGTCGTCGCCGGCGTCTCCACGGGCAGGCCGGTCTGGAGCCACGCGTTGCGGCCGATGTTCCACCCCTGCTCGCCGTACTGCTGCACGCAGCCCGTGATCACGTCCTCGACGAGGGCGGGCTCGATGCCGGCGCGCTCGATGACCTCCGTGTAGCAGCGCCCGAGGAGCTCGTTCGGGTGGACGTCTCGGTAGTAGCCCTTGTCGCGGCTGCCGCGGCCGATCGGAGTACGCACGGCCTCCACGATCACCACGTCCCTGCCGTTCAGCATCGAAGTGAGGAGGCTAGCTCTCGGGAGGCTTCTGCCGCGCGTCGAACGCGATCGACCTGCCGTCGGGCGACCACGCGAGGTGGCCGAAGTCCGCGCCGGCGATGGAGACGACAGTTCGGCGCCCGGTTCCGTCAGGAGCGACGACGTCGATGCCCGGCTTGTACGTGCCGAAGGCGATCAGCCGGCCGTTCGGGGCCCATGTGGGCGTGTCGGGCGTGACCTCGCCGGTCAGACGGCGGAGGCCGGTGCCGTCGGGCCGCACGACGTAGAGATGCGTCCGCGACTCCTCGGGCCGGTTGCCGGTGAAGGCGATCAGCTTCCCGTCCGGCGACCAGGAAGCCCCCCATACCTGGTCGAGCCGGACGACGAGACGTGACGCGTTCCCGGTCACGGGAACGTGGCGCAGCGCGTGGTCGGTCGCGTACAGGATCGACCGTCCGCCCGGCGACCATTCGGGGTCGGACTCGTTGCCGGCCGCCGAGGTCAGTCGCCGCTGCGACCGGTTCAGCGAGACGATCGCCAGGTCGAGGTTCCCCGACGCGGTGACACCGCCACTGCCGCGTATCGGTGGGCCCTGCAGGCAGAAGGCAAGCAGCTTCCCGTCTGGCGACCAGACCGGCCCACGCCCGTTGCCGACGGTGCCCCAGGGCGTGGCCGCCAGCGTCTTCACCTTCGATCCCGTCGAGGCCACGACGGAGATGCGCGCACTGCCCTCGGGCGAGCTCAAGCCTGTGAACGCGATCCAGCGCCCGTCGGGAGACCAGGCCGGGGGGTCGTTGCTCGTCTGCCGGCCGAACACGACACTCTTCGTCGATCCGCTGTGCATGTCGCGGGTCGAGATGTGCGTTCCCTGCACGTAGGCGAGCCGCTTCCCGTCGGGCGACCAGGACGGCGAGTGACCGGCGAGGTCTCCGTGCGTCACCTGCTGGGGCTGGCCGCCGGCTGCGGGAACGACGTACACCTGCTCGTCCGCACCCACGATGCGCGGCCCTCCTGAGCCCGTGCCCGCGGTGATCAGCGAGACGGCCGCAAGGCCGGTGAGGCAGACGACGACCCTCCACGTCATCGAGGACATTGTGGCGAATGGATGCCGTTAAAAGTCAGTAAATACGCCGGTTCCCGGGAGATACCCTGCGATGCCCCGGCTAGCATGGCCGCCAGTGGCCACGGCCCTCGTCACCGGCGGAGCCGGCTTCCTCGGCTCGAATCTCTGCGACTACCTGCTCGCCAAGGGCGACCGGGTCATCTGCATCGACAACCTCGAGACGAGCTCGCTCCGGAACATCGAGCACATCCGTTCGGACGACTTCGTCTTCGTCTACCACGACGTCGTCGACCACCTCGAGATCGAGGAGCGCGTCGACGTCGTCTACCACCTCGCCGCGCTGGCCAGCCCGATCGACTACCTGCGCCAACCCTTGCACTCGCTCAAGGTCGGCTCGTACGGGACGCACAACGCGCTCGGGCTCGCGAAGCACAAGCGCGCCCGCTTCCTGCTCGCGTCCACGAGCGAGGTCTACGGAGATCCGCTCGTCCACCCGCAGCCGGAGAGCTACTGGGGCAACGTGAACCCGATCGGCCCGCGTGGGGTCTACGACGAGGCCAAGCGCTACGCCGAGGCGCTGACGATGGCCTACCACGGGCAGCAGGGCGTCGACACGGCGATCGTCCGCATCTTCAACACGTACGGCCCGCGGATGCGCCCGCACGACGGGCGCGCGATCCCGACGTTCGTCCGCCAGGCGCTCGCGGGCGAGCCGATCACGGTCTTCGGCGACGGGTCGCAAACGCGCAGCTTCTGCTACGTCGACGATCTCGTCCGCGGCCTGCACCTGCTGGCGACGAGCGAGGAGCATCTCCCGGTCAACCTCGGCAACCCCGGCGAGTTCACCCTCATCGAGCTCGCCAACCTCGTACTAAGCGCGACAGGCTCGTCGAGCGAGATCGTCTTCGAGGCGCTCCCGGTGGACGATCCCAAGGTGCGCCAGCCGGACATCACCCGCGCGCAGCAGGTGCTCGGCTGGGGGCCGGAGGTGTCCCTCGAGGACGGCCTCCGGCGCCTGATCGACTCGATCCAGGCCAGGGCGGAAATAGTCGGTGCGTAGAGCCGCTGCCGCCTTTGCGGCAGGCATTGCGGCTCTGGCCGTGGGTCTGTCCGCGTTCTCCGCTTCGGCTGCCTCTCCGTCGCACCTGTCGATCGGCATCTACGACGAGGGCGTCACCCTCTACGGCAAGCCGACCGCGGTGTTCCCGGTCTTCAAGTCGCTGCATGCGCAGGTGATCAGGCTCAACCTGCACTGGATCATGGTCGCGAAGCGCCGCCCCGTGAACGCGCTCGACCCGAACGACTCCGCCTACGACTGGACTCTGTACGACCGCACCGTGCGCTTCGCCTCGAAATACGGCCTGCGGATCCTGTTCTCGATCATCGACACGCCGGGCTGGGCGAACGGCGGAGCAGGCAAGAACCACGCGCCGACGAACCCGGCCGACCTACGGAACTTCGCGCTGGCCGCGGCGACCCGCTACGGCGGCGACTGGATGTCGACCGACGGTGTGCGGCTCCCGGCAGTCAAGCTCTGGGCCGCCTGGAACGAGCCCAACAACCCCGTCTTCCTGCAGCCGCAGTACCGGTACGTACGCGGCAAATGGGTGATCCAGAGCGCGATCGACTACGCCAGGATCTGCGAGGCCGTCTACGACGGCGTCCACGCCGCGCGGGTCAGCGGCGACAAGGTCGGGTGCGGGCTCACCGCGCCGCGCGGCAACAACAATCCCGGCCAGGCTCGCGGCTCCGTCGCGCCGCTGACCTTCCTCAAGGCGGTGCACGCAGCCGGGCTCAAGCACTTCGACGCGTGGGCGCACCATCCGTACTACGTGAGTCCCTCCGAGACCCCGTCGGCGAAGCCGAACTCGTCGACCGCGGTCACGCTCGGAAACATCCAGACTCTGATCGACCAGGTGACGAAGTTCTACGGCCGGAAGCCGATCTGGATCACCGAGTACGGCTACCAGACGAATCCGCCCGACTCGTTCTTCGGCGTCTCCTGGGCCAAGCAGGCGTCCTACCTGACGCAGGCCTTCGCCATCGCCCGCAAGAACCCGCGCATCACGCTGATGCTCTGGTTCCTCCTCCATGACGAGCCCAACCTCGCCGGCTGGCAATCGGGCCTGGAGACGACTACGGGCAAGAAGAAGCCGGCCTACCAGGCGTTCGCGCGCCTGCCGCACTGACCGGAATCTAGGCGGCCATCAGGTAGACGCACGTTCGCGTGTCGAACGGCAGCGGCGAGCGGGCGACACGCGTGACGACGTGGGTCATGCCGTCGACGTCGAACTCGTCCCCGACGACCGGCAGAAGCCCGGTTCCGACCACGAGGCGATAGCCGTCCGGTGTGGGAGTGAAACAGAGGTAGTCCTGCGGCCCCGGCTCGCTCTCGTCGCCGGACGTCGGGATCGGCTCCCT
>Ga0066903_100004877_pt1 | contig 11474 bp, 7 predicted proteins | sample PanSoiMetaGPlot1_FD_67491 | JGI IMG/M metagenome (GOLD analysis project Ga0066903, IMG submission 67491) | Tropical forest soil microbial communities from Panama analyzed to predict greenhouse gas emissions - Panama Soil - Plot 1 (version 2) | ecosystem: Environmental > Terrestrial > Soil >...
CGCGGCCCGGCCAGCCAATCGCTCGGCGTCGGCGGGAGCGGCTGCGGGTTGAGCGACACCGCATCGCCCGGCGACCACGGGTGCGGCCGCGGTCCGGCCAGCCAATCGTCCGACACCCACGGCTGCGGGTACGGGCCGGCCGCCCAATCGCCCGATGACCACGGCTGCGGATACGGGCCGGCCGCTCCATCGCTCGGCGATGGCGGGAACGGCTGCGGATTGAGCGCGACGCAGTCGCTCGGCGACGGCGGGAACGGCTGCGGGTTCAAGGCCACCCAATCGCTGGGGGATGGCGGGAACGGCTGGGGGTTGAGCATCACCGACGCGCCCGGATCCAAGTCCGGGGTGTCTCCGATGAACCTCCACTCCGACCAGCCACCGGATGGACGTCCCGGCGAGCCGTTCCCGTCCCTGGACCCTGCCGGCCCCGACTGTGTTGCGTCGCCCGAGACGATCCGCATCGTCCGGTCGTCGTAGACGTGCGAGCCCGCCGTCCAGAGCCCGCTGCTCCCGAGCGACATCATCCCGTTCGCCGCCCCGAACGTGAACGAGTTCTGCGCGGGCGACCCCTGGCTCGACACGCCTCCGAACGGCCCGTACCCGTAACTCGTCGTGACCGCACCCAGGTCGTTCGTGAGATAGGCCGTGTTCCCGCGCTCGTCGTAATGGTAGAAGCTGCGCGCGCCCGTCGAGCCGTCCACCGTGTAGAGCAACAGCCCCGCGGCGGAGCGGACGCAGAGGTCCGTGCGCGACGGCAGGTTGACCTGCAGATCGTCGTTCGTCGGGACCGAGTGCCCGAAGTTCCACGCCTGCGCCATCGACTGGTTGCCCGTGTTCGCGGACAGCACGTGCCCGAAACCGTCGAAGTTGAAGCTCGGGCTGTCCGCTCCGGCCGCGTAGTGGACGAGCCGGGACGCCCCGTCCCACTGCAACGTGCGGGCCGCGTCGCTCGTCATCCGTCCCCGCGGATCGTGCGAGACGCCGTTCATCTGCGACGCGGGATCGTACGTGAATGTGCGGGTCGAGGTCGAAGCCTGCCCCGGCACGAGCGGCGCGTGGCGGTTGATGCTCACGGGCTCGCCCAGGGCGTCCCGCGAGATCTGGATCGAGGACAACGTCTCGGGATTCGCTTCGAACGCGCTTGTCAGCCGCCCTGCGCCGTCGTACTGGTAGGCCGCCTGCGTGCCGTTCGGGCGCGTGATCCCCGTCACGCGCCGCGCCGCGTCGTGCGTGAACGAGGTCGCCGCCCCCGTCCAGTCCAGCATCTGCGACAGGAGCCCGCGGCTGTCGTAGCTGTAGCTCACCGTCTTCCCGGGGGCGAGCGTCTCGCTGAGGAGCCTGCCGTCCGGGTCGTAGGTCATCGCGAACCCGTTCGAGCCGATCATCCGCCCCGCCGCGTCGTACGCGAACGACGCCCCCGTGGCGCTCGTGAGCCGGCCCGCGTCGTCGTAGGCGTAGCTCGTGCTGGGCCCCGCGCCGAAGCTCTGCGCGGTGATGTTCCCCGCGGGGTCGTAGGTGACCTGCTGGATGGAACCGTCGGGCCTTCCGATGTGGACCGGGCGGCCCAGGCCGTCGTACTCGTACGTCGTCGTCCGCGACAGCGGATCCGCCTCGCTGATCGGCCGGCCCAGCGCGTCGTAGTTGCACGCCCACAGGTCTCGGTTCGGGTCGGTGACCTGCGAGACCTGCCCCAGGTTCGTCCGCGCGACGTCCCACCTCGAGGTTCCGTCGAGCATCGACGTCATGAGCCCGCGCGCGTCGTAGGTGAACGTCCGCGAGCGTCCGAGCGGTGCCGTCATCGTATGGAGCCTCCCCATGACGTCGTAACCGTAGTCGTAGCCCGTCCCCGCGCGGTCCGTCACGTGCGTCAGGCGGTCCAGCACGTCGTAAGTGAAGCTCGCCGTGTGCCCCAACGGATCCCGCGCCGACGTCATCCGCCCGTCGGCGTCGTAGGCGAAAGCGTCCGTGCCATCCGCCGGGTCCATCGTTCCCGCGAGTCGATTGAGCGCGTCGTATTGATAGCGCGTCGTGCGACCCGAGCGATCCGTTCCCGTCATCACACGCCCGTTGGGGTCGAAGGCGCGGAGCGCGACGTGCCCCAGCGGGTCGGTCACCTGCGTCACGCGGTCCAGGGCGTCGTAGAGGAAGCCCGTGACGCCCGTCAGCGGATCGGTCTCGCTGATGAGCCGCTCGTTCGCGTCGAACGCGTAGCTCCACAGCTTGCCGCGCTCGTCCGTCACGCTCGTCAGGCCGTCCAGGGCGTCATACGCGTACGACCGGGACGTCGTGTTCGGCCAGGTCACCTGCGTGAGCCGGTGCAGCGCATCGTAGCCGTAGCTCGTCTCGTTCCCGGTGTCGTCCTTGCTCGTGGCGAGGCGGCCGTGGGTGTCGTACGTGAACGTCGTCACGCCGTGCGCGGGATTCGTCCACGTCAGGAGCTGCCCGCGCGCGTTGAACGTCCCCGACCAGATCGTCCCCGCCTGGTCCGTCAGCGTCGTGATGTTCCCCGACGCATCGCGCCCGTAGCTCCGGCCCGTCAGGTCGGGGAACGTCTCGGTCGAGAGGTCGAAGAACGTCGCGCCGCCCACCCCATGTGCGCTGTACGCCCAGACCAGCGCCGAGCCGTCCGCGAGCGTGATCGTGCTCGGGTAGCCGCTCGTCGCGTCGTAGGCAAGCGAGTTCGCATCGCCCATGGGCCGAGACGCCGTCGACAGCCTTCCCAACGGGTCGTAGCCGAACGACATCGGTCCTCCGGCGGGATCGATCCGCGTCGTGAGACGGCCCGCGGGGTCGTGCTGGTAGGTCCACGGGTCCCCCATCGGGTCCGTGAACACGTGGCCCACGGGAGCGTCGAACGCGTACGTCGCCAGGTTTCCCGCGGCGTCCATCTGCGACACCACCCGCCCCGTGGGGTCGTAAGCCTGGGTCACGGGCGTGTTCCCCGCGGGCTCGGTGACGCCCGTGAGCCACGCCGGCCCCGTGTACGCGAACGTCCAGCTCCGACCCGCCGCATCGGTCACGCCCGTCAGCCGCCCGTCGGTATAGCTGTAGTGCACCGTGCGTGTCCCGTCGCCCACCTGGGACACGTGTCCGGCGGCGTCGTACGTGAAGCTGAGCGTGCGCCCCAGGCCGTCGGAGACCTGGGTCGGGAGCCCGCCGCTGCCGTTCAAGAGGCTCAGGCTGTTCCCGTGCTCGTCTTCGATCTGGTTCAGGAGCCAGCTCACGCCATCGAAGAAGTAGAGCTTCCGGTCGAGCGGGTTCGTGAACCGCCACGTGCCCCCGGGCAGCACGTCCAGCTTGAACTTCGCGTACGTCGGGCTCGAAAGGTCCCACGAGCCCACGGGGCTCTGCGTGAACCGGATCACGGCCCCGCGATTCGTCACCAGCGTCGCGCTCGAGCCCACGACCGCGAGCTTCCAGTCGTACGTCCCGAGCCAGTTCGGGCCCAGGTGGCCTGCCGCCTGGCCGTCGCTCGCGAGCATCGAGGCGTAGTAGCGGCCGTAGGCCACGGGGAAGGGCCCGCCGAGCGAGAGATCGGGCCGCATGACCAGGATCAGCTCACCCGTCGCCATGTCCACGCCACCCGGGGAGATGCCGGACCAGGGGAGGTTCGCCCCGGATCTCTCGGTCATTCCCTGCGCCCAGGAAGCGCCGGCGGCGACGACCAAGAGGAGCGCCGCGAGCGCGGCGATGAGAGAACGCGAGCAGCGATGAAGCGGGGCGACGGTTGCCATGGAACCCCCTCCTGCGTGCGGGGCCCTGCTCCCCCGTGGGAGCCAGGGCGCACCTACCGTCTGAATGCCGGTGGGGGCGAAAGCGCACAGCGGATCGAAGAGTGGAGGCGGTGTCCTGCGCGACGAAAGCAGATGCGTCACAGGCCCTGCACCTGCAACCCATGCGCCTACAGTGGCTTACATCGCGGCAGACCCGCAGCCTTTGCGGCGCGGGCGCGTTCGCGCCGAGTGACGCCGCGCCCGCTGTCGTACCTTGCGGCGCCATGCTCCCGCACGTGCTCGCCGGCGCGGCCGGCCTCGCGCTCGTCCTCATCATCGTGGGGGACGCGTTCGAAACGGTCTTGGTGCCGCGCCGCATCGGGCGCCGCGTCCGGCTGACGCGCTACTTCTACATCGTCACCTGGAACGTGTGGCGCGTGTTGGCGCTCGGCGCGCGCAAGCCCGCCCGGCGCGAGGGGCTGATCGGCTTCTTTGGCCCGATGTCGTTGATCCTGCTGCTCCTCTGCTGGGCGCTCGGGCTCATCACCGCGTTCGCCCTGCTGGAGCTGGCGTGCAGCGGCGCCGCGGGGTTGGGCGCGCGGTCGTTCGGGACCCTCTTCTACATGAGCGGCGAGACGTTCTTCACGCTGGGCTTCGGTGACATCACGCCCACGACGACGGTTGGCCGCCTGCTCTCGGTGGTCGAGGCGGGCCTCGGATTCGGTTTCCTCGGCACCGTGATCGGCTACCTGCCCACGATGTACGCCGCGTTCTCGCAGCGCGAGATCGAGATCTCGCTGATGGACGCACGGGCGGGCTCGCCGGCGACGGCGGGGGAGTTCCTGCGCCGCACCGCGGACCTGGGCCACGGCGGCTTGTGCGTCGAGGTGCTCGCGGCGTGGGAGCGCTGGTCGGCGCAGCTGCTCGAGACGCACATCTCGTATCCGCAGCTGGCATACTACCGCTCGCAGCACAGCAACCAGTCGTGGCTCGCCGCGCTCACCACGATCCTCGACTCGACGGCGCTGATCCTCGCGCGCGGCGGCATGCCCCAGGCCGCGCAGGCACAGCTCACGTTCGCCATGGCGCGCCACGCGCTCGTGGACATCACGCAGATCTTCGTCCGCCGTCCCCCCGCCACCGTGCGCGACCGGCTCACGCCGGAGGCGCTGCGGTCGTTGCGCGCCCAACTCGCGGGAACGGCGGTGAGCCCGCCTGCGGACGACGACTACCTCCGCCGCCTGGCGCGACTCCGCTTGATGTACGAGCCCTACGCCGAGGCCCTGGCCGCGCGCCTGATGTTCACGCTGCCGCCCTGGGCGCACGCCGAGCCGCGCCGCGACAACTGGCAGGGCGCGCCATGGGACAAACTGCTGTCCGAGCGAAAGGTCCTGGTCGTACCCGACGACGAGCACTTCTGAACGCTTCATCGCACCGCCGCCCTCACCCTAGGAGTCAAGATGCGCCTGCGTGCACTCGCTCTGAGCTGCCTCGTCCTGCTGTCCGTCGCTCACGCCGCACCGCCGCCGGCCACCGATCCGACGATCGCTGCGGCCGTGGCGAAGGTCTCCGCTGAGCGGTTGAAGGCGGACGACGCGCGGCTGGTCGGGTTCGGCACGAGGAACACGTTCTCCGAGGCTTCGGGGCCCACGCGCGGCGTGTTCGCGGCGCGGTCCTGGATCGAGGACCGTTTCCGCGAGATCGCGCAGGGCAGCCACGGGCGCATGACCGTGACCCGCGACAGTTACATCCAGAAGGCCGACGGCAAGCGCGTCGTGCGGGACGTCGAGATCTCGAGCGTCATCGCGACGCTCCAGGGCGACGAGCCAGGCGGGCGGACGTACGTCATGTCCAGCCACTACGACTCGCGCAACTCGGACAACGCGGACACGACGCAGGACGCGCCGGGCGCGGACGACAACGCGTCCGGGACCGTGGCGGTGCTGGAGGCCGCGCGCGTCATGGCCGACCTGCCGACGCACGCGACCGTCATGTTCGCGACCTACGACTCGGAGGAGCAGGGCCTGCTGGGATCGGCGCACCACGCGGCGGCCTTGAAGGCCGCGGGCGTCAACGTCCAGGGCGACTTGAACAACGACATCATCGGCGCCTCGGTCGGCGACCAGGGGGAGAAGAACCCGGGCACGGTGCGGATCTTCTCGCAGGCGCTCGCGGCCGGAGCGGATCCGGCCAAGGTGAACTCCATCGGGAACGAGAACGACTCGCCGTCGCGCGAGTTGGCCCGCTTCGCGAAGGAGATCGGCGACCGCTACCAGGCGAGCTTCCGCGGCGAGCTGATCTTCCGCACCGATCGCTTCCTGCGCGGCGGCGACCACTCGTCGTTCAACACCGAGGGCTTCGCCGCGATCCGCTTCGTCGAGCCGGTCGAGAACTTCGCGCACCAGCACCAGAACGTGCGCACGGAGAACGGCATCGAGTACGGCGACCTCGCGAAGTTCATGGACTTCGACTACCTGGCGCGGGTCACCCGCTACAACGTGTCGGTGCTGGCCTCGCTGGCGATGGGTCCGGGACGCCCGGACTCTGCGTGGGTGCTGACGAAGGCGCTGGACAACAAGACGCAGCTCACCTGGATGGCCGTCCCGGGCGCTGCGAAGTACGAGGTCGTGCGGCGGAAGACGACCGACGCGGTCTGGACCGACGTCACGGAAGTGGGCGACGTGACCGCCGCGACGCTGCCGTACTCCAAGGACAACTGGCTGTTCGCGGTCCGCGCCGTGGACGCCAAGGGCCATCGCGGCGTGCCGACGTTCCCGGTGCCGCTGCGTTAGCCGTTATCCACGCCGGCGCGGATGAGTACCATCGTGTGCGCTCGGAACCCCGGTTCGAGGCACCACTTGGTCCTCGTGCTAGGCTTCCCACGCACCGAAGGCCGCAACGGAGGTCCTCATGTCGTGCGCCTTCCCGCGAGCGCTGCTCGCCATCGCCCTCTCCACGGGCACCGCCAGATTCGCTGCCGCCTGGACCGCGAATGGCGCGCCGGTCGGTCCCTCCGACAGCCTTCAGTTGCACGCGGCGATCGCGCCAGACGGCTCGGGCGGGGCCTTCGTCGTCTGGGCCGATGCACGCAGCGGCAACAACACGCGCACGTTCGCCCAGCATCTGCTCTCGAGCGGGGTGGTCGCTCCGGAATGGCCGAGCGCCGGGCTGATGCTCGAGAGCCCGGGCTACCGTGACCACGCGGTCGTCATCAAGGACGGCGCCGGCGGCGCCTATGTCGCCGATGACGGCACGGCGAGGTCCGGCATCGGTGGATTCGGCCAGACGCTCGCGTACCACATCGGCGCGGACGGATCGCCCGCGGACGGCGCTCCCGTGAGCGGGATCACGATCACGGGTGGATCCTCCGGAACGTCCGGAGGCGTGCACGGGGATTATCTCCCAGCACTCGCGCTCGACGGCGCGGGAGGCGTTTTCTACGCGTGGACGTTCCGGGATCGATTCTCCGAGAACGCCAAGGTGGCTCGCCTCACGCCGAGCGAAGCGAGCGTCGCCGGCTGGCCCGGCGAAGGGACGTTCGCGAAGCGAGGTCAGTTCACGATGGGACAGGAGCCGGTGGCGTGCGCCGGCGACGGCGCCGGCGACGTCTTCGCCGCCTGGTCGGACTATCGCGACCTCACGATGTGGGTGCAGCGGTTCGCGCCCGATGGCTCGACGATCGCGGGCTGGCCGGCGCGCGTGTCGCCGAACACGGCCAACCAGGCTGCCCCGGGCATCGTCGCGGACGGTGCCGGCGGCGCGTTCATCGCGTGGCAGGACCTTCGGAACGGCGCGTTCGAGCAGACATTCGCTCAGCATCTCACGCTCGCCGGGAACGCAGCGGCGGGCTGGCCCGTGGACGGGCTCGCGCTCTCGCCGTTCGCGACCGAGGCCGGGATCCAGCGCGCGACGAACTTCGACGCGACGACGCTCGGCCTGAGCTCGATCGCCGGCGACGGCGCCGGTGGCGCGTACGTCGCGTGGACCGATCATCGTGCGGGCGATGCCGACATCTATCTCCAGCACCTGGTGACGGGCGGCATCGCGCCCGGCTGGCCCGCCGAGGGCCTCACGGTCTGCTCCGCGGCGGGGGCGCAGTCGCTCCCGACGCTCGGCGCGGACGGCGCGGGCGGCGTGTTCGTGACGTGGGAGGATCGCAGGTCGGTGGACGCGGATGTCTTCGCGCAGCACGTCCAGCCGGACGGCCACCTCGTCGCGAGCTGGCCCGCGCAGGGGCTTCATGTCTGCGCCGCATCGGGTGACCAACTGGCCCCGGTGATCGCGGCCCTCGATCCCGACCGGGCGGTGGTGGCGTGGACCGACCATCGCGTCGAGCCTGCGAACGTTTTCGCCGGCCTCGCGGCGCCGCAGGCGATCGCGGGGACCCCGATCGCCCCGGGAGGCACGATGCGTCTTGCTCTGCAAGGTGCTCGGCCCAATCCGACGACCCGCGATCTCGTCGTGGCGTTCGCGCTGCCCTCGGCGGACGCGGCGTCGCTCAGTGTGCTCGACATCAACGGCCGCAGAGTCACCGAACGCGAAGTGGGCTCGCTCGGACCCGGGAGCCACGTGCTCGACCTGGGCCATGCAGTACTGGCGCCGGGCGTCTACGTGATCCGTCTCGCGCAGGGCGATAACGTCCGGAGCACCCGTGTCTGCGTCATGAGGTAGCGCGACCGTTCGTCCGCTCGTACCAGCGCAGCACGCGCAGCGCGCGCAGCGTGTTCCAGCGGCTCGGCTGGCCCTCGCCGTCGTCCATTTCGACGGGCATCGTCCCGGGATACCGGGTGTCGAGCGGCCAGCGCCCGTCACCGTCGCGCTTCGATCGCACGAGCTCGATCGCCTCGGCCGCGCGCTCGTCGGGCGTGACGCCGGCGTTGCGCAGGTGGTCGAGCCCGCGCAGCACGTCGTAGTGCCACCACGCCGGGAACGCGAAGCGCGCCCACGATGCGCCGCCCTTGCGGTCGTGCTCGATCACCTCGCCGGTCGATCGCCGCCGGAGGAGGCTGCGCGCGAGCAGGTACTCCTCGCCGCGGCGACGGGCCGCGGTCACGTGTGCGGCCGCGTGGCCGGCGCGTTCGTACTCGAGCAGCGCCTCCAGTACGCAGATCGTGGTGTTGAACGATGACCGCGTCGAGCGCTCCGGCGCCTCGCAGTTCCAGCCGCCGTCGGGCAGCTGCTCGCGAAGCAGCCGGTCGACGATGTCGCGAACGTCCGCACCGAAGTACGCGCCAGCCGCCGCCACCTGCCCATTGATACAGGGCTCGAGCTCGCCGGCGAAGAACGGGTTGTCGTCGCACTCCGGCGGACCGCAGCCTTTCCATGTCACCTGCTCGCGCACGAGGTGCACGGCGCGCCGCGCCTCGGCGCTCGCGGGGTCCAAGCCCAGGCGGTGCAGCAGCCCCAGCGCGTGCATCGTCGAGTTCCAGCCGCGGTTCCACGCCGCGCCGCCCCAGCGGCCGTCGGCGGCCTGGAGCGCCAGCAATCTCGCCCCAACGCCCTCCATGGCGACGCGCGCCCGCTCGGCCGCGACCTGTTTCGCCGGCGCGTCGGTGAGGTCGCGCATCACCTGCCAGCGGATCGAGGGGTCCCCTGCGAGCAGCCAGTCGATGGCGGTCACCCGTTCGCCTCCGGCGGCGTGAAAGCAAGTCGATTCGCATTCCGGAAGGGCTGCGTTTGATTGCGGTGGCGCATGCTTGATAGCGTCCCCGGTTCGCGCCGGCCGTTCGGTGGCGTCACATTGGGTCGAAGCTCCCCGGGGGAGACTCTCATGAATTCGAAGCGAGTGGGCACGTGGTTCGCGGTGTGCGTCACCCTGCTGTCGGCGCTTCCCGCCGCGGCGGCTGAGAAGGCCTTGAACGTGTCGATCTTCCCGCCCGTGGCGATCGCCAAGCCCGAAGACGCCGTGACCGCGTTCCGTCTCGACCTGCTCTACGGCCGCAACACCGCGGTCAAGGTCGTGGACCTGGGACTCATCAACCACACCACGACCGGCCTGTCCTCCGGCCTGCAGTGGGGAGCCCTCAACATCACCGAGGGGCAATTGAGCGGCATCCAGCTCGGCGCGATCAACTACGACAAGGGCGAGACGAAGGGCCTGCAGTTGGGCGGCATCAACTACGCCGGCAAAGGCGGCGGCCTGCAGCTCGCGCTCGTCAACTACGCCGAGGAGATGAAGGGGTTCCAGGTCGGCGCGATCAACATCATCAAGAAGGGCGGCTTCCTGCCCGTGATGATCATCGCGAACTGGGGAAAGAAGTAGAGGGACCTGCTCGCCGATAACTCCCGCGTGCGCGGCCCGGCCGGCCGCGCACGATGGGGGAACCATGGCGACGAAGATCACGGTGAACGGCGTCACGTACGATGGCGTCGACGCCATGCCGCCGGACGCGCGGCGGCTCTACGACGAGATGCTGGCGAAGCTCCCCGCCCTCACCGATCGCGACGGCGACGGCATCCCGGACATCGTTCAGAGCCTCCCGGTGCAGCAAGGGCCCACCGTCCGGAAGCAGTTCATCATCAATGGGACGACCTACGACGACGTGAGCGCGATGCCCCCTGCGGTGCGCCTCGCGTACGAGACGGCCATGCGCGCGATGGGCGCCGTCGACGCGAAGGTGACGAAGAACGACATCAAGGTGTCGTTCCAGTACACCGGGCCCGTGTTCCGTTTCGGCAAGAAGAGCAGCGCGCCGTCGTCCGGCGCCGCGACCGATCCGGGGACGCCTCGCCAGCTGATGTCCGGCGGCGCGACCCCGATCGAGCCGGAGTCCAGAAGGGGCGCTGTCACTGCCGCGCTGGTCCTCGCGGCGCTCGTGGCCGCCGGGCTGGCGTACTGGTTCCTGGTGCGCGGCCACTAGCGGACGCGCGCCCGGGCTAACCCTCCGAGCGGATCCCGGCGCCGATCGGCCAGATCGTCACGTTGCCGATCGAGACGTGGTCCGGCGCCGAGCAGATGTGCGCCACGAGATCGGCGATCTCGGACGGCTCGAGCTTGTGGCGGCGTTCGTCGCTCGCGGGATCGATCGCGCGCCCGGCGGAGTTGATGTTGTGCGGGGCGACGATGCTCACGCGCACGCCGGCGGGCTTGACCTCGAGCGCGACGGATTCCAGCAGGCCGCGCAGGCCCCACTTGCTGGCGGCGTAGGCGGCCGAGCCGGGCTGTCCCACCCAGCCGCCGAGCGAGCAGATGCCGACGATCGTGCCACGACGGCGGTCGAGCAGGTGGGGGAGCGCGTACTTGAGCGTGAGGAACGCCCCCTTCAAGTTCAGGTCCAGCAGCTTGTCCCAGGTCTCTTCGCTGGTCTGATGCACGGGCGCCCCCAGCCACGTGCCGGCGTTCAGCACCACGATGTCGAGCCCGCCCAACTGCGCGAGCGTCGCACGCACGCCGGCCTCGACGTCCGAGGCGCGCGTGACGTCCGCCGGCACCGCCAGCGCGCGCGCGCCGTCCCGGAGCAGCGCCGCCACGCTCGCCTCGAGCTCGTCGCTCGCGTGCGCCATCAAACCCACGGCCGCGCCACGGGCCGCGAGCGCTCCGGCGATGGCGCGCCCCAGCCCGCGGCTCGCCCCGGTGACGAGCGCCGTCCTGCCGTCGAGCGCCATGCCGCGCGCTACTTGCGCCCGTACTTCGCCGTCAGCGTCGCGGAACCCAGGGAGTTGGCGTGGATCATGTAGCCGACCATCGCCGGCGAGGCGTCGGCCGCCGCGTCGAGCTTGTCGGTCTTGAGCGCGTACACCGTGAAGATGTAGCGGTGCGGC
>Ga0066903_100004878_pt1 | contig 11474 bp, 5 predicted proteins | sample PanSoiMetaGPlot1_FD_67491 | JGI IMG/M metagenome (GOLD analysis project Ga0066903, IMG submission 67491) | Tropical forest soil microbial communities from Panama analyzed to predict greenhouse gas emissions - Panama Soil - Plot 1 (version 2) | ecosystem: Environmental > Terrestrial > Soil >...
ACCTGGGCTGCTCTCTACTCCCGAAAGGTCAACGATGCCGGCTGGACCACCACGGGCCTCGACGTCACCAACAGCTACGGCATTCATTTCGATCCATTCGACGCCAAGCGCGTGTTCATCACCTACACCGACATCGGACTTTTCCGCAGCGAAGATGGGGGTGCGTCCTGGACCAGTTCTACGGCCGGCGTTCCGCGCGACTGGCAAAACACGACCTACTGGATCGTCTTCGATCCAAAAGTCAAAGGCCGCATGTGGAGCGTGAACAGCTACACCCACGATTTGCCGCGTCCGAAGATGTGGCGCCACAATTCGGTCTCAACCTATAAAGGAGGCGTTTGCCGCAGCGACGATGGCGGCCGCCACTGGACCAGGTCAAATCAGGGCATGGACGAGACCGGCGCAACCCACATCCTGCTCGATCCTGACAGCCCTGTCGACAAGCGCGTTCTCTACGTCGCGGGCTTCGGCGACGGCGTCTACAAGAGTTCCGATGGCGGCCACACCTGGAGCCTGAAGAACACCGGCATCACCCAGTCGCAACCCTTCGTATGGCGCCTGGCCCGCAGCTCTGATGGAACGTTGTACGCTGTGATTGCGCGCCGCTCGGAGGATGGAAGCATCGGCACACCCGGCGATGGTGCACTCTATACATCAAACGATGGCGCGGAACACTGGGAATCGGTCAAGCTTCCCGAGGGAACCAACGGACCGAACGGGCTTGCCACCGATCCGCGCGATCCGAAGCGTCTGTATCTAGCCGCGTGGGCGAAAGCCACGGGCCAGCACGGCGACGGCGGCGGGATCTTCCTTTCCGAAGACGGGGGCAAGACCTGGAAGCAGGTGCTCGAGAGAGATCGCCACATCTACGACATCACCGTCGATCCTTCCAATCCGGACATCCTCTACGCCGCCGGCTTCGAATCGTCGGCGTGGCGCTCGGCCGACCGTGGAGTGACCTGGACTCGCATTCCAGGTTTTAACTTCAAATGGGGACAGCGCGTCATCCCCGATCCGCTCGACCATAATAAGGTCTACATCACCACCTTCGGCGGCAGCGTGTGGCACGGTTCGGTCAACGGGGAAAACAAGCCGGTCGACATTGCCACGCCCGCCCTCGAACCCGGACAATAGCGTATCAGGAGGCCCCAGTTGATCAATCGCCGTCAGTGGCTGTATGGCGTTGGCGCTATCGCAGGCGCCGGAATGCACGCCGCTCCGCTTGCCGCAGAAGCACCCGAGAGCCAAGCTGCACCGAAGCCGCTCGATCTTTCGCAGTACCAACCCAAGAGCATGCTCCAGGTGCACGAAACTCACGTCGGGCGCTCGAAGTTTCCCGTGATCGACTTCCATACACACATTTCTGTTTCCGCCAAGTCAGAGAAGGGAGTCGCGCTCTCTCCCGATCGAACCTACCTGGGTACGCCGCAGGAATGCCTGGCGGTGATGGACCGCACGAACATCAAGACGATGGTCAATCTCACCGGCGGCTACGAGAAGGGCCTCGCCGAAGCGGTGACCAGGTACGACCGCGCGTATCCCGGCCGCTTTATCACCTTCACGGAACCTTCGTATAGCCACTTCAAAGAGGCAAACTATCCCCAGCTCCAGGCCCAAGCCATCGAGCAGGCGCATCGCGACGGCGCCCGCGGTCTCAAGATTCTCAAGACCCTCGGTCTTTACCTGCGCGAGAACATCACGTCAGGCCCGCTGGTGAAGATCGACGATCCGCGCTTCGACCCCATGTGGGATGCGTGCGGCCAGCTCAACATGCCGGTTGCCATCCACATCTCCGACCCGGCCGCGTTTTTCACCCCGACGGATCGCTTCAATGAACGCTATGAAGAGCTGAACAATCATCCGGACTGGTCATTCTACGGCGCGGATTTCCCGAGCAATGCGGAGCTCATCGAAGCGCGCAACCGCATGATGGCCAAGCACCCCAAGACGCAGTTTGTCACGCTGCACTTTGGCAACTTCTCCGAAAATCTTCAGAACGTCTCGGAGAACCTCGACCGCTTCCCGAACATGCACGTCGATATGGCGGCGCGCATCGGCGAACTGGGCCGCCAGCCCTACACGTCCAAGAGGTTCTTCGACAAGTACCAGGACAGAATCCTGTTCGCCACCGATGCCACGCCCCATGGCGACGAGTTCCCGCAGCAGGTGTTCAACGATACACTTTACGAAATCTACTACCGTTTCCTGGAGACCGAAGACGAGTACTTCGACTATGCGCCGGCAAAAATTCCACCGCAAGGAAGGTGGCGCATCTATGGCATCAGCCTGTCCGATCAAATTCTGCGCAAGGTCTACAACGAAAATGCCGCAAGGCTCCTCAAGATTTAGCATGCGCATCCTCGAGCGAGCCGCCATCGCCCTAGTGTTGCTGGCCGCGGGCCTGAGCCAGGGCCAGGTGCGAGTGTGGCAGGGAACCCTCGACCTGCCCACCTACGAAGAAGGCCTGCCCGATCCCAATCCGCCCTTCGACCAGTTCACCACCAATCGCTTCAACTACCCATACACGCTGCGCAACAATCTCAGCAGCAAGCACGTCGAGAAATCCTGGCGCGCCATTTATCTCGAGAACGAATACCTGAAGTGCTCAGTGCTGCCCGACATCGGCGGCCATCTCTACACCTGCATCGACAAAATTTCTGGCAAGTCGATGTTCTACGCGAACCCGTCGATCAAAAAAGCGGCCATCGCCTACCGCGGCGCCTGGGCGGCGTTCGGCGTGGAGTTTAACTTCCCGGTTTCGCACAACTGGATGACGATGTCGCCCGTGAGCTTTGCCTTCGCCCAGCACGAGGATGGCAGCGCCTCGGCCACGGTTGGCAACGTCGACCGCGTGTACGGCATGGAGTGGACCGTCGAATTGCTGCTCCGTCCGAAATCTACTGTGCTCGAGCAGCGCGTCACGCTGGCCAATCGCAGCGACGCTCGCCATCGCTTTTACTGGTGGAACAACGCCGGAGTTGAGGCCTGGGACGACACGCGCATCGTGTACCCGATGCAATTCGCTGCCACGCACGGCTTCACCGAAATTCATCCCTGGCCCGTGGATACGGATGGGGTTGACTACAGCATCCTCCGCAATCACACCAAGGGCCCGGTGTCCATGTTCGTGCATGGCAGCCGCGAACCCTTCATGGGCGTGTGGAATCCGCACACGAACAGCGGAACGGTTCACTACGCGGTGTATGAGGACTTGCCCGCGAAGAAAATCTGGTCGTGGGGCGTCGATGCCGATGGCCTCGATTGGCGCAAGGCTCTCTCCGATAACGACAGCGCGTACATGGAAGTGCAGGCCGGGTTGTTCCGCAACCAGGAGACGTACGCCTTCCTCCAGCCGCGGCAGGTTTTGCATTTTTCCGAATACTGGATGCCGGTGCGTGACATCGGAGGCATCTCGCGCGCAAATCTTGCCGGAGTCGCCAGCTTGACGCGCAAGTCGGGAAGTCTCGCCGTCGGCTTCAACGCGAACCAGCCAACTCCGCAAGCGAGCATCACCATCTCCAAGGGCAAAGAACAGGTCTTTCACGAGAAGGTCGACCTGACCCCCGAGCGAACCTGGACGCACGATATCCCCAACGCGGATTCCCAGGCGAAGTACACAATCGAAGTTCAGGATGCGAAAGGCGCGACTCTTCTTCACCAGACCGAAGGTGAGTACGACTGGACGCCGGCTTCGGAGATCAAGGTCGGGCCGCAGGCTTCCTACCGTATGCCGGATCCAGACCAGCGCAGCTTTGATGACTGGATCCAGTTCGCCAAAGACGAGGAGTTAAACGGACAGTTGCTGAGCGCCTTTGAGGCCTACCGGCAGACGCTGACAAAGTTCCCCGACAGCTTTGTGGCTGGCAAGGCGGCGGGCCGGCTGGCCACCGGATTGCTCCGTTACGACGAAGCTCGAAAGCTCCTCGAGCCATTGCATCAGCGCGACACCACGGACACGGAAATCTCGTACTACCTGGGCCTCGCCTACGATGGCCTCGGCGACCGAACTCGTGCCCGGACATCGTATGAGCAAGCCGAACGCCTGCCGGCGTTGTTTCCTGCGGCCGCCTTGCGGCTCGGAGAACTGCTGGCGCGCAACGGAGATCTCGCCGGTGCGGAGGACCACCTTACGGAGGCGGTCCACGCGGCGCCTCGAGACGAACGCGTTCTCGAAGAACTCGTGGCGGTGAAAGCAGCGGCGGGCAAAAAAGACGAGGCCGGAAAACTTGCGCAAGAAGGACTGTCGCGGTTCCCTCTCAGCTATCTTCTCGAGAACGAGACCGGCAATCCGAACATGGTTCAGCTTGCCAATGATCCCACTCGCGTGCTCAACCTTGCAGCCGAGTACATGCGCCTCGGCTTGTACCCCAAGGCGCTCGCCGTTCTTGATGCTGACTATCCCACCCCCGCTCCAGACCAGAGCGAACCCGGCACGGTCGCGCCGCAAAAGCATCCGATGGTGGCTTACTTCCGCGGCTATTGCCAGGAAAAACTCGGCCAATCACCAGAAGCCGAATACAGCGCAGCCTCAAAGCTTTCCACCGCATTCGTGTTTCCCAACACCGCCGAAGAGTTCGGGGTTCTGAGCGCGGCGCTAAAGGCGCGGCCAACGGATGCGACCGCCCACTATCTTATGGGGACGTTCTATTTCTCACGCGGCGAAACCGACCCCGCGCTGCGCGAATGGGCCGAAGCCCACAAGAACAATCCAGACATTCCCGTGTTGAGCGCAAGCACCGGGCTGGCTCTTCTGCACATCAAGAACGAGCCGGAGCAGGCGCTCGCCGCGTTCCGCGATGGCCTGCGCAGCGATCCCTCAAACATTGCAATCTATCTGGGGATCGATCAGGCATTGAGCCTCTTGAAGCGCCCCGCGCGTGAGCGGGTCGAGGCTCTCGAGAAGTACCCGCATCTGGACACCGCGCCGCCGTCGCTGATCTACGAACTGATTCTGAATTTGGCCGAGGCCGGGGACTTCGACCGCGCAACCGCCCTGTTCCACAACCGCTTCTTCCCGCGCGAAGAAGGCGGCACCAATGTCCGCCAGGTGTGGATCGAAGTGCAATTGCAACACGCGCTTGCCGTCGCGAAATCCGGAAAGTGCGGTCAGGCTCTGACCATCTCGCAAACCATCGGAAAAGCAGTTCCGGACCTCACCTTCACGCGCGACGGACTGGAGCCCATGCTGGGGACTGCCCGCAGCCGTTATCTATTGGGATCCGTCGATAAGACGTGCGGCAAATCGGAAGAAGCCAAAGCGAAATTCCAAGCAGCCGCCGCCGCGACCGCTCCCGACCAAATTCGCTGGGCGTGGCTCGCCGCGAAAGAACTTCCCGGCTTCGAGCCGTCGCAGTGGCAGTCTCGCCTGCAAACTTCGTTCGACCAGGCAGCCAGCCGAAGTGAAACGAGTGCGTTCCCGAGCTACTGGAATTATGCGGCGGGTTCTCTCGCGCAGGAACTTGGCAAGCGCGACGAGGTAAGCATGCGGTTTCGCAACGCACTGTTGCTGCCCGACCGGATGCTTGCCTATCATTTCACGCGATTGGCAGCCGAGAAGCCTACGCCGTAATCACGTCGATCTTCGACTTCCGCAAGGCTTCGGTGAATTCTGCCGGAGCGCGTGTGTCGGTAATCAGCCGGTGAACGCCTGAAAGAGGACAGATGCGCGAGACGCTGCGCCGCCCCAGCTTGCTGAAGTCAGCAACCACGTTGACCTCTTTCGAATTCCGCACCATCAGGCTGTTCAGCTGCGCCTCGAGCACATCGGGAGTGGAAGGGCCGATCTCCAGATCAAATCCATCCACGGCCAGAAAAAGGCGGTCCGCATGAAAGTCTTTGAGCATCATCTCGGCCTGCGGTCCCACCAGCGAGCACGACACCGGGCGCAGCAAGCCGCCGATCATGATCACGGAAATGTCAGGCGAGTCCATCAATTCGTACGCCACGTTCAAGGCGTGCGTGATGACATTCACGGATTGCAGCCGGCGGACTTTCAGATGCCGCGCGATCTCGGCGGTCGTGGTGCCGGAGTCGAGAATTACAGTTTCATTGTTCTGAATCAGTTCCGCCGCGGCCCTTCCGATGCGCGCCTTCTCTGCGTGGTGCAGCGTCTTCTTCAAGCGCAGCGGATAGTCCTGGCTGGCTTCCACTTGCCGCACCGCACCCCCGTGCGACCGCACCACCATCCCTTGCGACGAGAGGGCGTCAAGGTCCGCCCGCGCCGTCACCGCAGAAATCGAAAATTTCTCCACCAGATCGCGCACCGTGACCTGGCTCCGCTGCTCGATCAGGTCCAGAATCTTCCGGCGCCGTTGTTCCGACAGCAAACGAGAATCCTTCGAGCCCCGCATGCAAGTGCTCCTTGCGTCTTAATGCACAATGAGAATGGCTCCAGCTGATGGATCGACAGTTCATTTATACACTTGCAGAGGCTCGCTCGAAGAAAGAAAATAGAAGGAAAACGAAAGCCGAAAGGAAAATGGGAAAACATCAATATTGTCGCGTTTTAGCGGCGGATCTCCGGGCAGAGTCTCCGGCGTCCTTTTCTCCGATGAAATTGCGTTTTCCTTCCTTTTCCTTCCCTCGTTTTCGGCTGGGAAGATGGTGTCGTCGCGTCGGCACCACGGCCCCAGCTGGGAACCCGCGAGGTCTCCCGGCATGAGGCGTCGCGATTTCCTGGCCGCGATGGTAGCGTCGGCGTTCGCTGCGATGTTGCCGGCTCAGTCCGAGACCTCCGTCCGTCGCCCGCGCTTGCTCATCGCCGACACCGACCCGTTCACCGGGTTGCCGTTGTTGAAGGCGCGCTACGCCGCGGGCCACCACCCTTCGGAGGACATGGAGGGCTGGGCGCTCTCCTGGCTCCTCACCGGCAAAGACGAATTTGCCGAGCGAGCGCTGACCGAGATGCGCGCCAAACATCTCGGCGCGGGAGGCAAACCGTCGCGCTCGTGGATCGATTACGCACGCTGGTCCATGGCGTTCGACTGGCTATACGCCTATGGCGGGTTCGACTCGGCATTGAAAGATCGGATGGTCGAAGAACTCAGCGCGGGCGCGACCAGCATGCTTGCCACTCCCGACTTCGCCGACCCGAGCCACATGTCGTATCACAATTACGCACTCCGGTATCTGGCCTTTGCTGCTTTCCCGGTGGCTGCCATTGCTGACCATCCTTCCTGCGCGGATCGTTGCCGCGCCTGGCGTGAGAAGATTTCCGCGTGCCTCGACAATATCCTCGACATTACCGAGGTCGTGAGCCCCGAAGGCAGCTACCACGAGTCGATGGACTACATGCGCATCACCTGGGCCTCCCTGGTGATGCTCGCGGAATTGCAGCGCACCATGAACGGCGTCGACCCCGCCCAGCAGTTTTCCGTCTTCCGCAACGTCGGCGCGACCTATCTGTACAAGCTCCTGCCCGACGGCACGCCCTCTCGCGAGGGTGACAACGAATATCCGGTCCTTGACAATCGCGACACGGCCTTGCTCGGCTACGCCGTGAATCGGTTCAAGGACCCCTACTGCGCGTGGCTCCTGCGCGAGAGCAACTTCGTCGGGAAAGACTGGGTGGTTCCGGTTTTGCGGTTCCTGTGGGACGATCCGGAAGTCGCCCCGCGCAATCCGGCTCTCGCCGCGGAACACGAACTTCCGCGCCAGCGCTTCTTCCCGGGAGTGGGGCATCTGGTCATGCGCAACGGATGGACTCCTGAATCAACCTGGATTGAGTTCGACTGTGGTCCCTTCTTCGCGAAGCATCAGCATCTCGATCAGAACCAGTTCACGATCTACCACCGCGGTTATCTTGCGATCGACAGCGGGGCGGACTACACCGACACGGAGAGCCCTCATTATCTGAATTACTACCGCCGCACCGTGGCCCACAACTCCGTGCTCGTCTACGATCCGGCAGAGAAATTCTTCTGGTCCGACAACGTGTGGACCGCCGTCAACGACGGCGGCCAGCGCATGGATTCATCGCGCTACTGGAACACCATTCGCAGTCCCGAAGACTGGAACCGCACGCGCGATTTGTGGGACCTGGGAAGCATGCGTGTGGTCGACTACGTACCGGGCCAGTATCACTACGCCCTGGGCGATGCCAGTCGCGCCTACTCGCCGAAAAAGCTTCGCACCTTCACGCGAGAATTGCTGTTCTTGCCGGCGCGAAACTTGCTTTACGTTTTTGACCGCGTGGTCAGCACCAAGCCAGAGTTTCGCAAGGCATGGCTGCTCCATGGCGTAAATGCGCCGAGTATCGACCAGAGCCCCGGCAGTGCTCCCGCCGGCGCACAGGAGTTTCGTCAGGCGAAGACGTTCCTGTTGAAAGACGGACAAGGCGAACTGCTCGCCCATTGTCTGCTGCCGAAAGAGCGCGTACTCACACGGCGCGGCGGAAACGGTCACGAATTTGATGCGCCCGGAGACGATCGCGGCGGAGCTTGGGGCTCGGGTCAGAACTGGCCACTCGAGCCCGCCGAAGGTGCGCCCCTGCCGGACGACCCGAAGCTGCGCAAAATGTGGAAGCTGTTCTGGGGCGATGACTTCAATCGCATCCTGCCCTCAAACCGCAAGAACGTAGTGCCGGGCGCGTGGCGCCTGGAAATCTCTCCTGCTTCGCCCGCGCAAGAAGACCTCTTCCTGCATGTGTTCGAAATCGGTGACTCCGGCCAGACCGGCCACGGCCGCGTCGAGCTCATCGATGGGTTCGGTGTCCAGGGAGCCGCCTGCGAGAATGGGCCAGCCATTCTCTTCAATGCGACCGGCGCGCCAATCACCAACGCCGAGGCCTCGCTCCCCGACGTCCCGTGCGATTCAGTTATCCTTACGGGCTTGCAGGCGAACGCCACGTACGAAATCCATCTCGGCGGGCTCAATGTGACCAATGTCAAGGACGCGGTCTTGCCCGGCGTGTCGGCCGGAACCGAGCGACTGCGGGCAAATGCGAAAGGCATTCTGCGCTTCCAGCGCCCCGATCTGAAAAATCTGCGTCTGCGGATCGCGTGCCTATGAGCACCAACGATCGTGAACTCCCCGGCGCCCCAGCTCCTCCTCCACGAAAGCCGGTATCCAACCTGCGCTGGTGGATCGGCGGGATGCTCCTCGCCTCGACCATCATCAACTACATCGATCGGCAGACACTTTCGCTGCTCGCGCCTTTCCTCAAAATCGAATACCACTGGACCAATACCGATTACGCCCACATCGTGATTGGCTTTCGCGTCGCCTACTCGCTGGGCCAGACCGTCTTCGGCCGCTTCATGGATCGCATCGGCACCCGCCGCGGACTTTCGATGACGGTCGTGTTCTATTCCATGGTTTCGATGGCAACCTCCCTGGCGCGAGGCTTCTACAGCTTCGCCGGTTTTCGTTTTCTGTTGGGCGCGGGCGAATCGGGCAACTGGCCTGCCGCCACGAAGGCAGTCAGTGAGTGGTTTCCAAAGCGCGAGCGAGGTTTGGCCACCGCCTTGTTCGACAGCGGATCGTCCGTGGGCGGGGTTGTGGCCGCTTGGCTCATCCTTTGGATCTACGGCCGTTGGGGATGGCGCCCCGCGTTCGCCATTCCAGGCACACTGGGCTTTCTGTGGCTTATGATTTGGCGACGCTGGTATTACGCGCCGGAGTCGCATCCGCGCATCGGCCAGTCCGAGCGGGAAATGATTCTCGCCGACAAGCGGGACGGTGTCTCGCCACACACGAGCGCCGGTCCGCTGCCGTTCCGTGTCCTGCTGAAGTTGCCGCAGACATGGGCGGCGATCATTTCGAAAGCTTTCACCGATCCGGTTTGGTTTTTTATCACGGATTGGTTCGCAATCTATCTGGTTTCGAAAGCAATCGTGCTTCACGCCGGCATGCTCGCGATCTGGATCCCGTTTGTGGGTGCCGATTTGGGGAACTTCTTCGGCGGCTGGGTTTCAGGTTACCTGATTAAACGGGGATGGTCACTGGGATCAGCGCGAAAGGCAGTCATCGTGTTCGGTGGCGTTGGCTCGGTGGTACTGATCGCCACTATTTTTACTCGCGATGTCGGACTGATTACGTTGCTTTTCGGAATGTCAACCTTCGCCTATGCAGCTTTCTCGACCATGGCGAATGTACTGCCTTCCGACCTTTTTTACAGCGAGTCGGTTGCGTCCGTCGCAGGCATGAGTGGGACGGCGGCGGGCTTGGGAACCATCGTTGCCTTCGAGTTTATCGGATACTTCTCCGACGCGCGGCAAAGCTTGGGCGGGCACTCCTTCGATCCCATCATGATCGTGGCCGGACTTGTGCCATTCGTCGGCATGCTTCTCGTGCTGCTCTTGATGCGCAACACACGTTCTACCGAGCGTGGACTGGTACGTCCCGTCTGAACGTGAAATGAAGAGCTGACCTGTGACTGACCCGAAAACTACGATCGAGTCGCTCGAACCTGTTGCCCGGCCTGCAACCAAAGCGCCTTCTCGTCCCGAGGCTCTCCAGGTCGCTGGCACCTCCTTCGTCGTTCTGTTTTCGATCGTCGGCCTCGCACTCTGGGGGCTACCGTTTTATTACGACTTCATGGTGCAGCAATTCGGATGGAGCCGCGCCCAGGTCACCTCCGGCAATGCTCTGAGCAAACTGCTGGTCGGACCTTTGTTCGGATTCATCGCCGGCTGGATCGTCGACCGCTTTGGCCCTCGTCGCATCATGATGACGGGAATTCTGATGGCCGGCATCGCGCTGCTCGGTCTCGGCAGCATCTCGACTCTCGGCCTGTTCTACTTCTTCTATCTGTTCAACGCTCTGGGATACGTATGCGGCGGCCCGCTGCCCGTGCAGGTTCTGCTTTCGCGCTGGTTCGACAAGTCGCGCGGCAAGGCGATGGGTTTCGCTTACCTGGGCATCGGCTTCGGCGGCGCGCTGGTGCCTTTGATCTCGCACACGCTCGTCGAGCATTTTGGATGGCAGATGGCTCTGCGGATTCTGGGAATCCTGATCATCGTCCTGTCGTTCCCGCTCGCATTCTTCGTGAAGGAATCTCCGGGCGGCAGCGGCACGCGCGCGCCGCTGCACGTCACCGCTCCCGACGCCCGCTGGGCCTTCAAAAGCATCTCCTTCTACCTGCTCACCGTCGGCAGCATGTGCTCCATCGCAGCCGTCGCTGGTACCCAGCAGAATCTCAAGCTCTACCTCAGCCTCGACCGCCACTATCCGCAGGGCGCGGCCGCGCACATCCTCTCCATGGTTCTGGGCTTCAGCATCGTCGGCCGCATCCTGATGGGGTGGCTCGCCGACCGCTATCCAAAGCGCAACGTAATGCTTCTGATCTATCTTCTGGTCGCGATCGCCATTCCTTTTCTCTTCTTCGGCACCACGCGCCTTGCGATTTACACCTTCGCGGTGATCTTCGGCATCGGACTCGGCGGAGACTACATGATCATTCCCCTCATGACCGCCGACATCTTTGGCCTGCCGATTCTCGGCCGCCTCATGGGCGTGATTCTCACGGCGGGGGG
>Ga0066903_100004879_pt1 | contig 11472 bp, 13 predicted proteins | sample PanSoiMetaGPlot1_FD_67491 | JGI IMG/M metagenome (GOLD analysis project Ga0066903, IMG submission 67491) | Tropical forest soil microbial communities from Panama analyzed to predict greenhouse gas emissions - Panama Soil - Plot 1 (version 2) | ecosystem: Environmental > Terrestrial > Soil >...
GAGCTACCACCATGTGCGCCGGCTGGCCGAGCGGACCGACGCGCGGCTCGTATTCGGCCACGACCGGGACGTGCTCGCGGAGGTCCGGAGCGAGCAGTGGTGGGACTGAACGCCGGCTGAACCCGGGCCCAGCCGGGCACACCGGCGACGCGCTCGGCCCTGACCAACGCGCCCGGCCACGGATGCTACCGTCGCGGCCGTGAGCTGGTCATTCGATCCGTCGACCCCTCTGGTCACCCCCGAGCAGAACGCCGAGTATCTCCGGTTGCGGCTGGGTCTCGACGAGGCGCGGTGGGCCCTGCCGGCCACGCTCGTGGCGACCTTCCAGCGGGAGTCGTGGCGGCGCCTGGCCGACCGGTGCGGCCTGGCGGGCGCCGGCGAGCGGGGCGGCGAGATCATGGCGCTGTGCGGCCGTGTCGACGGCATCCCGGTTGCGGCCGCTCGCATGATGATCGGCGCCCCCGCCGCGGCCATGACGATGGAGCTGGCGATCGCGCGCGGGGTGCGCAACGTCCTGGTGGTCGGCTCGGCTGGCAGCCTGCGGGACGACCTGCCGGTCGGCAGCGCGGTGCTGGTGACCGGCGCCGAGCGCGAGGACGGCACGTCGCACCATTACCTCCCGGCCGGCGAGGTGGTCTCGGCCGACGCGGCGCTTGGCGACGCCCTCGCGGCCGCCGCCGAGGGCCGAGGGCTGGCACCCGTCCGCGGCCGCGCCTGGACGATCGACGCCCCCTTCCGTGAGACGGTGGCCGCCATCCGCCGGCACCGCGACGGGGGCGTCGCGGTGGTGGAGATGGAGGCGGCGGCGATGTTCGCCGTGGCTCGCGTGCGCGGCGTCAGCGCGGCGCTGCTGGTGTCCATCTCGGACGAGCTCGGCCACCCTGAGTGGCGGCCCGGGTTCCACGACCAGCGGTACGTCACGACGCTGGTGGCCGCCGCCGACGCCGCCGTCGACTGCGCCCTGCGGTTGGGATGATCGTCACGCGCCGGCGAACAACGGCGTCAGGTCGACGAAGATCCTGTAGTCCTGGATGAGGTCACCCCGCATCCGCAGCGTGCTCGTGGCCGGGATCGCGGGCGTCAGGCTGCCGTCCTTCCTCGTGTAGACGACCTCCACCTCCACCGACCGCACCGGGCCGTGCTCCCAGGCGCCGGTCCAGACCCCGGTCACCCGGTGACGCACACTCCCTATGGTCGAGAAGAAGCTCGCGACCGCGTTCCGCACCGCCTCACGGCCCGCGACCGGCTCGGCGTTGCCGAAGCGAAACGAACCGTCGGCAGCGAAGGTGGCGGCGAACCCCTCCGCGTCCATGGCGTCGATCATCTCGAACAGACGCCGCGTCTGGGCGTCGACTGCAATGGCTGGCACCGTCACTCCTCCACAGATGGTGTCCACGGCGTCCCGGCGGATGGGGTTCCGCCTGGCGCCTCCACCCGGTACCGCGTAACGCCGGGCGTTACATCGTGACCATGGGGCCGAGGCTGACCCGGCAGGGCCGGGTCAGCCTCGCACCGTCAACCCCTGCCACCACGGGAGGCCGGGAGGCGGGAACCCGACGCCGATGGCGCTGCCCAGGACCAGCACAGCGCCGGCCGCGCCGCCAGCAGCCGGCACAGATGCGGCAGCCGCCGTCCCGTCGTGGACGATGCTGACGTCCACCGTCTGGCCGAACAGCTCCGCCTGGCGGCGCGGGAACGCACCGTCCACCAGGTCGGGCAGATTGGCGTAGACGCCGCGGTCGGGGCACCGCCGGTTGCGGTCGAGGTAGCAGGCCACCGAGATGGCCATGGCCCGCACGGACGCGCCCAGGCCCCGGACGTCGCGCGCGGCCGCGACCAGGACGGCGTCCAGGAAGTCCTCCAGCGCCTCGGACGATGGTCGATCGCGAGGTTGGTAGGGCACCCTGGTCACGCTGAGTGGGGTCAACTCAAGGGCTCGCCCCGCCGGCACGCGCATCAGCGCCGTCTTCGCGCGCGATCCCCCGAGGTCCACCGCCAGCACCTCACCGGCCGTCACGCCGAGCCGCCTGACGGCCCCGATCAGCGCAGCCCATGCGGGCCACGGCAGCAGCGCAGACCGAGTCGGGACGCCAAGCCGGACCAGGGCGGCCCTGGTCTCGGCGACCACCAGAGGACCGACCTGGCCGGCGAGCAGGCCGCCGGCCAGGTGCACCTCGTCCACGGTGGCCCAGTGTCGGAGGTATGAGCGGCGCCAGGCGCTCCAGCCCTGGGCCGTCGCGGTCTCCGGATCACGGAGCGTGGACAGCAGGCATGCCAGCCGCAGTCCCATCTCCACCACGACGGCCAGCGCCGCTCGCCGCTCGCGCGGGTCGGCGGCCCGCAGCGCGGCATCCAGGTGGTCGGCGATCGCATCCCTGTCGACTGCGATGCCGTGGTTCGCGGCGACCGCCGCGGCGGCTTCGGCGGACAGGATCGCATGCGCCTGCTGGCCCGCCAACCGCCGAGGCACACCGGGCAGTGCGGCGATGGCCAGGCGGTTGATGCTGGCGTCCGCGGTCAGCCGCTGCGGATCGAAGTCCTCGTGCTCAGCGCCGCCGATCGACCAACCATACGCACGACGCGCCCGTCGTACCGCGCCAGGGACAGTTGTCCCATTGACCGGCCGTACGGGCCGGCGAAGCTTGACGTGGCATGGTGACCGCTCCGGGTGCTGAGATGCTGGACAGCAAGCTCTTCGTCGCGCGGCTCGACGGGCCGTTCCTCGATCTGTACGAGCGCTGGTGGGACGGCGACGAGTGGATCTGGGTGGACCACGGCCGTCCGGAGGGGATACCGGTCACCGGCGTTCCCGGCGCGGCGATGCTGAACGAGAAGCTGTTCGTCGTGGTCCAGGACGGTTCGCTCTGGGAGCGCAGCTGGCGGGCCGACCCGGGCCAGTGGGTGTGGGAGGCTCACGGGCGGCCGGGGAACCGGGGGATCAACTTCGGACCCGGCGCCGCCATGCTCGACCGGAAGTTCTTCGTCACGGCGGACGACGGCCACCTCTGGGAGCGGGACTGGCGCGCCGACCTGGACCGGTGGGCGTGGCAGGACCACGGCACACCGCCGCGCTCCGGGGTCACGAACGCCCCCGGCGCCGCCATGATGGATGCCAAGCTCTTCGTGGGCGGGTTCGACGGCCACCTCTACGAGCGGTTCTGGAACGGCGGCGAGTGGGTCTGGGTCGACCACGGCAGCCCGCAGGGCATCGCGATCACGACGGCCCCGGGGGCGGCCATGATGGACGCCAAGCTGTTCGTGGGCGCGTCCAACGGCCACCTCTACGAGCGCGCCTGGAACGGCAGCGAGTGGGTCTGGGTCGACCACGGCGCGCCGCCCGGGACCGTCGTCGCGACGGCCCCCGGAGCGGCGATGATGGACGCCAAGCTGTTCGTGGGCGGGTTCAACGGCCACCTCTACGAGCGCTTCTGGAACGGCGGCGAGTGGGTCTGGGTCGACCACGGCGCGCCGCCCGGGACCGCCGTCACGACCGCTCCCGGGGCGGCCATGATGGACACCAAGCTGTTCGTGGGCACGGCCAACGGCCATCTCTTCGAGCGGTTCTGGGACGGCGACCAGTGGGTCTGGGTCGACCACGGCACCGCCCTGCACGACCAGGCCCAGCACGTCGTCGGCGCGCCCGGGCCGGATCCCAAGCTGACGATCGCGATCATGGGCGACGGGTTCGCCGAGAGCGACCTCGCGGCATACGACCGGCTCGTGAGCGACCAGGCGCTGCGAGCGCTGGCGAGCGACCAGCTCGGCAACCACCAGGCCGCGTTCCGCGTCATCCGCATCGACGTCGTCTCGGTCGAGTCCGGCGTCCGGGAGCGCCGCTACGACAGCGAGGGCCACGTCACGTCCGACGTGTACCGCCCGTCCCGTCTGGGCCTGATCCCGAACGACGACTGGCAGCGCTGCTGGTTCGACACGTCCGACTTCACCGACGGGAGGATCGAGAAGCTCAGGCAGCGCTTCGCCGCGGACGCGGACCACATCGTGGTCCTGGTCAACTCCTCCACCTGGGGCGGCTGCACGGTGGGAGGCACCTCGTACTTCACCACCGCCGGCGGCTGGGTGGTCATCGCCCACGAGTGCGGCCACAACCTGTTCGAGCTCGATGACGAATACGTGAACGACGACCTCACCTTCACGGGTGTCAGCACCCGGGCGAACACGTCCGAGCAGCTCGCGGACTGGACCACGCTGAAATGGAGCTCGCTCGTCCAGTCAGGAGCGCCGCTGCCGACGGACGCGGCGCACCCGCCCGCGGGCTGGCACGGCAACACCAGCGTGGGGGCGTTCGAGGGCGCCGGCGGAAACTACGAGTACGGGCTGTTCCGACCGGTCCTCGAATGTCGCATGAACCAGAACGATCCTCCGTGGTGCCCGGTGTGCGCGCGCAAGATCAGGCAGGACCTGGCGGTGTTCGAGTGAGCGACGCCGGACGCGCCCGACCGGAGTGGCGTGGGGACCGGCGCATCCGCGTCGCGCTCGAGGTCACCGAGCGCTCGGTGCGTCCGGCCGGGATGTGGGTGCTCCAGGGGCCGGCGGTCCAGCGGCCCTCGCTCGCCGGGAGCCACGTCGCGCGCGTCGACGTGTCGGGCGTGCCGGTCCTCCTGCAGTCGTTCGAGGACCCGCGGCTGGTCCGCGGCGTCGCCAGGCCCGACCGCGCCGGTCACAGCTACCAGGAGCGCGCGTCCGCGACCCTGCACGTGGACGTCCCGCTGCGAAGCGGCCAGGTCGTCGATCACATCGCCATTCGCATCGCCGACCTGTCGGGGCTCTCCGAGCGCCCCACCGATCCGGCCGGGATCGTGCGCATCCTGGACGACCCGGCGGTCCCCGTGCGCTGGCTGCCCTCCGTCACCATGGACCAGCTCGCCGAGCATCGCGACTGGGAGGCGGTGGCCCGGGAGACCGGGCTGCGCCGGCCGCCGGCCTGACCAGGCGGAGGGGCGGCGGCCCGGCCGCCGCCCTCCGAGGTCGGGGCTCAGGTCACCGTGCAGGCGACCAGGATGTGGACGCTCGTGTCCTTGTCGTTCGTCGACATGGTGATGGACACCGTCTCGGGGCCGACCCCGTGGTCGACGTTGTCGATCTGGACCAGCCCCACCGCGCAGCCGCTCTGGTTGGCGATGGCGATCTGGTGGGTGCCGTTCTCGACGGCCTCGACGTGCGCCTCGAGGCTGGTGGCCGGATCGGACCACTTGATGTTGGAGGCGCCGAGCGTGTCCGTCCAGGTGATCTGCTTGAAGGACAGGAACGGCTCGTTCGGCTGCTGCTCGCCGTCGCCGTTCAGGTCGTTGAAGAACTGCGTGTCGATCTCACGCGGCACGTTGGAACGGACCTTGAAGTTGTCGGTCTTGCTCAGCGACGGCGTGAATCCGTGGCGGGCGATGGCGCAGTCGACGGTGGCGAGGCAGCTCGCCGGGTAGTTGGAGACCAGCATCGCCCACGCCTTGTAGACGCCGCCCGGGTTGGGGGTGTTGGAGAACGGAACGAGCTGGACGGTGACGGCGTTGTGGTCCTGGTCGACACCCGTCGCGTGCTCGCAGCCCCCGGCCGGCACGACGCCGGTGATGATGCCGCCCGAAACGGTGAACTCCCGGCACTGGGCCGCGTCCTCCGACAGCAGCTTCTTGGCCGAGGGGTCGGTGACCATGAACACGTACGTGCCGTCGTCCAGGCCGGCCGCGGTCTGCGGCGCCGCGATGCCGGGGCCGCCGTCCAGGTAGACGTCGGTCTTGGCGTCGAACAGGTTGGCATTCACCTGGCTGCCGTTGACATCGGTCGTGAAGATGGCGCCGGTCGGGGCGCCCCCCGCCGCGGCGGGGGCCGGCGCCAGCAGCAGCGCCCCCAGGGCGGGCAGCATGACGGACAGACTCCGAAATCTCATGCTCTCAGCTCTCCTGCGATGTGGCCGGATGACAGGGACGCTGAAAACGCTGCGTGGGTCACATCGCGAGAGCAATGAGCAGCCCGTCCGACCGGCGTGACGATCGACTCATGTCGAAGCGTGCCATTCGTACCGTCATCTGGGCACAAAGTCCCGGTCGAGCATCGACTGTGGAGCAGCGCCATTGTGATGGAGGCGCGCGCGATAGTCAAGGGCCTGCTCGTCAGACGCTTGACCGCCAGGGCTCCCCGGCGCGGTGGTCGCGGCCCGCCGCACCGGGTGCGGCCGCCCGCCGGCGGGCGGTCGCACCCGACCGCTACACCTCCCCGCGCTCGTCGGCCGCCAGCCGCTCCGCGAGCGGGGGCGTCTCCACCCCCAGCCGGGAGTCGTCGAGGGCCCAGCTGAGGCGGTCGTCGACGCCGACGACGCCCTCGACGGCGCCGGCCAGACGGACCAGGATCCGCGCCAGGCTGCGCGTCTCCACCTGACCCTCCAGCAGCACCACCCCGTCGTCCACGTCGATCCTGACGTCGTCCGGATCGATGGCCAGCGTCTCGACGACCACGTGGTCGCGCACCTCCTCGGCGATCGACTCGTCGCTGCGCAGGAACGCCAGCAGCAGGTCGGCCCGGCTCACGATGCCGATCAGGGTGTCCGACCCGTCCACGACCGGCAGCCGCTTGACGTGATGCTCGTGCATCAGCCGGGCGGCCTGCGTCAGCGTCGCCGCGCAGCCCACCGTGACGGCCGGCGACGTCATCAGCGCGGCGGCGGTGCGCGCGGTCGCCCTGGCCGCGTCGCCGTGCGGGTCGACCAGCGCTCCTCCCGGCCGGTGCGAAGGCCGCTCCTCCTTGAGCAGGAGGTCGGCCTCAGACACGATCCCCAGGACCCGGTGGGCGCTGTCCACCACGGGCAGCGCGCTCACGCGCCGCTCGTGCAGGCGCTCCACGACGTCCTTGTACGAGGCGCTCGGAGGCACGGTCACCACGTCCCTGGTCATCACCGACGCGACCGTCCAGCTCATCGCTTCGCAACCTCCAGATCCGCCGCGGACCGCCATCCAGCCAGCTGGGCGGCGATCGTGTCGGCCCATGCATCGATCTCTTCCCACGGCCGGAAGTCGCCCTCCGGCGCCTTCACCATCCGCGCGACCAGCCGCTCGGTGATCCCGAGCTGGCGGCGATCCAGCGCGCCTCCGAACACCCGGTGGCCGCGCGGCTCGATCGCCCCGCGGAGCTCGCCGACCTGGGCTGGCTCCTGGCCCGCCTGATCGCCGAGCGGGCCGCTGCTGAACAGCCAGACCGGCCGCTCGGCCAGCACCGTCCCGTGCCTGCGAACGAGGTCGACGGCCGGCCCCAGCCACCGCCCGTAGTAGACCGCGCTGCCGATGACGAACGCGTCGTAGCGATCGACGTCGCCGACCTCCTCCACCGTCTTCACGTCCACCTCGTGGCCCAGCCGCCGGAGCCGGCCGGCGATCCGCTCGGCGATCCCCCACGTGGACGCGTGGCGGCTCGCGTACGCGATGAGCACCGTCATGTGTCGATTCACCTCCTGCGCTCAGCGTCGCTCTCGCCGGCCGACCGCCACAGGGCCGTTGGTCCCCTTCGGTCGGGCCGCACGGCGCGCACCGCCGGTCGACCTCGGGACCATCGGCCCTTCGTCCGGTCGGGCCGATATCATCGACATAGTCCGATGATCACCGCACTGCCCCGGCTCCGCCCCGCCGTCGCGCTGTTCCGCTCGCTCGCCGATCCGACCCGCCTCGCCATCGTCCGCCGGCTGGCGGAGGGCGAGGCCCGCGTCGTCGATCTCACCCACGAGCTGGAGCTCCCGCAGTCGACGGTCTCCACCCACATCGCGTGCCTGCGCGACTGCGCGCTCGTCGACGGACGCGTGGAGGGCCGTCAGGTCTTCTACTCGCTGGCCCGGCCCGAGCTGCTCGATCTGCTGACCTCCGCCGAGGCGCTGCTCGCGGCCACCGGAGAGCAGGTCGCGCTCTGCCCGCGCTACGGAGAGCCGGCATGAGCGAGGCCGTGCGGTCCCGCGGCGGCGTGGTCCGCGACGAACGCTGGCTCAGGGCGGCTCGCTGGGCCCGGTGGCTCGCCTGGGCCAGCCTGGCGTGGATGACGGTCGAGGGCGCCGTCGGGCTGACCGCCGGCGTCACCGCCGGCTCGATCGCGCTCGTCGGGTGGGCCCTGTCCTCCGTCGTGGAGGGCCTGGCGAGCGTGATCGTCATCTGGCGGTTCACGGGCGCCCGCACGCTCTCCGCCACCGCGGAGGAGCGGGCGCGGAAGGCGGTCGCGGTCAGCTTCTGGCTGCTGGCGCCCTACGTCGCGGTCGAGTCGGTTCGCGACCTGCTCGTTCAGCACCGGCCGGAGGCGAGCCCGCTCGGGATCGCGCTCACGATCAGCAGCCTCGTCCTGATGCCGGCGCTCGGCATCGCGAAGCAGCGCCTGGGGGCCCGGCTGGGCTCGGGCGCCACGGCCGGCGAGGGCGCCCAGAACCTCCTGTGCGCCTACCTGGCGGCCGCGGTGCTGGCGGGTCTGGTCGCCAACGGCCTGTGGGGGTGGTGGTGGGTCGATCCGCTCGCCGGCCTCGTGGTCGCCGCGATGGCGATCAGGGAGGGCCGCGAGGCCTGGCGAGGCGAGAGCTGCTGCGCGGTGCCCGGCCTGGTCCAGGAACCGGGCTGCGGGTGCGGCCCGGGATGCGCGGATGCCTGCGGTGTCGAGGCGCGCCGCGAGTCGGAGCGCACCTGAATGGTGCCCTGGACAACGGTCGCCCTCGCGCTCGGAGGCATCGTGGCCCTCCCGGCCGTGCTGCTGGGCATCGGCCTGCGCAACCCGCGGCTGATGCTGCAGGACTACCCGAAGGACGTGCAGGCCGCCGTTCCGCCGAAGACCGAGGCCGAGCAGCGCGAGACGGTGTGGTGGGCCGTGCCCTTCCTGACCCTGCTGTTCGGCCTGCCGCTGGCGGCGGCCGTCCTCGCCAGGCGCCAGGTGCCGGATCTCACCTTCGCGGGCGGCTTCGCGAACGCGTTCATCGTCCTGCTCGCGTTCAACGCCTTCGACTGGCTGGTGATCGACTGGCTCGTGTTCTGCACGTTCACGCCCCGATTCGCGGTCCTGCCCGGCACCGAGGGCATGGCCGGCTACCGCGATTACGGCCTGCACTTCCGCGGCTTCCTGATCGGCCTCGGGATCTCCGTCGCGGCATCGGTCGCCATCGGCGGCCTGGTCCTCCTGCTGCCAGGCGCCTGACCTCGTCGGGCACAGACGCCGGGGGACGGCCACGGCCGCCCCCCGGCGCGGCGTCAGGCCGGCTGCGCGGTGCCCGACGCCATCGCGACGCCCGGCGCCGCGGGCGCCGGCGTGGACCCCCGCCAGGTCCGGAAGAGGGCCAGCGTCAGGGCGCCGAGGCCGAAGACCACCGCAGCCAGGTTCACCAGGCCGCCCAGGAACGGCACCAGTCCCAGCGCCGTCAGCACCGCCAGGCCGACCAGCAGCGCCAGCAGCGGGTGCGCCTCCGGCCGTCCGATCAGCCGGAAGCCGCTCCGGCCCACGAACAGCGCGGCCAGCACGTAGCCGGCCGCGGCGCCGATCGCCAGCACCGCGAGCGCGGCCAGGCTGAGCGCCCAGCCGCCCACCAGCAGGCCCAGGACGAAGACGAGAAGGGCCGCGATGGGAACCCCGACCAGCGCGGTCAGGCCGAGTCCCAGGCTCCCCAGCGGCGACCGGCCGATCGTCTCGCTGGCCCGCCGGCTGAACGCCCCGAACGGCAGGACCAGGAGCAGGCCCAGCGTGAACATGCCGACCATCAGCCGCAGCCACCCGACGAAGCCGTCGGCCGCGCGCTGCGCCGGCGTGGGCTCATGGGCGAAGCTGGCCGGCGAGTGCGTCACCGTGCCGCTCACCGTCGCGCCGGAATCGATCCGGGCGGCGTTGTCGCTGGCGTAGTCGAGGTTGCCGCCGACGCTGGCGCCGCTGGCCAGGTGCAGGTTCGTCGCCTCCGCCTTCACGTTGCGCTCCACCCGACCCAGCAGGTCGACGGTGCCGGCGCCCGCGGTCAGGTCGCGCCCGACGTGGCCCGCGACCGTGGCCGTGCCGCCGCCGACGACCAGGTCACGCCCGACCGTCGCCTCCTGCGCGAGCTCCAGGCTGCCGCCGGCGAGGACCACGTCCTCCGACACCGGCCCCGTGACGCGAAGCGTCCCGCCGGCCACGCGAACGCTCCCACTCACCGGACCGGAGATGGTCACCGTGCCGCCGAGCACCATCACGTCGCGCTCCACGGCGCCCGTCACGTCGACGTTGCCTCCGGCCGCGATCAGGCTGCCGGCGATCGTGCCGGCGACGCTGACCCTGCCGGCGCCCGCGTACAGGTCGTCCGCGACCGTGACGCCGGTCGGGATGGTCACCTCCGAACCCTGGCGAAGGTCGGCCGCGTGTGCCGCCGCCGGGGCCAGGGCCAGCAGCGCGGGGGCCAGCGCGAACCAGCGGAGCGCCCCGATCGCGCGTCTCCTCATGGACATCGAATCACCTCCATGGCCCAACGATCCGCGGCCGCGACCGCCGTGGCCAGGGCCGGCCGGGCCGGTGAGCCGCGGCTGAACGGCACCCGCACGGGCCCGACAGGCGCTCTCAGGAACCCCGCCGGTCGAGGTGCCGGTGGTAGACGAGGAGCGCCGCCAGCTCCACGACGGCGAGCACGGCGAAGACCGGGACCATGGCGGCGGAAGCGACCGACGAGGCGGGATCCGCCGCGTGGCCGAATGCCTGGTCGACCGCGATCCCAACGCTCTCGATGACGCCCATCGTGAGCAGCACGCCGGCCAGCAGGTACCCCCAGGCCTGCCGGCGCCACAGCCACAGCGCGGCGACGATCGTGAGGGGCACCCAGAACGCCAGGTCCTGGACGTAGATCGGGTTGGTCGTGAGTCCGGTGCCGGCCAGGAACTCTGGCGGTTCCCCGCTGAACAGGGCCGGCACGACTCGGACCAACCAGACCAGCGCGTTGAGGGCGGCGACTACCCACAGATAGGCCGCGAGGCCGCGCACCGGCAGTCGGGCCCCGAACCGGGCGGCGAAGGCACGGACGTCGGTCCCGTGCAGCACGACCGCCGCCGCCCAGGTGGCGAGCGTGAACATGGCCGTGTACAGGAGGAAGAGGCTGTTGAACGGCGTCGCCGTGAGGAACAGCACCGCGTTGTACAGCAGGTACCCGACCACACCGAGCCAGGTGACGAGCATCCTCACCGAGCCGCGCCTGGCGATCGCCATCGACAGCGCCAGGACGGGCACGGCGACGCAGAGCACGACCAGCGCGGTGCCGCGGGCGGAGCCGTTCATCACCGCCGGCCCGCGCAGGACGCCGGGGACGAAGAACGTCGCGGCCGCGGCGACTGCCGCGACCACGGTCAGGCTGCCGGAGATCCAGTAGGCCGCGCGCATGGCCCCGACACCGCTCGTTCCGCGACGGCTCGTCGTCGCCATCTCAGCGCACCTCCTGGGGGACCGCCGGCGGACCTCCGGCGGGCTCGTCCGCCGGCGCCGGGACGTCGGCCATGAGCACCG
>Ga0066903_100004880_pt1 | contig 11472 bp, 14 predicted proteins | sample PanSoiMetaGPlot1_FD_67491 | JGI IMG/M metagenome (GOLD analysis project Ga0066903, IMG submission 67491) | Tropical forest soil microbial communities from Panama analyzed to predict greenhouse gas emissions - Panama Soil - Plot 1 (version 2) | ecosystem: Environmental > Terrestrial > Soil >...
CCCGAGGACGAGCTTGCCGACGAACCCGAGGACGAGTTCGCCGACGAACCCGACGAGGAGGACTCCGGGCGGGCAAGCCGCAACGACGGCAGGGGCGCCAGGCGGCGCTCGAGCCGCGGTCAGGGCAATCGCCTTAACGCTGCCAAGGCAGGCCAGGCAGCACTGCGCCAGATCACCGAGCTGACCGGGAAAGAGCCAGAAGGGGTCACCGGGGTCGAGCGGGGCGAGGACGGCTGGGTGGTCGGGGTCGAGGTCGTCGAGGACCGACGGGTCCCCTCCTCGACCGACATCCTCGCGACCTACGAAATCGAGCTCGACATGGACGGAGAGCTGATGTCATACCGCAGGGTCCGGCGATACCCGCGCGGGCGCGGAGACGACGAGGGCTTCTGAGATGACCACAGCACGTGTGATGCAGCCAGGCGCCGAGGCGGCGCAGGCCTACGGCTCGAGTGCCGGCGGGGCCCAGGTAGCCAACCTTGGCGACATCCTGGAACGGGTGCTCGACAAGGGACTTGTGATCGCCGGCGACATTCAGGTAAACCTGCTCGACATCGAACTGCTCACCATCAAGCTGCGGCTCGTGATCGCCTCACTAGAAACGGCGCGGGAAGTTGGCATCGACTGGTGGGAGAGAGACCCGTGGCTCAGCGCCAAGGCGTTTGATCGCGCCGCGGATGGCCGCGATCTCGAGCAAGAGAATCAGCAGCTCCGCGAGCGGGTCAAGGAGCTGGAATCGGGCCGATCAAGTCGTGAAATCCCGCGGACGGGCCGGAAGAGTCGTGGAACCTAGCGGCATATGGGTTTATGCAATCTCCGAACGCGTCGACCTCACGCTCCTCGCCCAGATCAAAGGTGTCGGCGGGAGTCAGGTCCGCGCGGTTGCGGCCGCAGGGCTGACCGCGGTCGCCGAGGATGTGGGCCTGGCGGAGTTCGGCGAGGAGGCGCTTCGCCGCAACCTGGAGGACCTGAACTGGCTGGAGACGACGGCCAGAGCGCACCACGAGGTAATCGATGCGGTCGCGCAGCAGGGGCCACTAGTGCCGATGCGGCTTGCCACCGTGTACAGCGGTGACGAGCTCATCGCCGCCATGCTCACCGAACGAGGCGCGGTTTTCCGCTCGGCCCTGCGCCGGATCAGCGGGCGCATGGAGTGGGGGGTCAAGGCCTACGCGGAACAGCAGCCCGAGACTGGCGACGACTCCGCCGGCGCCCCTGCGGCCTCCCGCCCGGGGGGCGGCGCGGGCGCAGCGTACCTGCAGCGCAGGCGCAACCAGCTCACGGCCCAGAAGAACGCCCGCCGCGAGACGCTGGCCAGCGCGGAGATGATTCACGCCGAACTGGCCCGGTACGCGGACGACACCAGGGTGCATACCCCCCAGGCACCTCAGCTCACCGGAATCAAGGCACCGATGATCCTCAATGCCGCCTACCTAGTGGACAGCGCGCGGAGGGAAGACTTCGCCGCAGCCGTGGCGGCCCTGGCCGACGAACATCCGGGCCTCCGGCTCGAGCTGACCGGGCCGTGGCCACCCTACTCGTTTGCCGGCACGGGCGGACAAGGAGGGCTTACGTGAGCTCACAGCATGAAGAGGAGCAAGTGCTGGTCCCCACATCGGTGACGAGCCCCCGCCAGTCACCCCGGCCGGCCATCCACACCGAACGAATTGCCCTGGTGGATCTGCTAGACAGGGTGCTCGCCGGCGGCGTGGTGGTGAGCGGGGAGGTCACGCTGGCCATCGCCGATGTTGACATGGTCAGGGTCTCGCTACGGGCACTCGTCACGTCGGCCAGCGCCCTGACCAGGGGGGCGAGCGATGATGAGGAGGTACTAGGCCCATGAGCTCCCTGGCATCTCAGGAGCAGGGCACGCCGGTACGCCGTCATCGCATCGACGCGGACCCGGAGTCGGTCGAGCGCGGCTTGGTATCCCTGGTCCTCACGATCGTGGAATTGCTGCGCCAGCTGATGGAGCGACAGGCCTTGCGGCGAGTGGATGATGGCACGCTCACCGACGACCAAATCGAAAAGATCGGCTGGACTCTGATGTCGCTGGAGGAGAAGATGGCCGAGCTCAGGGATCATTTCGGGCTCGAGCCCGAGGACCTCAACCTCGATCTCGGCCCGCTGGGCCCGCTGCTGCCTTACGAGTAGGCGACCCGCCTTTTCTCCGGCTGGTGCCTATCGGCAGCGCCGCCGCGCCGGCTGGCAGACGCGGTCTACCCAGCGCACGGTCAGTCATTCCGCGATTTGAACACCTACCGGCCGCAGTCCCGGGGTGCGTGGGGCATCCCGGGCTCCCGCTGCGGTGGCGGGCCGACGGCATCAGCCATGCCAGAAATTGAAGAGACCTTGAAGAGTTATTTATGCAGCGTCGCGGGGCTGACCTTGCTGCAGGCGACTGTGCGGCGATAGCCGCCGGCGGTTGTTGCCGGGCCTCTTCACAAGCTAGACAGTCCGCCGCCGTGGGCAGTACCATCACGGCACGGTTGACGAGCTAGCCGTTCGGTATTCCGGGCTCCCCGCCGGCCTTACATATCCCGTGCAGACCGCCCGGTTCTCCGGAGATCACCAGGTTCGGGCGGGAGGCAGGCGCAGGTGCCAGACGGCGGGTATTCCGTTGACGGATAGCCGGAACTGCGAACGGTGCGGCACTTCGTTCGTGCCACGCCGCGAGCATGCCCGGTTTTGCTGTGTCCGCTGCCGGGCCGCCTGGAACCGCGAGCATATGGGCGACCCGAAGGCCGATGCGAGCGCGCTGCTGTGGTCGATCACCGCCATGAGTGAAGCAACCGCACGGCTTCCCCACGCGGGGACCTGGGACCGCGCCCGGGCCTATGCGGTGGTCGGCGAGGCGGTGTGGTGGGTCACCCTCGTCGACGCCACGCTGGTGCGCCATCATCCCGAGCCCTACGACAACGTGATGGCAGGCCAAACTCCCGCGGAGCGCCAGCAGATCGAAGCGACCCTGGCCGGGCTGCGCTTTGTTCGCAACCGGATCAGCGGCGAAGCCGACCTCGCGACGTTCATCCGGGCCGCCGCGCCCGGCAAGGACCCCGACAACACGTGTGTCACCGGCTGGACATGGAAGCCGCTGCCGCTGCCGACACTGGCGTCGCTGCCGCCACGCGCACAGGCGTGGGAGCGGACCAGGTACCAGGCCTACCACGCACAGTTGGCGCGCCACACGCTCGGGGAGGTCTTCCGGCGGGCCGCGACGTTTCTCACGCTGACCGCGGCAAACGCTGGCCCACTGGCCGATCTTGCCAGCGCAGACACTCACAGCGGGCCTGGATAAGCCCGACGGAGCTAGGTCAGCCGTCCGACCGTAACCACGACGAGCGGGCGCGCGCGGTCAACGCGAGCCCGTATGCCGACGGGCCGGCGCCGAGCGCACCGCCCGGGCCACGACGCTGGCGGCCAGATCTCGTACCTTTACGTTCTCCCGCTGGGAAGCCCGGCGGAGGGCATCAAACGCCCGCTCCTCCGGCCAGCCGTACTGGGCCATGAGGATGCCCTTGGCCTGCTCGATCACGGGCATGCTCGCCAGCCGCGCCTCCAACCGCGCATACGCCGAGTACCGTAGCCGGTCCGGGTCACTGTGATCGGCAAGCCAACTGACCCGGATCTCTTCCGCCCGGTTCCAGGCAGCACGGATGAGCCGCCAGTTTTCGTTGGCCTTGTGCTGGGTTGCCTGAAGCTGCCCGGCGAGGGCCTGCGATTGCTTCCGGGCGGCCTCCGCTTGCGCATACAGGTCATGGGTGCCGCGAACCCGTTGCTCGTCAGGGCCACCCGGGCGTTGGCTCAGCCGACCAGACCCGTCATGGCCCGCCAGTCGTTTTGCAGAGTCCTGCGCGATGTGCACCGAGGCCATCAAGCCTGCCCTCCGCCAGCAACTTCCGCAGAGCCACGCGGCCGGCCGTCCCCAACCTCTGCCCGCAGCGACTCGGCCAGCCCGGCGGCCCAGTCGGCGGTCCTGCCTCGCTGCCCAGCGGCATCGTCGCCGAGATCGGTGTGGCTGGCCAGGTGCCGGGCCAGTGCCGCGGTCTCCTCCAGCGTCGCGACCGCCGACCACAGTTTCGCCTCGGCCGCTTCGACCTGGGCAACCGCCAGTGACTGCGGCCCGAACTGGTGCCCCACGTGGCAACGGTAATAGGTGATTTGCGGCAAGACAATCTCGGCCAGGGCCCCGCCGCAGTCGGGGCAGGCCAGCCGGGTCAGCCGGGTCTCGTCGGGCGACAGGAACTGCAGGTTGCTGCTGTCCTCCATGCTCACTTCGGAGACCTCCGGCTGTTTCGGGCGCGGCCAGGCGGCGAGCCCGCCCTCGCCGAGCATTCCGGCGACCAGCTCGCCCAGTTGCCCGGCCGGCGCTTCGACGGCCCCGGGCGCCGCGGCCAGGGTGGCCCGGGGCATCGACGACTGTGCCGCATCCTTCGGGTCCTGCACCACCACCAGGCCGCCTGCCTGCGCTACCAGCGCGGCGCCGACCGCGCCGTCGTCCAGCCAGCCGGACAGCACCACCGCCACCACCTGGTCACCGAACCAGCGCGCCGCGCTGGCGAACATAGCATCCACGGCCGGGCGGGTGCGGTTGACCTTGGGCCCGTTGCTCAGCTCGACAACCCCGCAAGGCACCAGCAGATGACAGCCCGGCGGGGCGACATAGACCCGCCCGGGCCGCAACCGCTCGCCCGCCTCGGCATGCGTGGCCGGCAGCGGCCCTGACCGTGACAGCAGCCAGGGCAGCCGGCTCCGCGCGTGCTCCCCCACGTGCATCGTCACCAACACCGAGCCCGGCAAGTCCGGTGGCAGCGCCGCCGTCAGCTCCCGCAACGGCCCCAAGCTGCCTGCCGACCCGCCGACCGCCACCACATCACGCGGTTCCATTCGCTTCTCGCTACCCCGCCGCAAGCCGGACACGCGTGCAGGCCTTAAAAGGCGCCGCAAAGATGCCCTGGAAGCGGCGGTACGAACGCGCGCAAGGGACAAAGCGGTGACCGGTGAGCGCCTAGCGTGTAAGACTGAAGCGACGGTTGTCGAGCCAGCCGCGCCGCTGCGCTGGCTCCCGTCTCGCGTCCGTTCGCCAGGGCCGCGGCCGGTGGCCCGGAGGTGAACTGGCATGGCTGGTCCAAAGCAGCCGGACCTGACCCACGAGCGCTGCTGGATGTGCGGTATCCGCTTGCCCACCGCTCTGTTGCTCGCAGACGGCGGCAGCGCGTGCGCTGATATCCGCTGGTATTGCCGAGATTTGCGAGCGTGCACCGGTCGCTGGACCGTCGGTTCCAGGCCACGCCGCGCCAGCCCGGACAACGCCCTCGGCGGCAGGGCAGCCGCCCCATAGCCAGGCAGGCGGGATGATGGCGGTGAGCGGGCTGCCTACCGCTCCAGCCGTGACCGGCAGGCCCGGGCCCCGGGGGGAAACTGCGGGTCACGGCGCGCTGGCCTGCTCGATGAGGGCCTGGACGCCGTCCAGGATCCGGTCGATGCCGAACAGGAACTCTTCCTGCTCCCTCGAGCTGGCTGATTCGTCGTCCGGGCCGGCGGACCAGGCGATCCGGTAAAGCCGCGGATAACGCCGATCGTCGATGAGCTCCCGCATGAGCGCCTCGAAGGTCCACACGGGGACCGGCTCCGCATCGCCCGCCGCCTGGGCGGCGGCGCGGGCAGCGTCGTTGGCCATCCGGGCCTCGCTAAGGGTGTAGGAGCTGAGCAGGCCGATCACCCGGAGCTTGTCGCGGTCCGCCAGGCCGGTCCCATCCAGTGTCTCGAGGCCGCGCTCGACGAACGTCAACGAGTTCGGCGCGAGCGGCGGCGCTGCCATGGGCATCTGGGTGATCCAGGGATGACGATCGATGAGCTCACGCTGGATCACGGCCCAGCTCCGCAGCCTGGACCGCCAGTCGTCACCGGCAAGGACCACCTGCTCGGCGCCTCGCGCGCCAGCGTTCCACATCAGCTGGAGGAGCTCTTCCTTGCTCGCGACGTACCGGTACAGCGACATGGGGGTGAAGCCGAGTTGCTCGGCGACGCGGGCCATCGAGACAGCTTCCAGGCCTTCGGCGTCAGCGAGGCGCACTGCGGTGTCGACGATGGCGTCGACCGACAGCCCCGGCTTGGGCCCGCGCCGGCCGGGCTGGCGCCGTCCCCACAACAGGTCGAGCCCGGGCGGCAGCGGCACCTGCCCACTTGCCATGCGGCCTGCTCCTTCACGTCCATGCGGCGCGGTTGACAAACTGTGTCCCTCGTATACAGTTAAGTATATGAGATACACAGTTAATGCTACAGGAATCCGCAAGTCCTTCGGTAGCCACCTGGTGCTCGACGATGTCGATCTGGCCGTCGAGACCGGCTCGATCCTTGCCTTGCTCGGCCCGAACGGTGCCGGGAAAACCACGATGGTTCGCATCCTCGCCACATTGATCCGCCCGGACGCGGGCACGGCCACGATCGCCGGGCACGACCTGCGCACCAACCCCGTTGGCGTGAAGCGCTCGATCAGCCTCACCGGCCAGTACGCCGCTATCGACGACAAGCTGACCGGCCGCGAGAACCTGGAGATGATGGGGCAGCTGCGGCACCTGCCCCGCGGTGCGGCCCGGGCCAGGGCTGGCGAGCTGCTCGCCGCCTTCGGCCTGCTCGACGCCGCGCACCGACGCGCGGCGACCTACTCCGGCGGCATGATGCGCCGCCTTGACCTGGCGGCCAGCATGATCGGCAGACCACAGCTGCTGTTCCTCGACGAACCCACAACCGGGCTTGACCTGCACAGTCGCGAGCAATTGTGGGGCACCGTCCGCGGACTGGCCGAGGAGGGCGTGACGATCCTGCTCACCACGCAGTACCTGGAGGAGGCGGACCAGCTCGCCGAAACCATTGCGATGCTCGACCGCGGCCGGATTGTCGCCCGCGGCACCGCCGACCAGCTGAAATCAAGCCTGGGCACGGAGGTTGTGCGGCTGCAGTTCGCCGACGCCGACAGCTACCGGCGCGCCGCCAGCACCCTCGGCACCGCGCGCACCGATGACCGGCTGTGCACCATCGAGGTAGCCACGGACGGCTCAGCGGCCGCGGTCCACGAGTTGCTCGGCTGGCTCGAGGGCGCAGGGACGCCGCCGCTGAAGCTGTCGACCCACCGCCCGAGCCTGGACGACGTGTTCCTGTCCCTTACCGGCGCGGCAGCTGCCCGCCGCGGATCGAAGGAGATGGCCCGATGAGCGCCGCCTATGCGTTCTCAGACGCCCGCGTAATGGTCACGCGCTGCGTAAAACGCTCGCTACGCGACCCGGAGGCCTTCTTTACCGCGCTCCTGCTGCCCATCATGCTGATGCTGATGTTCGTGTACGTCTTCGGCGGCGCCATGAACACCGGCGGCAAGTACGTCAACTATGTCGTCCCAGGCCTGATCGTGCTGTGCGCCGGGTTCGGCGCAAGCGCGACCGCGGTGGCCGTCGCCACGGACATGGCCAACGGCATCGTGGACAGGTTCCGGTCCATGCCCATTCACGGCACGTCGATCTTCATCGGGCACATCACCGCCAGCCTTGCCCGCAACATGGTCGCGACGGCCCTGGTGATCGGAACCGGTCTCGGCATCGGGTGGCGCCCGACGGCCTCACCCGCCGAATGGGCCGCCGCCGCCGCAATGATCGTTGTCTTCGTTCTGGCTCTTTCCTCGCTCGCGGCCGGGGTTGGCCTCGTCGCCCGCACCGCCGAGGCAGCGAGTTTCTTCGCGGCCGCGCTCATGTTCATCCCCTACGTCAGCACCGCGTTCGTCCCCGCCCGCACCATGCCCGGAGCGCTGCACGCCTTCGCCGATAACCAGCCGTTCACGCCGATCGTCGAAACCATGCGCGGCCTGTGGATGGGGCACACCGCAACCGGCGCGGCCGCCTCGCACGAGGCGGTCATCGCACTCGCCTGGTGCGCGGGGATCCTGGCCGTGTCCATCGCCGCGGCTTCCTGGCTGTTCCGGCACCGGACGGCCGCCTGACCGGCTGGGCCTTACCAGCCGCTGATCGGGCCGGCCCGGAGCCGGACGGCGAAGCCATCGTCGCTGAAGATGAGCGCAACGTCGATGCCGAGCTGATGGGTGAGCCACAGCCCGAGTTCTGCGTCGGCGAGACTGCCGGCCGGCGGGATCAGGCCTGCCAGGGGATTGGCTGCGCCGGAGCCGTGGTCGTGGACGTGGACCACGATGCGGTCCGGCCCGGCCCAGATACGGACCGTTGCCGGCGAGTAGCCGTACAGCACCGCGTTGTTGACCGCTTCGGAGCGATAGCCGCGCAATTGCTCCACGAGTTCGCCTGCGTTGCTGACATCGAACTCATCCGGAAACCCCACGACTACGGGATCGGCGGTCTGTGCCAGATCATCCACGACTGCTCCTTAGCGATGCGTGATAGAGCCATCAGCCGTACCTACGGAAACTGGGCGTCATGGCCCCGGAACCGGCTGAAGGCACGCACCAGCCAGGCCCCAAGATCGCGGCTGGCTCGTCAACCGTCCCCCGTAGTTTGCCTTACGCAACGGATCGCCGTCGATGCGAATGAGCAGGAAACGAGTACCAACTGGCTAGGAGTTGGACGGAGCAGGGGCGGCCTGCCGCGCGAGTTGCGTCAGCTCAACCGCAGTTCGCCGCGCAGAACCCCGGTTGCGATTTCCTCGGCCGGCCGGCCGGTCGAAAATGCCCTCGCCCGTAGCAGCGCGAGCGCGTCGGTGATCTCGCAACCGCATTGCTGTGACACCATGCCAGCCGCCCGGTGAACTGCCGCCGGGAAGCCGACCTCGCCGAACAACGGCAGCTCAGCAACGCCGTCGGCGTTCCAGGAGCCGCGCGCGACCCGCGCCAGAGTCAGCGGCAGCGCGTCCGCTATCCGGATCGCAGCCATCACGGCATCCTTGCTGATGGCTGGTTGGCTGCCGTAGGCGCACACCGCGCCCAGCCCAGTGGGAGGCAGCAGGGGCACCGCAATCACCGCTCGCACGCCGAGGTTGGCGACCGCAGGGCCGTACTGCGGCCAGCGGTCACCCAAAGCCGCGCCCGCTGCCTGGATGGTCTGGCCGCAGGCGGCGGCGAGGTGTGCTGGCCCCTCACCGAGGACGAATTCAAGGTCGTGCGCGGCCCGGGCGGTCGCATCTGAGACGGCCACCAGCGCCTCCCACCGCTCCTCGGCGAGCAGGATGACCGCGGCACTAGGCATGCCGATCGCCGCTACCACGGCATCCATGAATGTCGGCCGCCGGTCCCCGCCGCCAGACCTCTCCCGCCAACTGCGCAGACGATCGGCGCATTGGTCCTGCAACCTCGCCGAGCCAAGGTGACACGCCTCGGCGCGCCGCTGCAAAGCAGCCGCCCGCATGCACGCCTGGCTGAAGGACGCGGGTGCCAGCGCCGCCTGCTCCCCGAAGCGGGCCGCTGCTTCCTGCGCGGACGCTGCCCTGCGCCGGGCTTCAGCCGCTCGCTGCCGGAGCCCCGCGACCTGAACGCCGATGTCGTCAGTCACTGGCCCGCTCCACCTCACCGCGCGGCCGGGTCTCGCTGTTTCGCCGCAGTGCTGGCAGCTTTCCCAGCCGACTTGGCCACGAACTGCGCTGCCAGTTCCCGGACCGGCACATTGCTGCGCTGGGACGCCCGCCGCAGCATGTCGAACGCTTCAGCGTCGCCACAGCCTGACTGGGCCATGATGATGCCCTTTGCCTGCTCGATCACCGGCATAGTCTGCAGCCGGGCCACCAACCGCGCGTACGCCGACCGCTGCAGCAGTTCCCGTCGCGCCGGGCTGGCCGGCCGGCCTACGCAGGTCTCCCTTACCTCTTGCCGCAGCATCTGGTTATCCGCCAGCATGCGCTCGGTGTGCTGCCATAGCTCCCTGGTGCGCTCATAGCTCGCCGCGGCCTGCGCCCGGGCCGTTTTCATGCGATCGGAAAGGTCATCGATGGGAGCCTCCGGGGGGGGGCCGGTCTCCGCATGGCCGGTGTGCCCGAAGATCTTGCCGGACAAAGCGGGTGGCCTGCGGACGACGACCGGCCGCCCGGCTTCCAGGTGCTTACGCGTTTTGTCAAGGGCCCGCGCGCCCGCGGCATCAACGAAGACCAGCCCGCCGAGATCCAGGACAAGCCGCTCCGGATGCGCGGAGGCGACCTCCAGCAACCGACGGTGCAGGGCGCGTGCCGCGGTGATGTCCAGTTCGCCGGTCATGGTGACCGTGGCCACCACGCCGTCCCAGGAAACGTCTATCTGCAGCGGTGAAGTCATGCTGCATCCTTAACTGCCCATTCCCCCGCCGGGGAACCTTGGCGGCCCAAGAGGTGCAAACCACTCCAGGGGCACGGTCCACCCGGCAGGACGGCTCCCATATAAGCCGTACCGATCACGCTACGCGCAGCAGACCAGCATGTCCACGGCCGGGGCGCTCGCCGGGAACCGTGACGACCGGCGTTACGGCAGCCCTGAATCGCCATCGCCAAGACCAGGCCCAGGCGGCTGCAGGCCAATGGCCATCGCTGCGAGCAGGTCGTCGCTGCGGAGTACCTCGCCGTTCTCGCGGGCGAGCTCGTCGAAGGCGGCCAGCGCGTGGTTGACGACACTGGCCATCGCGCCGAAGATGAGCGCTTTGCCGCCGTCGCCGTAGGTGCTGACCAGGTCGACAACGCCTCGCAGATCCCCCGCGCGCTCGCGCCGGACGATCTCGAGTGCTGTCCTGCCCGCGTCGGCGAGCTCACCGTACAGGTCGCTGCTCATGCTGACCTCACTGAGGGTCGCGCTATATTGCCGGCGCTCCTGCTTCCCAAGGAGGCGCAACATACACAAATTGCCCTATGCGGCAGTCTCGCTAGCGGACGGTAAGCGTCGCCGTGGCCGTATGGACCAGGGAACCGCTGGTCCCGGTGATCCGCAGCGAGTAGGACCCGCGCCGGGTCGACGATGTCGTCTTCACCGTGAGGGTTGAACTGCCTGGCGATCCGACCGGGTTGGGCAAGACGACCGCCATCGTCCCGGCCGGCAGCCCTGCCACGGCGAGCGAAACCTTGCCGACAGAGCCACCGACCACCGACACGCCGACGGTGTAGTTAGCGGACTTCCCGCGGGAGACGGTGACCGACGACGGGCTCGCCGACAGCGCGAAGTCACGTGCGGAGACCACCAGTGCCGCCGCGACGGTATGCGTGACGCCGCCCCCGGTGCCGGTGATCGTCAGCGGATAGGTCCCACCAGGGGCGGCCGGCAGTGTCGTAACGGCGAGCTGTGAGCTCCCCGCCCCCGTAATGACCTGCGGGCTGAAGCTCGCCCTGCCCACACCGGATGGCAGGCCGGTCACCGACAGCGCGACGTCACCGGCGAAGCCGTTGAGTGAGGCCACGCCGACCGTGTAGGTGGCGCCGGCGCCCGCGACGACGTTCCGGCTCGCCGGCGTGGCTGAGAGGGTGAAGTCCGGCGGGGCCGTCACGACGAGCGCCGCCGGCGCGGTGTGG
>Ga0066903_100004881_pt1 | contig 11471 bp, 6 predicted proteins | sample PanSoiMetaGPlot1_FD_67491 | JGI IMG/M metagenome (GOLD analysis project Ga0066903, IMG submission 67491) | Tropical forest soil microbial communities from Panama analyzed to predict greenhouse gas emissions - Panama Soil - Plot 1 (version 2) | ecosystem: Environmental > Terrestrial > Soil >...
GAACCACGCAGCGTTGCCGAGTGTGGCGCGTCGAGATTGAACAGACCGACATCGGCGACGAACATACCTTTGACAGGGCCGACGCCGAGGACGACATCGGCCTTGTAGGCGTTCTCGCCCACGCGCAGCAGGCGTTCGCATCCCGGAATGGCCTGCTGCAGGATAGTTTCGTCCAACAGAGCCGCCCACACGGCCTCCGCCGGCCGCGCGACCTCGGCCGAACCGCTGCCCGCGATGCCCGTCGCTTCGGCCTCCGGCCGGATCTGCCGGGCTCGGCTCTCGGGCTCGGGCCCCGAAATCCATTCCAGCACCCGCGCGGGTTTGAGAGGAACCGAGATGTCCTCACGACCCAATGCATCAGCAACGGCATTCGCGAGGCAGACCGGCGTGCTGTACTGATTGCCTTCCGCAATCCCCTTCGCGCCGAGACGCGTGAATGGCGAGGGAGACTGCACCGGGTGCAAAACCTCGAGCTTCGGAATTTCCACCGCGGTCGGCACGAGATATTCGGCAAACGTGCCCGACAGAAAGCTGCCGTCCTTGGCATAAGAAAACTCTTCCAGCAAGGAGGCTCCGAATGCGGCGGCGAACGAGCCGTGGATCTGACCGTCGGCCAGGCCGGGATTGAGGATGGTCCCGCAATCGTGGCTCGTAACGTATTTGTCGATGCGGATCTCCCCGGTGTCGCGGTCGATCTCTATGCCGCAAAAATCGAAACCGAAGCCGTAGGCGAGCGACGTGTTGATCTCGTCGTTGGCGGTGGTCGGCGTGAGTTCGGGAGCGCTCCAGGTCACGCTTTCGCGCAGCGCCGGCGCCATGCCGTCCGGCAGGGTGGCGGGCGACCAGTGCGCCTGCCCGGCGACGCGGTGTAGATGAAGCGCATTGTCAGGGTTGTCGCGCGCGAACACCTTTCCGCCTGCAAATTCGATCTTGTCCATCGGTACATTCAGGGTGGGGGCGGCGATGCGCGCGAGCTTCTCGCGCAGCCGCGTGGCGGCGATGTGGGTCGCACTGACCGTGGCCGGTGCAAACCGGCAGGAGTAATTCCCCGCCGCGATGGACCAGCTGTCTTTTTGGGTGTCGGTTTCGAGGTTCACCACGACATCATCGATCCTGACGCCGAACTGATCGGCGACGATCTGCGCGAGCGCCGTCTGATGACCCTGACCCTGGGGCACCGAGTCGGCGACAACGCTGATCGTCCCGAGCGGGTCGATGTTGACGGTCGCGGCGGCGACCGCACCATCCTTCTGGCCTGCCCGCCCGCGCTCCGCTCCGGTCTTCAGGGTTGAGATGTAGCCCATGTTGGACTGGCTCGGCTCCACCGCCACGGCATAGCCGATGCCGTAGAGCTTGCCTTGCGCACGCGCCTCCTTTTGCCGTTGTTTGAGCGCGTCCAGCCCGCCCTGACGGGCGGTTTCCTCGATCACCCGCTGATAGTCGCCGGAATCGATCAGCGCACCCGCCGGCGCCCGATACGGAAACGAACCCGCCGGAATGAGATTGCGACGACGCAAGTCGAGCGGATCGAGCTTAAGTTCGCTTGCGATCGCATCCATCATTCGCTCGACCGCGAAATAGAGCTGTGGACCGCCGAACCCGCGCACCGCTCCGGTCGGGCATTTGTTCGTCACCATGATGTGATTGAACACATCGACATGCTTGATCGCGTACGCGTTGGTCGAAAGCCCGTGCATCCGGTAGATCGGCGCGGGCATCGGCGCTCGCAGATAAGCACCGTGATCGTCCCAGTGTGTGAACCGAAACGCCGCTACGATGCCGTCGTCGTCGAAGGCGGCTTCCAGCCGCGTGACTCGGTTGGGCGCGGCGCTGGCGGCGGCCAGGTGCTCGAGCCGGTCCTCGATCCATTTGAGCGGACGTCCGGCGAGCCGCGAAGCGACACAAAGGATAACGATGTACGGGAACAGGGCGAGTTTCGACCCGAAACTGCCGCCGGAGTTCTGCGGGCTGCGATGGCGCAGGCGGCTGCCGGGGATCCGCAGCGCGCGCGCCATCACCGGGTGGAGCGAGAACGGGCCCTGGAAGTTCGAGATCACGTCGTAGCCGCCGCTGTCGGGAAGGTGCTCGGCGACGACGGCGTAACCCTCCAGGGGCGTAATCGAATTGCGCGGGTACGTAATCGTGATGTCCTTGCGCCGCTTGGCTTGCGCAAAGGCTTTGTCGGTGTCCCCGTGCCGGAACTCCCGATAGGAGACAACATTGGTGCCGACCGCTGGATGCAGCACGGGCGCGTCGGCAGCCGAGGCGGCAACCGGCTCGACGACGGCGGGCAGCAGCTTGTACTCGATCCGGATGTAATCGAGGGCATCCTCCGCCAGATAACGGTCAGCTGCGCAGACGATCGCCACCGGTTCGCCCACGTAGCGGACACGATCCACCGCGATCCCGTAGTACGTCATGGCGGTGGCGAAGCCGACGATCAGCGGGTCGGTGAGTTTGGCGACGTCCTGCCCGGTCACCACGGCGCGGACACCGGGACACTGCAAGGCCGCGCTGACGTCGATGGACGCGACTTCGGCATGGGCATGCGGGGAGCGAAGAATCGCCACATGCAGCGTGCCGGTCTTCACCGGAAGGTCGTCGATGAATTGGCCGCGGCCCTTGAGGAGGGGCGGATTCTCCACGCGCAGCACGCGTTGTCCCACAAAGCCTTGGCGTTGCTGCGGTGGCTGGGTCCGGTCCTCCTTCATGGCGGGTCCTGCGCAGCTCGATTCCTTGCTAAACACCTGAAAATGCAGGGATAGATTTCCATGAACAGAAAGCGATCGAACGGCTGCCCTTGACCCTGCCCAAATGATCCGGCACATTATTATACGCGTTGTATAAAACTTCAATTCGGAAATTCCTGCAGTGAGCTGGCTGGTCGGTGTCGACGTCGGAGGCACATTTACGGACTTTTTCGCCTTCGACGCGCGGACAAACGTCTTTCACCTGTTCAAGACCCCATCGACGCCGAAGAACCCTGCGGCGGCAATCAGCGATGGCTTGCGCAAAATGTGCGAGACCGTCGCGGTTGATGTCGGCGACGTCTCGCGCCTATGCCACGGCACCACGGTCGCAACCAACGCGCTGATTCAACGCAAAGGGGCCAAGGTCGCAATCATCACAACCAAGGGTTTTCGAGATTTGCTCGAGATCGGCCGGCAGACCAGGCCGCATCTATACTCCTTCCAACTCGATCATCCCGAGCCGCTGGTGCCGCGCGAGCGACGCTTCGAAATCGAGGAGCGCTTCACCGACGGTCCGAAGCTCATCACGCCCCTTAACAATGCATCGTTGCAGGATGCCATCGCTGCCGTGCGAGCCGCCGGTGTCGAATCCTGCGCGGTGTGCCTCCTCTTCTCGTTCCTCGACGACACCCACGAGCGCAAGGTCGGCGAGGCGTTAAGGCGTGTCAGCAACGAACTGATGGTGTCGTTGTCCTCGGAGGTCCAGCCGGAATTCCGCGAATACGAGCGGTTCTCGACCACGGTGCTGAACGCCTACCTGCAGCCGATCATGGGCCGCTACCTCTCCTCTCTGGAAGAGCGGGTCTCCGCCGATGCGCCGGACGCCAAGATCGGCATCTACCAGAGCAGCGGCGGACTGATGTCGATCGAGACAGCGCGGCGCTTTCCGGTCCGAACGGCATTGTCGGGGCCGGCAGCCGGCGCCATCGGCGGCACCCATGTGGCGCGGCTTTCAAAGCAGCCGAACATCATCACGCTCGACATGGGCGGGACCAGCGCGGACGTGGCGCTGGTGCGCAATTACGAGGCGGGGTCCAGTTTCGAGCGGGCGGTAGCCGGATTTCCGGTCCGGCTGCCGATGGTGGATATCCATACGGTGGGTGCCGGGGGCGGATCGACCGCCTGGTTCGATCGCGACGGATTGCTCAAGGTCGGCCCGCTGAGCGCGGGCGCCGATCCAGGCCCGGCATGCTACGGACGTGGCGGCACCGCGGCCACCGTGACCGACGCCAACCTCGTGCTGGGCCGGCTTTCGGTGAGGGGGCTGATCGGCGGCCGCATGCCGCTCGATTTAGGGGCGGCACGAGATGTGATCGCCCCGATCGCCAGGCGTCTCGATCTCTCGATCGAGCGGACGGCACTAGGCATCATCGAGATCGTGGTGGCCAACATGGTGCGGGCGATCCGCACCGTCTCGATCGAGCGTGGGCACGATCCGCGCAACTACTGCCTGTTGCCGTTCGGCGGCGCTGGCCCGCTGCACGCCAGCGAAGTCGCGCGCGCACTCAGCATCTCCCGCTTTCTTGTGCCGGGGGCGCCGGGAATCTTGTGTGCCCAAGGCCTGATCGCCTCCGACCTCAAGGACAACATCGTCCGCTCGACACGCATCCGACTTGAAAGCCAGAATCTGGCGACGATCCGGAGGATCATGGCGGACCTGCGCCAGGAGGCCGATGCCTGGTTCGAGCACGAATCCGTCAAGCGAGCCGACCGCAAGGTGGAGCTTTCCTTCGACATGCGCTACGTGGGGCAAAACTTCGAGCTACTGGTGCCGGTGGGAAGCGCCACCGCCGGGCGCTTCCCGAACCTGCCGAGCCTGGAGTACCTGCGCAAACAGTTCTTCCTGGTGCACGATCAGTTCTATGGGTTTCACAATGAGGCCGATCCGGTTGAGATCGTCGCGGTGCGTCTGACCACACGCGCGGCCATCGCGAAACTGTCAGTGTCGCACGCAACCCGGAAGAACGCCGCGGAGCCGAAGCCGATCGACCGCCGCCCAGTGTGGTTTTCGCATGCTCGGCCGCTCACGAGCGCGGTGTACGACCGCCCCCAACTCCGGAGCGGGCAGGTGATCCATGGGCCCGCGATCATCGAGCAGTTCGATTCGACCACAGTCCTTTATCCGAAGGATCGTCTGATCGTGGAAAGCAGCGGAAATCTTCTGGTGGAAGTAGCCGCATGAAAAAGGCCAAAACCAGGATCGACCCGGTCACCACCGAGATCATTCTCAATGGTCTGCGCTCGATCGCTGACGAAACCTTCGTCGCGCTCATGAAAAGCGCTTACTCTACCAACATCAAGGAACGGCGCGATCACTCCACGGTCATCTGTGACCCGGACGGTCGCCTGATTGTGCAGGCGGAGGCATCGCTGCCAATTCACATCGCCTCGATGACGGGGCTAATGCAGCACCTGCTCAGCGAGTTTACCGAGGACATCGAGGAGGGCGACATCTTCGTCGCCAACGATCCCCATGTGGCGGGCGGCACTCATCTGCCCGACATCAACATGGCGGCACCCGTGTTTCACCGTGGCGTGCTGGTCGCATTCGCCTGCAACATTGCCCACCACGCCGATGTCGGAGGCATGGTGCCGGGCAGCATGGCCGGCGGCATGTCGGAAATTTATCAGGAGGGGCTGCGGCTGCCGGTCATCAAGCTGTTCCGCAAGGGCAGGCTGCAGGAGGACCTGCTCGACCTGATCCTGCTCAACGTGCGTGTCCCGCAGGAGCGGCGCGGCGATTATTTCGCCCAGATCGCCGCCTGCCGGCTGGGCGAGCGGCGCCTGCACGAGATTTTCGAGACCTACGGCACGCGCACCATGCTCACCGCGTTCGACGAGATCGTGCAGCGGACGTCGAAGCGCATGCGGGCCGCGGTCGCGACCATTCCCAACGGCACCTACAGGTTCACCGACGTGATGGACGACGACGGGATGGGCACGCGCGACATCCCGATCAGCGTCCGTATCGATGTGAAGGACGGAAAAATACGCTTCGACTTCACTGGCACCTCGCCCCAAGTCACCGGCAACATCAACGTCACGCTGAACGCCACCCAGGCAGCGGTCTGTTACACACTGAAGGCCTTGCTCGATCCCGAAGTGCCCAACAACCAAGGCATGCTCGAATTGCCTGAGATCGTCGCGCCGCCGGGATCACTGCTCAATGCCACGTTCCCGGCACCGGTGGCGGCGCGCGCTAACACCTGCCAGCGGATCGTCGATGTGATCGTCGGCGCGCTCGCCGCGGCACTTCCGGAGCAGGCGGTCGGCGCGGCGAACGGCGCCAACACCACGGCTGTGTTTTCGGGCATCGATCCGCGAACCAATGCCCGCTATGTCTATCTCGAGACCCTGGGCGGCGGCTTCGGCGGGCGCGCCACCCGGGACGGAACTGACGGCGTGCAGGTCCACATCACCAACACGTCGAACCTTCCCGTCGAATCGATCGAGATGGAGTTTCCGCTGCTGGTGGAAAGCTACAGCCTCATCGAGGATTCGGGCGGCGCCGGCCGCTTCCGCGGCGGGATGGGCCTGCGGCGCACGATTCGTCCCGTCGGCCACGACTGCAGCTTCAACGGCGCCCTCGAGCGCGCGACGCACCAGCCTTGGGGCATTTTCGGCGGCGGCGAAGGTCGGGCGGGACGATTCCTTCATCGCGCCTCGGATGGAAACGTGCGGAGCCTGCCGACCAAGCCGTCAGGGATCGTGGTGCGCGAAGGCGACACCGTGGTCATCGAGTCGCCCGGCGCCGGCGGCTACGGTCCAGCGAGCGAGCGAAGCCGCGAGGCGATCAAAATGGACCGCGCAAGCGGCAAGTTCAGCGACTCCTATATCGATGCGTATTATGGATTCTCGCGTGCAGCCGAATAGCTCGGGCACGGACGCTGCCAGTGTTCGATTTCATGTCCCCGAGCCGACCGCCCTGCTCGACCTGACCATGTCAGACGGTGCCCGCATCTGGGTGCGGCGACACGGCAGCGCCAGCGGACCGCGCATCGTCCTGTCGCACGGCAATGGGTTTGCGACCGATGCGTACTTTCCGTTCTGGCAGGGGCTGCTGGCGGATTTCGAAGTGATCGTCTTCGACCAGCGCAATCACGGATGGAATCCCTGTCATGCGAGCGGCCACACGCAACAGCGGATGGCCGATGACATGGAGGAGATACTCCGCTCTATCGACGGTGAATTCGGCTCGCGCCAGACGGCGGGCGCCTTTCATTCGCTTTCGACCACGGTCAGCCTGCTGCATGCGATGAAATACGGCCATCAATGGGACGCGCTGATCCTGTTCGACCCGCCCCTTGCGCCGCCGCCCGGACACCGTCTGCATCAGCGCGCCCGCGATTTCGAGCTGCTGCTCGGCCAGTGGGCGGCGCAGCGCCAGCGCAAGTTCCGGACCACCGATGAACTCGCCTCCTATTTCAAGAGCGCCCGCAGGCTTCGCCAGTGGGTACCGGGTGCAGCCGAACTGATGGCGCAGACGATCACCAGGCCGGTGGCGGGCGGCGTCGAACTGGTCTGCCCGCCGGAGTTCGAGGCCGACATTTACATCCAGAACTCGAATGCGTCGGCATGGAGTGCGCTGCCAGCGCTCGCCAACGAGTTGTTCGTTATCGGCAGCGACAGCGAAGGGCCCAACGCCGAACCGCCCGGGCTGGTCAGCGGGGCATTGAATGAGGATTTCGGCATCGAGGTGGTCCCGGTGCGCGGGACCGGGCACCTGCTGATGATCGAGCAACCGCAGGCGGTCGAGAACATCTTCCGCGCGCACCTGCGAAAGCGCGGCTTCGTAGCCGCGTAAGCCGTTCAGGCACTTGAGCCGAGCTTCATGCCGCCGGCGAGGTTGTTGTTCAGATAGCGGTCGATCCGCTCACGGAAAAGATTGGTGTGCAGCCGCGCCAGATTGTCGGCCGCCTCGGCGTCGCCGCGCTCGATGGCATCGATCATCGCCTCGTGCTGGCGAACCACTTCCATGTAGTAGGTTTCGTAATAGTCGTCGTTGGTCGGCGCGAAGGCGAAGGCGGTGCGAGCCAGCCGCAGGCTCACCGCGAGCAGCGATGCGTAAAGGCTCTCGAAATAGCGATTGCCGCAAGCGCGACCGACCAACATGTGAAATTCCTTGTTGATCTCGCCCATACTTTCACTGTCGCCGTTGCGAACGGCCTCGAGGAACGCCTGGTTCGTTCGGCGCAAATCCGAGATGTCGGCTGGCGACCGGCGGGCCGTTGCCCAGCGTGTCGTCGCCCGCTGGCACAATTCGAGCGCCTCGAACAAGGGCGGGATATCGCTGATGTCGATATGGGTGACCCGCGCACCGCGGTTAGGCAGCAGGACGATCAGCCCCTCGGATGCCAGCCGGATCAGCGCCTCGCGCACCGGCGTTCGCGATACTGCGAATCGTTGCTCCAGGCTTGACTCGTCGAGATCGGCACCGGGCGGCAGCCGCAGCGCGATGATGTCCTCGCGCACCTGCGCGTAGACACGTTGCATGCCGGTCCCTTTCGGCCGGCCAATGCGCCACGACGCGGCGGACTCGCTCGGCGCCACCACATTGCCCTGCGCCGTCGCAGCGGGGCCGCTCGAAGAGGCCTGGGATTTGCGGCTCCTGCGCTTGCGGATCATCGGAATGCTCCTTGTCATGGTCGAACGTCCGGCCCGTGCAACTCCTAGCCGATCCAGCCGCATTGCTATTATATACTTTGTGTATAATAATGCCAGTGGTCCGCGAGAAAGCGGTAGTCTTTCATGCCATTCGCGCTCTTGAGAAACCGGCGCCGGCCGGATGTCCGTCCACCACGCATCCTCCCCGATCGGCCCGCCCTGGCACACACCTACGATGTCATCATCGTTGGCGGCGGTGGTCACGGGCTCGCCACGGCCTACTACCTCGCCAAGCATCACGGCATCCGCAATGTGGCGGTCCTCGAGAGGGGCTATCTCGCTGGCGGAAACACCGCGCGCAATACCGCGATCGTGCGCTCCAACTACCTCACTCCCGAAGGCGTGAAATTCTATGCCGAGTCAGTCCGGCTTTTCAAACAACTCAGCCACGAACTCGATTTCAACATTATGTACTCCGAGCGCGGGCATCTCACGCTGGCACACACGGACGCGGCGATCCGTACCTCGCGTTGGCGCGCGGAGGTCAACAAGCATCTCAGCGTCAATTCCGAACTGATCGGGCCGGACGAGATCCGCCGCATCTGCCCGCAACTCAATCTTTCCAACGAGGTGCGCTATCCTGTGCTCGGCGCGCTCTATCATCCACCGGGCGCAATCGTCCGCCACGATGCGGTGGCTTGGGGCTATGCCGCCGCAGCTTCGCGTCTAGGCGTCGAGATCCATGTCGATACCGAGGTGACGGGAATCCTGCGGGAGGGGCAGCGCGCCATCGGAGTGGAAACCTCGCGTGGCCGGGTCCATGCCGGCCGCATCCTCCAGGCGGTCGCGGGTTCGAGCAGCCGGCTCGCCGACATGGCCGGCTTCCGGTTGCCGATCCGCACCATTCCGCTGCAGGCCTGCGTCTCGCAGCCGCTCAAGCCATTTCTGGATCCGATCATCGTGTCGGGCAGCCTGCACGTCTACATCTCGCAGAGCGCGCGCGGCGAACTGGTGATGGGTGGCGCGATCGATCCCTACCCGCTCTATTCGTCGCGTTCGACGCTGGATTTCACAGAGGGCCTGATGGGCCACATGCTGGAACTGTTCCCGTTCCTAGCCGAAGTAAAGGTGATGCGCCAGTGGGCGGGCATCGCCGACATGACGCCCGACTTCAGCCCGATCATGGGGCTCACCCCAGTTGAGAACTACTTCATCGACGCCGGCTGGGGCACCTGGGGCTTCAAAGCGACGCCGGTGTGCGGCACGCAACTTGCCGCGACGGTGGCTCACGGTCGACCGACGACGCTGATCGAACCGTTCGCCCTGGAACGGTTCTCGCGCTTCGTCCAGCTCGGCGAGCGTGGCGCCGCCTCCGTTGGGCATTGAGGCAGGCCGATGAAGATCCTCCATTGCCCCCTCAATGGCCCCCGCAACATTTCGGAGTTTGCTTACCTTGGCGAGGTCAAGTCAGCACCGTTCCCTGATGCCGGCACGGTCGAGTGGGCCGATTTCGTGTTCATGGAACGCAATCCGGCGGGCCCGGTGCACGAATGGTGGATTCATCTTGCCACCAACTACGTCTTCATTGTCGAGCGCGACACGCGTAGCGACACTGTCCTGGGGACATATCGCGTTGACGACCCGCGGGTGGCGCCGTTGCTGGCCGGGCAGGTCGCGCCATGAACGAAACTGCCTTCCGGCTGCCACCTGCCGGCGGTGAGTTGATCAACCGCAGCAAGCCCGTGGTTTTCACATTCGAGGGTCGTGCTTATGCCGCCTACGGGGGCGACACCGTCGCCAGCGCGCTCGCGGCGAACGGGGTGACGACGCTCTCGCGCTCGTTCAAATACCATCGACGTCGCGGCATCATGAGCCTTGCGGGCTGCGAGGCCAATACGTTCGTCACTGTCAACAACGTCCCCAACGTGGCTGCAGAATCGCATCCCGTCGCCGACGGCGATCAGGTATTCGCCCAGAACTACGCGGGCTCGCTGGCGTTCGACTGGAATGCCTGGATTGGCGCCTTCGACCGCTTTCTTCCGGTTGGCTTCTACTATCACGCGTTCTTTCGGCCGGCCGGTGCATGGCGATTCTGGGAGCCCTGGATTCGGCGGATGGCGGGCCTCGGACGGGTCAACCAGTCGGCGCATCGCGGCTATTACGACAAGGCCTATCTGTTCGCGGAAACGGTCGTGGTCGGCGGCGGCCCGGCGGGTCTCACGGCTGCCGTTGCCGCTGCCGCCAAAGGCACCAGGGTGATCCTGATCGAAAAGGAGCAGCACCTCGGCGGCGCTCTCAACTATGCGCGGTTCGACCCCGATGGGCGGCGCGCCCGTCAGGAGCGCGCATCGCTCCTGGCGCAACTAGAAAACTACCAGAATGTCACCGTTCTCACCGCGGCGTCATGCGAGGGGCTGTTCGCCGACAACTGGCTTGCGGTCGTACGCGGGCGACGGCTCTACAAAATTCGCGCGGATCGCGTGGTGCTGGCCACCGGCGGCTTCGAGCAGCCGGCGATCTTCCGCAACAATGACCTGCCGGGGATCATGCTCGGCTCGGCCGCGCAGCGCCTGATCCGCCTCTACGGTGTGCGTCCCGGCCGGCGCGCCATCGTGCTCACGGCAAACGACGACGGCTACGGCGTTGCGCTCGACCTGCTCGAAAGCGGCATGGAGGTGGCCGCCGTGGTCGATCTGCGCGCCCATCCCGCCGGGGGCAAATTGCATCGGACCCTGGTCGGCCGCGGCATTCGTGTCGAAGCCGGATGCATGATTGCGGAGGCTTCGGGACGGCGGCGGGTCGAACGCGTGGCGCTCGCCCGCCTGCGCTCCGGCGGTGATGCCGCGCTGCCATTCGGCACAATCCCTTGCGACCTTGTTTGCATGTCCGTCGGCTTCGCCCCGGCTTTGGCGCTCGCTGCCCATGCCGGAGCTATACTGGTGTACGACGAAAAGACCGCGATGCAGCGCGCACAGGGCCTTCCCGCCGGCGTGAGTCTTGCCGGCTCGGCCCATCAGGTCTTTGCACTCGATGCCGTGATGGCCGATGGTGCGCGCGCCGGGCGCGGCGACGCCGGCTCGGTCGCCGATGACACGGCACTCGGCATCACCCATCATT
>Ga0066903_100004882_pt1 | contig 11471 bp, 14 predicted proteins | sample PanSoiMetaGPlot1_FD_67491 | JGI IMG/M metagenome (GOLD analysis project Ga0066903, IMG submission 67491) | Tropical forest soil microbial communities from Panama analyzed to predict greenhouse gas emissions - Panama Soil - Plot 1 (version 2) | ecosystem: Environmental > Terrestrial > Soil >...
AATGGGCGGGAATGTCTTGCCCTTGTTCTGCTCCTTCTCCAACCGCTCCACGATCTCGCGGATGCAGGCGCGCACGACCTGCACCTGGGTCCGTCGCGGGGCGCTCCAGTAGAGGGCCCGGCGGAAGCGCTCCATGAGCGCCCGGGGAATCCGCACGTTGATCGACTCGGTCTCTTCCCGCTTTTTTTTGGCCACGGCTCGTCCTCTCTCAGAGCTCCTCCACGCTGGCTGCTACTCAGTAAAGCAAGACGGCTTGCGGACGGCCGCTTCCTCTCAGGGCAAGCTGGACCGGCCGTGGAGAGCCTGCCTTGCATGGCTATCCATGCTGGCAAATCTTCCCGGAAAGCTGGCACTCGGGCACTACCCCGATTACAATCTTGTCATCTTCTCGGCAGGGGGAGGCCGAGCCTCCTCGCATCGGCGCCGGATGTGCCAGCGAGCAATATCCTACAAAATTAGTCTGTTTGGGAGTCATTGACGACCCCCGGGCGACGGCGCCCATTGACGCACGTACACTGCTAGCGAGGGCGGGCGCCAGGTGCTGCCGGTGCGGTTGCCGGTGGCGGCGAAGTGGAGGCCACTAGGGAGCAGGTCATCATGTGCGAGCGGGAGCGCGGCTCGTCGTGGGGCGAGCTCTTGCGTCAGGCGATGAAGTATCTCCAGGAGCACGGGCAGAAGGTCGAGGGTCACGAGATCAAAATTGACGTTTCGCTGCCGGGGGGGCCGAAGTTCGGCGTGGAGGGCCTGCCGCCTCCGGAGGTCCCCCGGCCGGTTGCTAGCGACGGCTGGAAGCTCTTCGGGGAGACCGAGGAGCGGGTCGTGACCTGGCTTCGAGGCAAGGGCTGGCAGAAGACCCCGGATCTGGCCCGCGAGGTCCAGGAGGCGAACACCTCCGAGTTCCGGGCGCTCTTGCGCAAGCTCCGGGACCGGGGCGTGATCGAGCTGAATCAGCGTCATGGCGTCCGCCTCGTGGAGTGAATCGACCCTGGTCCGGCGCACTCTCTGCAGGCACTCCCGACCTATCTGGTTTGCCGGTGCTGCGGCTGTGGCCGCGCGGTAACCTTCACCCTCGCGTCGCGAACGTTCGCGGCCGTTCTTCGGTGCGAGGGGTTAGAGGGTGGGCGACGGCAAGTACCTGACCCTGACGGAGACGCTGGCCTACCTCAGCGTGGGCAAGACGACCCTGTACAAGCTGGGGCGGCTGGGGCATCTCCGCCGTCGCAAGTGGGGCGGCATCGTCCGCTGGAAGAAGTCCGATTGCGATGCCTGGATCAGGCGGCACATGCGGGTGGTGAGATGACCCTGGAGCAGTATCTCGGCGTTTACTGGCTGCCGCTGGCCATGACCGGGGCGGTGGCAGTCTGGCTGGTCGTCGCCGTCATGATCCCGCGGGGCCGGGGTGGCGATCTGGGCCCACGCAAGGAGGTCGGCAGGCCAGGGCTGGTGCTGGCCCGTCACCACGGCCAGAAGGTGGTGATCTTCACCCCCGCCGGAGAGGCGCGGCGCATCCTGATCGAGATGGAGACGCACCCCAACCTCCGGCTGCGTATCCTGGCCGACCCCGAGGTCATCATCCTCCGGGGCGAGCTGGAAGGCAATCCGCGGGCGGGGGATCCTGATCAACCGAGGAAGGAGTCCTAGCGTGGCACACTGCCCCATCGACCCCAGCCCCGGCCCGCCGCGGGGCGACTCGCTGGCCCGGCTGCGGGAAAGCCTGCAGCTCATGGCCGGGCTGGCCGAGACGGAGGAGAAGCGCATGTACGAGCACGGGCTCTCGCCCAACCTGCGCGAGCTGGTCGCCGGGCACCTCGACGGCGGGGCCCGCAAGTTCCGCCGGGCCCTGGCACTCATCTCTCACGAGGGTATCGCCCGCGCCAACGAGCAGAATTTCCAGGCGCTGGGGGAGGTGTTCACCGCCCCTGGCTGAAACGCGCCCCGGGCCGGCGCAGGGCTTTCCTGCTGTACCCTCACTACCTGGCGAGGGTGGGTCAGCCGACCCGGGGCGTCGTACAGTACACGGCCGGCGCCCGGGAGCCGAAAGGGGTCTCTTGGTGGACACGGGCGCCGGCCACCATCTACACCGCCCGAGCTGCCCAGGGAAGGGCTAGTCTCTCCTCTGGAGCTCTGGCGAGGGTCGAAGCCCGCCCGCTCGTGGCGGGCAAGGGCGGCTCGGGCGGGATTGATTGAGGTGAGCTCGAATGGGCCATGACTTCGACTGCAAGCGCTTCGACGGCTACCTCCGGGGCCATACGCGGGAAGAGGCCGCTCTGTTGGAGGCTGCCATTCGCGAGGAGGGCTGCCGCGACCCGCTTGTCATCGCCAGGTTGCCCGATGGCAAGCACCTGGCGGACGGCTTCCACCGGAAGGCCATTTGTGACCGGCTGGACAAGCCTTACACGACGAAGGTGCTCGCCTTCGATGACGAGGCTGAGGTGCTTCGCTGGATCGAGCGCAACGCCCGCGCCCGCCGCAATGAGACGCAGACGGAGAAGCGCTATTACCTGGGGCGGCGCTACAACCGGGAGAAGAACGCCAACGGAACTAACCAGCATACGAAAAAGAGGGTAGATCAGAGTGATCTACCCTCCGATTCCACGGCCGATCGGATCGCCACCGAGGAGCAGGTCGGCCCCGCCACTGTCAAGCGTGCCGGCGCCTTCGCCCTGCGCCTGGACAAAGCCTGCCAGGGCGAGATGGCCTGGCTGCGGGATCTGGTCCTCTCGGAGCGGGTAGAAGTAGGGAGACAGGGAGCCTTACTGCTGAAGCTGGCAGAAGCCGGCCCTTCGGCTCAGGCCCTCCTGGCGCCGCTCCTGGAGAAGGCCGAGGGCGGCAAGCTCAAGGCTGCCGAGGTCAAGGAGGCTCTCGGCGTCAAGCCCGCGCCGAAATCTGGCGACGGAGAAGGAGGTACCCTCTTTGAAGATATTACCGACGAGGCCCGCGTGACCTGCTCTCGCCTCGTCGGCATGGCGTCTGAAATCGCTACCACTCATCAGATCGAGAAGATGATTTCTGACGCGGAAGGCTATGTCATGGCGCTTCGCGCCTTGCTTCACAACCGGAGGAATCGGCAATGAACATCGCCCCAACCACTAATCAGATCAACTCCATTCGGGCCGCCCTCTGGCCCTTCAAAAAGTCCATTCGGGAGCTCCTCGACAATGCCATTGATGCCGAGGCTACGATTGTCACCCTTGACTTCCTCCACGCTCCCCGCGAGGCACTCATCGCAGACAACGGCCACGGCTGCGATGACTTGCACCGAATGCTCGCGCAGGGCGCCCGCCAGAAGAAGAAGGATGGTAAGACTGGGGTTTACGGCATGGGCGCCAAGTTGAGCTTCATCTGGCTCTCGCGTCAGACCCAGATCGCTTCCTCCGCTCGGGGGATTCGTCGGCAAGTGTGGGTGGACTGGGAGGCTCTCCGCGATGCGGGCGTCTGGGAGATTGACCCTCCCCAGGTTGCGCCGACCTCCGAATTGCCCGGAACGGCTATCACTCTTCGTGGGCTCTTGCACCAGCCTGAAGACTGGGCTGCTTTCCTCGATGGCCTGGCTCAAACCTACCGCCCTGCGCTGCGGACCGGCGCTTTCCAAATCCGCCTTCGCAGGCCGGCCTCTCGCCGCAAGAATGCCGCGCCGCCTCACTGGGAGACGATCAAGGCTCCGCCCGAACCGGAGCTGGAGCCGGGCAGTGTCGTCACGCATACTCTCGTGGGTCCGCCCCTCGCGGGAGGCCGGCAGGCTATTGTCACGATGGGTATTCTAGCCCGCCCGGAAGAGCAGCCTCTTCAGGGCACTTGGCTGGCTCTTTCCGGCGCCCGCTTTCTTGGAGAGGGCAGTAGCCGTCTCGGCTTGGGCCCCGACCCTACTCCTGGCCTCTACGTCTACATTGAACTTGAGCCCCGAGAAGTCTGGGGCGTTGACGTTCTCAAGGACGGCATCCCTCGGCAGCGGCGAGAGGAGCTGGCGCGCGCCATCAGCGGCTATCTGCCCTTTGCCGAGTTGATCGCTAAAGCTCAGTCCCGTGCCGAATCCGTCCCCATTGACTGCGCGTTCCTTGATCTTCTTGACCAGGAGATTCGTGGGCAGAAGCGCCTGCGCCTGCGAGGCAAGGCTAAGAGATCGCCCCCGGAGAATAGAACCGGCACGATTAAGGGAACCGGGCGCGGCTCTCCCCACCAAAGAGCCGAAAAGGTTCAGCCTGGCGACCGTTTGGACTTCGACGAGTCTTCTCCCGAAGAAGAAGCTCGGTCCCAGCGTTACGGTTTCCGTCTCCAATTCAATTCGGCCACTCCTGAGAATCCGCTCTTCGATCTTCAGGGCTCGTGCGTGTTCGTCAACCGGGATCACCCCTTCTGCGTCTGGGCCCGCGGCGACCGGGACATTCTCTATCCGCATGCCCTCGAACACTTCCAGACGCAGCGCCTACTGAAGGGGATCGAGACGTTCGACTTTCCCGAAGAGATCAGTAGTCGAGCAGCTCGGCATTCCCGGCAGCAGAGCGATGCACTTGCTTGCTATGCTCGTGCCGCTCAGCGGGCGGACAGCGCCGTCAATGAAGAGGCCGTCTAATGTTGACCCGCCAAGACTTCGTCGAGAAGCACCGCCACGAGCTGGCGGGAATCGCCTTCGATGCCGCCCTCGCGGGCCGCAAAGGCGGTGAGCTGGCGCTCTGGGCGCGTACTATGCTGGTGCAGATCGACCGGCGGCTGGGCATGATCTATGACGAGCTGACCAAGCCCGCGGGGCCTCACGGGGCGAGCAAGCCCCCCATGCTACAGCGAACATAGCGGCCCGGTTGCCGCGACCCTCTGGCTACCGAAGGGCTCTCAGGAGATCGGCGGCGCCGCCCCGCGGGGGGCTGCCGGAATACCCCGCAAGACCGCGCCGCAGGGAGCCCAGAGGGCCGACCAGCGGGCGGCGACCATACCTGGCCGAAAGGCCCGGACCCCGGAGTAAGGTATCCGAAACACGGCCCCGGGGCCCGAGAGAGACGACGGGTGAAACCCGGGGAACGTCTTTAAACATGCCCCGGGCGGGCGCCACCGCGGCATACGTCGCAAGCAGCGCTTGTCACCGGCCCCCCGGCGTCGGTGCGTACCGAGCGCCGTCGAAGCAGTGGGTGAAGAAAGAGGAGCGCGAACGTGAGGCCGACGAAGATTATTAGCGGCGGTCAGACCGGGGTAGACAGGGCAGCCCTCGACGCTGCTATCACCCTGGGCATTCCCCACGGCGGCTGGTGCCCGCGCGGGCGCCTGGCCGAGGATGGGCCGATCCCCGAGAGATACCTCCTCGTGGAAGTGCTCACGTCAAGCTACCCGGCTCGTACGCGCCGGAACGTGGAGGAAGCCGACCGGGCTCTGATTGTCGTTGAGCTCCTCTCCGACCTTCACGGCGGCACGGCGCTCACCCGCGACCTGTGCCTCAGGATGAACAAGCCCTACGCCATCGTGCAGATTGGTCCTGATAGGGCAGCCGCCTTCGCCTGGCCCTTCCTCGAGGCCGGAACCCTTCTCGTGGCGGGCCCGCGAGAATCGAAGCGGCCGGGTATCCACGCGAAGGCTCTGGCCTTCCTTCTTGAGCTTCTAGGTGAAAGGGAGCCAGCACTTACCTCTCTTGGAGGCCCCAGAAGGCCATGACCGAGCAGGAATGGCTAACGAGCACCGAGCGGCAGGGCATGCTGGCCTGGCTGGAGGACAACGACGACGCCCTCGGCCCCCGCTCAGTCAGTGACCGCAAGCTCCGCCTGTTTACCTGCGCCTGCTGCCGGCAAGTGTGGCAGCTGCTGGCCGATGACGCCCCGTGCAGGCGCTGTGACGGGCGCGGCAGGCGCATGGAGTCCGACGACAGCTGGCCCGAGCGCCGGCCCTGCAAGAGCTGCCGGGGCACCGGCCGCCTCAACCGCAGCCGCCGCGCCGTCGAGGTGGTCGAGCGCTACGCGGATGGGGAGGCGACCGAGAGCCAGCTCCAGGATGCTTTTGCCGATTCTTTCAGGGCACTGCAAGCGCGCCCCGGCGACGTTCTCGCCGCCGCGGCACACGCCCTGACTTACGAGCCGTCCTTGCTCTACCGCGTCCCCTTGCAGATCCAGGCCGGCTTGCCCAACCCGGCCGGCTCGGGCCGCGTCCAGGCCGCCCTCCTGCGCGAGGTCGTCGGCAACCCGTGGCAGCCCATGCCCTCCCCTTGGGTGAATGTGCCCTACAAGGGCGGCATCAGTCGTCAGGTCACGGTGCCGTGGCTTCTGGACTCTACCCCCTTCTTCCTCGCCCAGGCTGCCTACCTGGAGCGGCTTCCCGATGGCACCCTTGATCCCGAGCGCCTGGCCGTCCTGGCCGACGCCCTGGAAGAGGCCGGCTGCACCGACCACGCATTGCTGCGGCATCTGCGGGGCGAGGAGAGAATCCTGGTTTGCAAGCGATGCGGCAAGGCCGATACGGTCAACTGTAACTGTGATGTGCCAGCCTGGATTCCCCTCCGCGGCCCCCACGTCCGGGGCTGCTGGGCCGTGGATCTGATCCTTGGCAAGGAGTGAGACGTGAGCCGCTCAGGCGAGCCTCCGGAGAGCCAAGAGCCCTGGCGCCGCGCCTGGCGGGCCGCGGCGGCCGTCCTGGCCCCCGACGAGCTGGAGGCACTCCGGGCCGCCCTGCTCGTGGACGATCCGCGGCTGATCCAGGGGGCGACGACCGAGCCGCCGCCGCTGCTGGCCTGCCAGAGCTGGCCGGTCGAGGCGGCCTGTCCCCTGGCCTACTGCGGCTGGCGGGTGGGGTTGGTGACCGTGGCAGAGGTCGAGGAGTTCTTCGCCCGGGCTTGCTTCAAGATCGACGAGGCCCTTGGCGAGTGGGCCGCCTGCCGCTACCTCCTCAACTGGATCGACGAGACTCCCCGCGGCGATATGGTCGCCGCGCTCCTGGCCGAGATCTCCGCGACCCCGGCCGCGTCTGCGCCCGCGCGAAAGGACTCCGATGCCGACGCTGCAACCCCCCCAAGCCCCGACCACGCTGGCCGGACTGGCAATGCAGAAACGTCTCCCTGAGCAGCTCCTGCTGGATCTGGGCGTGCATGACCTCCCCGGCGGCGGGGTCGGCATCCCCTACTGGTCGGAGGACGGCGGGACCAAGCTCTACACCAAGGAGCGAGACAACCCGCGGCGGTGCGACGAGAAAGGCCAGCCCTTGCGCTTCTGGGTCCCCCCGGGCACCGATCAGGTCCCCTACGGGCGCTGGCGCCTGGCCGACCGGAGCACCACCCAGACGGTCCTTTACCTCACCGAGGGGGAGTCGGACACCTGGACGGCCTGGCTCCAGGGAATCCCCGCGCTGGGCCTGCCGGGCTGGGCGGCCTTTAGCAAGCTCTTGCCGGCCGACTTGGCCGGGGTCCGGGACGTGTGCATCCTTCCCGATTCCGACGACGCGGGCGCGAAGATGGTCGAGGGCATCCGCGGCCACCTTCCGCGGCTCGGCTACCCCGGCACGCTCCATGTCGCTCCGCTGCCCGCCAAGGATCTGTCCGACCTGTACACGGCCGACCCGGCCGGCTTCCCCGCCCGCTGGCGGGAAGTGCTGGCCGGGGCCAAGGCCCTCTACCTCGACCGCGCCCCCCCCGGCCGGAACGGGGCGGCGCCGGCGCCGGCGCCCACGCCCACGCCTCCCCGCTGGCCCGAGGCCATCCCCTCCAGCCAGCTCCGCGTCATCGACCCGGCTCGGCTCTGGCTGTGGAAGGGATTCCTCGCCCGCGGCGAGATCACCCTTTTCCTGGCCCTCTGGAAGGCCGGGAAGACCACTTTGCTGGCGCACCTGCTACGGGCCTTCGAGGCCGGCGGTGACTTCCTGGGGCATCTGGTGGTGCCTGCGCGGGTGCTGTACGTCACCGAAGAGTGCGAGAGTCGCTGGGCCGAGAGGCGGGACGCCCTGGGCCTCCGGGACCACCTGGAATTCCTGATCCGGCCCTTCACCGTCAAGCCGGACTTCGCCGGCTGGACGGCCTTCCTTCGCCACCTCCTGGGCCTGCAGCAGGAGCGCCGCTACGACGCCGTGGTCATCGACCCCCTGACCGACCTCTGGCCGGTCAAGGACGAGAACGACGCCGCCCACGTACAGGAGTGCCTCATGCCGCTGCGGGGCTTGCTGGCGGAGGCCGCGGTGAACCTCGTCCACCATACGCGGAAGAGCGACGGCGACGAGGCCACGGCCAGCCGGGGCTCGGGGGCGTTGACGAGCTTTGTGGACACCATTGTCGAATTTCGCCGGCTGACCCCGGGCGACCAGGAGGATCGGCGGCGGGTCCTCAAGGGGTACGGCCGCCGCGAGGAGACGCCTCACGAGCTGGTGATCGAGCTTGGCGAAGAGGGGTACAGGACCTGTGGGGACCGGGCCGAGGTGAAGCGGCTGGAGCTGATGGGGGAGATTGCCGGGGTCCTGCCCCTGGAGCCACCCGGCTGGACGACCGCCCAGATCCTCGAAGCCTGGCCCGAGCCAACGCGGCCGAAGACCGACCGCTTTCACGCCGCCCTCAACAGGGGGCTTGAGGAGGGCCGCTGGTCGCGCCAGGGAGAGGGCCGCCGTGGTTGCCCGTACACCTACTGGGGAGCGCAGGAGACCCCCCATCCGTGGGTCTGATTCATTTCCCTTCCCGCGCTCCTCTCTCCGTAGGAGAGAGAGGTTTGGGAAGGGAAATGAATCGGGGTAGAATGTTCAGTAGTTTCGCGTTCACTAGTTACCGTTTCTTCAGTGGAGTTTCCTATCATGCGTTTCAAGATGTCCGAGTCGCCCTACGGGGCCCCGAAGGGTCGGTATGTGGCGCGGTTCGACGGGGTCTCGCCGATGGCGAAGCGCGAGCAGCCGTTGCTCAACAAGAAGGGGGAGCCGCTGCCGCCGGGCCTGGAGTGGAAGTTCACCATCACCCAGGACCCCCAGCACCAGGGCGAGTACGTCGGCCGGGAGGTCTCGCGGATCACCGCCCAGATCCCCACGGCTCAGAACAGCTGTGGCCGGCTCCTCGCCGGCGTCCTGGGCCGCGACCCCGCCCTGGGCGAGGAGGTGGACGTCTCCGGCTGCGTCGGTCGCCTCTACGAGGTCTGGATCGACCCCAGCACCATGAGCCCCGACCGCACCCAGGTCGTCCGCGTCGAGGCCGTCGGGGGTGGCAGCAACGGCCCCGGCAAGGCCCCCCGCCCGCCGCAGGCCGTGGCCGTGGCCGTCGCGCCCCCCTCGCAGCCGATCCCCCCCTCGCAGGCGCTGCCGGTCGCCACGGGCCGCCGCTGGTGGGTGGCCGTGGACCCCCAGGCCGAGGCCAAGGAGATGGACGACCCCTCCTTGCGGCGCTGGCTGGAGGAGCACCGCCGCGACCCGGCCACCCTCTACATCGCCCCGGTTGGCACCAGCGCCTGGCAGCCGGCCAGTGCCTACGGCTTCGACACCCCCTTGCCCTTCTGAGCTCACATGCGCGAGCAGTGGCTGATCCAGGTCCGAGACACCGGCTCCGGGGACGATCCGCCCTGGCGCCGGCGCCTCGCCCGCGCCCTGAAGCGCCTGCTCCGAGGCTATGCCATCCGCGTCGTCCGCTACCGCCGGCTCAGGAGGCCTCCCATGCGCGAGAAGGAGCTCCTGGCCCAGGTGCGCCGCCTGGCCGGCGCGCTGGGCTGGATCAGTTACCATACCCACAACAGCCGCCGCAGCGAGCCGGGCTTCCCCGACCTCGTCCTGGCCCGCCGCGGCCGAATCATCTTTGCCGAGCTGAAGATCCCGCCCCGCGACCTCACGGCCCCACAGCTCATCTGGATCTCGGCCCTGGGCGATTGCACGGGCGACGTCTCCGTCCACGTCTGGACCCCCGAAGACCTGGACGTCATTGCGGAGATCCTCCGGTGAACAACTACCCGCTCTGTGTCCGCTGCAGGAAACGCCGAACCTCGCTGGGGCTGTGCCGGGTCTGCTCCTCCCGCGCCACCTCCAGCAGTCCCGCTGACCGCCGCAAGCGCTCGGCTATCATGGTGCGGCTTTCCGGGGCCCGCGCCGGCGCCCCCGTCCCCGACTGGCTGACGGACGCCTACCTCGACGCGCTGGCCAGGCGGGCCGCCGCTTGCCGGCCTCTCTTCCCGGGGGGCAAGATCCTCCCGGTGCCCCCGCCCCCCTGGAGTTAGCTCATGGCCAACGAATACCGACTGATCCAGGGCGATGCCCTGACCACCCTGGGGGCGCTCCCGGCCCTGAGCGTTCACTGCTGCATCACCTCGCCGCCCTTCTACGGCCTCCGCGACTACGGCACCGGTCGCTGGGAAGGCGGGGACGTGGGGTGCGATCACAAGAAATGGCGTGCCCGGCCAGATCATTCGGGCTCTCTCCTTTCCAGGGGGCCGGGCCGGCAAGACGCGGCCAACGCCTACGGCGCTTCCTTTGGCCAGGTCTGCGGCAAGTGCGGCGCCCGCCGGATCGACGAGCAGCTCGGCCTGGAGCCGACCCCCGACGCCTACGTCGCCCGCCTCGTCGAGGTCTTCCGCGAGGTGCGGCGCGTGTTGCACCCATCGGGGACTCTTTGGTGCAACCTGGGGGACAGCTATAACACGCGGGCTCCCGGGCCGGGTGTGGTGAACTTTCACGACGGTCCGCGCACCGCGGCGTGTGCCTCAGCCTACCGACCTGGATTCGTTCGACTCAAGGGGCTGGCAGACAAGCAGCTCCTCGGCATGCCCTGGCGCATCGCCTTCGCCCTCCAGGCGGACGGGTGGATACTGCGGAGCGACATCATCTGGTCGAAGCCCAACCCGATGCCGGAATCGGTGCGGGACAGGCCGGTAAAAAGCCACGAGCACCTTTTCCTCCTGAGCAAGCAGCCCCGCTACTACTATGACAGCTACGCCATCCGTGAGTCATCTACCCCCGGCTCGGTCGTGCGACACGGGGGCCCCGCCGAGCTCCCGAGGAGACATGCCCGTCTGGAAGGGCAAGCCGGCGTCGGATGCCATCGGGGGAAGGGCCTGACTATCAACGGCGGCGGTGCGACAGGCCACAACCGCCGCTCCGTCTGGACGATCACCCCCAGGCCCTTCAAGGGCGCCCACTTCGCCACGTTCCCCCCGGCGCTGGTGGAGCCCTGTATCCTTGCGGGCACGAGCGAGCGGGGGGCGTGCCCGAGATGCGGGGCGCCGTGGCGGCGACTGGTGGAGCGGGGAGCAGAGCCCACCGCCCCGTACCTCAGCGCCGAGCGTGAGAACCGCCCGAACTACCAGAACGGTCGGAGCGGTTTTGCCAGGCCCCCCGGCATACATGGGTACAGCGTTGAGTGCCGCACTATCGCCTGGCGCTCCTCCTGCACCTGCCCTGGCCCGCCTGATCCGATCCCCTGCACCGTGCTGGACCCCTTTGCCGGCGCCTGCTCGGCCGGTGTCGCTGCGCTGCGCCGGGATCGTCACTTCATCGGCATCGACCTCAGCTCCCGTTACCTGGAGATGGGCCGCAAGCGCCTGGCCCGCGTCGTC
>Ga0066903_100004883_pt1 | contig 11469 bp, 12 predicted proteins | sample PanSoiMetaGPlot1_FD_67491 | JGI IMG/M metagenome (GOLD analysis project Ga0066903, IMG submission 67491) | Tropical forest soil microbial communities from Panama analyzed to predict greenhouse gas emissions - Panama Soil - Plot 1 (version 2) | ecosystem: Environmental > Terrestrial > Soil >...
GCAATCACCGCAGCCGTGCTCAGCATCGTACCTGTCAGAAACTTTCGCATCCCATTCCTCCCTGTGACGGTACAGCCAGGGTGCTTTGATGCGGACAAGCCCAAGCTGCCCGGTCTCGGCACCGACCCTTGCCTGGGAAAGAGTCTCCGGCAGCGTGTCACAGCATTTGCCAAGGTGCGAGGACCATTCTTCTCTCGAACCCAACATAGCCTACGAAGAAGCGCCGACACTCCCTAACAGCCGACGTCCTTGAAGCCGGAAACGGCTACCGATACTATGCTCACAGTTTTGATGGCGCAATAGGAAATGACGCTGCAACCGACGATGGTGGCGTCAGAGGTGCTTCACAGATCTCGTCATGATGTTGCCTTAATGTGCCGTTGGGCCGCATTGGGAATTGACGTGCCAAACCGTTTCGCGATCCGAAATGGCGAACGGAAAGGGGAAGGCAATTTTTCCCCCGACATTCATTTTTCTCGCGCCCCTCTGGTCCGGTTGGCCGTCGCAATCCTCATTCTGGTTGGGTCGACATCGTTGGGGCGTCCACTGACACCGGATGCGGCGCTTGAAATCACCGAAGTAGCCGCCGGCATATTCGTTCACTTCGGAGTGAACGACCTGATGACTGCCGACAACGAAGGCGGCATTGCGAATGTCGGCTTCGTGGTCGGCGATGACGCCGTCGCGGTGGTCGACACCGGCGGCAGCGTGCGCGAGGGACGACGGCTGCTCGCCGCGATCCGCGCTGTCACCGCAAAGCCGATCCGCTACGTGATCAATACCCATGCTCATCCGGATCATGTGTTCGGCAATGCCGCTTTCGCCCGCGAAAACGCGGTATTCGTCGGTCATCGCAACTTGTCGCGCGCGCTTTCGGTGCGCGGCCCGTTCTACCTCAGTGCATTCCGACGCATCATGGGCGACGTGCTGGACGACGTTGAGCTTGTCGCACCACAGCGGCAGGTCGACGATGAGGCCAAGCTCGATCTCGGCAACCGCATCCTTACGCTTCATGCATGGCGGACCGCCCATACCGACAATGACCTCACGCTTCTGGACGACACCACCCAAACGCTGTTTACCGGCGATCTCGTCTTTTTGCGGCACATCCCGGTCGTCGATGGCAGCCTGCGCGGCTGGCTGGCGGCGCTTGGACCTCTCGCTGAAATTGCGGCGAAGCGCGCCATCCCGGGCCATGGACCGGCAGCGGCATGGCCGCTCGCGCTGGACGATGAACGCCGCTATCTCGACCGCCTGGCGCAAGACTGCCGCGCGCTGATTGCAAGCGGGGCGCCTCTTGCTACTGCGGCGGTAACCGCCGGCGCTTCGGAAAAGTCGCACTGGGCGCTGTTTGAGGAGTATAATGCCCGCAACGCGACGGCCGCTTTCGCCGAATTGGAATGGGAGTCGACTCAATGATGTTCGATGCGACCGACACGTGCGCGCCGCAATCGATGGCCCGGCGATGTCTACAGGTTCTATCGCTCATGACTTTCGCGACGGTGCTCTGCGGTAGCTTGGTGCAACCCGTGATCGCGGCAGAGCCGGAGAATCCGTGGCCCGGCTTGGCGCGCGACATCTTCAACGGACGCGCGCTTGCCGACGGCGCCGGCCTGATTGCGATCGAGATGCCCTATCGCGCCGAGGACGCCGCCATTGTTCCGGTTACCTTGCGTGCGACGTTGCCGCCCGGCGATACCCGCGCGCTCAAGGCGATCACGCTTGTGATTGATCAAAATCCGGCCCCAGTCGCAGCCACCTTCCAAGTCGGCGCAGGGGTCACCATGATCTCCACACGGGTGCGTATCGACTCATATACGAATGTGCACGTGGTGGCCGAGCTGAGCGACGGCCAGCTCTATACTTCCGAGGTATACGTGAAGGCCTCGGGCGGCTGTTCGGCTCCGACCGCAAAGAACGCCGAGGAAGCCCAGGCGAATTTGGGTCAGATGCGGTTTCGACAATTCTCCAAGACGACCGATGGGCCCGCGAGCGGCCCGCGCGAAGCGCAGATCATGGTCCGCCATCCCAACAATTCGGGCTTACAGCGCGATCAAGTCACGCTGCTCTACGTCCCGGCGTTTTTCGTAAGGGAGTTGCGCGTCTGGCAGGGCGATGAGCTGGTGCTGGCGATGGACGGAGGCATTTCGATCTCTGAAGATCCCAATCTCCGCTTCAACTACCTGCCGAACGGGGCGACCCGTTTCCGCGTCGAAGCGATCGACACTGACGGCCATGTATTCAAAGGCGAGTGGCCGGTGGAAGCCGCGATGTGACGATCAGAAGCAGCGCACTTCGGCTTCCGCCTGAGCGCGGCGCAGTTCATCGACCGCTGCCTTGGCGTACTCCGTCGAGCGGAACTGATTGCCCAGCGTACCGGGCACCTGGGCCATGCTGAGCACCGTCTCGGCAGTGACGTAGCGCTCATAGGGCAGGATGGTCGCGATCACGTCGATTGAGCACGCACAGTGCTCCAGCGCCTGCCGCGTCTCGCCATTCGCCTTCATGCAACCGAAGACATAGTCGGCGCGCGCTACGGTCGGATAGTCGTTGAGATCGTCGGCGCGCGCGGACGAAATCGAACCGGCAGCGCATATCGCCGCCCCAAGGCTGAATATTGTCGCGATGGCTCGCATGCTAAGGATTCCCTTGCGGAAGCTGATCGCCGCTCGGCTTGATATGACAATGTTACGATTTTTTCGGCTCCGATGAAACCGGTCCAATGCCGGCCATAGCTGTGCCGGAGATCTGCCCGAGGGGCATCAATCTTGTGGCGCCGCGGCGCCCGCATCGGCCTTGTCGCGGGTGCCCGGATACTCGCAACGATAGTTCTTCACGGTCCACTGGGGATGTTCGCCGATCCACTGCGCAATATAGAGCTGCGCTGCCATCGCACACTGCTGGAGCGAACCCTGCCAGGCGAACTGGAGGTGCTGTTCCTCGCACAAGTCAGGCTGCCCCAATCTGCAAACCATTACGATGATCTGGACCATTGTCATTGCTTGCTTGCCTCAACGAAAAGATGCGCTCCGCCAACCAACTATGCCACATTCGCACGTCGTGAAGGACTCCACGAGTGGGCTGTTTTATCGCTGGATCAAACTGATTCGCTGGCGGTCAACCCCATCTGCAGCCCACACCTACAGGTCTGCAGTTCTACGCCCCGGCAAAAATCTCCCCCTTGCCGAGCACCGCCATGTCGCCGGCGAATCGCCGCAGCGGCCGATTGAAGAGCTTGGCTGCGCGGGCGCTGTATTCGCCGATAAAGCCCGCCATCAGGCGGGCAGCAACGAGATCGTGCGCGCCGCAATCGATGAATGTCGGTGACAGGACGTCACTTCCCTCGCCCAGTACGATGGTCCCCCGCCGCATCAGGTAGCCGGGAAGTGGCCCGGTATGGCCCACCACGACCAATGTGCCGGCGATCATGCGGCTACCTGCGTAAGCGCCGGCTGATCCTTCCACCACAATGGTGCCGCGCCTCATACGATCGCCTGCGCGCTCGCCGACGCGGCCGTGCACCAGGACGATGCCGCCGCGCATTCCGGCGATCTCTCCCGCGTCCGGCCCGCCCAGGCGATCGCCGGCCTCGCCGAAGATCTCGATCGCACCCCCTTTCATGCCGGATGCGGCCCATGGACCGACGCTGCCGTGGATTGTCAGCCGTCCATCGGTCATCAAACGGCCGGCCCGGGCACCGATATCGCCGTCGACAATGATTTCGCCGCCCGTCATCTCGTGACCGATCCGGTCGAGGCGATCACAGGCTCCTTCGATCCGGATATGCGTAGCTTCGCCTATGCGCAGGCGGAAAACATCGCCGACCACCACACGCCTGCGCGTCGTCTGCAACTCGATTTGTTCGATCTCCGCCGCCGTCAGGCCGGCCAGCCGATGGGGCACCAGCGGCGCAAGATCGAGGCGCTGGTCGGGGCGTCCGCGCAGGGTCAGAACCAGCGGCTTCACGGCAACAGGTCCCGCAGATGGTAGTGGTGCGGCCCGAGCTTGCCGCCGTAATTGCCGGCGCCGATGCGCACTGCGCCGTGCTTTGGGCCAAGCTTGGTGACGGCGGCGATGCCGGCGCCCATGGCGGCGGCAACCGCTTCGGAGGTCAATCCGTCGATCACGATCTCGAGCACGCAAGCCGCGTCGGGATCGAGCGCCGTCGCCACCGCGCCGCGCAGCGTTGGACAATAGGCCTGGTTGGTCGAAGCACGTACGCCCTTGTATTTCGAGCCGACCTTGGAGCCTGATCGCACGATACCGCCCGGGAATGGCATGATGACGTCCGGCACCCTCGCAATCGCGGCGGCTGCCGCTTCCGCAGCGGCCAGGGTTGTTTGCGCCGTGCGCCCCATGATCAAGAGATTGCCCCCGCCCACGGCTTGCTTGGTAAGCCCGGTCGTTGCCTCGCAGACGAATTCGCCGTCCATCACCGGAATGCGCCAATAATGCTTGCCGCCCAAGCGTTTGGAGATCTGCCAGCCGTCTCCGAAATAGCGCAGCGCACTGCCGAGCCGCAGCTTCTCCTCGCCATCGAGCCCAGCGTAGCAGGCCGAGCCGGAGGTCGTGAGCACGCATTGGGCAACGCGCCCCTGCAATTGCTTTTGCAACTCGGCGGTCGAGACCGCGAACAGCAGCACCCGCACGCCAGGGCGGCGATCCGGGGTCTGTTTCACCGTCAACTCGCCATTGATGCCAGCCTCGCAGCCACAACCGATGACTGAGGTGGCAAAGCCCGTCATCGTCAACGCGGCCTGACGCGCCCAGCGGATGCTGTCGGCGGTGATGATCACCGCGGTTGCCCGCATGCCGAAGGCTTCGGCGAAGGTGTCGTCGATGTGCACCCCCTTGACCGTCAGCGCGCGCATGGCACCAACTCGAACGGCTCCGGTCCCCCGATCGCATGGTCGGGAACCTTGATGAGATCGTCGGATAGTCCGTAGCGACTATCGTAGTAGGCCTTCATACGTCGATCGATCGCGCGGTCGCGGCCCGGCTCGATCGCAAGCGCGCGTCCGAAGCCGCGCTGCGTCGGCATCCCGTCCCGCACCACCAATGCGCCGTGCTTGAAGACCAAAGCGGCGGAACGGAACATCTTGGCGCGGTCAGGGGCGTTCTCATAAACCGCAACATCTGCGACGGCGCCTGCTCCGAGGTGCCCTCGGTCCCATAATCCGAGCAGCCGTGCCGGCGCCGCACGGGTCATGGTGGCGATCTCGACCAGCGAATATTCGCGGTTTATCGAAGGCAGGGTCGTAACCGCTATGGCAGCGGCTGGCAACGTCGCAATCCATTGCGCGCGCAGGTCGCGGCTCATGAGCAGTGCCAGAATCTCCGGATAGGCGGTGAACGGCGCACCGTTCGGATGGTCGGTCGTGAAGAACACCCGCCAGGGGTCGTCGATCAGCAGGAACAGTTCCATCCCGACCGCCCATTGCACGGCGTTGTAGAAATCGGCGGAGCGGTAGTTGTAAGGAACAATGCCGGCGCCGTTGGCATCGCCGTCCAGGATCGCCCACTTTCTCGGCCGTGCCTGGTTACGCGCCTTGAACTGGCGCAAAACGTCGAGCGACACCGTCACGGTCTGGCCGAACATGACCTGTCCGACATCGATGGTGACACTCTTGGCGGCGTTCACGGCCTCGGCAAGATGTGCCGCCGCTGACGAAAAGCCGCGCTCGCCCTCCTTGCCATAACCATAAAACTGCAGATGGGCGAGATGAAGCGGCAATCCGTCGGCGGCCGCAATAGTGGCGAGCGCGGTATCCGCACTGCCCGCAATGCCGAGATTGTTGCAATGAACGTGGAGTGGGTGCGGCACGCCGAGATCGGTGACGGCGCGTTGCAGCGTCTTGACGATCTCGCGCGAGGACACGTCATAAGACGGCACGACGTCATCAAGGGAAAACTCCCGTATGTTTTCCTTGAATGCCGCGGCGCCTCCGGCATTGATGACTTTGATGCCGAGCGAGCGCGTCGCCGCGAGCGTCCAGGCGACATAATCACGCACTGCGGCTGCGCTCTCCTTCGCTCGCATCAGACTGAGCAGAAAGTCGTCATTGCCAAGCACCGCCAGCGTCGCCTTGTCGATGATCGGAATATCGGCAAGCTCGAGGTGGGCGTGCAGCGCATAATGCGGAGAAACCGCGGGCTCGACCACCGTGGTGAAGCCCATGGCAGCATAGAGACATCCGATCTCGAAGGCAGGCCACCCGGCGCTTGACGCCGGCGTGGTCCCAGGGCGCACCGCGGAACCGAGGCGGAATTCCGGCAGCAATAGACGCGCGGTGTTTACGCTCCAGCCCGCGATGTGGGAGTGGATGTCGATGGCGCCGGCCATGACGATCTTGCCGACCGCATTGTAGGTTGCATCCGCGCGGGCATCGAGCGGCGCTTCGACGATGCGCCCGTCGCCCATCCAGATGTCGCCGATCTCGTCGCGATCATTGGCGGGATCGATGACGCGTCCGCCCTCGATTCGGGTCAGCATGACAAAGGCTCGGTGGAAAGCTGCGCGGCGATGGACGCGATCGCGTCGGCGACCGAAAGGGCCTTGCTCCGGTGCGTCGCCGCGACTGAGGCAAGGGTTCCGATCATCGCGCAGTACTCAACACATTCGTGATCTCGGCCGGGACAGCCAACGGCGATATGAATGCGCGGCGATGTCGGGAACTTGGTGTCGGCCGGCGCGAGCGCAATGATTGGCGGATCGCCATGCCATTGCGGTGTCGCAACCCGGTAGGCGGAAATCCACAGCACACAGTCGGCCTCGCCGCTATCGACCAGCCGGGCGGCTCGGTATTGCCACGGATCATGGACCGGATAGGTGCGGCCCAACCCCGAGCGCACCGCAAAGCCCATCATCCAGCCGCACACTTGCTGCACGCCGACGGCGTTGTCGCCGGGCGCCAGCGGCAGTCCCGAAAATCGCGTCGTCGCGTTCAAGTCATTGACGATGCCGCACAGCATTTCGATCGCGAGCGCGTCGAGTTCGGCGGCCGACCACACGGCGACGCCGAATCGTGCAGCTTTGAGGGCGCCGGCAAGCTCGTCCAGCTCCGGCGCGGAAACGCCGATCTTGCCGACGGGACGGCCATTGACGCGAGCACGCAAAGCGGCAAGCAACTCAGGTAACTCGCCGGCTTCGTGGCCGATGATTGCGGCCTTGCCGGCGGCGCCGCCGTCGCGTCCAGGGCACAACCAAAATATGAGTCTCTCCCTCCGGCCGCGGCCATCGGGCGCGCCCGTCGCACCAAACAGATGCTGCGGTAACTCGCTCCAGGCGTCAATCAGACCGGAACCGACAAGTAGCAATGTGTCGGCGCGCAACTGCGTTTCATGCGGGGTCGTGAGCATCGCCCCGGATTCACGCATCACATCGAGATCGCGCAACAGCGCGTCCGCATTCATGTGATCGACGGCAGCTCCTATGCGCTGCGCCAGCGCAATCGCCGCACGGGCGCCCGCGACATCGGTGCCGAGGCCGGCGATAACAGGCTGGCGGCTCGCATCAAGCAGGCGTGCTGCGGCGGCGACCGCAGTCGGAAGCGCCGCCGGCATGCCGTCGATCCAGGCTTGGCCCATAGCGATTTCCTGATGATCGGCGCCGCGCTCAACCATCATACTTGATATAAGCAAAACGCTGATCGCCCGCGGGCGTCCCTTCGAGCGCTCCGCCGGCCTTGCCGGGCTGCCAATGGACAACCTCCTCGATTTTTTTTGCCAGCTCGAAATCCTTGTCGGTTATGCCCTTGGCGGCGTGATTTTGCAGACGGACCTCAACCCATGCGTAGGACGCCGTGATATCCGGATGATGCCACGCCGCCTCAGCAAGGTGCCCAACCGTGTTGACCACCATCAGAGTGCCCTTCCAGCTATTGGTGCGATATTTGCGGCGAATCCAGCCGTTTTCGAGGTACCAGTGCGGCAACTCGCTCTTGAGGCGTGTTTCGATCTCTGCATCCGTGTAGGTGCGCTCTTTGGTTCGTTCCGTCATAGGGACCACCTTGTGGAATGTGTCGCATGAACCCTGATTGCCAACTCAGCCGGGGTGTCACATTGTAAGCTGGTATTTGTTTTCGAAAAGCCCGCTCAAGTGAAAGCGAAAAAGCAGGGGAGCGAAGCCTTTGCGGAGTACCGCGCGCCCAGTGCCGACGAATATAACAGTCACAGTCCCGGCGCGGCTGCATCTGGGTTTCCTCGACCTCAACGGCGGTCTCGGCCGCCGCTTCGGCAGCATCGGTCTTGCCATCAGTAATCTATGTACAAAAATCACACTCCACCCGGCGTCGAAAAATCAGGTATCTGGGCCGGAGCGCGAACGCGTAACGCGTTACGTCGATAAGATGGTGCAGCGTCTTGGGCTCAGGGATGGCCATGCTGTGACTGTCCGGGAGGTCGTTCCGGCCCATGCCGGCCTCGGCTCCGGCACACAACTCGCGCTGGCGGTCGCGGCCGGCATCCGCCGCCTGCACGACTTGCCGCTCGATGTTGAAGCAGATGCGATCCACCTTGGCCGCGGGGGACGCTCGGGTGTCGGCATCGGACTGTTCCACCGCGGCGGCCTCGTTGTCGACGGCGGCTGCGCTGGGAATGAGGTTCCGGCACCGATCGTGAGCCATATCAGCTTCCCGGATCGCTGGCGAATCGTTGTAGTGCTTGATCCGGCACGCCACGGAATCCATGGCGCCGACGAGATTGCGGCGTTCGGCAAGCTGCCACCCTTCCCCGACGGCGATGCTGCGCAGCTCTGCCGGCTGGTCATCATGAAGGCGCTGCCCGCCGTTGCCGAGCACGACATTGTGAGCTTCGGTTCGGCAATCAAGAAACTACAGGCGCGTCTCGGCGACTATTTCGCCGCCATGCAAGGTGGAATGCGGTTCACAAGTCCCGATGTCGCCGCCGTGCTCGCCGCACTCGACCGCGAAGGGGCGTTCGGAATAGGCCAGAGTTCGTGGGGACCGACGGGATTTGCGTTTGCAGCAACACCGGAGGCGGCCGACCGCCTGGCGCGTATCGCGCAACGGCATCCTGCCGGACAGGGCCTGGACATCCGCGTGTGCGCAGGCTTCAATCGCGCCGCCGAGATCGGCGTTCGTTCTGTCGGCGTCGGCGTGGAATAAAAATCGCTGCAAGGAGCGGGTCGTGGCGGACAAGAATATCGTTCACATGCTCACCCCACTCAAGCACATGAGTCCGTTCGACGTGAATATGGCTCTCGACGCCGGCTACGACGCGGTCATCACCTATACCAACGTGACGATCGAGGAGGTGACAGGTCTCGTGCAGGATGCGATTTTTTCGCGCCCGCCCAAGATCGGCGCGCGCACCGGCATGTTCTTCGGCGGCAAGAACGCAAGCCTCGCGCTTGACATGCTGGCGAAGGCCAAGGCGGCACTGGTGCCGCCGTTCGGCATCTCGTTCTTCGCCGATCCGGGCGGCTCATTCACCACCGCTGCTGCGATGATGGCATGCGTCGAGAAAACCCTGCGGGACAAGAAGCGGCGCGATCTGAAGGGAGCTAAAGTCGCGGTGTTCGGCGCGACGGGCGTTCTCGGGTTTTCCGCCGCGGTCATCGCCGCGCTCGAAGGTGCCGCTGTCACGCTCGTGGGTTACGACGGCATCAAACGGGTGAGCGAAAGTGCCGGCGAAATCAAGACGCGGTTCGGTGCCGAGGTGACGGCGGCCGACGGCAGCAGCGACGAGAAAAAGACCGCGATCCTCGGAGCCGCAGAGGTGGCCCTTTGTTGCGGACGGGCCGGCGTCCGTGTCCTGACCCGGGCGCAACTTGAGGCCGCGCAGAAGCTTTTGGTCGCCGCTGACGCCAACGCGGTGCCGCCATCGGGCATCGAGGGCCTTGAAGCGATGGCGAACGACGTGGAGCTGACGGCGTACGGGGCCTTGGGAATTGGTCCATTGGCTATAGGAAATATCAAGTACAACACTGAATCCGGCCTGTTCCGGCGCATGATAACCGCCGCCAAGCCCGTGCAAATGGATATCCGCGAGGCATTCGTCCTTGCCCGCGAGCTCAATGGGTAACGAAGCGGTACTGATCGCCGCAGTTTCGGGGCGTGCGCTGGCCGTGTCGGCGCGCCGCGGCGGATATCTGCCGCTGGTGGCGGATTTCTTCGGCGATCAAGACACCGCGGCGGCGGCCGAGGCCCACGTGCCGTTTGGCGGTGGGCTCATACACGGTATCCGCGAGCACCAACTCATAGAGGCACTGGAGCGCCTCGCCGCACAATATGCTCCGATCGGCGTGGTCTGCGGCACCGGCTTCGAGGACCGGCCGCACATGCTTGCGCGTCTGGCGCAACGATGGCGCTTGTTCGGCAACAGTGCGAACGCCATTGCGATGGTCAAAGACCCGAAAATTTTCGCCGGGTTTTGTCGCGACTGCGACATTGCCCATCCGCCGCTGTCATCGTCGCCGCCGCCGGCGGGAGAGGACTGGTTGGCGAAACGGCGCGGTGGCTCGGGCGGAATACACGTTGCGGCCGCGTCAGGAAAAGAATTCGAAAAGGACACCTATTTCCAGTGCCGCGTTCCGGGCACGCCGGTTTCGGCATTGCTGTTGGCCAACGGCGTTTCCGCCATTGTACTCGGTTTCAGTGCGCAATGGGCGTGCCCGACGTCGCGTCAACCATTCCGTTACGGCGGTGCTGTAAGGCCCGCGGACGTCGCGTCAGGCGTTGCGAAGCGCCTTTCGGAATCGGCGTGCCGGATCACAGCAGCATTTTCGCTCACTGGGCTGAACAGCGCGGATTTTATGGTGGACGGCGACGATTTCTGGATATTGGAGATCAATCCTCGGCCGGGAGGGACGCTCGACATCTTTGAACCCGATGGAGGTTCGCTGTTTTTACTTCACATGGCGGCGTGTGCCGGCGACCTGATTGCCGAGCCCCCGCATCTCGACGGTGCAAAGGCATCTGCGATCTTCTACGCTGAACGTGATGTCATCACGCCGGCGCGATTCGAATGGCCGGACTGGTCCGCGGACCGCCCGAACGCAGGCATCGCGATCAAGGCCGGCGAGCCCTTGTGCACGGTCCACGCCGACGCTGGCACCGCAATGGAAGCAAAGGCGCTCGTAAACGAGCGGTTGTCATTGATTCATACGTCGATGCATGGTTGGGCGCACGAGAATACACCATGAACACCGCCCTTAGTGTCAATATACGAGCAACGAAGCTCGTCGACGACGTGGTCGCCGACGCGGCCGCACTGAGGATTGGCGTTGCGCGGGGTTCGCTGGGCGAAAGACTGATCGACGCGGGAAGCCGCTTTCCAGGCGGCATCGCGGCGGGGCTGCGTATCGCAGAAATCTGCATGGGCGGACTGGGTCACGTCGACCTCGCGCCTGCGGTGGCGACGCCGAATTGGCCGTGGGCGGTTTCCACGCGCACGTCCAATCCGGTCATCGCATGCTTGGGGAGCCAATATGCCGGCTGGAAACTGTCG
>Ga0066903_100004886_pt1 | contig 11466 bp, 15 predicted proteins | sample PanSoiMetaGPlot1_FD_67491 | JGI IMG/M metagenome (GOLD analysis project Ga0066903, IMG submission 67491) | Tropical forest soil microbial communities from Panama analyzed to predict greenhouse gas emissions - Panama Soil - Plot 1 (version 2) | ecosystem: Environmental > Terrestrial > Soil >...
TTCTTACCGACGTAGTCGGGCCGGATCGGCAGCTCGCGGTGCCCGCGGTCGACCAGCACGGCGAGCTGGATCGACTGCGGCCGGCCGAAGTCGACCAGGGCATCCATGGCGGCGCGCACCGTGCGCCCGGTGAAGAGCACGTCGTCGACGAGGAGGATGCGCCGCCCCTCGACGGCGAAGGGGATGTCGGTGCCCTTGACGACCGGGTTCTGGAAGCCGCGGTCGAGGTCATCGCGGTAGAGCGTGATGTCGACGACGCCGAAGGGCACGAGCGTCCCGGGCTCGATCTCCTGGATGGCCCGGCGCACGCGCTCGGCCAGATGCACGCCGCGCGAGCGGATGCCGACGAAGGCGAGCCGCTCGGTGTCCTTGTTGCGCTCGAGGATCTCGTGCGCGATCCGCACGAGCGCCCGCTCGATCGCCCGCGCATCCATCACCTGCCGTGCCCCGTTGCCCGTCACGGCAGAGCCCTTGCGGACACGAAAAAGCCTCCGCGGTGACACCGGGAGGCACTTGGTTTGCGAGCTGGGGGGCGCGCTCCGGCGCCCGACGGGACACGATACATACTGAACCTTTCCTGACCTCGCCGGGTCAAGTTAAAAGGTACAGGACCTGAGGAGTTCTGTTTTACCTACGCGCCTCACCCTCGCCTGTCAAGGCGACGGCGCGCGACTCTGTGGCAACTCCGTGGGCGCGGCGCTAGCATAGCATGCCATGGCCACCCAGAAGCGCATCGAGCATGCAACGGCGACGCTCTCCTTCTCGAGCTTCTGGACCTGGTTGCAAGCACATCCGAACTGCATCCTCCGCGCCGGCACCCCCGAGATGGTCGTCTACGACGCCGATGACCTCCACTGGCACTTCGCCAGCGAGGGAGACGACACCGTGATCGTCCAGGTCATCCGCGGCAAGAACCTCGCCAGCGAGATGGTGGTCGCGCCGAACGACATCACCTACGTGCAGGGTGTCGCCGGGGAGGTCGAGGACGAGTTCGTGTTCGAGCTCATCACCGAGACCGACCGGGACCGGATCGCCGCGTACCACTTCGTCCTGTCGCACGGCTACGACGCGCAGGACGCGGGCCCGTCGCGCCGGGCTGTCCACTAGCGCCCACGACGCAGGACCGAGGTACAACGCCTCCCAGCGCCGAATCGAAGCGGAGACGGCGTCCCCTCTCCTGCGAGCGCACTCACTCGCCCAGGCCGGGAGCCCAGAGGTACATGAAGCGCGGGCCGCTGCCGGCCAGCGCGCCCAGGTCGATCGGCATCACGTTCACCTGCGGCGCGGAGCTGGAGAGGGAGGAGTAGATGTTCTCGCGGGTCTCGTCGGGGCGGTGGTACATGATGACACGGGCCTCGCTCACGCCGGCGGCTTCTTCGGCGACATCGACGGCGGCATGCAGGTCGCCGAGCGCGTCGACCAGCCCGGCGTCGAGCGCCTGCGAGGCGTCGAAGATGCGCCCGTCGGTCAGCTCCTTGAGGCGGGCCGTCGCGAGCCGCGGCCGGCTCTCGCGCACCACGCTGATGAAGCGGGCGTGGAGGTCGTCGAGGATCGTCTGTACGATGCGTCGCTCCTCGGGAGTGACGCCCCGGAAGGGCGAGAGCAGGTCCTTGTGCTCTCCCGCCTTGAACGTCTCGTTCCGCACGCCGATCTTGGCGAGCAGGCCTTCCAGGTCCAGGTTCATCATGATGACGCCGATCGAGCCGGTGACCGTGGTCGGATGCGCGATGATCCGATCGGCTGCGCAGGCGACGTAGTAGCCCCCCGAGGCGGCCAGGTCGCCGAGCGCGGCAACGACCGGGAGGTCGTGCTTCTGCTTGAAGCGCACGAGGTCGCCGTAGAGCACGTCGCTCGCCGTCACGCCGCCACCCGGGCTGTTGATACGCAGCACGATCGCCTTGATGCGGCTGTCGTCGTCGGCGCGCTTCAGCTCCGACTCGACTCGGCCGACCGTGCTCTCCTCCTCGACCAGCCCGAAGGCGTGGCGGCTGGGCTCATCGGTGATGACGTTCGAGATGTCGATCAGCAGCACCTTCGCCCGACCCTTCCCCTCGACCGTCGTCTCCTCGAGCGGACGCCGTCCCCCGAGCAGGGAGACGTTCCCGATCGGGACGATGCAGCCCTGGGTGGCGAGCGCCAGCAGGAAGACGAGCGCGCGCGTCATCGGGAGACCGCCCGTCCGCCACGCGCGAGCCCGTGCAGGTCGAGGCGGTCGTCGAAGGCGGCGGCGAGCTCCTCGCCGAACTCGCCGTCGAACCGACCCTCCGCCACCTCCGTCGCGGCACGGACGATCACCTCCGCCTCGCGCGTGCCGAGCAGGCCGAGGTCGGCGTTCACCTGCGCGCAGGACGCCTTGATCAGACCCAGCGCCTGGATGAAGCTACGGGAGAAGCGGAGCCCCGAGATGGGGAAGTTCTCGACCGCGCGTGCCGTCTGGGCGCCGTAGTACGCGGCGGCGGGCACCGTCATCTCTCCCATGCTGTCGCGCTCGATGCGGGTCTCGGCCATGGTGCGCCTCCTCGGATGGGGGCGTACCTATCAGCCTCTGGCCGAAAGGCAAGCTCAGGAACGCGAGCGGCAGATGCGGCTGAGGACCCCGTTCTTGAAGCGGAAGGTGACGGTCTCGCCTTCGCCCCCTGCTCGACGCGACACGAGCGCCGCACGATAGGTCAGCGCGCCGTCCACGGCGCGTTCGTCCGGCGTGCCGAACAGACGCTCGACGTCACCACCGTTCGTCTGGCCGAAGACGAGCCGGCCAAGGTCGGCTGGCCGGATCGCGGCCGAGTGCACGCCGGACGCTCCCCGCGGCGGGTACGCGACCCGGACGACCGTCACCGCGAGGGCGGCGAGCAGAAGCCCGGTCTTCCCGGCACGCGAGGCGCTCCTCAGGGCGTCGCGACGCATGACGGATCGCTGCACACGCCGGTCTTCTCGACGCCGGTCGGACCGCAGCAACTCGTCTGTCCACCGTTGGCGGGGTCACTGCAGCACGCGGAGCCACCGCTCGGTGGGTTACACGCGGTGCAAGCCAACTTGGTCGAGCACTTGAGCGTCCCCGTGGCGTTCGTCCGGCAGCAAAGCACGAAGCCCGGCTTGCCGCAGGTCGACCGGGCGGCGCAGCTCACGACCTTGCCTCGGCAGCTCGGGTTGAGGGTGGACGTCCCCTGCGCCTGCCCCGCAGCGCAGCTGACGTAAGCCCCGTGGCTGGTGGCCGTCGCGCAGTTGCAGTTCGCGGCGATGTTCGCCTGCGCGTCGGCGATGCCCCCGGCGTCGGCCCCGCTCGGGTCGCACATCGCGAGACTCGACCCCGTAGTGGTGAACAGAAACGCGAGCCCGAGAACCCCCCGAACGATCTTTCGCATAGTGGGTCCCTCCTTGCCCGGTGGCCTGCTCCGTTGCCCAGCGCGACTGGCAGAACGAGCCTCGGGCCGCACCGACGTGCCGTCAATACCCCCTGGTGGTGAGATCCGTCCCCTAAAGGCGTGAACGGCCGAGAGGCGTAACGGCGCGCCTCTCAGCCCTTCACGACGAGGAGCGGCCTCAGGCGCGCGATCCGCCGCGCGATGCCGGCGCGATCGACGACGTCGACCACGTCGGCGACGTCCTTGTAGGCCCACGGCATCTCTTCGGCGAGGCCGGCAAGCGATTGGGCGCGCACCGTCACGCCCCGCTTGCCGAGCTCGCCCACGAGGTCGAGGCCTCGCCCGGCCTTCTTCGCCTGGGCCCGACTCATCACCCGCCCCGCACCGTGACAGGTGGTGCCGAAGGTCTCGGCCATGGCGCCGGCCGTACCGAGGAGGAGGAACGAGTAGCGCCCCATGTCGCCCGGGATGATGACGGGCTGCCCGAGCGGGCGGAGATGCGGCGGAAGCTCGGGATGTCCCGGCCCGAAGGCACGCGTCGCGCCCTTGCGGTGCACGCACAGGCGGCGACGCCGACCGTCGACCACGTGCTCCTCGATCTTGGCCACGTTGTGGCAGACGTCGTAGACGAGCGCGAAGCGGAGCGTCGCGGGCCCGACGCCGAGCGCGGTGGAGAAGGCCTGCTCCGCCAGGCCGGTCATCACCTGCCGGTTCGCCCAGGCGAAGTTCGCCGCCGCGGCCATGGCCCCGAAGTACGTCTGACCTTCGGGAGAACGGAGGGGGACGCAGGCGAGCTGCCGATCCGGGACGCGGATACCGTGGCGCTCCATGGCACGTCCCATGCTGCGGAGCGCGTCGTCGCACACCTGGTAGCCGAGGCCGCGCGAGCCGGAGTGGATCATGACCGCGGCCTGGCCCAGGTGAAGGCCGAGCGCGGTGGCGGCCTGCACGTCGTAGATCTCCGCCACCTCCTCGACCTCGAGGAAGTGGTTCCCCGAGCCGAGCGTGCCGAGCTGGGGACGCCCGCGTTCGAGCGCCGTCTCCGAGACGGCCCCGGGGTCGGCAGCGGCCAAGCAACCCCGCTCCTCGGTCGCCTCGAGATCGCTCTCCCGCCCGAAGTCGCGTGCCACCGCCCAGCGCGCGCCCTTCGCGAGCAGCTGCTTCTGCTCGGCGAGCGTGAGCTTGGGGATGGCACCCTTGGAGCCGACCCCGGCCGGGATCGCCTGGAAGAGCGCGTCGCCGAGGCGGGAGAGATGCGGCACGAGTGCCGCGGCGTCGAGCCCGGTGCGGACGAGGCGGACGCCGCAGTTCACGTCGAAGCCGATCCCCCCGGGCGTGATCACGCCCTCGTCGGCGTCCACCGCCGCCACCCCGCCGATCGGGAAGCCATAGCCCCAGTGGATGTCGGGCATGGCGAGGGCGTGGCCGACGATGCCGGGCAGATGCGCCACGTTCGCCACCTGCGCCAGCGCCGGATCATCCGCCACCTCCCCGATCAGCTTCTCGCTCGCATAGACGCGGGCGGGCACGCGCATCCCGCCCTGGCGCGGGATCTCCCACACGTACTCGCCGACGCGGGTCAGCCGGAGCGGGGCGGCCGCCTCAGACATCGAAGATCACGCGCGCCCACCAGCCGCCGTCGGTCTGCCGGACCGCCAGCTGATGGTAGGTGACGCCCTTGATCTCCGTATGGATATCGTGCCGGACAGGGTCAACCGGCTCACCCCGCATCGTGCCGCGGGCACACCGGCCGTTCATGGTTTCGACTTCGAGCTCGCAAGCGAGGAATCCGTTCGCTCCGAGCGCCACGAGGAGCGCCTGGAGCCAGTCGTGCAGGAGCTCCTCCCGGCCCTCGGCCTCGACGCCGAGCGGGCGGCGCTCGCGCGGCTCGACCCGCGCGAGGTCGGCGACCAGCCCGAGCATGGCGAGCCCCGCCCGCTCGAAGAGGAGCGGGAGGGTGGGCGCCTCGATCTCGAGCCCGCGGTCGGCGGTGTGTTCGATCTCGCGCACGAAGGGACCGACGTCGCTGCTTCGCGTCCCCACGGTCGCGCTCAGTGGGCCGGCTCGGCGGCGCGCCGGCTCTCGTGCTCGATCTGGATGGTGACGTGCTCGATCCGGAACTCCCGCGCGCAGAGCTCCGCCATGGCAGCGAGAATCGCATCGTCGCCGGTGGAGCCGTTGACCACCGCGTGCGCCGAGAGCGCGCAGCGTCCCGTCGTGAGGCTCCAGACGTGGAGGTCGTGCACCTCCTCGGTCCCGGGCACGCGCTCGAGCGCGAGACGCAGCGTCTCCACGTCGATGTGGGCCGGCACCGCCTCCATGAGCACGTCCACCGCCTCACGCACCAGCGTCCAGGAGCCGAAGATGATGAGGGCCACGATCAGCAGGCTCGCGAACGCATCCGCCGACTGCCAGCCGCCGATCACGATCGCGACACCGGCCACCACCGCGCCGATCGAGCCGAGCAGGTCGGAGAGCACGTGCAGGTAGGCGCCGCGCAGGTTGAGGCTGTGCTCCTGGTGCTCGCGCAGACGATGGGCCATGAACGCGTTCACCGCGAGACCCACGGCCGCCACGGCCAGCATGCCGGGGCCCGCCACCTCCGGCGGCGCCTGCAGGCGCTGCCACGCCTCCACCACGATCAGGATCCCCACCACCCAGAGGATGACGCCGTTCACGAGCGCCGCCAGGATCTCGGCGCGGTAGTAGCCGAAGGTCTTGCTCTCGCTCGCCGGCCGGGCGCCCACCCAGAGCGCGAAGAGCGTCAGCCCGAGGGCGCCGACGTCGCCCATCACGTGGACCGCGTCGCTCACCAGGGCGAGGCTGTTCGTGAAGTACCCGCCCAGCGCCTCCGTCAGGCAGAGGATCGAGGCGAGCAGGAGACCGGTGCGCACGGCGCCGACCTCGCGGAGGTGGTCACGCGCATGCATCGGCGATCGGGCTCACGCGCGGTCGTAGCGCACGAGCGCGAATATCTCCTGGCCCGCCAGCCGCTGCCGGCCGTGCAGGAAGGCGAGCTCGATCACGAACGCGCAGCCGACGACCGTCCCGCCGCAGCGCTGGACCAACTCGATCGCGGCGGAGGCCGTCCCGCCGGTGGCGAGCAGGTCGTCGACGAGCAGCACGCGATGATCGTGCCCGACGGCGTCGTGATGTATCTCGAGGGTGTCGCTGCCGTACTCGAGCTCGTAGCGGGCCGCGTACGTCCGCGCCGGCAGCTTACCCGGCTTGCGCACGACGGCGAGGCCGGTGCCGAGCGCGTAGGCCACCGCGGCCCCGATGATGAAGCCGCGCGACTCGATGCCGAGGACCATGTCGACGCGCCCGCGGTAGCGCTCGACGAACCGGTCGATGGTCTCCCGGAACGCCGTCGCGTCGGCGAGGAGCGGGGTGATGTCCTTGAAGACGATGCCCGGCTTGGGAAAGTCCGGGACGTCCCGAATGTGGCGCGCGAGATCGGTCATGGGGTCCCCTCTTCTACCACACCGGACCGCATCTCCGCCGCCCGCTGGGGCCGACCGGGCAGGTAGAAGAGCGGGTTGCGAGCGACGTTGTCCTTGCGCACCTCGAAGTGGAGATTGGGTCCCGAGGTGCGGCCGGTCTCTCCCACCGACGCGATCACCTCTCCCTGCTGGACCTGATCACCGGTGTGGGCGCGGTTGTCGCGGTTGTGAGCGTAAACTGTGGCGTATCCCTCGCCGTGGTCGACGATGATCAGGTTGCCATAGCCGCGGAGGCGGTCGCTGTAGAGCACCCGGCCGGCGCGCACCGCCCGCACGGGCGTGCCCACCGGCGCGCCGATGTCGATGCCGTCGTGATGGCTCGCGCCGCGCACCCCGAAATCGGAGGTGAGTAGCCCACCCGTGACAGGCCAGATGAAGGGGGCTGCGCCGTCGGGGAGTTCACGGGGTGCGGGACGGTCGGCCTGGGCACTCACGGGCGTGATCACCCCGACCGGCAGATGCGCACGGGCGTGCGGGATGACGATCGTCTGACCCACCTCGATGCGGGCCGGGTCCGCGATCCCGTTCACGCGCGCCAGCTCGTCGTACGGGACGCCGTACGCCTTGCCGATCCGGTAGAGCGTCTCGCCGGGCGCGACCCGATGGCGCACCCCGGCCGGTCCCCCGCAGGCCGCCGCGCACACGACCGCCACCACAGCCACCCCACCCCACCGCCACACTGCTCTAGGGATCCTTCCAGCCGTAGCTGCCGAAGAGCTTCACGAAGCGACACTCGCCGAGATACTCCTCGACCAGGCCGGTGCTCTGCCGTCGCAGCCGCACGAGGCTCTGCAGCGCCTGCTCGCCCATGGGCAGCACGAGGCACCCGTGCGGCGCGAGCTGAGCGAGAAGCGGGCGCGGGATCTGGGGTGCGGCCGCCGTGATGAGGATCGCGTCGTAGGGTCCGCAGGCGGGCCAGCCGAGCGTCCCGTCGGCCACCTCCACGTGCACCCGGTCGAGGTAGCCGAGCGCGCCGAGAACCGCGCGCGCCTGCGCGGCCAGATGGGACAGGCGTTCGAGCGTCACCACGCGCACGCCCAGCTCGGCCAGCACCGCGGCCTGATAGCCCGAGCCGGTGCCGACCTCGAGCACCTGCTCCCCGCCGTGCACGCCGATGGCCTCGGTCATGAGCGCCACCATGTAGGGCTGGGAAATCGTCTGATGCTCGCCGATGGGGAGCGGGGTGTCATCGTAGGCGCGCCCCAGGAGGGCGGGGCCGACGAAGCGATGGCGCGGGACGTTGCGGATGGCCGCCAGCACCGCGCGGTCACGGATGCCGCGCGCCTCGAGCTGCTCGACGACCATCCGCTCCCGTTCACGCGCGAACTCTAGGGCCATGGGAAATCGAGCGTCCGCAGGGCGTCGAACGACTTGTAGTTGGTGAGGTCGAGGTGAATCGGCGTCACCGAGATGAGGCCCTGCCGGACGGCGTGGAAATCGGTCCCCTCCTCGTCCTCGAACTCGAGCTCTTCGCCGCCGATCCAGTAGTACTTCTTGCCACGCGGGTCGACCTTCTCGACGATCGCATCGCCGTAGCGCCGCCGCCCCATGCGCGTGAGCGCGAAGCCACGCCCCCCGTCGCCGTCGGACGCGCCATTCGCCAGCGCGGGGACGTTCACGTTGAGCAGCGTATCGGGCGGCAGCCCGCGCTCGACCACCCAGGTCGCCAGCCGGGCGGAGAAGCGCGCCGCCGCCTCGAAGCGGAAGCCGCTCCGCCCGAGCAGCGAGATCGCGAGCGAGGGGACCCCGAGCAGGGTGCCCTCCATGGCCGCCGACACCGTGCCCGAATAGGTCACGTCGTCGCCCAGGTTGGCGCCCTTGTTGATGCCGGACACGACGAGCGTGGGGCGCCGCGGGAGGATCCCGTTGATCGCGAGGTTGACGCAGTCCGTGGGGGTACCGTTGACGGCGAAGCGACCCACGCCGAGCTCCTCGACGCGCAACGGGCGGTGGAGCGTGAGGGAGTGGCTGACCGCGCTCCGCTCGCGATCGGGGGCCACGATCACCACCTCGCCCAAGGCGCGCAGCACCTCGGCGAGTGCCGCGATGCCTTCCGAATGAATGCCGTCATCGTTCGAAACCAGGATGAGCGGCGTCGACGTCATGCAGCTGGCGGCAGGGTGCCACCACGGCGGGTCGCCTGCAAGTGAAAGTTCCGTTCGTGGGCAGGGGCGGAGCACGGCGGCGGGGACCGCCGCCGTCTCGCGCGTGAATCGGGGCGAGCCGATTTGAACGGCCGACCACTCGCACCCCAAGCGAGTGCGCTACCTGGCTGCGCCACGCCCCGCGACCTCCGAGCGTCCGGCGCCCGGCGTCGCCACCTCTTAGGAGCCCGCCACGGGGGAGTCAAGGTCGCGTCAACCTCCTGACGCGGCGGAACGCACGGCGTTCGCGCAGCCGTCACGCCCCGCGAACGCTCAGATAGTTTGCCAGCTTCTTGACGGCGGCCGGCGTCCCCACCCCGCAGGTGTCAATTTCGCCGCGCCCTCACCCTCTCCTCGACGTCGGCAAATCCCGAAAATCCAGGCACGGACGCGACACTCGCCCTGGCGCGCGGGTTGCATTGGCAAACGCACCAGCGGAGGGGGTCGCATGTTGAAGACGTACGGCGGAGATTCGGCGGCCATCGAGGTGGAGCGCAAGGCGGCTGCGGCCATCGAGCCCGCGCGCGATCGCAATCCCGAGGCACTGGGCGAGCTGTTCGCGCCGGACATCGTCCTGCCCGAGCAGTTCGTCGAGGGGGCGCGCTCCGACAGCTACGTCTCGGGCGAGAAGGCGCTCATGCTGGCCGTCCTGGAGGACGGCATCCGGTGCTTCCAGGAGCACCTGCGGAACCCGCGCTCCAACCCTCGGCTGCTCTCGCGGCAGGCGGAGGAGTGGATCCGGGCGGTCGACTACGACTGGCCCTTCTCCTTCAACAACGTCTGTGAGACGCTCGGCATCGACCCGTCGGCGCTGCGCGCAGCGCTCCTCTCCTGGAAGATCCGCCGCCTCGCGGAGATCGGTACGCCCGGCGCCCCGACGCCGCACGCCAAGAAGGTCTACCGCCTCCACCTCCGCACCAAGCGCACGGGCGGCGTACGATAGTCGACCCGAGACCCTCGAGCCACCCGAGACCCTGTCTCGGGTCGGATCCGGACGCGAGCGTGGAGCGTTCGGTGGGTCGTGCAGGCGTCCTGCCGCGGCCGGCAGAGCCGGCGCGGCAAACGTGGCGCACCGCCCGCCAGTGAGCCCATCGGCTCGCGCGGCGCAAACCGCCGTACCGTCTCGCTCGCTCCAGGACTGATTCCGGAACGTTTGCCGCGCCGGCTTTCGCCGGCCGCGGCACGCCGTTGGCCCTTTCCCACCGGGCACCACTCTCGGGATCCGGTCCGACCCGAGACATGGTCTCGGGTCGCCTACTTCCGGTCGCCGATAGTGAGCGGCGGGGCCGGGTCGGCGGAGAGCATGCGATGGAGGGCGAGGAGCTCCTCGCGCACGCGGGCCAGGGTCGCGGCGCCCTCGTCGAGCGCGGTCTGGGCTTCGTCGGTCAGCCGTCCGCTCTCACGTAGCCGGCGTTTCGCGCCCTCGATGGTGTAGCGCTCGGCGTAGAGCAGCCTGCGGATCTCGAGCAGCGTCTCCACGTCCTTCCGCCGGTAGAGTCGGTGGCGGGCGCGCGTCTTGCCGGGGCGCACGATGCTGAACTCGGTCTCCCAGTAGCGGAGCACGTACGGCTTCACGCCCACGAGCTTCGCCACCTCCCCGATCTTGAAGTAGAGCCGGTCGGGAACCTCGACCGGGTCGGAGGGCTTGCCGCGCACGCTCACGCTTCCTCGCCGGCCGCCGAGGCGTGGCTGTCGCCGTTCATGGTCTTCTTCAGGACCTGACTCGCCTTGAAGGTGAGCACCCGCCGGCCGGAGATGACGATCTCCTCGCCCGTCTGGGGATTGCGCCCCTTGCGGGGGCGTTTCTCGTTGACGGTGAAGTTCCCGAAGCCGGAGATCTTGACCTTCTCGCCCTGCTCCAGGCGTCGCTTGACGAGCTCGAAGATCGACTCGACGACCTCGGTCGCCTCCTTCTTCGAGAATCCCACCTTCTCGTAGATGCGCTCGACGATGTCGGCCTTGGTCATGGTCATCGGCAGCGGCCCCTCATCGTCGGAGCTCCAGCTGGAAGCGGTGGTTCAGGCGCTCGAGCACGGCGGCGTGCCGGGCATTGACCTCGTCGTCGGTCAGGGTGCGGTCGGGAGCACGGTAGGCGATGGTGTAGGCGAGGCTCTTCTTGCCGCTCGGCACCGGCGTCCCACGATAGCAATCGAACAGCCGCACCGATTCGATGTCGACGTCACGGAGCGCGCGCACTTCCTCGATGATCTCCCCGGCCCGAAAGCCTTCGTCGACGATCACGGCGATGTCACGGGTGACGGCAGGAAACCGCGGTAACGGCCTCGGCGCGACGCGGCGCGGAACATAGTGAGCGAGGCGCGCCAAGTCAAGCTCCGCGAGCCACACTTCCCCCGTGATATCGCAGGCCTGCACGATCTCGGGGTGCAGCGCACCGGCCACCCCGACGGCCTCGCCGTCGAGCACGACCAGCGCGGACTTCCCCGGGTGGAGAAAGCC
>Ga0066903_100004887_pt1 | contig 11466 bp, 7 predicted proteins | sample PanSoiMetaGPlot1_FD_67491 | JGI IMG/M metagenome (GOLD analysis project Ga0066903, IMG submission 67491) | Tropical forest soil microbial communities from Panama analyzed to predict greenhouse gas emissions - Panama Soil - Plot 1 (version 2) | ecosystem: Environmental > Terrestrial > Soil >...
CCGTACTTCTGGCTGGCGCGATGGATCAACCGGCGATTGCTCTCGCGTGCCTTGCGCCGCTGGATGGAGGCCGTCGGCTTCGCGCGGCCGATTCTCTGGACGTTTCTGCCGACGCCGTTGGCGCTCGACATCATTGGCGCTGTCGATCCCCAGGTGACGATCTATTACTGCATCGACGACCTCGCCTCGAGCTCACCCGGGGCGAGGAAGATCGTCGCCAGCGAGGAGCGGCTGTTCAGAACGGCCGATCTTGTGTTCGTCACGTCGGAGCGCCTTCGCGAACGTGCGGCCAGGTACCGCGACGACGTGCATGTGTTTCCGTTTGGCGTGAACCTCGAGCGATTCGAAGAAGTGCGGCGGGCGCCCGACAACCCCCCGGACGACGTGCGGCCGCTTGCGAGGCCAGTCATCGGCTACGTCGGAGGACTGCATCAGTGGGTGGATCAGCCGCTGGTCGCCGCCGTGGCAGAGCGGCTGCCGGAGATGAGCTTCGCGCTCGTCGGCCCCGCGCAGACCGACGTGTCAGCGCTTGCACGCTGCGCGAACGTGACGCTCTTCGGTCAGCGGGCTCATCCGGATCTGCCGCGGTACGTGAAGGAATTCGACGTCGGCATCGTGCCGTACCTGCTCACTGACTACACCGCGAACGTGTACCCGACGAAGCTGAACGAATACCTCAGCATGGGCATTCCCGTTGTGGCGACGGATCTTCCGGAGATCCGCCGCTTCAATCGCGATCACGGGAACGTCGTCGAGGTCGCCGCCGACGCCGACGCGTTTGCCGCAGCCATTCGGCGATCGTTGAACGGCGTGTCGACACCCGATGTCGTCAAGCGGAGGATCGACGTGGCGCAGTCAAACAGCTGGGAGCGGCGCGTCGCGGCGATGAACCGGCTCATCGACGCCGCGACGGCGAAGCGGGCGTCGTCGGATCAGCGATGGGATCAAGCGTTGCGGAGAATCTACCGCCGCACTCGCGCGCACGTCGCGGAGCTCGTCATTGCCATCGCCGCGGTTTGCCTCGTGATTTTCTATACCAACGCGGTGTGGCGCGTGGCGGCACCGTTGCGGATGGCGTCGCCGCCGTCCCACGCCGACGCGATTGTCGTGTTCGCGGGCGGCGTCGGCGAAAACGGCAAGGCCGGCGGCGGTATGTCCGAGCGTCTTAACGAGGCGGTGGCGCTCTATCGCGCCGGCTACGCGCCTTACATGGTGATCTCGTCCGGCTACGTGTACAGCTTCAAGGAAGCGGAATCGATGCGCGACGGCGCCGTCGCGCAAGGCGTGCCCTCGTCGGCGATCGTCCTCGAACAGCGCGCGACCAACACGTATCAGAACGTCGTGTACACCAACGAGATCTTGCGGGATCACAAATCGAAGTCGATTCTTCTCGTCAGCTCGCCGTACCACATGCGCAGAGCGCTGAAGGTGTGGCACAAACTGGCGCCCGACGTCGCCGTCACGCCGACGCCGCCGCCGCGCAGTCAGTTCTACGACCACACTCGCGGTGCGACGTTCGAGCAGCTGCGCAGCATCCTGTACGAGTACCTCGCGATTTTCGGCTATTGGCGTCGCGGGTGGATTTGAGGCTGTCCGGCCTGGCCCATGCGAAAACTCCTAACCGTCACGCTTCCGACAGCGATCATCGCGGCACTTGTGCTCGCGCTCGCCGTCGAAGTGTGGGTGCGCGTCACCTGGAATCCCAAGCGAGGCACCCCGGGACTGTTTCTCGTCGATCCCGTGCGTGGCCAGCGATTCGCGCCGAACTACACCGGCTGGTTCGCCGGCGTTCCCGTTCATATCAACAACCTCGGGTTCCGCGATCCACGCGATTACGATCTTGCAAAAGGTCCGCGCACCTTCCGCATCGTCACGCTGGGCGACTCCGTCACGTTCGGGCATAGCTCGGTGTACGAACATACGTATCCGTACTTGCTCGAGCAGCAGCTGAAACACTGGCGCCCCGACGTCGACTGGCAGGTGTGGAACGTGGCGGTGCCGGGTTACAACACGAGCCAGGAGCTCGCGCACCTGAAGGAGATTGGCCCAGCGTTCAAGCCGGATCTCGTGGTCGTCGGCTTTTTCGAAAACGATCTGGTCGACAACCGCGATGTCGGTCGTCCCGGGTTGATGCGGAGGGCGGCCGCCGCGGTGCTGTCGCTTGCGCAGCGCCACATTTATTCCTTCGATCTCTACAAGAAGGTCGCGCTGCGGCTGGCGTGGAAGCTTTCGTCATCCGACGCGTACCGCCAACGACTCGAAGGCATTTCGGACGGAGAAAAACTGCTGGTGACGGTGGAGGACGCGAGCCTCCTCAAGCAGCAGGCGATCACGAACTTCGATCGGCTGAGCGACGATGAGCTCCGAGGAGCGTGCCCGTATCGTCCGGCGCCAAGTCGCGCGCTCGTCGACGCGGCGCAGCGTCAGCCAGGCTATCCGGACTGGGTGAACGCAGTGCGCGGCTTCCAGCAGCTCGAACGCGAGGGCGCGTACCACATCGTGTTCTTCCTCAACGTGCCGCCGCCGCAGTGTCCTGACACCGACGCGCAGTTCTACGACGAAGGGGATACCGGCCTGAACGCGCTGTTTCTGAAAGTGATGTCGGATGGAACGCCGGCGGTGAGCGTCCACGATGCACTGCTGCGCGTCCGGCCATCGCAGATGCCTGGCATCGAAGGACACTCGATCGGCAACAGCAACGTCGTCAAGGCCGAGGCGCTGTTCGCGTATCTGCGCGACCGCGTACTAACCACGTTAGTGCCGCCGCCACAAATACAAACATCAACGGCTGGACGGTGACCGAGTAGCGCATGTTCGTCAAGAGCGGCGCTATCGTCACCGGCACGTAGAGGATCAGCAGCAGCGGCAGCAGGACGTCGTTGCCGCGCCGCCAGAGAATGACGACGCCCGCGACGAACAACCCCAGAAAGGTGAGCGACGACGCCGTGGCGGCGGCGTACACTACCGCGGCTCCTTTGAACTGCTGGTTCGTCCACTTGTCTTTCGATCCGACGACGACGAAGACGCGATACATACGGTACAGAGACGCTTCGACAAACCCGAGCGGCTCACGGCGGATGTTGTCGAGCGCGAGCGCGGAGTAGCGCCGCATCGCCTGCGGCTGTTCGCGATAGAACACGTCGTTGAGGGTGACGTCGCCGACCAGGGCACATCTCGCATCACCTTTGTCGACCTTGGGCGCCGGACGGGTGAGCGCTGCGATCGACGCGTGCGCGTGCATGAGTGCCCCGGCGTGCGGCCCGACGAGCGAGAGGTCGGTGAGTTTGCCGTGCCAGTCACGGGGAATCGTGATCGTGGAATCAGCGTCGATCATGATGCGCGCGGCCAGTTCGTCGTGATCGAGTTGGACGGCCGGAACTGCCTCACCGTCGTCGGCCAGCAGCCTGCTGACGGCGGTTCTCGTGTCGACGATCCCGGCTCGTCGCAGCAAGTCAGCACCGGGCAGCGGCTCGCCCCAAGCATCGTGTCGCGCGAGATGGATCACGTCGAAGATGTCGAGCAGATCGTGATAACGATCGAGATCGCCAAGGTGATCCTGGCTGACGAAGTAGACGAAGGGCGCCGCTGGTCCGAGCGCCGGCGTGTCGACGATTGTCGCGCCATCGTCGTCGGGCCACGCCACCTCGAAGTAGTAGTAGTACGTCGCGGGCGATTCCGGAGGTGGCGGCAGTTCGAATACAAATCGTCCGCCCGGCGTGAGCGATTGCGGTGTCTGCCGGTGGCGCGTGGGATCGAAATCGGTCCAATAGAACAACGTCAGCGTGCCGTGGCGTTCGTCGATCGCACAGGTGTCCGCGCCGCCGCTGATGCGAATCGGCACATGATCGAGACTCGTGTATTGGAAGGCCGCGGATTCGAACACCGAGCGCGGGTTGTAGCCGCGGCTGTCGAGGTACGGTCCCACCTGCAGCGTGCCGTACCAGAGCTGGGCGCCGCCGTGGACGCTCGTCGGCAGCAGCGTCCCCGTCAGTCTGTAATTTCTGACGATCCACGGCGTCAGCGCCGCGCCGGCCGCGGCCAGCAGCACCGCGCCACGCGCGACCGAGCGGCGCGCTGGATGTTTCCAGATCGCGTAGGCCGCCAGTACTGCTGGAATGAGAATCAGGTTCGGCCTGAACTGGGACATCACGCCGGCGATCAGTCCGGTGAGCGCGAACCATCCCATCTGCCCGCGCTCGAGTCCGGTGACGAACACCAGGATCGCGGTCAGAAAAAGCACCGTGCAGACGGCGTCGGACGACTGCGTGGAGGCGTAGACGGTGTTGAACGACAGCGCGCCGAGCAGCAGCGCCGCGATCGCCGCAGTGCGTCGATCGGTCCAGCGCCGCGCCAGCGCAAACAGCAGCATCGGCGTCAGCGCATTGAGCGACACCTGCACGAGCAGCGGGATCCACGGCCGATCGCCGAACACGCGGTAGAACGTCGCGAGGAAGTACGCGTAGCCCCACGGCACTTCCATCGTCGGGAACGGTTGTCCGGACGCGAGGGCGAGCGCGAGCTCGTGGTAGTGATCGAAACCGTTCCAGCCCCACGGATGGGGCGCGCGGACGAAGAGAAACAGCAGACCTATCGAAAGCGACAGCAGGCAGGCAGCCCGCACGGCGCGAGTCATCGCACGTCATCATACCGGTGAAGCTCTCGATCATCATCCCCGTCTACAACGAAGAGCAGACGATCGGCGAGATCGTCGAGCGCGTACGTGCCGTCGATCTGCCTGGCGTCGAGAAGGAAATCATCATCGCCAACGACGGCAGCAGCGACGGCACGCGCGAGGTCATGGCGCGCAGCGGGTGGAGCAGCGATCCCCGGATCGCGATCCACGATCTGCAGATCAACGTCGGCAAGGGCGCTGCCGTCAGGCTCGGCCTGCGATACGCGACCGGCGACATCATCCTCATCCAGGATGCCGACCTCGAGCTCGACCCGCAGGAATACGGTCGCCTCATCGCGCCCATCCTGGCGGGCCACACCGACGTCGTCTACGGCTCGAGATTTCTGAAGCCGACGGCACGGGTGCCGCTGCGCACGCGTCTCGGCAACCGGCTGCTCACGTCGTTCTCGAACCTCCTGTTCGGCGCTCGCCTCACCGACATGGAGACGGCCTACAAAGTCTTTCGCCGCCACGTCATCGAAGGTATCCGGCTTCGTTGCGTCGGTTTCGATTTCGAGCCTGAGCTGACCGCGAAGCTTCTGCTGGCGGGAAGGCGAATCATCGAAGTCCCGATCAGCTATCACCCCCGCCGCGTGGATGAAGGGAAGAAGATCCGGTGGACCGACGGCATCGACGCCGTGTACACGCTGGTAAAGTGCAGATTCGGCAAACGATCGCAGCGCCCAGACGATGTGCGGCATTTGCGGTGAACTGACGTTCGACGGCGCGCCCGTACGCGCTGAGACGGTCGTTGCGATGCGAGATCGTCTGGAACATCGCGGCCCCGACGCCAAAGGTCTGTTCGTCAGCGACGATCGACGCGTTGGCCTCGGGTTCCGCCGGCTCGCCATCATCGACGTGTCTCCGCTCGGCAACCAGCCGATGGCGAACGAGGACGGCACGGTCGTCGTCGCCTTCAACGGCGAGATCTATAACTTCCAAGCGCTGCGTTCGCGTCTCGTCGCGAACGGGCATCACTTCCGATCACACAGCGATACGGAAGTGCTCGTCCATCTTTACGAGGACGTCGGTCCGAAGTTCGTCGACGAGATCGACGGGATGTTCGCGATCGCGCTCCTGGACGTTCGTGCCGGCCGCCTCGTGCTCGCGCGCGATCGCGCCGGGAAGAAGCCGCTCTTCTTCTACCGCGACGAGCGGCGGCTGGTATTCGGCTCGGAGGTCAAGGCGATCTTCGCGCATCCCGACGTCCCGATGGCGATCGACGAGAGCTTCGTTCCGGCGTACTTCACATACGGTTACGTGCCACATCCCCGGACGTTCTATCGCGGCGTCACGCAGGTCAATCCCGGGGCTGCGGTGGTCGTCGAGGCCGACGGACGGATCGTGGCGCGAAAGTATTGGGAGCTGCGCTTTCCGGACGCTGGGGGCGAACGACTCGTCGATCGGCAGGCGGCGCGCGCCCGTGTTCGCGAGCTTGTGACCGACGCGGTGGCTCGGCGGCTGGTGAGCGATGTCCCCCTCGGCGCGTTCCTGAGCGCGGGCATCGATTCGACGATCGTCGTCGGTGTGATGAGCAGGCTCATGAACGCGCCCGTCAAGACGTTCACGATCGGATTCGAGGACGCGCCGGCGTTCGACGAAACGGCGGCGGCGCGACAGGTGGCGGAGCGTTTCAAGACCGATCACACCGAGTTTCGTGTGAAGGCGTCAGCCGTCGACCTCATCGATCGCCTCATCTGGCATCACGACGGTCCCTTCGGTGACTCGTCGGCTATCCCCACATTCCTCGTCTCGCAACTCACACGGCAACACGTGACTGTTGTCCTCACCGGCGACGGCGGCGACGAGGCGTTCGCTGGCTACATGAGATTTCAGGCGGCGCTCGCCGCCGAGCGCCTGCCTCGAGCCGCGCGGCCGCTTGCCGAGTTCGGCTTGTCGCTGCTGCCTGACGCGCCGCACGAACGGCATCTGCTCGCGCGCGCCCGCCGCTTCGTGAAGTTCATGCACCTGCCGATCGTCGAGCGGCTCATCCGTTGGAACACCATTTTTCAAGACGACCTTACGTCGCTGTTACAGGAAGACGCTGGCCGCGATCCGCTGACGTACGTGACCGACGGAGCGCCGGACTCAAGCCGGATCTCGCCACTGAGCCGACTGCTGACGGTCAACTTCGAGTCGTACTTGCCCGACGATCTGCTGGTGAAAACCGACCGCTGCACGATGGCGAACTCGCTCGAGGCGCGGTCTCCCTTTCTCGACACCTCGCTGCTCGAGTACGTCGCGTCGCTGCCGGACTCCTTCAAGCTCGACGGGAGACGCACCAAAGTGATCCTGCGCGAAGCCTTCGCCGATCTGATTCCGCCCGACATCGATCGCCGGCCGAAGACCGGCTTCGGCGTCCCGCTGGACGCCTGGTTCCGCGGCCAGCTTCGCGACTATGCACGCGATGTGCTGCTTTCGCCTTCGGCGCTTTCGCGCGCCTACCTCAGGCCGGCCGCGGTGTCGAAGCTCATCGAGAGCCATCAACAGGGACGCGCCAACGTGGGACACCGCCTCTGGACGCTCGTCTGCTTCGAACGCTGGCTGCAGCAGCTGCGTGGCTGGACCGTGGAACGGCAGACGCGCTACCATGTCAGCTCTAACTGACGTGAGTCCAAGACTTGTTTGAGATGACGAGTTCCATCGCGGCGCCCTTCGCGCTTGCGTTGGCGCTCTCGCTCATCCTCGTCCCCGTCGCTCGCGCGATCGCGCGCCGCGTCGGGTTCGTCGCCAAACCCCGCCCCGATCGCTGGCACCAGAAGCCCGTCGCCATGTTCGGCGGCGCCGCGATCGCCGCCAGCCTGTTCATCTCGATCGTCGTCTTCCGCATCCACAAGGACGTCGCCATCCTCGCGGCCGCGGCGGCGGGCATGTGCCTCGTGGGTCTGATCGACGACGTGATCTCGTTGAAGCCGTCGACGAAGCTGATCGCGCAGATCGCAGGCGCGTCGGTGCTGCTGTTCTTCGACTACCGTCTCAACTGGCTGCACTCGTACACGCTCGACCTGCTGCTGACGCTGGTCTGGGTCGTGGGGATGACCAACGCGTTCAATCTCCTCGACAACATGGATGGTCTCTGCGGCGGCATCGCGGTCATCGTCGGCGGATCGCTGTTGATCGGACTGCTGCCCGGCGCCGGACCGCAGACGTTCGCGCAAGCGCGGTACCTCGCGATGCTGCTCGGCGCGGTCGGCGGCTTCCTCGTCTACAACATTCATCCGGCGTCGATTTTCATGGGCGACACCGGCAGCTTTCTGCTCGGCTTCAGCTTCGCGGCGTTGACACTCAGCACAGAGCGCTCGACCGCCGGCCGCACGGATATGCTGTCGATTGTGGCGGCGCCCGTGCTGGTCCTGCTGATTCCAATCTTCGACACCACGCTCGTCACGCTCTCGCGCTGGTTCGTCGGCCGGCGCGCATCGCACGGCGGTCGCGATCACTCCTCACATCGCCTGGTGGCGATTGGCCTCTCCGAACGCGCGGCCGTCGCCTTGTTGTGGCTGCTCGCGGCGGTCGGAGGCGCCATCGGCATCGCACTCGACTTTTCGAACCGCGCGTGGACAACGTGGTCCCTCGCGGCGGCCGTCGCGTTTCTCGTCGGCATGGCGTTGTTCGCCGCGTATCTTGCCGGTATCCGCGTGTACGACGACGGCGAGTCGCACGCCGAGCCGGGAGCGGTCACGCCGCTCGTCGTGGAGTTCATGTACAAGCGGCGCGTCGCCGAAGTCCTGCTCGACGGCGCGCTGGTCTCCCTGTGCTACTACCTGGCGTATCGTCTACGTTTCGAGGATCCGGAAGAGTTCGTCAAGAACAACGACCTATTCTTCAAGTCGTTTCCGATCGTGCTGTCCGCCCAGCTGATCGCGTTCTTTGCCGTCGGCATCTATCGCGGCGCGTGGCGGCACTTCGGGATGATGGATTCGCTCAATGTCGCCAAGGGCATCTTCCTCGGCATGGTGAGCTCGCTGCTGTTCATCGTGTTCGTCTATCACTTCTTCGCGTATTCACGGGCGGTCTTCGCGATCTACGCCGTGCTGCTGCTGATTGCCGTCACCTTGTCGCGCGCGTCGTTCCGTCTCGTCGGCGAGTTCGTGCAGCGCCAGCGCCGGTCTGGCACGCGGGCGGTGATTTACGGCGCGGGCGACGGCGGCGGCCTCGTCATTCGAGAGGTGCTCAATCAGGATCCCGACAATCGCCTTCTCGGCTTCATCGACGACGATCCGCGGAAAGCGGGAATGCGCGTGATGGGCTATCCAGTGCTCGGCGGATTCTCGGCGCTGAGCGTCCTCATCAACTCGAACTCGGTCGACAGCATCGTCGTCAGCGCGCGCACGATGGCGCCTGAGCGGCTGAACAATCTCGCGACGCTGTGTTCGGAGCGCGGCGTCAAGCTGTCGCGTCTGCGCATCGGCCTCGAGTCGCTCGTCGAAGCCGAGTCCGTGGCCGCAGAAAAGCCCACCCGGTCGGCGACCATCCACCAAATCAAGACCTAGCCCGTTCGTCTCCGTGCTCACCTTCGTCAAGGGCGCGATCCGCTTCGAGTCCCCCCTTGTTGTCGTCGTCATTCTGGCGGCGGTGGCGATCTGGTGGTGGCGACGTCCCGGTTCGCGGGGAGCGTGGCGGCTCCTCGTCGGTTATCTCGCGGCCCTCTACTTCGTATCCACGCCAATCGGCTCGAACATCCTCGTTGCCGGCCTCGCGCACGGTTTGACGCAGGTGGAGCGCGTCGAAGATGCGAAAGGCGCCGAAGGCCTTGTCGTACTCGGCGGCGGCGTGCAGACGGTCAGCGCCCGCGGCCAGGTGCTTGCGCAGCTCCAAAGCACGCCGTCGCTGAGGATTCTCGAGGCGGCGCGGCTGTACCGGCTGCTCGCGCCGCGCGTGGTCGTCGTCTCGGGTGGCATCGCCGATGCGCGCACGGAGCTTCGTCCCGAGGCAGAGCAGATGGCGAGCGCGCTGGCGGCGGCGGGGATTCCGGCGAACCGGATCCTCACGGATCCCGAAGCCAAGACCACGCACGATCATCCGCGGACCGTCGGGCCGCTGCTCGACGCACACCACGTGCGTCGATTCGTTGTCGTCACCTCGCCGATGCACATGCGGCGGTCGCTCGGGGTATTCAGGGCACAGGGATTCGATCCGGTCGGCTCGGTGTCGGCGCTTCAGTCCGAGCAGCTGACGTCGCGGCCGTTGTTCCTGCCGAACGACGACTCGATGATGCTGTCAAATCAGGCGCTGTACGAATACGCAGCGCTGGTCATGTACTGGTGGCGCGGCTGGCTGAAATGACGTCGCCGCTCATCGGACTCACGGATATCGTCCTGATGTTCTTCGTCGTGCGCCGGATGTTCAAGCGCGAGGCACTGGCGCTCGTTGCCGCGGGGATGCTGGCACTCACGCCCGCGCATTTCATGCTCAGCCGACATGGGGTCGACTATCTATATCCGATTCCGTTGCTGCTTGTCTGGCTCTTGTGCTTGTTGACGTATCTCGAGCACGGCAGGCTTCGGCCGCCTGCCCGCGATTACATCGTCGCCGCCGCCGGCGTCGCGGTTCCGTTGATGTTCTTCGTCACGTGGTATCTCGCGCATCCAACGGCGTTGGCAGACACGGCAAACGGCAACCCAACCTTCGTATTCTTGGCGGGCGATCTGCCCGTGCCGTTCTTGACGCGTGGGGTCGGCATCTTCACACTGCCGGTTGCCGTGCTGCTGCTTGTCGGAATTGGATTCGCGATGCGTCATCCGTCGGCCCCAAGTGTCATCGCTCTTGTCGGATTCTTCGCATCGTCCCTGGCGGCGGTGCTCGCCGGGAAGAAGACCGAGATCATCTACATCGCGACGATGCTGCCGTTCGGTGTTCTGCTTGCGACGATGGGTGTCGTCGCGCTGTGGCGGTGGCCGTTTCTGGGGCGTGCGCACCTTGTGCTGATGCCCGCGGGGTTGATCGTCTTGGTCGGCGGGCTCATATCTGCGGCGCGAAGCCTGCTGACGGTCGGGCATCTCACCGGCTCGATTGGGCCTGTTGTTCTCACAGGCGCGGCGCTGTGTACGATGGCATTCGCGTCGGATGCCGTCAGCATCACGAAAATCATCGCGGTGTTGCTCGTGCTGGCGATCCCGGTGGAGTTTTCCCTCGGATTCGAGCGCGGGGAGTTCGGATCACCTCAAGTACGAAGGACGGACCAACCATCAAGCCCCAAGTAATAAGGACTATCTGCGTCCAACCGTGTCCGTGAGTTCGGTAAAGCCTGGTCCGCCAGCTGCGACGTAGCCGTTGCTCGCACCGTTCGAATCCGCGCTGACCCAGAACGCGTAAAGGGCGCCGTTCGTGACGGTAAATCTGAATCGCACGGGACGAGTGGCGATCGCGGCCAGGTCCGGTGCGCCGTTCCAGGTGACGCGAGCGCAGGTGCTGTCGCCACGCGCAGGAACGCAGGCTGCGCTCGAGTACGGCGCGATGGTGTTGCCGTCGACGTCGAGAATCTCGGCGCGAAGCTCGCCGGCCGGAGCGGCGAGGTTCACGAACAGGTGCTTTCCACTGAACCGAACGGGACGCGTAATCAGTGTGCCGGGCGGCAGCGATTTGGAGCCCGCTCGCACACGGTCAATCCGACGTTGTGGTCCAGGATGATCCATCGAGACGAAGCCGTCGCGGCGCAGTGTCGCCAGCCCCGTCGAGCAGACACCGGGATCGCCCGTTCCGACGACGCCCTGCCGGCCGCTGACGTAAAAGTACAGCGTGTCGCCGACGACGAGGCAGCAGCCGCCGGCAGACTGCACGTTCGCCCAGTTCCA
>Ga0066903_100004889_pt1 | contig 11466 bp, 14 predicted proteins | sample PanSoiMetaGPlot1_FD_67491 | JGI IMG/M metagenome (GOLD analysis project Ga0066903, IMG submission 67491) | Tropical forest soil microbial communities from Panama analyzed to predict greenhouse gas emissions - Panama Soil - Plot 1 (version 2) | ecosystem: Environmental > Terrestrial > Soil >...
CGTCTTCCAGCAGGTGGGAACGCCGCTGCTCGGGTTGTTCCCGTTCATCACGATGTTCCTGGTCACGTCGATCACGATGCTGCGCGAGCGCACCTCCGGGACGCTCGAGCGGCTGATGACGATGCCGCTGCACAAGGTCGACATCCTCGCCGGCTACGGGCTGGCGTTCGCGCTGGTCGCTGTCGTCCAGGCGACGCTCATCTCGATCGTCGCCTTCAGCCTGCTCGGGCTCGACGTCGCGGGGCCGAAGTGGCTCGTGGTGCTGCTCGCGGTCGGCAACGCGGTCCTCGGCAGCACGCTCGGCCTGTTCGTGAGCGCGTTCGCGCAGACGGAGTTCCAGGCCGTGCAGTTCATGCCCGCGGTCGTGTTTCCCCAGATCCTGCTGTGCGGCCTCTTCGTGCCCCGCGACCAGATGGCGGACTGGCTGCGCGTGATCTCCTGGTTCCTCCCGCTGACCTACGCGTACGACGCCCTCGCCCGGACGGCCGCCGACCAGCTCGACGGACGCCTCGCACTCGATATCGCGGTCGTCTGCGGCTGCATCCTGCTCGCGGTCGCCTTCGGCGCGGCGACGTTGCGCAGACGGACCGAATAGGGGTGCCTGGCACCGCGTGCACGGTGCCAGGCACTGGCAAGTCGCTAGGGCGCCGCGAGCGCGGCGGTCAGGTCGCCGGCGTTGTCGTCGTTCGAGATCTCCCAGGCCCAGAGGCCGCGGAGCTTGTCCTGCCTGACGAGGCGCGCCCGGTCGGCCACCGCATGCGGGTCGACGTAGCTGATGAACGTGCCGCCGTTCAGGATCGGGTTGTAGAGCCACGGCGCCTTCGCCGCGCCGTCGTAGTAGCGCGTGAAGCCGTTCAGGCCCTGGCCGTCGTTGCCGATGCCCGACGACCGCGAGACCGCCGTCGGCCCGATCACGGTCAGGTTCGCGTCTGCGAGCCCCGTGTCGACCAGGTCGTGGTAGGTCGGAGAGTCGTTGGATGGGACCGCGCCGTGCGGCTGGAAGAGGCCGTTGTTGGCGCCCGGCACACTGACGTACTCCTTCCCGTAGAAGGGGACGCCGACGACGAGCTTGTCACGGGAGACGCCGTTGGCCAGGTAGTAGTCGACCGTGCCGGCGGTGCTCCAGCTGCTCATCAGCGCCCCTGCGACCGGCGGTGACTTCGGGTCGAGCGAGAACGGCGAGTTGAAGTCCGTCCACGAGTCCCACGAGCCGTGGAAGTCGAACGTCAGCAGGTTGATCCAGTCGACGGTCTGCGCGACCTGCGGCAGCTCCCAGCTCCCGCTCGAGTTCACGTTGCCGGCCGGGAGGTCGGCGGTCAGGAGGTAGTGCTTCCCGGTCGCAGCGCCGTAGGCGTCGAGCTGTTTCCGGAACTCCTGGAGCAGCAGCGTCGCGTTGTGGACGTCGGCAGGCGAGTGGTCGGCGCCGTTGCCGGGGTCGATGCCGGGGTACTCCCAGTCGATGTCGATGCCGTCGAAGACGCCTGCGGCCGCGCCGGGGCCGCCCGCTGACGGCGGCCAGATCGCCAACGGGTCCGACGGCAGGTTGCCCTTGAGCAGGAGGTCGATGCACGAGGCGACGAACGCCTGGCGGCTCGCAGCGGTGGCCGCGACGTCCGAGAAGTACTTCGATCCCGTCCAGCCGCCGAGCGACATCACGACGCGCAGGTTCGGGTGCGCTGCCTTCAGCTTCAGCAGCTGGTTGAAGTTGCCGTACAGATGCTGGTTCGGATTCGCCGAGTCATCGGCCACGCCGTCGACGCTCTGGTCGGCGCCGGTCGGCGCCTCGTAGTCCGACCAGGGGTCGGTGAGCCCGCACGTGCCGGCCGCCGTCGGTGCGCCGAAGGCGTAGTCGAGCACGTTCAGCTTGTCCGCCGGGATCTGCTTGACGAAGTAGCCGCGCGCGTAGCGCGACCAGTTGGTGAAGAACGCGCCGCGGACGTCGGTGGGCGCCGCGGACGCCTGAGGAGACGGTTGCGATGCCGGTCGCGCGGCCGCGCTCGCCGCCATGACAACCGCGACGATGAGTGCCGACAGGGCGGCGATCGGTACTCGAACCCTCATGTCTCGTCCTCCTTTGGTCGAACGGGCAGGGACGAAGGACGGTGCCGATCGCGGCAAAGTGCTCCTGACCAATCCGGGAACGGCGCCCATCGCTTCGTGGCGAATAAACCACTCTCGTGCGAATTGGTCTAGTCCGACTCTCGAGGCTTACAGGACCAATCTCAGAGTCTCGTATCGCATTTCTGCGAACGAAAACCTCTTATGTGCAGGCAATCTCGTGCGCGTGAACGCGGCGCCGCCTTCCCGGACAGGACAAGACCAATTTCGAACGTCAGGCAGGCCCGCGACTCGTCTCGATCCGAGCAGCCGCACGGCCCGGATCCGGCGAGGCGTGCGTGATCGCAACGACCGCCGCGGCCGCCAGGCCGAGCAGCCCGGCGACGGCGTAGATCGCCCGAGGTGACAGCGCCACCGCGACGGCTCCGCCGAGCAGGAGCGACATGCCCTGGGCGCCGCCGAAGATCGCGTTGGCTGTCGCCGACACCCGGCCGCGTGCGCTGTCCGCGGTGCGGGCCACGACCAGCGTCGACAGGCAGGTCCCGGCGTAGCCGTTCCCGATCCCGCCGAGCACCGACAGCGGAACGAGGATCGCCACGGTCGGCGCGGCGGCGAAGCCAGCCACCATTGCACAGGCGAGTGCTGCACCGGAGATCGTCGCGCGCACCTGTCCAGGTTCGGCCCGCACGCGGCCCGCGCCGATCGCTCCTCCGACCATGCCCGCCATCCAGGAAGCCTCGGTCACGCCGTACCAGATGCCTCCGGCGTGGAGCGTGTCGCGCACCAGGTACACGAGCACGACGTCGACCATGCCGACGAGGAAGACGACGAGCGCGACGCCGGCGAGCAAGGGAGCGAGAACCTGGTCGGCCCGGAGGATGGCGAGTCCGCCCCGCGCCGAGCTCGACCCGTCGACCGCCGGAGCCCGCTCGGGCACGCGCCGGGTGCGGACGAGCGCGGCCGCGACCGTCACGACGACGTACGTGGCTGCGTCGATCGCCAGCGGCACGCCGGTGCCGAACGCTCCGGCGAGCAGGCCGCCGACGGCGGGGGCGCCGACGAGGACGAGCACGCTCAGGGACTGCTGGGCCGCCACCGCCTCGGCCAGGTGCTCCTCGCCGACCACGCGGGGGACGAGGGCGGACCAGGTCGCGGCGGTCACCGACGCGGCCGCGCCGAGCACGGCGACGAGCGCCACCATCGGGACGACCGAGTGGACGAAGATCAAGGGGATCGTGGCTGCCACCTCCACCAGGCCGCCCGCGACGAGGAGGCGCCGCGAGTCGTGAGCGTCGGCCAGGCGCCCGACCGGGCGGGCGAGCACCACCAGCGGAACCGCGCCGGCCGCCAGCAGCAACGCCACCTCGAAGGGGCGCGCCCCGTCTGCCTGCAGGCGCAGGGTCAGGGCGACGACCGCCACCCCGTCGCCGAACGTCGACACCGTGCGCCCCACGAGGGCGATGACCAGGTCGCGGCGTCCATGGCCAATGTTCAGCATCTATTGAACAGTATTTGCTTAACATCTCGGCTGTCAAGGCCTATGCTTGAAGTCGATGCCTGCTGATCGGTCGTCCCGCAAAGAGCCGCTGCACCTCCGCGACCCCCGGGACATCCGGGCACTCGCCCACCCGGCCCGGATGGCGATCATCGACGCGCTCTCGACGGGCGACGAGCTGACCGCGACCGAGTGCGCCGAGCTCACCGGACTGAGCCCGAGCGCGACTGCGTACCACCTCAAGTTGCTCGAGCGCTACGACTTCGCCGAGCCCGCGCCCGCCCGGAACGACGGACGGGAACGGCCGTGGCGGGCGTCGGACCGCAGGACGCTGGTCGACATCGACACGTCGACTCCGGCCGGGGCGGCCGCCGCGACGGCCGTGGGTCTCGCCCTGATCGAACGCAGCCGGGCGATCGCGGAGGCGTTCGTCGCGAACCACGAGGAGCCCGCGGAGTGGCAGGAGGTCGCGTTCCTCGGCAACTCCGACCTCTGGCTCACCGTCGACGAGACCCGCGAGTTGGCGGCCGCGCTCCGAGCCGCGCTCGAGCCCTACCGGGGCCGGACGCTCGCCACCCGCCCAGACGGCTCTCGTCGCGTGCGGATCATGAACATGGTCTTCCCGCACCGCCGGCGCTGAGCCGGGGCACCGGCGTCAGAGGGTGAACAGCTTCCAGCGCCCCTCGGAGACGACGTCCACGGAGCCGTTCGACACCCGGATGGCGGTCTCGTCGTCGATCGCGTATGCCGGCGCCCCGAGGTTGGCGGCCCACGCCTCGGCGCCGGCCATGGAGTTGTCGGGCATCAGCTCGTGATCCAGGTGGGGGAAGATCGAGAAGTCGACGATGCCCAGCGTGCTGTCGCCTCCGGCCGGCGGCCGCCAGGGGTATGCCTCGACGAACTCCTCCCCGATGCGCGGGGTCATCACCATGCTCCCGGCGCTGAACCCGACCCAGACCGTCTCGAGCGACGGCAGGAGGTCGGCCAGCCCGGACTGCCGCATCCAGTGGCACAGGTACAGGGCATTGCCGCCGTTCACCAGCAGGGCGTCGGTCTCCTGGACCTTGGGGAGCCACTGCTCTTGGTCGATGCTGGGCAGGGCGGTGAGCTCCAACACCCCCAGCGACTTCCAGCCCAGCTCGGCCATCGGGCAGGGGCTGTCCTGTCCGCTGATGAACCGCCAGGCGCCACCGATGCCGGCGCCAGGCTGGCCGTACGAGGCTGTCGGGATGCAGAGCGCGCCGGACTCGGCGATCGGCTTTCCCAGTAGCTCGACGAGCGCGTCCTGGATGCTCGCGTTCTTGATGCCGGCGGACGTGAGCAGCAGTTTCATCGTGCCTCCTGGAGTCGCTTAGGGTGCGGTGTACGCGGTAGAGACTCGCGGACGACCGGAAACTCAGCGCAGGACGACGAGGTCGAGCCAGTTGCTCCTTGGCTCCGGGCTCGCCGTCTGGACGGCACGGCGGACCCGTTCCTTGCCGCGGAGGAACTCGTCGTCGGTGAGCACGCGCATCGTGGTGTCCGCCTGGCGGAACGTGTCCAGCTCGGCGAGGAGCGCCGCGAGGTCGGACGCGTAGGTCTCGCGAACCTGCTCGACCGCCTCCAGCCGGAATCCCGCCGCCGCGAACGCCTCGCACGTCTCCGCGAGCGACGGGTAGGTGTCGACCGCCCGGGCGGTCTCGGGAAACCAGCGGACGAGCTCGACGCCGTCCAGCCTGCCCGGGAAGCCCTGCCGGATGAGAACGGGGGCGCCGGGGCGGAGGACGCGGCGGATCTCGCGGGCGGCGGCCTCCAGGTCCGGGATGTGATGAATCATCAGCGAGAGCCACGCGGCGTCCGCCGAGTCGTCCGGCAGAGGTAGGGAGCCGGCATCTCCCTCGAGCACCTGGATGGCCGGCGTCCACGAGATCTGCTGCCGCATCGCGGCCGACGGCTCGACCGCGAGCACGGTGAGGTCGAACCAGTCGCTGAACGCGGCGGCGAACTGACCGGTCCCGGCGCCGATGTCCACCAGCGTCGTTCCCGGCGTCGGGCGCAGATGGCGTCGGACCGCCTCGCGCCACTCGGACAGTCCGTCGCGCGGGATCTCGCGGACCGCCTTGTACGCCGCGGCCGTCCGGTCGTCGTAGCTGATCCTGGCCATGGTGCCTCCCATGATTACCGCACGGTCCGGCAAAGATGTCGGTATGGACGGGATCGGCATGCGCGGGCGGGCGCGGCTGAACCCGCTCGGCAACGCGCGCCTGACCGCGCTGGTCGGTGTGCTCCTACTCGGGCCGGTTCTCGTCGAGCTGGCGACGATCGTGCTCGGCGTTCATTCGTTCATGTCGCTGCACGTGTTCGTCGGGCTCGCACTGATCCCGGCGGTCCTGCTGAAGCTGGCGAGCACGGGCTGGCGGTTCGCGCGGTACTACACGCGTAGCGACGCCTACGTCGACCACGGCGCTCCGCAGCTCGCGATGCGGCTGCTCGCGCCGCTGTTCGTCGCAGCGACGGTCGTGCTCTTCGCGAGCGGCGTGGGCATGGGCGTTCTCCACGGACACGCGCTCGTGGTGGCGCGCCGGCTGCACGGTCCTGCTTCGGTCGTCTGGCTCGTGCTCTTCGGCGTTCACGCCCTCGTCTACTTCCGGCGCGCGCTGATCGGCAGCAGCAAGGAGCTCGCCGACGGCCGATCAGTGGCGGGGCGACGGCGCCGTGCCGCTGTGATCGCGGCGGCCGTCGCGCTCGGGCTCGTCATCGGAGCTGGGACGGTTCCGGCACAGCACCGCTGGGTCCACCCCTCGCGTGACCACCAGCGACGGGAGGCCCGCCCTCAGTACCTCCGCGCCTCGTCCTGCATATCCCCGGCGCACGGCGGGCAGAACGATGAGACGCTGTCACTCTCCTCCATCAGGCGCCGCCTTGCCTCCTTGTGCCCGATCTGATCGGCGTACCGTCGGACGAGCGCGATGTACTGCCGCGTCGCCTTCTGGAGGAAGTCGTTGTACGGGGTCGCGGCGGTCTCGTACTGGGTCGCGATCTTAGCCTCGAGCGCGTCGAGCTTGTCGTTCGCGCGCTGCGCTGACGATGACCCGCCACCGCACCCCGTGAGCAGGATCGCGAGTACCAGCACCACGACCGCGCGCCTCATGAGGAGATCGTAACCACCGACGCTGCGGGCGCCCCGGTCGCGTAGGCTCGCGCGCCACGGATGCCGATCCAGGTCGGACAGCGGGCGCAGCGGACGCGAGTCGTCCGCGAGCGCGACATCGAGCTCTTCACCGAGCTCACCGGCGACCGCAACCCGCTCCACTACGACGCGACGCTCGCGACCGGAAGCCGCTTCGGCGGGATCATCGTCCAGGGCGGCGTCACCTCCGGGCTCCTGAACGCGGTCGTCGCCGAGGACCTGCCGGGGCCCGGCAGCGTGTTCCTCCACGTCGACTGGAGCTTCCGCGCGCCCGTCAAGCCCGGCGACGAGATCACGGCCGAGGTCGAGGTGCTGGAGGTGCGGCCGGACAAGCCGATCGCCAGGCTCCGCACAACGATCACGGACCAGGAGGGGACGGTCGTGCTCGACGGTGAGGCGCTGGTCTGGTCGGAGCCGCTCTAGGGCCCGCCGCGCGTGACCCAGGTCGCCGTCGTGCCCCGAAGGATGTTCATCGTCGGCGACTCCAGCGGCCGCGACGGCTCCTCGAGCTCGGGCGCCTGCTCGACGGCCTCCCTGGCGACGTGCAGCCAGACCTTGCGCCCTGAAGCGTCGACCCGCTCGACGGCCGACGCCGGGACGACGCGGTGCGTCTTGTGCAGGTGGTGCGAGACAGTCACCACGAGGTAGCTCTCGCCTGGCGCGTACGATGCCCACGACACGTGGCCGGCTGGGCCGTCGCGAGTCTCGACCTCGAAGCCCTTGACGCTGTCGTCGGGCCCGATCATCCCCTGCGGGAACGTCCAGAGAACCGCGTCGGCTTGAAAGCTCTCGGCCATCGCTACCAGGGCGCGACGGCGACGCCGCCCCACTCCTCCGGGTCGACGTCGCGCACCGTCTGCGTCAGCTCCCAGCGGTGGCCCGCGAGATCCTCGACCACGCCGGACCGCTCGCCGTACTCCCAGGTGTGGGGCTCCTGGAGCACCTTCGCGCCGGCGTCACGGGCTCGCTCGAACGCGGCGTCGACGTCGGGCACCCGCACCTTGATCTCCTGCGTGACGACGCCGCCGCTCGGCGCGACGTGGTCGCGGCGGACGTCGGCGACGACGATCGACCCGTCTTCGCCGACCCGGAGCTGCGCGCGGTGGTCCTCGCCGATGCGCACGCGCTCCCCGAAGCCGAAGGCCCGCTCGAGCCACGCGACGGCCGCGCGGACGTCCGGGTAGAACAGCACCGGCGTCACGGTCGCAGGCGGCGCTGAGCGATTCGTCAGCATTGGGCTCACCCTACGAAAGGAGCGGCATGGCCGTCGAGGAAGCGTGTCTGGAAGATGTCGGCTCGGGTCTCGCGCCCGTCAGCCCGGGCTGGTTCGTCGTCAACGTCGCCGATGCCGCCTGGCTGCGACACGACGCCTTCGGCGGCCGCTGCAACTTCGAGAGCAGCCGGCGCGTGCTGCAGGACCGGCCCGAGGTCGAGCCGCAGATGTTCCCCGAGACGGGCTTCACGCTCGCGGTGCTCGAGCCGGGCAAGCCGACGGGCATGTACCACGCCGAGACCGGCCAGGAGAACTTCCTCGTGCTGGCGGGCGAGTGCCTGCTGCTGGTCGAGGAGGAGGAGCGGCCGCTGCGCGCGTGGGACTTCCTCCACTGTCCGCCGGGGACGCGGCACACGTTCGTCGGCGTGGGCGACGAGCCGTGCGTGATCTTCATGACCGGCGCGCGGCGCGAGGAGGGCTCGATCGTCTACCCGGAGTCGAAGCTCGCGCAGGCTCGCGGCGCCGGCGTCGAGCAAGAGACGCCTAGGCCATCGGAGGCCTACGCCCCGTTCGGGCACTGGAGCCTCGGCCGGCCCGGCGCCTGGACCGACCTGCCCTGGGGCTCCTAGCGTGGTTCCGTCGCTAGAAGGGCTCGCGCCCTTCCAGATCGGCTTCGTCGTGCGCGACCTCGAGCGCGCCGCCCGCGAGTTCGACGCGCGCCTCGCCGCCGGGCCATGGCGCGGCTGGGTGTTCGGCCCGCAGGGCGAGGGCCGCGAGTACCGCGGCGCGCCAAGCGAGTGGACGCTTAGGCTCGCCCTCAACGACCGAGTGCCGCAGTACCTGCTGATCGAGCCGCTGGCGGGCCCGAGCATCCATGCCGAGTGGCTCGCTGCGCGGGGCGAAGGCTTCCAGCACGTCGGCTACGTGGTCGACTCGCTGACGGCGGTCACCGCGGAGATGGAAGCGGCCGGCCACCCGGCCGTCGCGCGCATCCAGTCCTTCGGCGCGGCGGGCGACGGAGCAGCCGCGTACTACGACACCGCCGACGCCCTCGGCTTCCTGGTCGAAGCGGTCGAGCCGCCGCGAGTGATGCCGCCGGTCGACTTCACGCTGTAGCGGCCGCGGGCAGGAGCTCCTGGAGCTGCTTGTCGACGTTGAAGCCGCGCATCTCCTGGAGGTCCGGCGCCGCCTCTCGCGGCAGCGCGACGGCCAGGCCGGCGGCATGCGCCTCGTCCCGGGTTCCGCCGCCGGACAGCGTGTCGACCAGGGCCGTGTGCAGCGAGCGGAGGTAGCCGAGGTCGGCCTCCGCGATACCGAGAGCCTCGTCGGCCGAGAGCGGCGGACCGTGCCCGGGGATCACGGTCTCGGGCGGGTCTGCGCGCAGCAGCTCGATCAGGCCCGCAAGCGTCAGTCGATAGGCGGTGGGTGAGGTCCCGAACGGGAACTCGACCGTCGACAGGTAGTCGCCGACGACGAGCAGCCCGAGCTCGCGGAGTCGGAAGCCGCAGCTGTCGGCGGTGTGTCCGACGAGCGGCAGCGTCTCGACGACGAACGGGCCGGCTTCGACCGCCGAGCCGCGCGCGAACGGCTGGTCGACGCGCGGGGGCCCAGCGGGGACGAAGCCAAGCGCTTCGACGGCGCGCCGGACCGACGCTTCGGCCACGCCGCTCGTCACCTTCGCCGCCGTCTCCTCGCCCATCGCGGCCACCGCGTCGGGAAAGCCGCCGATTCCACAGACGTGGTCCCAGTCGCCGTGGGTGATCAGCACGTGCCTGACCGGCGCGCCCAGCTCGTCGGCCCGGCGGCCGATCGCGGCCACCTCGTCCGCGGAGATCGCCGGGTCGACGACGAGCGACTCGGTCTCGCCGACGACCAGCAGCGAGGTCGTCTCCCAGAGGAAGGCCTCGAACCGCTCCCAGCGCGGCGTCGGCACGGCTACGAGGTCAGCGCGGCGGGCCGCTCGGCGCGGCGGTACTCGACCTCGTAGCCGAGCTGCCGCGGGATCGCGAGCAGGCCCTCGAGGTCGAGCTCGATCCGGGCGCCCGCCTTCTGCGTGACCTCGTCCTCGATCGGCAGGTCGAAGTCGTCGGCGCCGTAGTCGAGCGCCCGGAACGCCTCCTCGTTCTGCGTCAGCACGGACGTCCGGATGTGGCGCACCTTGTCGAGGAAGATCCGCGAGAGCGCGATCCAGCGCCAGTACTCCTGCGGCGGGATCTCGCGGCCGCCGAACGCGGTGCCGTACGGCTTGTACGTCCAGCAGAGGAACGAGAACAGGCCACCGGTCTCGTCCTGGAAGTCGCGCGTGCGCTGCAGGTGCTCGAGCCGCTCCTCCAGCGTCTCGTCGAAGCCGATCACCATCGTCGCCGTCGTGTTCAGGCCGGCCTCGACGATCGCGCGCTGCGCCTCGAAGTAGTCGCCGACCGTGTACTTCCACTTGGCGTGCCGCGCGCGGAAGTCCTCGGTGAGGATCTCCGAGCCGCCGCCGGTGATCCAGTGCACTCCGGCCTCGCGCAGACGTGTCGCCGCCTCCGCGTACGAGATCCGCGCGCGGTCGGCGAGGAAGACGAACTCCGCCACCGTCAGCGCGTAGAATTCGACGCGCTCGCCGTAGCGCTCGCGCACCGACGCGAACAGGTCGCAGTAGAAGTCGAGCGGCAGCTTCGGGTTGAAACCGCCGTTGAAGGCGACCAGGTCGCCGCCGAGCGACTCGAGCTCGTCGATCTTGGCGAAGACGTCGTCGCGCGAGAGCACGTAGCCGCCGCTCTGGCCGGGCAGCACGTAGAACGCGCAGTAGTCGCACTGGGCGACGCAGACGTTCGTGTAGTTGACGATCCGCATGACCATGTAGGTGGCGCGGCCCGGGTCGTGGTAGCGCCCGCGCACCTCGTTGGCCAGCCGCTTCAGCTCCTCGTCGTCGGCGCGGAGCCAGAGCTCGCGTGCCTCGTCGACGGAGATGCGGCTCACAGCACGTCCATGAACGAGCTGACCGAGAAGACCGCCTTGCCGACACCCGGCTCGCCGTAGCCCGGCGGCGGCTCGAGACCGTTGCGGGCGAGCGCGTCGCGGTAGGCGCCGAGCAGGCGCACGTGGTACTCGAGCGGCGCGCCGTCCGGGTTGTCGCGGCCGAGCGGCGTGGTCGGCTCCGGGCACCAGGTCGTGAAGCGCGGCGTGACGCCGTGGCTCATGAAGTAATCGAGCCCTTCGACGGTCGAGTCGATCGCCTCGTCGACCGTCTCGAACCCGAACGGCCTGGCCAGCTCCACGCCCGCGACGAAGTTCGGGATCACGTGGCTCGAACCGAAGACGTCCGCGGCGTCGAGGATCCGGCGGTGCCACTCCTCGCGGCCGACGTAGCGCTCCTTGCCGGGCGAGATCAGTGAGAAGAGCCGCTTGTCCCAGACCTCGTAGTTCGGGTGGTAGATCGAGATGCCGTAGTCCTTGAAGCGCTGCGCGTCGGCCTTCGGCAGCGCCTGCGCCACGACCTTGCCGATCCAGCGGCCGGGGAAGCGCTCCTCGATCGCCTGCGCGTAG
>Ga0066903_100004890_pt1 | contig 11463 bp, 10 predicted proteins | sample PanSoiMetaGPlot1_FD_67491 | JGI IMG/M metagenome (GOLD analysis project Ga0066903, IMG submission 67491) | Tropical forest soil microbial communities from Panama analyzed to predict greenhouse gas emissions - Panama Soil - Plot 1 (version 2) | ecosystem: Environmental > Terrestrial > Soil >...
GGCTGTATGGTTGGTCTCCGCCGCCGCCACGGGCTTGCCCCCGGTCGAAAGCGTCGCAATCGGATAGACCAGAAAGCCGTGGGTGGTGTGGATAGCTTCGTCGCCATCGGCGAGATAGATGCGCGCCAGCAGTGTCAACAGATCGTCCGAACCGAATCCGCACACAAGGCGCGCCGGATCGAGCCCAAAAGCGCGGCCGATCGCCTCGCGCAGGTCGGTGGCGCTTCCGTCCGGGTAATCCTGAAGATGTTCGGCGACGCTCCGATAGGCTTCGACCGCCCGCGGACTCGGGCCGAGCGGCGTCTCGTTCGACGATAACTTGTAGACCTGGGCGACGCCCGGCGCGCTGCTTTTGCCCGGTACATAGGCCTGGATAGCCATAACGCCGGGTCGGGGGGTTGGACGCTCTCGGTTCAGCATCGACATGGTTGGGCTCTGTTAGGTGGTCACGTCCCGGCGGCGACATTCAGCGGCCGGTTGACGCCGGGCGTGCACCGGCGGTGACCGTATAGCGCCTTGCGTGGCTGCCGACGAGAGCGCAACTACGCACTGAGGCGCCCGCGTCAATGAGCGCGCCCGTGATCTCGTCGAGCGCCTGGCCCTGCGGCACCGGCACCAGGAGCGCGGCGCCGTCGAAACCCCGGTCCGGCACCGCCACCGCCTCCGCAAGGCCTGCCAGCGCCTCGGCGGGCCGGGGACCCCAGCCGGCCACCCGAATGCTCCACATCTCCACGTCCTTGACGATAGCGTCCGGATGCGGCCTCGCAATCGCGAACACCGGCAGGCCGGCCGGATGGTCGTGGCGTTCGATAAACGGCAGCCTGGCGATGATTTTCGGCCCCCGCTCGACCTCAAGCGCCGCCCACCACACGCCGCCTCCGGCGCTCCCCTGTTGAACAGCCACCAAGCCGAGATCGCCCGGCGAGGCCGCGATGGCCGCCAGAACGCCGGCGGGTCCCATATGGCCAACGAGCGGCACCGTAAAGCCGAAATGGAACCGCTCGCAATCGCGCATCGCCGCCTCCCCGGCAGAGAAATCCGCATGAACGCGAAATGGCGCCTGCACGTAGGTGAAGGTTGCAATAATCACCCGCCACATGCTTTCGGCGGTATCCAGCGGCAAAATCCCGCCGTGGCGCTCGACCAGACGCCGCATCATGTCGGCCTCGCGCGCCGGCCGGAACGCAGAGCCCGATTCGGCGGTTCGCTTTGCCTTGATGAGCCGGCCGACGATCTCACCGCGCTCCATGAGCAAGCTGTGCATGGCTTCGTCTATGCGGTCGATGTCACGGCGCAGTTCGGCTAGCGGCGGGGTGTCCGTCGGGCTCATTTGTTTAATCTTTATGGGCAGTTGGCCCGGGCTTGCAGCGGTCACATTGATAGGGCGTGCGTCTCCTAAAAGCAAAGAAAACATTGACAGCGGGACCTGGACTGCGACGCTTGGCTGGCCCATTTACGTTGCGCTGATTTCTTGATCTTTGCAGCAAGTTCCGTTGCTGCGCAGTGGCGGGGAGCAGCGGACGCACTTCGTATTGAGCATGATCGAAGATATGGACCCCTTGGAGGGTGGCGCATCCTAAAAGCAAAGAAAATATTGACAGCCCGACTTGGACCGCGACACTTGGCGCTTGATCTGAGCCCAACCCGATATCTTAAGTCTTTGCAGCGGCTTCCGCTGCGCAATCAGCAGCAAGTTGGGAGGACCAGAAAGCCAGATGGCGGAATTGAAAGCCGTTGCGAGCCGCATAGCGGCGGATCGGGAGCGGGAAGCGGATCATCCGCATTCTCCGGTGGTTATCTTTGGCAAGGACCAGCCCCTCCGGCTCGATGCTGGTGTCGAGCTCAGTCCGTTCCAGGTCGCCTACCAGAGCTACGGCACACTCAATGCCGACCGCAGCAACGCGGTGCTGATCTGCCATGCGCTGACCGGCGACCAACATGTCTTCAACCGCCACCCCATCACCGGCAAATCCGGCTGGTGGGAGACCATGGTCGGGCCTGGCAGACCGATCGATACCAACCGTTATTACGTGATCTGCCCCAATGTACTGGGCGCCTGCATGGGAACTTCAGGGCCAGCCTCGACTAACCCTCATACGGGCGTCCCTTGGGGCCTTGATTTTCCCGTCATCACCATCCGTGACATGGTGCAGGCTCAGGCGATGCTGCTCGACCGGCTCGGCATCGATACCCTGTTCGCGGTCGCGGGTGGATCCATGGGCGGCATGCAGGTATTGCAGTGGGCAGCGAGCTATCCGCAGCGCGTTTTCGCGGCACTGCCGATCGCCTGTGCGACCCGGCATTCGGCCCAGAACATCGCCTTCCACGAGGTCGGCCGCCAAGCCGTAATGGCGGATCCCGACTGGCGCAACGGACGCTATTTCGCCGACGGCGTCAGCCCGCGGCGCGGGCTCGCGGTTGCCCGCATGGGGGCGCATATCACCTACCTGTCGGACGCGGCGCTGCATCGCAAATTCGGCCGCAGGTTTCAGGACCGCAACAATCCGACCTTCTCGTTCGATGCTGATTTCGAGGTCGAGAGCTACCTGCGGCACCAGGGCTCGTCCTTCGTGGAGCGGTTCGACGCCAACAGCTATCTCTACCTCACGCGCGCGATGGACTACTTCGACCTTGCCGCCGATTGCGACCGCGTGCTCGCCAATGCCTTCAAGGCAACCAAAACGCGGTTCTGCGTGATCTCGTTCACCAGCGACTGGCTGTTCCCGACCTCGGAATCACGCGCGATCGTGCATGCCCTCAACGCCGCCGGCGCGCGTGTCTCGTTCGCAGAAATCACCACTGATAAGGGCCATGATGCCTTCCTGCTCGATGAGCCGGAACTGTTCCAAATCGTTACGGGATTCCTCGATTCCGCTGCAGCGGCACGCGGCATCGCGAGGGTGTAGCCATGCTGTCGCGAACACGGCGCGATCTCACCATGGCGGAGGCCGCACGGGAGCCCGGCAATGCCCGCGTCGATCATCTCCTGGTCGCCGACATGATCGAGCCGCGCTCGCGCGTGCTTGATGTCGGTTGCGGTGACGGGGAACTGCTGAAGTTGCTGGAGGGCCGCGGCGTTGACGGGCGCGGCATCGAGCTGTCGCGCGAAGGCGTCAACGAATGTGTCGCCAAGGGCCTCGCGGTGATCCAGGGAGACGCCGACGCCGACCTCGCAGACTACCCGGACGATGCCTTCGACTACGTGGTGCTGTCGCAGACCCTGCAAGCCACCCGCCATCCCCGCGTCGTGCTGGAGCACATGCTGCGGATCGGTCGCCGCGCGGTGGTGTCGTTCCCCAATTTCGGCCATTGGCGGATCCGGCTGCTGCTCATGTTCGGCGGCCGCATGCCGCGGACTGACAATCTGCCGGACACCTGGTACGACACCCCCAACATCCACTTCTGCACCATCAAGGATTTTCGCGACCTGTGCATCATGGCCGGAGCCAAGATGGAACGCGCGCTTGCCCTCAACGCCTGGGGGCGGCCGCTCCGCCTCAACGCGCCGTGGTGGTTCTGGAATCTGTTCGGCGAGCAGGCGGTGTTCTTGCTGAGCCGGCGGGAAGGGTGATTCACCCGTCGCCCGCGGGCTCGGCGCGCAGCTTCATCTTCTTTGTACGAGGACAGCTTGCCGGATCAATCCCCGGATCAAGTCCGGGGATGGCAATGAAGTCGAACGAAATGTCAGCACGTTTTTCTAATGCGGCTTGTCGGCGTTCGCCTTCGGGGCAGACTTGCGGGCCTCATCGGGGCATTGCTTCTCGACCGCAGCCTCGCGCAATTGCCGTAATTCGGATTGGACGGTTTGGAGATCCGGTTGATAGACGAGCATGTTCACGGCGGGCCCGCCGACGCCTGAGTTGGCGCGATCCATCAGGGTGAGCAACTCCTGCTCACGGGCTTGCGTGGCTACCAACCGTTTGGCGATGTCCTCGCAACGGAGAAATTGGAATTTCGCCGGGGCCACGAACGGGTCGACGCTAAGCGACGCCGCGCAGCCACCAAGTATCACTGGCAAAAGTGTCGCCGACGACAGCGTCGCTACGCCAAGCATGATCCGCATCAGCCGCTCGTTTTCCTTCACTGCCCGGCAAACGGGTGCTTACGGCCCGATTCCTGCCAAATCATGCCCACTTAAGCGATCCCTTGCGTCCGGCGCAACATCGATCCAGCATATGCGGCACCGGACAGTGGAGGTCCCGGAACCTTCGGGCAATTGCGCTTTTGGGAAGCCTGTGTAAGGTCGCGCCCTAATTTGGCGGGGCAATTATGATTTATGGCGCGCGACCAGGTTGATATGACACCGATCGAATCGCGCGACGAACTCGTCGCGTGGTTCGCCGCCGGCGAGAAGCCGCGCGCGCAGTTTCGGGTCGGCACCGAACACGAAAAATTTGCATTTACGCTCGCCCGCAACGCGCCGGTGCCGTATCAAGGCGCGTATAGCATCCGGGCGTTGCTCGAAGGAATGCAATTGTTGCTCGGCTGGGAGTCGATCATGGAAGGGTCGAATATCATCGGCCTTTCTGACGTGACCGGCGGCGGCGCTATTTCGCTGGAGCCTGGAGGGCAATTCGAGCTATCGGGAGCGCCGGTCGCCACTATCCACCGGACTTGCTCAGAGCTGATGGCCCACCTCGCGCAATTGCGCGAGGTGGCCGAACCCCTCGGCATCGGGTTCCTTGGCCTTGGCATGACGCCGAATTGGAGCCGCAGCGAAATGCCGATGATGCCCAAAGGGCGTTACCAGATCATGACCGCCTACATGCCCAAGGTCGGCAGGCTCGGCCTCGACATGATGTACCGGACCTGCACGGTGCAGGCCAATATCGACTTTTCGTCGGAAGCCGACATGGTAAAAAAGCTACGGGTGTCGCTCGCTCTGCAGCCGGTCGCTACCGCCCTGTTCGCCAATTCGCCGTTCACCGAAGGCAAGCCGAACGGATTTCTGTCGTTCCGCTCCCAAATCTGGCGAGACACCGATCCCGACCGCTCCGGCATGTTGCCATGGGCATTTGAGCTCGGGATGGGATATGAACGCTGGACCGACTATGCGCTGGACGTGCCGATGTACTTCGTCAAGCGCGGCGACCGCTATATCGACGTAGCCGGCCGTTCGTTCCGCTCGCTTCTGGCAGGAAAACTTGCCGAACTGCCGGGCGAGCGCGCCACCGTATCCGACTGGGCGAACCACCTTTCGACGATTTTTCCTGAGGTGCGGCTGAAGCGCTATCTCGAGATGCGCGGTGCCGACGGCGGTCCTTGGGGACGGCTGCCGTCGCTGTCGGCGTATTGGGTCGGCCTGCTCTATGACGACGCCTGCCTCGATGCAGCCTGGGATATCGTCAAGGGCTGGACCGCTGAGGAGCGCCAGAAGCTGCGCGACGACGTGCCCCGACTGGGTTTCAAGGCCGCGATCCGCGGCCGCGATCTGTTGTCGCTCGCGCGCGAAACGCTGGCGCTCGCCCGCGCCGGCCTGACGCGACGCAAGAAGTTCGACCCCTACGGCGCCGACGAGACGCGCTACCTCAAGCCGCTCGAAGAAACAGCCGAGCGCGGCGAGACTCCGGCGGAAGAGCTGCTGCGGAAATTCCACGGCCCCTGGGGTGGTTTGGTCGATCCGGTGTTCACGGAGTATGCGTATTGAGGGAGGCTACAAATGCTATATTGCGATGGTCATGAAAGCATAGCCGTATGAACGTTGCTGCCACAACAGCTGCCGAAGGTTTCCCGCGCCGGGCATTCACGGTCGAGGACATCAGCCGCATGATCGAAGCCGGCATCATCCGCGAGGACGAGAAGTTCGAGCTGATCGAGGGGGAAATCGTGATGATGGCAGCCGAGGGAATCGCGCACGAGCGGCTCAAAGCCGCCTTGAATATCGCAGTCGTCCGCGCCTTGCCGGACCACCTGACAGTCGGCGTCGAAGCAACGTTGCGGCTGACCGATTCGGTTATGCTTGAGCCCGACATCGCCGTTTTTCCCAAGGGGCTATTCAAGAAACCGTCGGCGGGGTTTGCCCAGCTCGATCCCGGCGAAGCCTGTCTTGTCATCGAGGTTGCCGCCTCGAGCCTCGCCTACGACAAGGGTCTCAAGGCGCGGCTTTACGCGCGCCACCGTGTCAGAGAGTTTTGGGTCATCGACGCCAACGAGCTCATCACCTGGGTGCATACCGGTCCGAGCGGCGATGGATGGTCATCGGTCGTCAAATGTGGGCCGCAGGACACGCTCGCCACGCCGGCGCTGCCGGGCTTCTCGATCAGACTTGGTGAAATCGACTGACGATTGCGGGACATAGAATCAAGCGTAGCCTGAATTGAACGAAGTGAAATCCAAGATCCGCCCATAATACAGCAACGCCGCCCCCGGGTTTCACCGCGCTCCACCCGGGCTACAGCATCCGGCCGGTGTCATTTCCGCTGTGGCACTGCTTCCATCAGCAGCGCCAGCGCCTTGTGGAAACCGGCCGCGCCGACCGCGTCGCCGCGATAGTGGCCAAGGCGCACCACCACGAGATTGTGCGAAGGAACGATTAGTGTGGTCTGGCCGCCGGCTCCCGCCATGTAATATGCATCCCGCGGGACCGGGAAACGCCCGTCGCCATTAAGCCAAAAGAAAGCTCCATAGATCGGCCGCCGGTCGGCCCCCCAGGCCGGCGCGAGCGTGCTGACGAATTTCGCGTAGCCTTCCGGAAGAATGCGCTCGTCGTTCCACACGCCGTCCTGAAGATACAGATTGCCAAGCCGGGCCCAGTCACGCCCGGAGCCCACCTCATAGCCCTGTCCGAGGAAATTTCCGAACGGATCGGTTTCGATCACCATGGTGCGAATACCGAGTTTGTCGAATAACGCCCGCTGTGGAAATGAAAGGTATTCCTCGCCACGCCTCTCGACTGCAAGCCGGATCAGATAGCTGATCAGCACCGGGTCGGTGTTGCGGTATCGCCCGATGGTGTTGGGAGGCCATTGCAACGGCCGCGTCGCCGCGTAGTGAAAGGAATCGACGCCCCCGGTGTAGAGGTAGACATGATCCGGATAAGGACCGGACGGATCGTAATCCGGGTCCTGGGGCGCAATGATCCGAAGTCCGCTCGACATGTGAAGGATATCCGCGATGCGAATCTTGGCGCGCGGGTCTTGGGGCGTTTGCCATTCGGGAATTGGTGCCGGCTGGTTCAAATCATAGATGCCATCTTTGACCAGGATGCCGAACAAAGTCGCTGTGAGGCTCTTGCCCATCGACCAGCCTTCGAGCGGAGTCTGCGCGGTGATGCCTTCGCCATAACGCTCCGCAACGAGCCGGCCCTTCCAGGTGACCACGAACGCAGCCGTCAAGCCTTGTGCCGGCTGGAATGCGGCGTTGACGGCGGCCTTGAGCTTGCCGGCATCGATTTCCGCCGGCAGCGGCTCTTGCGGCAGCACGTCGCCCATGGGCCATGGCTGGGTCGAGGGATCGGGCAAACGGCTCTGGACGTCGATCGGGGTGAAATTCACCGCGCTTTCGCCGATCGGAAGCGTGACGCAACCCTGGCTGCCGAGATATTTGGCAGTGCGGGTCACACCGTCGGGAAGCGTGACATGGACCGCCCGGTCGGCGCGATCGATGGCCGGCTTGCCAAGCTTTGCGCGCACCCCGTAAGGCGCGGTGAAAAATCCCACGTTTTCGGCCGCGAAATCGGGGGCAAGGCCGGTCATGAACACGGCCGAACACATCACCTTGGCATAGCCGGCCGCGTGATGCGCCAGCGGATCGCCTGGCGCCGGCACGTAGGGCGTGTCGAGTTCGAATGATTTCGCCCGTGCGATAAGGGCATTGTTGGCGGGAGTTTGCGCCGCCGCCGACATAGCGAAGGTCATGAGGGCCGTACTCAAGAGAAGCCTGTTCATGTATGCCTCCCGCTACGCCGAACGTTTGATCCGACTTGTTTCGGATGTCTCACATTTGATCCCAAGGATGCGCCGGCGCGACCTCATCGGCAAGCGGATTGATGACAGTGGTGCCTGATCGGGCCCGCTCCAAGTCGATGCAACCCAATTGGAAAATCAACTATTCGGATGACACCGGCTCCGGGTTCACCAGCTCGACTGCCTCGGGATTGAGCGCTTCGGTTTGACGCAGCGGCTCGCTCAGCGGTTCCGGCCGCACGCGCTGCTTCCACACGAGGTCCCGGCCGGCCGAAATGCCTTCGACTTGCTGGAGGGCGAGGCGACCGAGGTCGCGCTTGTGGATATAGTCCGCCACTTCGGCCGCGCGCTCGCGCGCAAGACCAAGTCCCTCCAGCGCGGCGCGTCCAAACTCGACCGCGGACTCGAAGGTTTCCCGTATCTCGAAATCGATGCCCTTGGCCAGCAGCTCAAGAGTGTGGCGCCGATCGTAGGAGCGCACGTAGAGCTTGAGGCCCGGAAATTCGCCGCGCACCAGATCGACAATCCGGTTGGCGGCCTCGCGCTTGTCGACGCACACCGCGACAAGCAGCACCTCCTGCCTGATGGCGGCGCGAAGCACATCGAGGCGCGTGCCGTCGCCGTAATAGACCTTGAAGCCGAACCGGCCAGCGGCCTCGATCATCTCAGGATCGTTGTCAATGGTGACAACGTCGACGGCTTCGGCAAGCAGGCACTGCGATACCAACTGTCCGAAGCGGCCGAACCCGATGACTAACACAGCCCCACGGACGCCGTCGAAATCATCCGGCTCGGGCAGGCGCTTGCGGCTAAAGCGATCGAGCGCTGCGTCGCTGAGGGCGGCCATCGGCGGCCCCATCAGCATGGTGACGGCCGCAATTGCTGAGAACAGGCTCGCTTCGGCAGTCCCCATGACGCCAAGCGTGACGCCGAACGGAATCAGCACATAGGCGAACTCTCCGGCGCCGGTGAGCACCGAGCCGGCACGCAGCGCATCGCCGCGGTTCGCGCATGTGGCGCGAAACAGCACCGCCACGATGGCGGCCTTGAGAACCGTGATGACGATGGCGGCAGCAAAGATGAGCGCAAGGTTTGCCGTCACGACCCGCATGTCGATCGACATGCCCACGCCCATGAAGAACAGCGCGAGCAACAGTCCGCGAAACGGCTCGATGTCCGCTTCGAGTTCGTGACGATAATTCGACCCGGCGAGCAGTACGCCCGCGAGAAATGCGCCAAGCGCCATCGACATGCCAGCGAACTGCATGAGCGCAGCGGCCCCAAGTACGACCAGAAGGGCGGCCGCTGTCATGACCTCGCGCGCCCCGGTGCCGGCAAGCAGCGCCAGGAACGGATTGAGCAGATAGCGCCCGGCGATCACCACGGCGGCGATGCAGGCACCGATACGGCCGACAATGATCAGCGTCTCGGTAAAATCGGCGACGTGGCTATCGGCGCCGGGTGCCAGCAGCGGCAGCAGTGCGAGGATCGGCACCACCGACATATCCTGAAAGAGCAGGATCGCGAAGGCGCGCTGGCCGTAGGTCTGCTGCAACTGGCCGCGTTCTTCCAGGATTTTCAACGCGATCGCGGTGGCCGACATAGCGAGCGCAAGGCCGCTGATAACGGCGCCGCGCCAGCCGGTGAGCCCGAGCGCGAGGGCAAGCCCCCCCAGCACCGCCGCGGTCAACGCGAGTTGTGCCGCTCCGAGCCCGAAAATGGCGCGCCGCAACGCCAGCAGGCGCGAGAGTTCGAGCTCCAGCCCGATCAGAAACAGCATCAGCACGACGCCAAGCTCGGACACCGCGACAATGGTGTCGGGCGCGCGCACCAGCGCGAACCCGAACGGGCCGACGACGACGCCGGCCGCGAGGTAAGCCACGATCGTGGAGAGCCGCAACAGCCGCGCCAGTGGCACGCTGATGACGGCGACCACGAGCAATAGCAAGGGCAGCAACAACAGGCCGCTGCCATGAGATTGATCCATCGTCAATTCCTATGTTATTCCGACAGCGGTGCGCTCTGTGCGGCCTCTTGCGGCTCCCAGTTATTTACCATATGCAACGATTTGTGCGACGAGCAGGTAGCGCCAGGGCGCGCGGAGCGCGAACTTAGAACATTTTTCGATTAGATTGATCCTGCCAGTATCGCAAGGCGCCAGGCACATCAAATCGCGGTAGAGAAGTTCGGCGAGACCGCCCTCGCCTCAATACCGCCAATTCTTTAACATCCGTCAACATCCGGCGGGCTGTGGGCGGGAGCCCCAAATAGCCAGGGCACCAGATGATTCGAGCTTGTATTGCGCTGACGTTGACGATTGTTGCTGTCCTGGGCTTCCCGCCGGTATCCCGCGCGCAGGTAGGGTTCGATCGCCGCGGCGCCGATTACACGAACTTTCCAGTACGCTCCGGCGACCCCGCCGCATGCGCCGCGCGGTGCGACCGCGAAGCCCGTTGCCGGGCCTGGAGCTTCAACTACCCGACCGCCGATCGTCCGGCGGTGTGCTGGCTCAAGAGTCAGGTGCCGCCCCGGGCAGAAGACGGCGGTTCCGCTTCCGGTGTCCGCGGCGTCGGCGTCATCGAACCGCGCCACGGCATGCGGGAATTTTCCATCGATCGGACCGGCGGCGACTATCGCAATCTCGAGGTAGCGTCCGATCCGACGGGTGAAACCTGCAAAGCCGCCTGCGATGCCGAACCCCAATGCCGAGCCTGGACTTATGTACGGCCCGGTTACCTCGGTCCGGAAGCGCGGTGCTTCTTGAAAGATCGCGTAATGCCCCCGCACCACAGGCCGTGCTGCATTTCGGGTGTGGTGCGATAGAGCATTTTAGAACGCGTTTCGGGGCAGTCAGCGCAATAATGATTTGATTTTTGGCAATACCTCGGCGCGCCATTGCGTCGGCCCCATGCCGCGCTGGACGACCCGGCTATCCGCGATGACGAGCCAAAGCGGCACTCCCGCTTCACTGCCGAGTTGATCACGATATTCGCGCAGGTCCTCCGGCCAGTTTTCGTCCTTGAGAATATCGAACAGCGTCGGCGATTTGACTTCGCGATAGACGAGACGCTGGAACTCCCCCAACGCCTGGAAATCAATCTTCGCATCGCGTTGCCACGCCCGGCATGGTGCACAATCTTCGGCGCCCACGTACAGTAATACGAGGCGGGGCGTTCGCATCGGATCACGAAAATCATGAATCCCCAGCATCGCAATCGCCACCGCAATTGCGGCAATCACTGCGGCGCGGCACAGCGCTTGGCGTGAAGACACGATACGTCTTTCTTTCGTGACACCTTTTGCGCCTTTTTTATTTGCCCAGCATTCCTTGACATTTGTCAAAAGCACGAAGCGCGTCGGCGGTTAAATTTCTCATCATGCAAAGGGGAATTCGAACCATGGACGGAGCCCACCGCTGTTCAACCCACGATGCCCGGCTTCACAAAGCGCTCGGCGTCCATCCGCACTAAGGGAAGCCATTCGGCAACAGGGAACCGGATTCGCGCCGGATCGTAAAAGTCGCTAGGCTTCTCCTGGGCGGGCGAATTGGGTCGCCGTC
>Ga0066903_100004891_pt1 | contig 11463 bp, 7 predicted proteins | sample PanSoiMetaGPlot1_FD_67491 | JGI IMG/M metagenome (GOLD analysis project Ga0066903, IMG submission 67491) | Tropical forest soil microbial communities from Panama analyzed to predict greenhouse gas emissions - Panama Soil - Plot 1 (version 2) | ecosystem: Environmental > Terrestrial > Soil >...
CCTTCGAGTTCCACAGTGAGGAACGGGAAGCGCTTCTTGAACGATGCGACGTGGTCAACGCTCAAGTTCCCGCGCATGGTGTGGATGAGGACGAGCTTGCCTTCGCGGCGGGCGCCGTCCTCGAGTCGCTTCTGCCGTTCCGGGGCGGGAAGCTTTGCGAGCTCGGCGTAGAGCTGGTCGGCGGCTGAGGTTTGTGCGGTAGCGGCGGGGGGCACGAACAGTGCGGCGCAAGCCGCCAGCACTGCCATCGTCAGTCGTGTCATGTCGCCTACCTTCAGCGCTCGCGCCGGCCGCTTCCGGATTTCTACAATGATTGCCGGCAACGCGGAAGCGGGCCGGGCGCAGGCGCGGTGACGCATGGGGGCAGTGTTTCGCGGGCGCAGCGCAGCACGAAGTGATGCGCTGCAGACCCGGGATCGTCCCATATTCGATGCTTGTCACGGTCCCGGATCAGCAGTGCACCGCTTCGCGCTGCACTGCGTCCCGGACACGGAACCATTGTCAATCCAACGGCCGGTAGGGCTCCGCCGGCAGGTTCGATGACGACAGCAGGTAGTCCGCGAGCTCGCGGCGGGTCGGAATCCAGACCTCGTCGCGATATTGTTTCACGTAGCGGATCATCTGCTCGAAGGCGACTGCGATGTTTGGGCGTCCGCCGAGCTCGGCGTGCACGATCACGTCCATGGCGCCGGCGCGGCCGCGCAGCGCCTCCTCATAGATGAAATCGAACGACGTCTTGAAGCCTTCGAAATAGGTGGTGGCGTTGCCGAGTCCGCCCGACCAGGCGCGCCAGTCGTTCGCATAGTTGAGCTTGGGAATGACCGCGATGCGCCTGCCGTTTGCCTCCGCCACGTACGGCACGTCGTCGTCGAAAGCGTCGCCGAACCAGCGGTAGCCCTCTTCGGCGAGGATGCCGAGCGTCTCCGGCGTGTGCAGGTTGCCCTGGCCGGCCCAGCCGACCGGCCGCTCGCCGACGCAGGCTTCGATCACACGGGTGCAGCCGCGGACCTCCTCGCGCTGCTCGGCAGGGTCGAGGTCGGTCATGTGATGGTCGTTGGTCATGCCGTGGCTTGCGATCTCATGGCCGGCCCGGTGCAGGGCCTTGATGGTGTCCGGCCATTTCTCGACCGCGAGACCGTTGGCACCGATGGTGCCTTTGATCTGGTTGCGGTCGAAGATTTCCATCAGCCGCCAGATCCCGACGGCTCCGCCGTAGTTGGCATGCGAGAGTGAGGCGACGTTGACCTTGATCTTGGAGTCCTTCTTGAAGCGGCCGCTCTGGCGGAACGCCTCGTAGGCAACGCGAAACGTGCAGCAGACGCGCTTGCCTTCCGGCCATTGCAGGGTTGGCTCCGGCCACTGTACGCCACGATGCATGAGGTGCTCCTTGCTGACCGGCGTCGACGGTAGCACAACAGCCAGGCAAAGCACGTCATCCCGAGGTGCCCGAGCGCAGCGAGGGGCCTCGAAGGATGCGGCCCCGGTCGCGCCCAGACGCGGGCTGTCGCCCTTCGAGGCTCACCCGGCTGGGGTCGCCTCTCAGGATGACGGATTACAGAGAGTCGCGGCTACCTCAGAACAGGCTGAGCTGGCGGTCCTGCGGCTTGCGCGGCAGTTCGGCGCGCTGGTGCTTCAGCAGCTCATGTTCGATGTCGGCGAGGAATGGCGAGGTTTCGAGCTGGCGCAGCCGCCCGCGCCAGCGCCGCTGACGCGCGCGAGAGAGGATCAGCCGGTCCCTGGCCCGCGTCATCCCGACGTAGAACAGGCGGCGCTCTTCCGCGAGCGCCGCATCGTCGGACTCGCGCCATTTGAGCGGCAGCAGCCCATCCTCGAGACCGACGATGAACACGACCGGGAATTCGAGACCCTTGGCGGCATGCAGGGTCATGAGCGAGATACGGTCGGCGCGCGGATCGTAGTCGTCGCTATCGCTCGCAAGCGCGACCGCATCAAGGAAACGCGCGCGATCCTCTCCGCAGGTTTGCGCAAGCGCAATCAGACGCTGTAGCGCCAAGGTCAAAGCCCCTTGATCGACCCGATCGTCGGCCTCGAGCTGATGAGCCGCGCGCTGCAATTCATGCGCAATCGACGCATCGTCATCGACCCCGTCGCCCCCGTGGCGCAGCAAGGCCTGCACCGCCGGGTCGTCGGCGAGCGCGCCGTGCGCGGCTTTTTTGAAGGGCATGCCGGAGCGCGCAAGAGCCTGTGCCAGCGCCGTGGCCTGCGCGGCTGTGCGGAACAGCACCGCAAAATCGGAGAATGAATAGTCACGATCGGCCGTGCCGTCTGCCCGTGCGCTGTCCATTGAGAAGAACGTTGCGCCGCCGATCATGCGCTCGATCGCCGCCACGACGGCCTCCGCTTCGGCGGCTTCGGACGGTGCCACGTGGATGGTGATGCGCTCGTAGAGTTCGCGCACCAACTCGGCGATCGGGCGCTCCTTCCGCGCGGCGATCACTTGCGCGGCGGCCGTGACGATGGTGCCGCTCGAACGGTAGTTGCGCGTAAGCCGCACGACGTTCGCGGCGGGATGCTCGCGCCGAAAACGGTCGAAGCAGGAGGCATCAGCGCCACGGAAGCCGTAGATCCCCTGGTCGGGATCGCCGATGACGCACAGGTTCGGCGCTCCGATGAGCGCGAGGAGGCTGTATTGCTGCTCGTCGACATCCTGAAACTCGTCGACCGAGATATGCGGGAAGCGCTCGCGATACTGTGTGGCGAGGCCGGGGTCCGATTCGAACGCGCGGACCGCAAGCGCAATGAGATCGTCGAAGTCGATGGCATTGTGGAGCGCGAGCGACCGCTGATAGGCGGCGAGCGCGTCCGCGGTCTCGGCCGTTGCCTTGGTGGGTGCACGCTTCGCGCGCGAGATCGCGCGCATGAGCCGCTCGGCCCTGGTCGACGATACGCCAAGCACCTGCGCGAGAAGCGCGGTGCGCTCCCCTTCGCCGGTGATACGAAAGCCGCGATGCAGCCCCGCGGCGTGTGGATGGGCGCGCAGGATCGAGAGGCCGAACGAGTGGAACGTGTGGACCGCGACGTGGTCGGCGCCGCCGTGCGGGATGAGGTGCGCGAGCCGCTCGCGCATCTCAGCAGCGGCGCGGCGGGTGAAGGTAATGGCGAGGCAACTCGCGGGCGCAACGCCGCGGTCCGCGACCAGATGGGCGATGCGATGGGTCAGCGTACGGGTCTTGCCCGAGCCCGGCCCCGCGATGATGAGCAGCGGGCCTTCTAGTGATGAGGCAGCAGCACGTTGATTGTTATCGAGCTGCGCGAGGATCGTCCTTGCCGGTGGCGCGTTTGAGTTGGCTGGTGTTGCGGACTCGGCCTGCTCGCTCTTCTCTTTTGGGGGAGTCGTGGGGAGAGGGTTAGCAACAGATTCAGTACCTGTGGCTACCCCCCTCCCTGTCCCTCCCCCACAAGGAGGGGGGGAACCGCGTGGCACGAGCCCCGCCAGCGGCAGCGATGAATCCACAGCGGGACTGGGCGATGCGCGACGCATCTTCTTCACTGCCGGCGCATCGAACAGAAACTCGCCCGCGGTCAGGCTCTGTAGTTCGCCGTCCTCGAACAGGCTGATCACGCCGTATTCGCCGTCGTAGCCCGGGTCGCGGATGACCTTGCCGGCGCGCAGCCGCGCGATCGCCTCGGCGAGAAGCGCTGTCGAGGCGCGACCGATGTCCTCGGCCGGCGCCGACTGCAGGATCGACAACTCCGGCCCGAGCGCCGCGATTACCCGGTTGTAGGCCTGCTCGACCGTCTTGGTTGTCGGGCCGCTGCGCGTGATCTCCGAAAGGATTTCCGGCAGCGGCACCAGATTTGTGACGGTACCCGCAGTCGCCGGCGGGGCGGCTTCCTCCTCGCTGCGGTCAGCGAGCACCTCGACCCGATGCTCGACCCCGATGGTGAGCGCGCCGCCGCATACCGGGCAGCGGCACTCGTTGGCGAGCGTCTCCTTCGGAGACAGCCGCACGCCGCATTTGCGGTGGCCGTCGAGATGGTACTTGCCCTCGTCCGGGAAGAACTCGACGGTGCCGACATAGCCGCGGCCGGTTTCCAACGCCTGCTTGATCGCGAAGTAGTCGCGCTCGCAGTCAAACGTGGTCGCCTCGCGGCCGAGCTTGCCGGGCGAGTGCGCATCGGAATTCGAGGTCAGGCGATAGCGGTCGAGGAACGAGACCCGCCAGTTCATCGGCGGGTCGGACGAGAGCCCGGTCTCGACCGCAAAGATATTGGGGGCGAGGTCGCCGTAGCAGTCGGCGATCGAGTCGAAGCCCGATTGCGAGCCGAGCGCGGCGAACCACGGGGTCCAGATGTGCGCCGGCACCAAATAGGCGTCGGGTCCGGACTCTAGCGTGATTTCGAGGAGATCGCGCGAATCGAGCCCGAGGATCGGCCGTCCGTCCGAAACAATGTTGCCGATCCGCGCAAGCCGTTCGGCGAAGCGGTCTGCGGTCGCGAAGTCGGGGGCGTAGATGAGATGGTGGATCTTCCGGGTGCGGTCGCTCTTCTTGTAGATCGTCGATATTTCCACCTCGAGCATGAAGCGCACGGGCACGCGACAGGATGGCGGCAGCGTCGCTGCGACTGCATGCTCGATGTCGTCACGCAGGCGGAACATGCCGGGCTCGGCCGGGACAAGCTTCTGCTTCAGCTCGGCGCGCCAGACCGGGTGCGCAAAGTCGCCAGTCGCGACCACGCCGATACCCTTGCGGGCGGCCCAGTGGGCGAGGTGCTCAAGATCAAGGTCGCGGCTGGTCGCGCGCGAATATTTCGAATGGACGTGCAGGTCGGCGTGGAAGCGCATCGGATGCCACGCGTGTCAATCGCCGGAGGCGATCTGAAATTACGCCGCGATTCGCGTCGGCGGTGGAAGCGGGGCTGTGGATAACGTGGATAGCGCCTGCTTTCAGGCGCCAGTGCCGCTGCGCCGGTACGGGCGTTACGCCGGCAGGGCGAGGCGCTTGCGGCCGTAAAGGTCCTGCCAGGCGGCCAAGTCCTCCGACATCACCCGGGCAGTGACGATCAGGAGCTCGCCGGTATCGTCGAGATGCGGCGCGCCCGCCTCGGCTCGCGCGTAATCCTCGGTCAGGTCGGCGAGCACGTCGAGCATATGGACGGAACGTTGCGACGATTCCTCAAAATCGCCGTGCGCGCGAATGCCGGCGACGGCGGCGCCGAGCGCCGGGAGGCCGGCGCTCAGAAAGGTCACGAACGGCTTTACACCTACCAGCAGGCTTTCGAGCGGCGCGCTGCCGAAGGCGCGGTCGAGCGCGAACAGCGCCAGGAAGGCGATCAAGATCAACGACGTGACGATGAAGCAACCGATACCGAGGAGGTGCAGAAAGTGATCGATGCGGTGCGCGCTGTCGATGTTGTGGGTGTGATAGGCGACTTGGCCCTGCGCGCCTTCGATCTCGTCCCGGTGGGTCGCCTTAAGAAGGCTACGCTGATAGGCGCCGTCGAGCGTGGCGGTCGGCAGGCCAATCTCGCGCATGGTCGCACGGATGTACCAGAGCATCCAGGGCGCCTCGCGTTCGGCCGGCGTAGGTGCGCCAGCCTGGATGCGGCCGAACTCGCTCACAAAGGCGAGAAAACGGCCGTGCCGCATCATTTCGGCGAGCGCCCGGTAGTTGAGCCAGCGTTCGTGCCAAAGTCGTTGCCGGCCGAACCAGATGGTCAGGATGATGCCGCCAATCACGATCAGCTCGGTGCCGACAAACACCCCCTTGGTGCCGAGCACGCCGCTCGCCGGCGCATGCGGGTCGTCGTGGATGAACACGATGCCGAGCGCGATGAACACTGCAAGCGCGGACAGGAAATAGGAGAAGACATAGGCGCTGCGGTAAAGCTGGGAGTAGTAGACCGCGAGCGTGTCGGCCCAGGCGCAGCGCGGCAGCAGGACGCGCCGGATCCGCGCGTGTAGGTCCGTGGCGGGCGGCGCGTCGCCCAGGAACGAATCCCAATCGTTGCTGCGCTGCGCAAACGAGGGCAGCGGCAGGACGAACCGCGGCCGCCGTCCGTTTGCGATCCGTCGCAGCGCGTCGTAGGCGGTGAACAGGCAGCGCGGCTTCCAGCGCTCGGTGAGGTAGCGTTCGAGGCCGGCACGGGCTGAGCTCGGATCGGACGAAGGCGCAGGTGCGGCGAAGACGGCAACGAGCGCGTCCGTGAGCGCGGTCTCGGTGCAGTCGGCACTGGACGCGCGCGGGCCGCCAGAATCGATTTGCGTGATCAAGCGCGGCGGTGCCTCGTCCTGCGTCGTGAGCCAGACGACCGGGATGCCGCCCGCGCAGGCTTCCCGCGCGATCGCGCCGGTGCCTCCGGTTTTCGGCGGCTTTCCGTCCCACACCGCGATCAGGACGTCGATCTGCCGCAGCATGTAGCCGCCGGAATCGGCGTAGCCCTGGTCGCGGTTGCCGGAATACGGGTAGGGCAGCTCGGTGATAACGGCGGCTCGTTTCAGGCTCGCAAGGAACTGGTCGCGGACGTCGCGTCCGTCGGCCGCCGATTGCGCGAAGTCGTTGAGATATTCGTCGCGCGGGAATGGCAGGATGGCCTCGATCTGCCAGCCGGGCGGACAGGCGGCGACAGCCATCTGGTCGGCGCCCTCGGCGAAGCCGCAGATCAGGCGGATGGCGGCGGGCTCCTGTGTGTAGAGCGATTCGCCGTCCTTGAGGATTCGCGCAGCGGCGCGCTCGATCGCGGCGGACACGGCGGGCAACTGCCGTGCTACCCTTGCAAGCGCCGCTCCATGGAGCTTGTTGGGGCGGTGGCCGGTGATCCCGACGCGCAGTGTCAGGCGCGGCTTCGGCGGGTAGCGCGATGCGGACGGTTCCGGCGGCATCGGTCGCATGTCCTCGAATTTGGGTCGTGCAACAGGCGATCAGCGCTTGGGGCGACCGGTGCGGGCAATCGCTTCCGCCTTGAGCAGCTCCCAAATTCGGTCCGTGCCGTGCCCCGGCCGCTCGCGGCCCTGCTCCATGATCGCAGCTTCCTCGGGCGCCAGATAATTGATTGGACCGCCCAGCATCTTGGCTTGCAGCAGGAGCTTGGCGTTAACCTCGGTGTAGACGGCGCGATAGACCGCCATGCGCACGTTCGGGCCGACGACCGCGTTGCCGTGTCCCCGCAGCAGCACGACCGAATTGTTGCCGAGCTTTTCGGCCAGCGCCCGGCCAAGCTCGCGGTTCGAGATGAGCAGGTTGGTCCATCCGGCGACATCGCGGGTGTCGAAGAGCGGCACCTCCGGATAGAAGAAGGCCGCGCGAATCGGCTTGAGCTGCACTTGCGTGACGGTGAACGGCACCACCGTGGGCGAATGACTATGGACGACGCCCCACACGTCTGGGCGCGCCTTGTAGATTTCGGAATGGATGAACCGCTCCGAGTAGATCGGCCGTCCATCGTCGCGGACCGGCTCGCCGTCCATGCCGAACTCCATGATGTCGGCGGCGATGACGAGGCCGGGCGCACGCGCGCGCGACATCAGGAAGCGCTCGGGATTGCGCGGGTCGCGCGCGCTCACGTGGCCGTAGCCGTCGACGACGCCCTGGTCGTAGAGGATGCGGTTTCCCATCACCAGATCGTCGATCACCGCCTTGTATTCGGCGTTCGATCCGCCCTTGCGCTTGCTAGCGGCTCCCTTTGCCTTCTTGGCCATGAACAGTCCCCCTTGATCGTTCCGCTCTATGCCGCGCAGGTCACCCACATTGCGTCGGCGAGCCGCTTGCAGGAATCGTAATCCTGCAGGCCGGCGAGCCCGAGCGCGACTATCGACTTGGCACGTGAGCGCGCGTGCATCAATAACGGCGTAGTCCACACGCGCTCGGCCTTCTGCAGCAGTGCGGCGTCGTCGAGCGGCCGCGTCGGATCGCCGTAGGTGGCGGTTATCCGCCTGCGTAGCACCTTATCGCCGGCGGTCACCTCGATCTCCGCCGGGTAGCTGACCGGAAAAGTCTCGAGCAGGCTTTCGTCGGCGGCGATGTGGATCTTATCGGCCAACGCCAGCGCGTCGCTTTCGAGCAATGCCTCGGCGCGCTCGATGTCGTAGAGGCGCCGCCGGCGATGGGCGGCGAGCCCCATCTGGAACGCCGCGCTGACGATGGTCGACGATCGCGAATCGGGACCCGGCTTCATGGCGATCATGCGCGCGTAAGGTAGCGGCACGCGGACGCTGACCTTGCTGATCGACTCGGCCGGCAGTCCCTCGTCGATGAGCGACATCAGTGCTTCGACCGACGAAATCGCCTGCTTGGCGGAGCAGAACGGCTTGAGCGTCATCTGCGTATAGATGCTGGCCCCGCCAAGGCCCGCGGTCAATGCGCCGAGATCGGCTTCGAGGCCCTGTGCCTCGCGCATCCAGGGTCCGTAGAGCAGATCGGGGTCCCCGCCGACACCCTGGCGCGCGGCGTCCGCCGCGCGCACGCCGTTCGCAACCGCCATCGCCAGAATGACCGAACGTCCGGGCAGCTGGCCCTGGAAACGCCCGGCGCGACCCGCCGTCAGCATCAGTGCGAGCGAGAGCGCATGCGTGGTTTGATCCTCATTGAGCTTGCCGATGCGGGCCGCAATGGCGGCAGCGCCGAACGGCGCGGTGAAGTAGGTCGGCCAGACGCCGCGATAGATGATGCGAGCGCCGTTGAGCGCGACCCCGAGCCGGGTCATCAGCTCGGTGCCGATCCAGATCGCGCTTGCCACGGTGTCGGGATCGAATTCGTTGCGGCTGCGCGTGAGCGAGAGGGCGGTCGGCACCGTGACCGAGCTTGGTGTGACGCAGGACGGCGTATGGATGTCGTCGATCTCGGTGTGCCGGATGACCGCCGTTTGCAGGCCGATCGCGTCCGCAACGCTCATGTGTGGCAGCACCGAACGCAAGGCGCGGCCTTCGCTGGTCAGGGCGCCGGCGGTCGCGGCCACGAACGTATCGGCCACGTGCCGGCGCTGGATGGCGCGCTCAGCCTCCGGCAGCGACTTGATCGAGGCGCTGCAGGCGAAGGCGGCGAGATCGCGAAGGACGCTCATAGAACGTTCGGCGCCGGCGAAAGGTGGATGATCTCCGATCCGGTCGTCGTGACCGCGATCATGGCCGATGTGAGCGCGCCGCCGGCCTGTGAATCGCAGACACCAACGTGCAGCGAATAGATCTCGCCGGGCGCGAGCGTCTCGCGGCTGCCGGCCTTGAGTTCGCCGCCTTCGTTGAGCGAGAGACCGATCCGGCGGCCGACGCTGCCGGAGAGCACCGGGTGCAACGCATAGGCGCCGAGCTCTCTGGTCGCCGCGGCATGAAGGTCGCAGGCGGCAGCTCCCGGCTTGGCGAGATCCAGCAGTGCGCGCAGGCCCGCCTGTGCGTGCATGTGGGGGCTGCTCATGGTGCGCAGCCCAGTCACGAACACGTCGGCCCAATACCCCATGTGCTTGACGGCGACGTAGCCGGCCAAAGGCGTCTGTCGATCGGCCTGGGGCGCAAATGCGCCGCGGAATGGCGCAAGAGTACGTCCGCCGTCGAAGCTCATGAGCGTGCGCACGTCCTGTGCGCCCGCCATGCGGGCCGTGCGCTCGGCCGTCAGCGCCGCCGTCTCGACGCCGACGCCGAGGCGCCAGGGCTCGATGAAGCTAGCGGCAGCGGTCTGGACCAGGCGTGACGCGGCGCTGATCTGCGAGCGCTCGCGCGGCCGTACCGTGCGCATGGCCGCGACCGCGTCATCGGCGGCGTGCAGACGGAAGCGGTCACCGAGGCTCTTGCGGAGCGAGGCGAACAGCGGCGGCCGCATCAGCTCGAAGCCGATGCTGCCGATGTCGATCGGTCCCTCGCCGGCGATGCGCGCGAGCCAGGGATCGAACGCGCTCTCCCAGTTCCAGCCCGACACGACATCGGCAATCCACGTCATCAGCTTCATTGCCGGCACGTCGCGCGAGCTCATAGAAATGAGCAGGCGGGGTTCGCCCTCGCGCGGAATGAGCGCCATGCCCCAGCGCAGCCGCGTGGTGAAGGCGGTGAACCAGGCGAGCGCAGAATGCTCGGCGGCATCGCCGTAGACCAGCACGGCCTTCCAGCCGTTCGCGTCCATGACCCGGTGCAGTCCGCCGATGCGGATCTGGAATTCATCGCGCGGCACGCGGTCCGGGTCCCACACATAGGACCCGATGATGATCGAGGGATGAACGGTGCGCATCGCTAGACGGCTACGCTGTCGAGGTTCGCAGCCCGCGCGGACAACGCCTTGGCGCCGGCGTCCGTAATGACGACCGGCTCGCCGCACATCAGGTAGCCGGTCTCCGGGATGTACTGGTTGGGATGCATGACGAACACCATGCCCTTCTCGAGCCGCGCGTCGCTGTCGGCAGTGAGGTCGCCCGGAAGGTCAGAGGTGATGCCAAGCCCATGACCGCGCACCCGCATGTAGGGCGGGCGGCAATAGTCGCCGTAGCCCGCAGCGCGGAAACAGGCATCCATCGCGGCGGTCACGTCGCGCACCGCGGCGCCCGGCACCGCTGCCTGTTGGCCCGCGCGCATCGCCGCCTGTAACAGCGCGTACTTGTCCTGCATGACGGACGTCGGCTTGGCGATCACGGTGGTGCGGCAGAGCTGCGCGAACTGGCCCTGATAGCAGGGCGTGATCTCCGACAGGATCACGTCTCCCTCGTCAAGCACGCGGCTGCCGGCGGCGCGTACTGCGAGATTGTGCTGCGAGGCGCTGAGCAGCAGGAAATTATCCTCGGCGCCGAGGCCCTTCATGGCGCAATAGAGCTCGGCGGCAAGCTCGTACTCGCGCATGCCGGGGCGCACGCAGGCGAGCATGTGCGCATAGCCACGCTCGGCGATCGCGGTCGCCGTCTCGGCTGCGGCGATCTCCTCAAAGGAGCGGATCCTGGCAAGCTGGCGGATGAGAAGGTCGTTGGCGTGGCTGTTGCCGCCGAGCGCGCTTTCGATCCGCCCCGCCAAGCTATGCGCCAGCGTCGCGAGGCCGACCGTGACCGTCTTCCGTCCGTCGAGGCCGTGCGCCGCGAGGACGGATGTCAGCGCAGCCGGCAGGTCGTCAGTTCCGACCGTCCGTGAGGTCTGCGACACCGCAGCGACGCGGTCGGCGTCCCAGGCCGGTGTCACGATAAGGGTGGATGCGCCCGAGCGATCGACGACGACCGCGCTCTCGCCGATCGGCCGCACGCCCGCGAGCACGAACACAGCGTGCGATTCGAGAAAGGAATTGTGCCCGTAATTGACCGCGACCAGACCGTTTAATGCCTCGGTTTCGAGGTAGCGAACGGTCGCTTCCAGCCTGACTTTCGGCGCACCCATTGGCAAGATTTGAACAGGCATCGGCCGAAATGGCAATGGCGGCGCGAATATTTGCCATTGCTTGCCGGCGATCCTAATAGAACGGGCAGAGGACAGGTTCTTGAGTGTGATCAGGACAGTAGCGCGACATCTGTTGCCGGCGAGGCTGCGGAGCGTATTAGGTCATC
>Ga0066903_100004892_pt1 | contig 11462 bp, 5 predicted proteins | sample PanSoiMetaGPlot1_FD_67491 | JGI IMG/M metagenome (GOLD analysis project Ga0066903, IMG submission 67491) | Tropical forest soil microbial communities from Panama analyzed to predict greenhouse gas emissions - Panama Soil - Plot 1 (version 2) | ecosystem: Environmental > Terrestrial > Soil >...
GGACCGGGCCGAAGTCTTGAGCGCAATGGCCTGGTCGATCAACTGCTTCCTGACGTTCGAATTTGAGGTCACCAGCGCTATCGCGTCGAGCGCTGCAGCCTGGGCCAGCTTCTTCTGAGCGTCATGATGCAGGTCACCTCCATCAAGCACTCGGATAGCATCATCGAGTTCGGATATCGAGAGCTTGAGCAGTTCCTGCGCCTGGGAAAAGCTCGTGGCCGCTCTGGCCCGGTTCTCGATATCAATCGAGGAGCGGATGTTTTCCAATGAGTTGATGACCCTCAGAAAAGCCGCCACCGCCTCTATTTCCGTTGGTTCAAGGTGTATGCCGATCCCATTCGGATCGAGGCTCCTGATGTTCTGGCCTATCGGCGAGTTATTGAAGGTTTCGCTATTATAAAATGATACAGCACCCTCAATTGTCGCGATAGAATTGTCATGAAAGAAAGGACCAGTATCAGCAGCCTCGACCAGGACGGGAGTGTTGAAGGTCCGTTTGTTCTGATCAGCGGGGACAACAGGCGGGGGCAGATTTGCCGACCCGTTCCCGAAGCCCAGGAATTTGCCATTGCGGAATATCGGGTCTCGGCCAAATCCTCCATCGGGAGGTATCTTCTGTGCCGGGACCACAAGAGTCTGTGGCCGGTTTGGCTGGTCCTCTATTCCGGTGTCGAAGTTCGAATTGCCCGTCGCCGTACCCGTCCCGGGATTGTTATCTCCACCGAACAGAGCGCCTTCAACGAAATCAGCGGCGCCCGCGTTGAAGTGGCACAGCAAGCATCTGCCCGCGCCGTTGGACGGCTCTGAGAACAGCGGAGTGCCGGTAAACGGATTGGTGAAAGATCCGGGGTTGTTGAAGATCTGCTGGCCCTTGCTCGCCTTTTCCGACTTCAATCTCAAGGCCCCAGCTCCGGCAAGTTTGAGATTCTCTCTTCGCCCCAAAGATTTCTGGAACGCTTCGAGAGAGTCGAGTTCAGCCACCGTCGGCATCCTGAAATCGACGCCGGGGACTCGATTCAGGGTCCGGGTATAGTGCTGCATTATCGCCCCGATCATGAAATCCCTCAGCGTGCCGGTGGCCTGGTGGGTAGTGCCGTCGGCTAGCGTAAAAGTGCCTACCGGCGAACCGTCGCCGCTCCATCCCAGCCTTTCAACCGGCGGGACGGGCGGCTGAAACAAGGGATGTGTTTCATCCAGTTCGCCCGGCTTCAACGTGTCGGGCAGCATCGCGAGAGTGTGCGGCACTCCGCGCAACACGAACTTGTTCGCCAGATCATCAAACCCGTCCACATTCTCGAGTATGAGGCCGAATTTTCTCATCAGAATCGGGTTCTCAAAGTTCTGTGAAAGCGCGGGATTGAATTCGCCCACAAAGAGCGGGTCATTGGGAGGCAGGGTCGCTATGAACTTGGGATCGATTGTCAGGTTGTTCTCTTCCCTGTGGCACGTGCCGCAGGTCCTGCCATTTCCGTTGAACGTGCCGTTGAAAAACGTGTTTCGTCCTTGAACGATCAACTGTTCGAGGGCGGTGGACGGATTCGGGTTCGGACCTATCTGGGCATGAGCGCTGGGAAACAGGAAATCCGCTACCTTCTTTATTATGCCCTTTTGAGCGGCGGGCTGGTCGTCCTGGATGCTGTCTCTGAGGACTCCGAACTGGCCTTGCTTGTCGCTGTGATAGAGCCTGTGGAACAGGGTCGTCTCGGCGGTCAAAAGCCGGTCTTCAACCGGGCTCTTACCGGATGTGGTAACCGCAATGAAATCGGGCTCGAAGCCCTCGGGTTCTTGATCCGAGAATGCGGCGTCGAGTTTGGCGACTCCGCCGTCGGCCTTCAGCGTTCCGACCCAGACCATGGCGTCTCCCGCCTCGGGCAGGACCGTGCGTCCCTCGCCGGCTTTGTTGTCAACGAGCCACAGATCCAACTCTGCTGTTGGCGATACTCCTCGAACTTCTACCGACACGCGTCGATCAATCAGATTCAGTGTGGCCATCCCATAAACACCCTGTTGATGAGTGGCTATGGCCTCGCTGGCGTTCATAGGCAGGATGATGTTTCGCTCACCGCCGTTCTTTTCGAAATCCCTCGCCCAGGCATCATAGCTTGCCTGCAGCGTTTCGGGGCTGCCCATACCCGTGCTCAAGAGAGTCGGGTCATCAGCCGTCGATGATGCTTCGCCCTTCATAATGGTAATCCATAATGAAAAGACAACGAGCGAACACACAACAATCAACTTTAATGTCTTTGAGTTCATACGCTCCTTTCGCAGTTTAGAAAAATGCAGTCACAGCTAAGAGATTTAGTGATCGTTTCTTTTTTCCGGCTCTCTCAAGAGGGCTGCCACCTCTGTGTGACCCTTGAAGTCGGCGCGCATCAACGCCGTCATTCCGCTCTTGTCTTTCAGGCCCGAATCCGCTCCTCTGCCTAACAAGATCCTCGATACGTCGGCATGGTTCTCCCAGGCCGCGAACATCAAGGCTGTCATCCCGTTATCGGCCCTTGCGTTTACATCAACCCTGCCGGCGAGCAGCGCAACAACGATGTCCTGGCTGCCGTTCCATGATGCGGTCATTAGAGCTGTTCCGCCGTACTTGTCGTGTGCGTTCGGGTCGGCGCCTTTGGCCAGTAGAACCTTGACTGTCTCGAGTTGATTTGAGAGGGTGGCTGCCATCAGCGCTGTCTGGCCGACACGGTCTCGCGCCTCCAGGTTGATTCCCGCGTCCGCGAACAGGGCGACCGCTGTTGTATTGCCCGCTCTCGCATTATCTATGAAGTCTTTTTCGGTATATCGAATGTTCATCTGGGCCAGTTCCATGCGAGCCGCACTGGCTCTCTTGCCGCAGCCGGCCAGGGTACAGGCAACAATGAGTAGCAATAGTGGTATTTGTGAGCGTCTCATAATCTCCTCTCTGATGGACACCGGGACGACTTATATTGTGGACACCCGGGGAGCTTCTCTTGTGGAGGCTCGGAAGCTTCTCCGATGGGCGCCGGGACAATCTCTGGTGGACACCTAAAGATGAAGTTGCTGAGAGCTCAGCGATATTACCGCGTGAAAGAAATTTTTGGCTGTTGCTTAAATTGTTAGTACAATCGGGTAGAGGTGTGCCCAATGTCATCTTCATTACGAATGATGCTTTGCCTCATGGTCCTGATCTCGAGCCCCGACATTCGACTGCCGGGGCCGTACCGGTGCCTGGCAGCCTCAACTCGGGGTTCACTCGAGTCGCCTGACGAAGCGGCCCTGCGCAACCTGACTGAACAGTACGGGCGGGCAATCACCTCTGGCGACGTGGCGGCGATGAGCCAATTCTGGAATCCACGCTCACCCAATCTGGCTTCCCGCCTGGGCTCTTATAGGATCCTGTTTCGCGAGACCCGTCTAGAGTTCATCGATCCGCGGGTCACCCGGATCGAGATCATGGGCGACAGGGCCGTCTCGAACCTGACGGCCGACGAACGGCACCTGGACAACAAGACCGGCTGTATCCTTACCACCTATGACATTCTTCACGGGGCTTGCCGCTCGATTGAATGGGTCAAGACCGACCACTGGCGGGTCCAGCGCGAAGTCCTCGTTCAGGATGAACTGGCCGCAAGGCTCGACGCGGCTGCTTCCGAGCAGCAGCGGGACGAGCTGTTGGAAAAGGAAAACGTCTTTGTCACCAACGCCCTGGTTCGCGCCATGGGTTTCAGGGGCCTTCACCAGCATCAAGTTCGCGGGGATTACGATGGCGCCTGGCGCTGCTATCAATTGCAGCAGGCGCTGGCGGAAAAAATCGGCGATCCGTTGGGAATGGCCGGGACGTTGATGAACACCGCGATCCTGAAACGCGCCCAGCAGGATTACGAGCATGGCCTGCCGCTGGCCCGTAAGGCGCTGGCGCTGTTTGAAGCCGCGGGGTCGACCCGCGGTGTGACTTTTTCCCTGGAAAAGCTCAGCTCGCTCTACCGTTCGGTGGGCGACCTGCAGCAGGCATTTGACTGCGCCCAAAAATCGCTCCGCATGTCTGAAGAGATGAATCACCGGAGGGCGATATCCGCGGCGCTCTCTGAACTGGCTATCGTCTATGCAAACCAGAACAATCCCCGGCAGGCGCTGGCTTATATGGAAAGGGCGCTGGCCATCGCCCGAGATCTGAGTGACATAATCCTGATCGCAACACTCGAGCATGACCAGGCAATCGAATTTAAGAATCTCGGGGACTACCCGCGGTCTCTCGAAATCTACCGCGAGCTTCTGAAGCAGATCGAAGAGTCGGGCGACCAGGAAGGCGCGGCGATGATCCGGGATCAGATCGGCAGCCTTCTCGCGGCTCAAGGCAAATATTCCGATGCCCTGGTTTATCACCGCCAGGCCCTGGCCGCGCTGGACGCCGCCAACCACATTAGCGTCCCGACGCTGATCAACCTGAGCGTCGCTTATCTTGGGCTCGGGCAGTATGCCGAGGCCTTGCCATTCGCCGAGCGAGCGGTTCGGCTGGCGCGCCAGACCGGAAGGCAAATCGACCTCTGGTCGGCTCTAACTGATCTGGGTTACTGCCACCTCGGATTGCTCCGCCATTCGGAAGCGCGCCAAGCTTTCGCCGAGGCCGTTTCGATCATGGAAAAACTGCGCACCCAAACAGCCGGGGGCGCCGACGAGCAGGAGCGGTATTTCGAGGGAGCATTGCGGGCCCATCATGGCCTGCTCCGGCTGCTCGTAGGCGAGAACCAGATAGAAGAGGCTCTCGTCCTGGCCGAACGCGCCAAAGCCCGCGTCCTGCTGGACGTCCTGCAACAGGGGCGGGTCAGCATTCACAAGGCGATGACCTCGGACGAGCAGGCTCAAGAACGGCAGCTCACGTTGGAGCTGGCTCGCCTCAACACCCAATTGACGGCCTCCGCGGGTTCAGTCCCGTCAGGGGCCAGCGGTACAGACGGGATCAAGTCACGGTTGGAAAAGGCCCGCCTCAACTATGAGGACTTCAGGAATTCGCTCTACACCGCCCACCCCGAATTGAGAGTGCAGCGCGGGGAAAGCCCGGTCATCAACCGCCAGGAATTGATTGCGTTGTTGCCGGGCCCGACAAGCGCCCTCCTTGAATACGTAGTGAGCGATGACATCACGTATCTCTTTTGCATCACCAGGGGAGCCACGGGCGCGGGCGCGGAAGTCCGTGTCTACACGCTGCCCATCCAGCGGGATGACCTCGGCAAACGGATTGAAGACTTTCGCCAGGGCCTCGCCGGGCGCGATCTGGGCTTTCGCGAGCCATCTGCACGACTCTACGAATTACTGCTCAAACCGGCCGAAGCTCAGCTCAACGGCAAGACCGATCTGGTTATTGCGCCTGACGACGTGCTATGGGATCTGCCGTTTCAGGCGCTTTTGACCGGCCGCGGACGGTTCCTGATAGAGAACGCCGCGATCGCTTATGCGCCATCCCTGACCGTGCTGCGCGAAATGACAAGGCGGCGCCAAGATCCGGCTGCCGATCCCGCTTCGCCCACTCTGCTGGCGCTGGGCAACCCGCTGCTTGGGAAAGAAACTATCAGCCGGGCGGCGCTCAACCTTCGCGACGCCAAGCTCGATCCGCTGCCCGAAGCCGAGCAGGAAGTCAAAGCGCTGGGCCGGCTGTATGGCGCGTCGCGCAGCAAGGTCTATATCGGCGCCGAGGCCCGCGAAGATCGCGTCAAAACCGAAGCAAGCCAGGCAAGAGTCATCCATTTCGCAACCCACGGAATGCTCAACAACGCCTCGCCGATGTATTCGCACCTGGTTCTTGCGCCGGGCAGCGCTAAAGATGACGGGTTGCTCGAGGCCTGGGAGTTGATGCAGCTTGATTTGAAAGCCGATCTGGCGGTGTTATCTGCATGCGAAACGGCGCGCGGGCGAATTGGCGCCGGTGAAGGGATGATCGGCCTGTCGTGGGCAATGTTTATTGCCGGTGTCCCCACAACCGTCGTCAGCCAGTGGAGGGTCGAAGCGGCCGGCACCCGCGACCTGATGGTGAATTTTCACCGGACCCTGATCACGCCGCCTCGCGCCGGCAGCGCCAAACCAACCAAGAGCGAAGCCCTGAGGCAGGCGGCGTTAAGGGTGATGCAGAATCCCGAGATGAGCCATCCATTCTACTGGGCTGGCTTCATAATGGTTGGCGACGGTAGGTAGCAACCCGTGGGGGAGCCATCCACAGATAGGTCGCCGCGATAGCGGCACGGTCTCCTCAAGGCCGGGGAACCGGCGGGCGGCATGGCCTTGTCGCGTCAGACGCCCTGATCTACAGGAGTCCGCTACGCGGACCAGGGCTCGTGATTCACGCCGATGCTACAGATAGGTGTCGGCTACGCCGACCGGGGCGGCATAGCCGCCAGAAAGAAGAGGAATGGCAAGCCCCCGGAAAGGCACAGCCTTTCCGCACAGCGGGCGGCAGAGCCGCCGGAATGCTCAGTCAAGATTATTTCACTCCTTCTACGCGGACCGTGGGGTTCAGCGTGGCCTTATCTACGGACAGGTTGTCCGCTATCGATCCGGGCCTTGAAAGCAGCTAATGCGGTCGCTTCGAAGTGTGTCAAGCAGGAGAGGCCGCACATCGCTTCATTTAATCGCATTATCGCGAAAAAGGACCAACGGATGATTCTATAAGACAGGCGGATGTTGGTCCTTAGGAGACCCGGTGACATTCAGTGGTCTCTAACAGCGGCTGCTCGGGCTAGTGCTTCTTTGCTGCCTGTACCTGGCTCAACAATTCGCGCGCAATCTCAGATTCAGGATTTGCCTTTTGCACTACGCGCAATTCCTGCTCGGCTTCGCTCAGCAATCCTGCCTCCGCATACAGCAATCCCAGCGCCAGGTGGGATGACGGGTAAGCGCGCCTGGCTTTTGCCACCTCATTCGCCCTGGACTGATCAAGGATGCGGAACCTGGCCTGGGGCGCCGGCGGCCGCGGCGATTTGATTTCCTGGCCGTCCTTGATCGCCTTGATCTGCCAGGTGTAGACGCCGCCGCGCGGGAGTGATTCCGGGGCTGTCCATGATGTGGCTGTGAGTTGAGGGCTCGCTGCCACGAGGTTGAATTTGTTGTCGTAAACCTCAACGACGTACAGCGTCGCGCCTGCCATCATAGACCACCGGAAAACCGGGCGATCGGTAAGCAGCACCTTGCCAATCGGCTCGATTACCGTGAACTCGCCTGTTTGTTTTTCGGTGCTCATGAGGGAGCTTGACCGCCCCGTCAGTCCCTTGAGCATTGGTGAGATGCGTATCGTTCCGCTCATCAGCGTTTCTTTGAGCATTTTCTGGTACGCCGGCGGGACATCGTCCGCCCCTCGTAGCGTGCCTTCCCTGTCCAGTGCCAGCACACCCTGGCCATCATTGAGTTGCGCAATGATTGGAACCGGCGCCTGATCCGGCTGCCGGGTTGGATCAGGAACCGCGGGATTCGGAATCGCTTCAATCTGTTGAACGCGCTCGATCCGATGTATCGCGCGCCAGATCCACCAGCCGGTCACTGCCACGACCGCGCACGTCGCGGCAGCCATCGCCAGCCGCGGGGACCTTCCCAAGAAAGCCGGTAGGAACCAGCGCGCTGTATTGCGCCTTCGTGGTTCAGTTCGAGATGGAACAGGCACCGGACGACATTCGTGTTCGAGAGAGTCGATGACATGAGCTTTGAAGGCGCGCAAATCTTCGACCTCGAGATCGCACTGATCACAATGGCTCAGATGGTCAGTGACTGTTTGCAACTCGTCGCGGGGCAGGTTTCCGTCAACATAACCGGCGATTTCCTCGGCGGTAAGGTGTGCCGGCGCGAGCCCCGATGAATAAGGGTCTTCCCCTTCGCCCAGGGCGCCGGATCTCAAGGCCAGGAACGAGGAGTCGGCCTTCATGGCAATTTCGATCCGGCGCCGGCAAGCGTCACACTCGGCTAAATGATCGGACAGCGACAATAGCTCTGCTGAAGAGAGCTTACGCTGGCTATAATCACTAGCCTGAAGCTGGGTCAGGTGCTCGCTCAATTTTCTTGTCCCTACAACCGGTAGCCCGGTCGTCCGCTCATATAAAAGAAGTTGATGAAACCCCGCCCTTATTGGCACCCCCAAATCCGGGATCTCCCGAGCAGCCTCCTCTTTCTTCCCCCTGTTCCTTTCTCATCCCCGAACCCCGGCAACGAAAACCATAACTGACTTAGAATCGGAGTATTACCGCCGCAGCAACCCGCAATCCCCTCTTGAGCATGCCTTGCGTCATTGTATGATCCTGGTTTTAGGAGAAACGTTATCAGACGCATGTGTCGAGAGCCCCCTGCCTTGTTCTGTTAGCTACCTTATATAAAGCCTTTTAGCCGTCTTGCCAGCCGCTCACGCCCCGATTTGCGCGCATTGATCACCTGCTGGCGAGTCAGTCCTAGCGTCTCGGCTATTTTCGAATCCTCGAGCGGCAGCTCATTCCACAAGTCAGCGAATCTGTCCGCGGGTATCTCCACTACTTCCGCCAGTTGCCGCACACTCGCAATCCCCGTGGCCGGAAACAGAGCGATACACCCCCCGCCTTCGGCATCCTTGAGGTTCAACAGCAATGCCGCCCGCTGATTCAATGGAAGCAGCCGCAGTTCCTCCCACAGCCTCTGTAAAAAGATGCGCTTTTCGACCTGCCAGGCGGGGTCCGGTTCCATCCCAGCCGCTTGAAAAGCGGCATCTTCATTATCATCTGTCGATTCCAGCGGCTGATCCCTGATTTGCAGGAGCCCGGCCATTGCGCCGACCAGCTCGTCGAACTCAATTGAACCGCCCAGGTGATTGAAGATCGCTGCCAACGCCTCGGCCAGCTCATGCTGTTTGCCGCTCTCGAGCAATCGGATGTGGGCCATGAGCCCCTCGTTATCAGACAGGCCGGCCAGCCGGGCCGGATTAGCTGGTTTGCTTTGCCCTTGCCACTCGGCAAATCCAGCCACCAGCTTCCTGCCCTGCTCCTGCCACACTGCCAGTCCCCGCTGGCGCGTCAGCAGATAGTGGAGCCGGTTCTTGAGAGCGTGCCGCTCGGGGAATTGGCGCCGCATCCACTGAGAGCACGTCCGATGCGCAATGATCGCCGCCAGACCGCAAAAGTCGGTAATGGGATGCTCGTCGGGTTGCTGGCGGAGCTGCCGCAGCTCTGACAGTAGTTGAACGAGGACTTCATGATAGATGTCATCAGCCTCTTCGCGCTGGGCGCCTCGCTGAGAGCTGAGATGAAGCTTATAACGGATGACTCCCCGGATGACCGGCTCGGCGTGGACGGTGATAAGGCGCGAGATCAGCCCCTCGGCCTGTTCATCGCTGGGCTCCAGCAATAAAGGCTCGAGTAGAGTGTCGATCTTGCCCGCCGACTTTTTCACCATTTCTATGGCGCCTCCTATGGCGCCGCCCATATCCAGGAGTGTGGGCGCATGTGATCCAGACCCGAGTGCTTGGGCCTGGAAACCACGAGAAGCACGTGAAGCCGTCACCAGGTTGCAGGCAGCGAATCGATGGAACGCTTTGAGAATGCAGTCCCGCGATTCGCGCACGGGAACAAACGCAGACGGCAACAATCTAAACCCCCTAATCGGAAATCGGCAACCGGAAATCGACCCTCCAAACGACCGAAAAGCGCTTACGGTTGAGTTGCCCACCCCCTTCGCTTTCGGGCCGGAACACGCCCGCCCTCCAACCTGCCTTCTCCCCAAGACTTGCCCTTGCTGCCGGACTGCCGCTTCCCCTCGAAATAATCTTTTGGGCCGGTGTCGATCTGGACTCGGGCCGTTCGTCTAACTGACAGAGGGAGATGAGATGAACGGCAAGGTCGCAGTCAATTTCGACGAAGAGGCGCTGTTTGAAATGCTGGCCACGGCCACATTCGCCGGGCCGGCCCCCCGGCAGGGTCCTGAGTTGTGGGCAGATGCAATCAATTCGGCGGCCGCGGCTCACAGCGTCCCTCCCGACACGAGCTGGACTGTCGTTCTTTCCGCCCCTTCCAGTGAAAACAGCCAGTTAACGATGAATTCCCTTCCCCGCTAGCATTCACCATTTTATTAGTGGCCGGCAGCACACCGGTCACCAGCGTTGTCGCCCCGAGCCCCTGGCCGGACGCCGAGCGCTATTACAACCCTTGAGACTGAGAGGGAGCATTACACTGCCTATCAGTCGATCGCGTGCCTGAAGAAGACACAAACCTCGGCGCCGCGCCCGCAAGATTCTTGAGGCCTCGCGCTTTGACCTATTAGCGATTCCAAAAAACAAACCAGGACCGTGTGGGAATCCTACCCGGGTTCTCGCGTAATGAAATGAGGGCAATTTCGATTTCTGCCTACGCCACCTGATTCGAGATTGCACGGGACCGAGTGTCACGAGGAACGAGGATGCTTTAGAAGGACTGTCGTCGTTTCCAGGCAAGTCATTTCCAAGTCGTTTTCCGGCAAGCCGTTCCAGGCGGTTGAAGTCAGCCCTGGCGCTTCGTAGGTGAGGCAGGTGTCGGCAAGCCGACTGTGGTCGATGGTCCTCGGCCAAGACTGCCCGATGCTGTAACCGTGTCCGGCGCTGCCGGATGCTCCGGATTGCATAAAATCTGGGATTGGATCCGAGGGTCATAAGGGACCGAGCAAAGTTTCGGGACGTAGTGCATTTCTTGATTACCATGTCGAAACCGATAGCCCTACCACTGGATGCCGGGCCTTAGCTGGCATCCGGCATTTTCAAATTTTGGCTTCATAAATGGGGGGTTTAGGCTTGATCGTCAGGCTACAGCCCCAGATTTCTACCTGACAGCGGTAAGCGGTCTCCCTTCCTGATTCGTGCCACGGCGTTTTGGTACGGATTGGCTTTCCTTAGAGGAGGAATTCTATGTCTGCGGCAACAACATTGTTTCAATTAGTCGGCGACCCGAACGGAATGTTTGACGGATCCGTGAATGGGATCGCCATAGTTAAGAGCGCGAATGCAAGAGTGCTGCCTGGCGACGCCGGCATTGCCCTGGACAAGGGCTCGGTCGAAATCGCGCGCCACCATGATCTCGACAACCTGCAGTCCTTTACGATCGAGGCTACGATCACTCCGACAACCGTTGGCGGTGCCCGCCAGAACATCGTCGAGGGTCAGAGCCCCTCGATCGCTCTATTCATCGAGTCAAACTCGAAACTCGTCGGCTCGATTCATACAGCCGCCGGCTGGATCACTGTAGACAGCGGCAATGTCCTTGTGCGTGCCGGAGCCGCCCAGCAGGTTACGTTTACGCGAGACCAGAGCGGCAAGAATGAACTCGCAATCGACGGTAAGAGCGTCGGCACCAAGACTGTGGCGGGGCCGATCCAGAATGTGGGGACATTGGGTTTCCGGGTTGGCCGAGGGATGGATGGCACGAGCTTTCCGTTCTCGGGCACGGTCAAAGAGCTGAGCATCCGGCAGGGCGTTGTCACGCAACAGTTCTTCGCCCTGCAAACACAGACGGCGCAGCGCCTGGAAGCAA
>Ga0066903_100004893_pt1 | contig 11460 bp, 9 predicted proteins | sample PanSoiMetaGPlot1_FD_67491 | JGI IMG/M metagenome (GOLD analysis project Ga0066903, IMG submission 67491) | Tropical forest soil microbial communities from Panama analyzed to predict greenhouse gas emissions - Panama Soil - Plot 1 (version 2) | ecosystem: Environmental > Terrestrial > Soil >...
GAACTACCTGACCCGCGACGAATTGCAAGGCGTCGTCGGCCACGAGTTCAGCCACATCCTCAACGGCGACATGCGGATCAACATTCGCCTCATCGCGCTCGTGTTCGGCATCATGGGCCTTGCCATTATCGGCGCGGTGCTGATGCGGAGTGGCTCCGTCGGCTCGTCCAATCGCAAAAACGGCGGGCAACTCGTCCTGATCGGTCTCGGCCTGTACATCCTCGGCCTGGCCGGGGCCTTCTTCGGCAACCTGATCAAGGCCGCGGTGTCGCGGCAGCGCGAATACCTGGCGGATGCAAGCTCTGTCCAGTTCACGCGCAATCCGGACGGCATCGCCGGTGCGCTCAAGAAGATTGGCGGGCTGGAGAAGGGCTCGAATCTGGACAATGTGAATGTCGACGAAGTGAGCCACATGTGCTTCGGGGACGCACTGTTGGAGAAGCGAATTACGGGCCTGTTCGCGACGCACCCGCCGCTCGGCGACCGGATCCGCCGAGTCGAGCCGAACTGGGACGGCGAATACCCGGAGGTCCGACCCGTCGGCGTGAGCGCGGTCGAGGAGAAGGGCCCGCAGGCCGGACGTGTGCCGCCCTTCGGCGCCATGCCGACGCTGCCGGGCGTGCCGCAGGTGCCCTTGCCGGTCCTGGTCGCGGGCGCGGACGAAGCGGTCGCCCGCATCGGCAAGGTGACGCCCGCCCAAGCGACGTACGCCGCCGATATGCGCGCTGCCATTCCGGAGCCGCTTCGCGAAGCGGCCCGCGACCCATTCAGCGCCCGTGCCCTCGTCTATTGCCTGCTCCTCGACCGGTCGGCGGAAATCCGCAAGGCGCAGGTCGACCGCCTGCAAGCCGAGGCCGACCCGCGGGACGTAGCCGAAACTCTCCGTCTCGCCCCGGCGATCGCCGAGTTGCCGGACGCGGCCCATCTGCCGCTGCTCGACCTGACGATCCCGGCGCTCCGGCGTATGTCCTCCGGTCAGCATGACGTCTTCCGCAAGCAAGTCGACCAACTCACCGCGGCGGACATGCGCGTAAGCGTCTTCGAGTACGCCCTCTCCTGCGTTCTGGAGCGCCACCTCGACGCCAACTTTCGCAGTAAGCGGTTGAAGGTCGTTGACCGCCGGTCGTCGGAGTCGCCGACCCCGCACGTGGTGAATGTGTTGTCGCTTCTCGCCTGGGAAGGCGCTGACACCGAAGCCGCGGCCCGCGGGGCGTTCGACGCCGGCATGCGGCACTACCTGCGCGGCGCCAACCCGCACGCGCTATTGCCCCGCGAATCGTGTCGCGTGGAGGAACTCGATCAGCACTTGCGCTCGCTGGCGTCCGAGAACATCGGCGCGAAGCGCCGGGTTCTCCTGGCGTGCGTCGAGTGTATCACCTTTGACCGCAAGGCGACCGTCCGCGAGGTGGAACTCTACCGGGCGATCGGGGATGTGTTGGGATGCCCGGTACCGCCGTTGGCGTAGGTTAAGCGTGCTTGGGGTCTCAGCATGATGTTGCGATTCACTGTCAGCGTCGGGCTAATTGTCGGCGTCTGTTTTTCCTCCCCCGCCGCGGAACGCACCGAGCACTTTGACAAAGACCCCAGCTGGGACAGCGTCAACAACCGCGCCCTCACGCCCGCGAAACGCACAATCCGCCAGGACTTCGGCTTCAGCAAGACCGACCACGCGGGCGGAAAGGTTGGGGAGATCGGCGGGTTCATCACCGCGGCTGCAGAGCCGGCGTATTACGCGAAGAAGATCGATTCCAAGACGTTCGATGACGCGCTGAGCGCGTCCGGCCGGCTTCTTTGTCAGGGGAAGCAGTTTCACGTTCTCGTCGGGTTCTTCAACGCGAACACCGTCAACGAATGGCGGACGCCCAACAGCATCGCCATCCGGCTGCTCGGTCGCGGGGACGTCTATTTCGCGTACGTCGAGTATTGCACGGGCAAGTGGCGGGCCGGCGGCGATAGCCCAGGGGGGTTCACCACAGTCCGTGATGCGAAGAGCGGGCGCAGCGGCCTGCGCGGGTTCAGGACTGGCGCCGCGGTCGAATGGTCGATCAAGTATGACCCGATGGGGAACAACGGGACCGGTTCGATCACCGTCACGCTCGGCGGCGAGACGGCGGTGTGCCACCTGTCCGCAGGCCACAAGACCGACGGGGCGAAGTTCAATCGCTTCGGCTTGCTCAACGTGAGCAAGAGCTCGAACGGCGGCGGTGACGTCTGGCTCGACGACATCAGCATGAATGGCGAGCACGACTCGTTCGACCGCGACCCCAACTGGGACGGACTCAACAATCGCATGACCTACGAGACCACGGACATCCGGCCGCGGTTCGATTTCGGCTACAGCCCGACGCAATTTGCTGGTGGACAGGGAAAAGGCGAGCTGGGCGGGCTCGTCTTCCGCGGCGACTGCCGGTACAAGGACCGGCTGGCCGCGTACGGCGACCGCTTGTCACTCCTGACGCTGGAAAAGCCGCTCAAGGCGTCCGGGAAGGCCGCCTTGCGCCGTGGGGTAAGCGATAGCACGACACTCCTCGGCTTCTATCACTCGACCGACAGCCTGGAAGTGAACCCGTCGCAGTCGTCCGGCTGGCCGCGGAGTTTCCTCGGCGTCGCGGTCGAAGGGCCGAGCCGCGAGGGGTTCCTCTTCTACCCGGCGTACCGCGTCCGCGGCGATGGCCAGGGGAACGCGGGCGGCGACAACCGCCCGCACATCCTCCCGGACGGCAAATCGCACGACTGGTCGCTCGAGTACGACCCCGCGGCCGCCGGCGGCCACGGGCGGATTGTCGTCACATTTGACGGCAAGCCGGTGACGCTCGACCTTGGGGACGGGCACCGGAAGGCGGGGGCCCGATTCGACCGCTTCGGACTGGTTACGACCTGGATCGACGGCAACGCCCAGCGCGTGTACTTCGACGACCTGACTTACACCTGCGAGCAGTAGATTGCCCTGGTCGCGGCGCTTCCGTTTCTTTGGTTCGGTAGGGGGGGTCCCTTTTTGACATCTTCCGAAGTGTTGCAACATTTTCCGAAGAAACCGCAGCTGCTGGTTGGCTTCGGCAGAAATCCACGCCGCACACGGGTTTATTTCTTCGGGGTTTGTCGTGGCGACGTTGTCTTCCCCGAGCGGCCTGCCGGACGGCACGTAATGGCTTGCTGGATAGTCGCCGTTCGGTCCGCGAACGGACGTTCGTTCGCGGACCGAACGACGACGATCTGAGGCAGACTGACGTGACACGAAACGGCTGGACCCATTCATCCCTTTCTCATCGATTTCCCACGCCCGGATGACTACACTCGGGTCAATATCGCCGCGCCCGCTGCCATCTTGATCTCCGCCCGCCATCTGGGAGTCCACCTCATGCCCAGAATCAAGGAACTGCAAATCAACGGGGCCAAGAAGACCCTGGACGCGGACGGCGAACGCTCGCTGCTCAGCGTCCTCCGCGACGACCTCGGTCTGACCGGCTGCAAGTACGGTTGCGGCGAGGGCGAGTGCGGGGCCTGCACCGTCATTCTCGACGGCAAACGCGTGCGGTCGTGCAAGACGCCGGTCGCCGACGCTGAAGGCAAGCCGGCGCGCACGATCGAGGGACTGGCCGCTGGCGACAAGTTGCACCCGGTCCAGGAGGCCTTCCTGGCGTGCGGGTCAATGCAATGCGCCTACTGCACCCCCGGCATGATCATGTCGGCGGTCGGCCTTCTGGAATCGAAGCCGGACTGCACGCGAGACGACATCGTCCGCGGCATGAACGGCAACATCTGCCGTTGCGGGACCTACACGCGAATCATCGCCGCAATCGAACAGGCCGCGAAGTCGATGAAGGGAGGTGTGCGATGAACGGGCTCCTTCCCTCGGACATCGAGGTCGAGCGCTACGAGCTATACGACTGGCTCGAGCACATGGAGACCACCCGTCGCGATTTCTTCCGCATCGCCGGCGGCGGGCTGATTATCGGGCTTCTGCTCGGCGACGACGTCCTCGCCCAGCGGCCGGGGGGCCGTGGCGGCGGTGGTCCGGCGGAAATCGGCGCCTGGATCCACATTGGCGAAGACAGCGCGATCACGGTCTATTCCGGCAAGGTGGAGATCGGCCAGAACATCCGCACGTCCCTGTCGCAGGTCGTTGCCGACGAGCTGCACGTGCCGGTCGCGGACATCAAGATGGTGATGGCCGACACGGCCCTCGTCCCGAATGAAGGCGGGACGGCAGGCAGCCGCACCACGCCCGCGACGGCCAGTCAATTGCGTCGGGCGGCCGCGGCCGCGCGCGAAGCGCTGATCGACATGGCCGCGGAGAAGGGGCACGTCGATCGCACTTCACTCCGCGTCGCCGACCGAAAGGTCAGCGGACCTGACGGCAAGCCGACGTTCGCGTTCGGTGAGTTGACGAAGGGCCAGAAGATCATGAAGGTGATCGGCCGCGATCAGCCGACCGCGAAGGCGGACAAATGGACGGTCGCCGGTTCTTCAACGCCCAAGGTCGATGGGCGGGCACATGTCACCGGGACGCACCAGTACGCGTCCGACATCCGCCGGCCGGGGATGCTCTTTGGCAAAGTCCTGCGGCCTCCCGCGTTCGGAGCGACGTTGACATCGGTGGACACCAAGACTGCCGAGGGGATTGCCAAGGCAGTGGTGCACGAGGGCAGCTTCGTCGGAGTCGTCGCGGGGACAGAGCATGAAGCCGACGCAGCGCTCGCGACCATCAAGGCGGAGTGGCAGACGACTCCCCAGGTGTCGAGCAAAGAGCTGTTCAAGCATTTCAAGGAGAGGGCGGGCAAAGGTGGCGGCGGCGGGAAGGGAGGATTCGGCGGCGGCGGCTTCGGCGGTGGCGGCGGCGGCGCTCAGGGCTCGATGGAAGCGGGCCTCAAGGCCGCTGATCAGACGATCCAGGCGACGTACACGATCGCGTACATCGCGCATACGCCGCTCGAGCCGCGTGTGGCCGTTGCCGAGTGGACCGACGGCAAACTCACCGTCTGGACCGGGACGCAAATGCCGTTCGGCGTCCGCGACGAGCTGGCGCGGGCGCTGGGGCTGACGGCCGACAAGGTCCGCGTCATTGTTCCGGACATGGGTGCCGGTTACGGCGGCAAGCATCGCGTGGCGACGACCGTGGAAGCCGCGCGGCTGGCGAAGGTCGTCGGCAAGCCGGTGAGGGTCGCGTGGACGCGCGAGGAGGAGTTCACCTGGGCCTACTTCCGCCCTGCCGGGCTCATCGAGGTCCATGCCGGTGTCACCAAGGACGGCAAGCTCACCGCCTGGGAGTTCCACAACTACAACTCCGGCGGCTCGGCGATTCGGATGCCGTACACGGTGGCGAACCAGAAGGTCGAGTTCCACTCGACCGATTCGCCGCTCCAGCAGGGCTCGTACCGGGCCCTGGCGTCCACGGCCAACAACTTCGTTCGCGAATCGGTCATGGACGAACTGGCGGCCGCGATCAAGATGGATCCGTTGGAATTCCGGCTCAAAAACCTCGGCAACGACCGCATGCGCGCAGTTCTCGAGGCGGCCGCGAAGAAGTTCGGTTGGGGCAAGGAGAAGCCGGCCGCAGGCCACGGTTTCGGCCTTGCCGTTGGGACAGAAAAGGGAAGCTACGTCGCTACCTGCGCCGAAGTCGCCATCGATAACGATAAGGTGCAAGTCGTCCGCGCGACGACTGCGTTCGAGTGTGGCGCAATCCTCAACCCGGACCATCTGACGAACCAGATCGAAGGCGCTGTGACCATGGGCCTCGGCGGCGCGCTGACTGAGGCGATCGAATTCGAGAACGGCAAGATCCTGAACCCGGCGTTCTCCAAGTACAGAGTTCCGCGCTTCCGCGACGCGCCGGTGTTGGAGACGGTCTTGCTGGATCGCAAGGACCTGCCCAGCGAAGGGGCAGGCGAAACGCCGATCATCGGGATCGCCCCCGCGGTCGGTAACGCGATCTTCCAGGCGACCGGCCAGCGCCTGCGGTCGATGCCGATGGCCCCGAACGGACTGCCGAAGGCGGGGTGACGGTGTCAGAATGCTTCCCGTGAATCGAACCCCGTGAAGCCGCGACGCGGAGGCATTGCGGAGCGGAGCGCGGGCGTGCCTGATCCGGGGCGCATTGGGCAAGTCAACGGCGAGCCCGGTTGCGTGAGCGCCGGGAGCACCGGACTTATCAAGTGGCGTCTTTGATTGGTCAGACACTCCCGGCGCTCACGCAACCGGGCTCGCCATTGCGCTTGGTAGACACCACTGACCCGGCACGCCCGCGCTCCGCTCCGCAAAGCCTCTGTGTCGCGGCTTCACGGGGAACTCGCCTAATTGACGCCCCAGTGGATTCGTGAACCCTACCATCATCTCGAATGACCTTCGCCATCATCCCCGCCGCCGGCCACAGCACGCGCATGGGGCAGCCAAAACTGGCGCTGCCGCTCGGCGATCGTACCGTATTGGAGCACGTCATCGCCGGCCTTCGCGGGGGCGGGGTCGATCATGTGCTTGTCGTCATCGGCCCGCACGTCCAGGAACTGGCCCCACTCGCGACGCGAGCGGGCGCCGAACTCAGTCTCCTTCCCGAACCGACCCCGGACATGCGAACGACCGTGGAGCAAGGCCTCCGCTGGCTGGAAGAGCACTACCATCCTCGGCCTGACGATTATTGGGTCCTTGCCCCGGGCGATCATCCATCGTTTGGTGCAAGTATTGTGAGCGCGCTACTCGCCGTTGCGGGCACCGGCGGCAAGACGATCGTCGTGCCCGTGCATGGCGGCCGCCGCGGGCACCCGACGGTCATTGCATGGAAGCACGTTGCCGGGATTCGAGCGCTTTCTGCCGACGACGGGATCAACAGCTATTTGCGAATGCACGCGGCGGAAGCGCTGGAAGTGCCAGTTGGGGACGCGGGGATTCTGGACGACCTGGATACACCAGCCGACTTCGATCGGTTGCGCGCTCGGCCTTGAGTGGTGAGTCGAGATAGTAGACCTCACGCTCCGCGTGAGGACCGGCGCGGGCTGCGCGGAGCGGCGGGCCAACGGCAATCGACGGCCGTCCTCACGCGGAGCGTGAGGTCTACTATCCAATGGAAGCTGCAGCGGGGTGGGTTCCGGCCTAGCGCGCCGCTCGGCCCGTTGGAGTGGCTTTGGCCGCTTCCTTCTGACTCTGACGCATCTCGTCAATGCGGTGCTGGTTCTCCAGCCGCTTGATGACCGCGTCGGTCATGCACACCGCCATCTCGAAGACGCTCCGGGCCCCGTGTGAAGATTTGGTGGAAAGCTTGTGCGGCGGCTGGAGCGCGTCCACCACCTGCTTGTGCTCCGCGAACAGTTTGCCGACCTCGGTCAATCGCGCCGAGTCCTCGGTCTCCTCGGCGCAATGTAGCGCGGACATGAGCGCGTGGTAGGTCGCTTCGTAATGGCCGCCGACAGAAAGGGACCGAGCAAGTGCGACTAATTCGCCGTACGCGTCGTTCAATGCGATTCCAGGCTTCATGCGGTCGCTCCCCGTGTCGCGGGGCACATCTGAGGACGCGACCGGCGGCCCGGGCATTGTACCACGTTGCCCCGTCCATCACCGTGAAGTATTCGTTTTGACCGGATTTAACGATTGAGGACCGCCATCTCACGCACGTTCTGCTCCGCAACTTCGCGGGTGATCTTCCCGGCCCGCCAGAGAGTCCGCACCGATTCGTCGAAGCTCACCATCCCCTCCTCGCGGCCTGTGATCAGGTAGTTGTCGATGCTCTCGATCTTGCCCGACCGGATGGCGCTGGCGATCGGGTGCGTGTTCCAGAGCACCTCGAGTGCCAGGTGCCGCTTGGACCCACGTTCCGGCCCCGGCAAGAGGCGCTGACTCACAATAATGCGCAGGCTCATGGCAAGCTGGGCCCGAACCGTTGATTGTGCGTCTTGCGGAAAGAGGTCGGCGAACCGCGTGATCGCCCCCTTGGCGTCCCGTGTGTGCAGCGTCGTGAACACCAGGTGTCCGGTCTCGGACGCGCTCAGGGCCATCTGCGCCGTCTCGCGGTCGCGCACCTCGCCAACCAGAATGACGTCCGGATCCTCGCGCAACCCGGCCCGCAGGCCGTCGGCGAACGACCTCACGTCCGTTCCGACTTCCCGCTGCGTCACGATCGAATTCGGCGCCTTGGGAAAGGCGTACTCGACCGGTTCCTCCACGGTGATGATCCGATACCCCCCACTCTCGTTGAGCATGTTGACGATCATCGCCAGGCTCGTGGTCTTGCCCGATCCCGTCGGACCGGTGAAGATCACCAGCCCGTCGCGCAGAGAGGTCAGGCGCTCGGCAAGCTCGATGGGAAAGCCGGCCCACAGGAAGTCCGGGATCTCGGTTGGGATGACGCGGAGGCAGCCGCCGAGGTGGCCGCCGGCAAAAAACAGATGGGCGCGGAACCGGGCCGGCTCGCCGTCTAGAGATAACTGAAGCGAGAAGTCGGCGTCGCGCTCGTCGCGCAGCCGATCGCGGCCGTCCGGCGGGCAGAGGGCGCCAAGCAACACGTCCAGCTCCTCGCCCTCGAGCGGATCCTCCGGAAGCTCGGTCAGGTCGCCGTGGAGCCGCAGAGCCGGGGGGTAGCCGACGGTCAGGTGCAAATCCGACGCGCCGTCTTGCACGGCCCGGGCCAGCCAGGCATGCAGCCGCTCGGGCACCGGTTCATGCGATTCGCCCATGGATCACTCCCGTTGGACGATCTGCGGATGATATAGCAATCGCTTATGAAAACACCCTGAACGATCACCCGACCCGGAAAGCGGCCAGCGTCAGCCGTTCGGCATAGGGTGAACCCGTACCTCGGCACTGGAGATAACCGGGCCATGAGCATCGGGAACGATCGCACCAACGAAGATCTGCTCACAGCGCGGGAAGAACTGCACACCGCCGAGGAGGAGCTTCGCGCGCAGAACGACCAGCTCCTGGATGCACACGAGATCATCCTGGCGGAGCGTCACCGGTACCAGGAGCTGTTCAACTTTGCGCCGGATGGATACCTCGTGACCGACCCGGCGGGGGTAATCCGCGAGGCGAACGTCGCGGCCGCCCACCTGATTGACCGGCCGCGCCGGTACTTGCCGGGGAAACCGGTCCGCGTCTTTGTCGTTCGGGAGGACTGGCCGCGGTTCGACGGGCTACTGGCCCGCGTCCAGCCCAACGCGTCCCCCGCCGGCGAGGAGCTGCGCCTGGAGCGACCCGGCGGGCCGCCAATCCCGGCCGCGGTCCAGGTGAACGCCACCTGGCAGGCCGACGGGCAGCCCGCGACCCTCCGCTGGCTGCTCCACGACCTGAGCGAGCGGAAAGCGGCCGAGGAGCGCGCCGCCCGCGCCGATCGACTGGCCGCCGTCGGCCAGACCGTTACCGCCATCGGACACGAGAGCCGCAGCGTCCTCCAGCGGACACAGGCGTGCCTGCGGCTGCTCCGCCTCGAGCTGGCCGACCGTCCAAAAGCGCTCGACCTCCTCGACCGGGCCGGCCAGGCCGTCGATGACCTGAACCGGCTTTTCGAGGACATCCGGTCCGGAGTCAGCGGGCCGAAGCTGCGCGTCGCTCCAAGCGATCTCCGCGCCGTCTGGCGCGGGGCCTGGGAGCAGGCAGCCGCCCGCGACTCCTCTGTAGCGCTTGACGACGCCGTCCTCCAAGCCGACCCGGCCTGCATCGCCGACCCGTTCCGACTCGGCCAGGTGTTCATCAACTTATTCGACAACGCGCTCAAGGCCGGGGCCACCCGTGTGACTATCATCCTGACAGACGCCGAGTTCGACGGCCGCCCGGCCGTCCGGATTGCCGTCCGGGACGATGGCCCGGGGCTCGACCCGGAACAGCGCCGCCGGCTGTTCGAACCGTTCTACACGACCCGGCCGGCCGGCACCGGGCTCGGCCTGGCCGTCGTACAGAGCATTGTCGAAGCGCACGGCGGGACCGCGGCGGTCACCGACCACGAGCCCGGCACCGAGATCGTCCTCACTCTCCCGAGGGGCCCGTCATGAACACTGTCGCGCCTTCGCCTCCCCTCCGGATCGCCGTGGCCGACGACGACCGCGACGTTCGCGAGTTTCTCGAGCGCTTCCTGCCGGTCCTTGGGCACGGGGTTCACTCGGTGGCCCGGTCGGGCCGCGAACTCCTCGACCACTGCCGGGTCAACCTCCCCGACATGATCATCGCTGACGTCAAGATGCCGGACATGGACGGCCTGGAAGCGGTCGAGCAGGTGAACCGGATCGCCCCGGTGCCGGCGATCCTGGTCACCGGCCATTCGGTGCCAAGCTGGGTGGACCGTGCCCGCGAACTCGGGGTCATGGCCTACCTGGTCAAGCCGGTCACTGAATACGACCTGGCGCCAGCCATTGCGCTGGCCCGGCGGCACTTCGATGAAATGCAGGCCCTACGTCGCGAATCGGCGGACCTGCGGCAGGCGCTGGAAGACCGCAAGGTGATCGAGCGGGCGAAGGAATCGGTGGCTCGGCGAGTCAGCATCCCCGAGGCCGAGGCGTACCGCCGCATGCGCCGGCTGGCGAGCAACGAGAATCGGAAACTGATCGAGGTCGCCCGTCAGCTCCTGGCAGCCGAAGAGGTATTCCACGCCCTGGAAGCGTCGCCGGCGGGGGGGACGCGGGCCCACGACACGCGCTGAGGGGCAAATGACTTAGCGGCCGGAGTGAGGGCGGAGCCCGACGCACGAAGCGAGGGCGACGCAGATCACGTCTGACGCGCCCCGCTGCGATCGAAGAGCTCCCCCGCAGCTCGGCGTCGCCCTCGCTTCGCGCGTCGGGCTCCGCCTCACCCTCCTGACGAGGTGCAATGCCCCGCCTTGCGGAATCCACGTTCCGCCGAGGCTTGCCCCGGCGCCGTGCGCCCTCGAGAGGCGGAGCCCGACGCGCCAAGCGAGGGCGACGCCGAGCACCTGCGACGCGTCCCACTGCGCTCGAAGAACTCCCCCACCTGCTCGGCGTCGCCCTCGCTTGGCGCGTCGGGCTCCGCCTCACTCGCTGCTGCCCTGCAAATTGAGGTGCAATGCCCCACTTTGCGGAATCCACATTCCGCCGAGGCTTGTCCTGTCGCCGTGCGCCGGGTAAAGTAAGTGGAGAGGATTACTGGTCATGGACGATCTCCTGGCGCCTGGCGGGTGACTCAGCCCCGCCCGCCTGGGTCGCGGGTTCCGATGCTGGGAGCCGCAGCCTGGTCGTTGTTCGACCTGTCAAATCCGCGGGACCTCGCGAGTCCCGAACTCTGAAGCCTGACGCCAGACTTTGCCCGGACGCCCCAGACCGGGCCGCCACCCATCTGCGCCGGCTACTGCCCAGAACCAATTCCGATGCCGCTTCGGCGACTTACGCGCCGGGACGGACATCGTCCCATACTCGCGAGTCGGGCGCTGACACGGAAGTGCCCGGCTGTCAGGAGGATGCCGTGAACGCGCTTTCCATACTCATCACGACAACCGATAATCGGTTCCTTCGTGCCGTCGTCTCCTTG
>Ga0066903_100004894_pt1 | contig 11460 bp, 10 predicted proteins | sample PanSoiMetaGPlot1_FD_67491 | JGI IMG/M metagenome (GOLD analysis project Ga0066903, IMG submission 67491) | Tropical forest soil microbial communities from Panama analyzed to predict greenhouse gas emissions - Panama Soil - Plot 1 (version 2) | ecosystem: Environmental > Terrestrial > Soil >...
TAAAGCCACTGCATCTTTTGGAGAGGTGTATCACGCGTTGGTGCCAAGCATGCGCTGTGCATCTTCCTCGCTCATTGCCTCCAACTTGGCAACGAGGAGATTCTCAATCTCAGCTGACAACTCTGCCACCGTCGGCGCCTCAAATAGGCAGCGCAACGAAAGTTCTACTCCGAAGCTTTCCCGTATCGATGCGATTAATTGAGTACCAAGCAGCGAGTGGCCACCCAGCAAGAAGAAGTTGTCGCTCGCGCCGACATTCTGCATATGCAGCAACTTGGCCACAATGACCGCTACACGCTTTTCAACCAGGGTTCGCGCCGCAACTTGGGGTTCGCCTTGCAAGGTGTTTGAGGCGCTCGCTACCGGTAAGGCTTGGCGGTCAACCTTACCATTAGACGTCAACGGCAACGAATCCAGACATACAAAGGCGGTCGGAACCATATACTCAGGTAAGTGGCCCCGAAGGAAATCTTGAAGCTCCGCACACGTGGGCTGGGAGCCAGGAGCAGCCACAACGTAAGCTATTAACCTCTTTCCCGCTGCAGCGTCTTCCTGAGCGATCACGTGGCTGGTTGAAATCATAGGGTGGCGATCAAGTACGGTGACGATCTCGTTCGGTTCAATACGATAACCACGAATCTTGATCTGGTCGTCGATTCGCCCCATAAACGCGATCTGGCCATCGGGCACGTAGCGCGCTACATCACCCGTTTTGTACAAGCGAGCACCCGGTCTCGAGCTGAACGGATCGGGAATGAACTTCTCGCCGGTGAGTCCAGGCTGGTTGAGATAGCCGCGCGCCACTCCCTTTCCACCAATATGCAGCTCTCCTGTCGTGCCTACTGGTACCTGCCTCAGGTGCTCGTCAAGGATGTGTATCTGAACGTTGCTAATGGGCCGGCCTATCGTGGGCCGATCTCCGGTGAACCCATTTGAGGGCACGGTGCACGACGTGGCCACCACGGTACACTCAGTAGGACCGTAGTTGTTGACTAACCTGAAGGGTAAGCGGGGTGAGGGGTAATGATGTAGCGTATCCGCCCCGGTGAGCAGGACACGCAACGCGATCTGAGTTGGCCACTCCAGCGCCATGATCACTTCAGCCATCGCGGTGGGAATAAAACTAACTGTAATCCTCTGCGCTACCAGCCAATCACAAAGCTTTTCTGCATCATTTCGTGTGGACTCTCCGGGTAGGTGGAGACTTGCTCCTGCTGCAAGGTAGGGCCACATTTCCCAAACCGATGCGTCAAACCCAGGACTCGCAAGTAATGTTGCGCGATCTTCGGGTGTAACCATGAAGGCGCGCCTATGCCAAAACACCAAATTGAGCAAACTGCTGTGAGTGATTTGCACGCCCTTGGGTTGACCGGTTGAACCGGAAGTGTAGATGACGTATGCCAACCCATCTAGATCAAAATTGCATTTGGGAGGGTCCGCTGGATAGCCGGCGATCCGGTCGGCATCGAGGTCCAAGTCCAGTATCTGCCATCTCCCTGAGGGAAGCGCCCGCGACACATGTCGGTGTGTCAACAGGGTAGGGACTTGGCTGTCATTCAACATGAAGGCCAGGCGCTCGGTCGGATAGGTGGGATCCAGCGGCACATAAGCTGCACCGGATTTCAAAACACCTAAAGCGCCCACCACCAGCTGCGAAGAACGTTCAAGGCAGAGCGCTACTAGCGTTCCGGGGCCAGCACCGAGCGACCGTAAACATTGAGCCAATTGGTTAGCACGTGAATCCAGCTCCCGATAGGTTACAACCTCCCCATTCTCGGCGAGCGCAATAGCACCCGGCTTAGCTGCTGCTTGCGCACTGACCAATTGTGGAACGCAGGTATCGTCTGGGTAGATCTCCGTGGTGTCATTCCACGATGCGAGTAACGCATATTCAGCCGGTGTGATCTGGTACCTCGGGCGATCATTGCCATCCTTATCGACTTCGTGGCGCATTATGTCTTCTCCTGCATAAATTCGGACCTATTCCCCCATTTGTCCTGCCGCTCTGCTCGGATTTGCAACATGTCACGATCCAATCGAATCATAGCGTTCCATCACCATCGAACCAAAACGGATTCCACACCTGCGGGTTCTCTAGGTTCTGCGCCAGCGACGGATCTCGGGCCTTGTAGAAATACATCCACGAGGGTAACTTTCGTTGGCGAGACGCAAGGCTTTCAAAGGCGTCGCATTGTTGCGGGCAAATCCCTACGCACTCCAACATATGGATATTCTCCGCGCGGCATCGCTGCAACGCCCACGACAGCATGGGCAGAAGCGACGAACTCCCATCTAGTGCCTGAAAGTCAACAAATCGCATCCGTTTCAGCCCGAAGCTCGGCTTGTCCTGTCTGCAAAATATCGAATAGGCAGCTAGGTGGGAGCCCTTGGTGATTGTCAAGATCCACACATCCTTCTTCTGAATGGCGTACCGGAAGTGCCATTGAAGAGCCTCGCAGCTACGATCAGCTAGCAATAACTGCGGATATCTTTCCTGCAATGCTTCCCAAAAAATATCGAACCGCCTGTCAAAGGAGTCAACAGCCTCAACCTTATCCCCATTGCAAACGTGCTTGGGAGGTCTTCGGGTCAAGGCATCCTGAACCCACAAACCTATCGAAAATGGCAAGGTGAACAGGTTCATGCGCGCCGATTGCTTCCTGCTCCAACTTGACACAAATCCCTGGTAGTTCGTGATCCAAAATGCCGATTGGTCCCAACGTCCGACCGGGACCGCGGGCGACTTGAATACTTGGAAGGCCTCCGTAGCTTTGGCATTTAAGGTAGTACTCAAAAAAAAGTCGGCGTTTTTCTGCCTGAAGTAGGAATCTAGAAGCAAGATCGCATAGCTTCTGTAGGACGACTCGACCACCCAAGCATGCGTGACGGCAGCCACCAACTTGCGTTTCTGAAATTGGTACGAAAGTGGGATATTGCCTAGATACCCGACGATTTGGCGGTCTTCATTTTCTAACACCCATCCGATTGGCCATTGCTTTCCGCGATCTTTGTAGGCGGGATTACCGATCCAGATGTGCTTCCATTCCTCACGGCTTCTAGGTTCAAGATCATACCTACCCTCGAGCAGACTAATCTGCTCATAGTCCTCAAATAAAGCTTCGCGAAGGTCCAGCCCGCGTTTGGGTTCCCTCATAACAGATACTGGCAAGCAAGTACTAGAAGTCCTACACAGCTCCGAACCCTTTCACAACAGCGGGAATAGTCATGGCCAAGATCTTCAGGTCGAGCCAGAAGGACCATTTGTCGATATATTGCATGTCCAGCTCCATCCATTTTTCGAATGGGATTGAACTCCTCCCGCCAACCTGCCAAAGGCAGGTAATCCCCGGGCGCACACTGAACCGGCGTCTATGCCAATCCTCACTGAACCCTTCATAATCCCGTACCGGCAGCGGACGCGGCCCAACTAGACTCATATCCCCTTTCAACACGTTGATCAACTGTGGCAACTCATCGATGCTAGTCTTTCGCAAGAATTTTCCAATGGTGGTAACACGTGGGTCGAGTGTGATCTTGAACACGGGGCCACTAACCTCATTGAGATGCTCGATCTGCTGCATCTTTGTTTCTGCATCGGCGACCATGCTTCGGAACTTGTAGATAGTAAACTGTCTCTTATTCTGCCCGACTCTTTCCTGCTCGAATAAAATTGGGCCTGGAGACGTTATCTTGATCAATAACGCAGCTAGGATCATGATCGGTGCGAGAAGGATAAGCGCTGTGAGAGCCACCAAGAAATCAAGAACGCGTTTCATGGCTAACGGCCCGCCTTCATAAATTCCGGCGTAGTGGGTAATCCATGGGTCACCTTCCAGTTCTTCCACATGCGCATGACCCAGCTTCAAATTGAAGAGGTTGGAAAGGACGCGCAAGACAATTCCCTGATCTTCGCACACCGACACAATGCGGGAAGCATCTTCGTGAAATGATCTTATAGGAAGCGCAATTACGACTTCGTCGACCACGTTCTTGCGGAAAAACGCAGGAAGATCATCCAGACCGCAAGCTAGAGCATAGCCACTCTGCCGAAATTGTTCGATTCCTGCCCATTCGCGATCAGCGAACCCCATGATCCGGTAACCAAGCTCCGGCTTGGCTTGCATCTTGTGCGCAAACTCAATTGCACGCGAATTGGTCCCCACGATCAGCATGTCGCGCAGGTTTCGTCCGTGCAATCGGGTTTGCGCTAACAAAAACCTCAGCACGAGCCTGCTGCAAACAAGTATGAGTGTGCTGAGAATCCAAAAAACCACGAGGAAGGTACGGGTTGCCATACGAATATTGAAGATTATGGCTGCAACGTACAAAAACAAGGTCCCCAGCGATGTCGACATCATGACGTCCTTTGCGTCAGCCTTGGCAGTGGATAGTCGCCGCGACTCATATAGTCCGAAAGCCGAAAAAAGAGCGTGCCAGGTTATCAGCAATCCCAGGAAGATGAAGAAGTTTCCAATCTTCACCCTGATGCCTAGAAACTGGGCCACAGAAACGGCCGGACTTTTTGCCACTACGTCGATAGTGGCCATCGCGAAGGCGAAAACCATAACCGCCAAATGCCACAACTTAAGTGCGTTTAGGAGAATCTCACGTCGAAAAGGGCGCATAGGGACGTCTCATGGGCCTGGACAAGAAGGTTGACAGTCGGGGTCGCTTGGGCAGATCTGAGCGGATGCTCGTTGTCGCACGTGGAGCCTGTCGATTGTTGTCTCGCCGCAGGCCCTTGGATACGGTCGGAAGTACTGCCAGATTATGCTAGAACACAGCTGAGATTTAGGGCGGTAGCTCGTTGCCGTTTCAACTCGTCCTTAGAGCCGCCTGTAAATTCTGTCTGGGATAGGAAATGTTCGTTGGTTTAGTACAGCCCCGAAAATCGGTATGTTAGCAGCTTGGAGCTCCTGCAAAGCCTGCCGAGCCTTTTCCCGATGGGAGGAGTTCGCCTTCAGCACCAGTACGACACCGTTGGAAAGACCACCCAGAACGATGGCATCATTGCAAATGCCTAAGGGCGTGGAATCGATGAGTATGTAGTCGAAGGCTGCGCGCAACTCCGTCAAGCGTTGGCGCATACGATCTGAGGCAAGGAGCTTCTGCCAATTCTCCGCAGTCGAGCCGCAGCTCAACAGCCAGAGGTTGGTGCGTGACAATTGGCGGGCGAACTGGCGAACAGGCGCTGAGGAGTTCAGAGCATCGGAGAGTCCGTGATGATTCTCAAGGCCGAACTGCTGGTGCAACCTAGGGGACCGCAGATTGCAGTCCACGACACAGACCGACGCTCGGATCTGGGATGCCAGGACTTCAGCAGCGTGTGCGCACATCCAGGTGCACCCACAGCCTGACTCCGTACCGGTAAAAACTATCCGTTGCGGCCCCTTGGCCTCTCGGAACAGAAACAAGGTCTGCACTAGTTTAGTGATTTCGTCTCGTACCATGCCCTCCATCTCCAGACATGGCGTAGAGGTGACAGTGCCGACCTCCATCACTGGTCCACTTTGTGGTTGCTCCGATGATATCGTTTCTGGCTGCTCTGATTGTGAGTGCAAGATCTCCTGCATTCTCCCAGCCCGATGCAGCAATTCGAAATATCTGCTCAAAGAGTTATTCCCTCAAGTTCTGCACTAACCGACTGGCACTCTTCAGGAAGCCATTCGTTTGGTGTAAGTTTGCCAGTCCTTCAAACGCCTTAAAACATCCTGGATAAGTGCCAGAGCTTCTTCGGGATCCATCGGTTCGTCGGCTTTCTCTTTGGAGAGAAAAGTCTTCGATCTAACCCCGCCAGCTCGTTCTGCCGACGAGAAACTGTGAGATGCAAGCATTTCTGATCTATAACCACGTGCCTCCAATTCAAAATCGGGAAGATCCAAGTCAGCCGTTGTTTCTCGGATAATGTCCACACCGATGGTGCGGTGCTGTAGCGCGCACCCCAGTGACAATGCATTGAAACACAGATTGTTGATGCGGCGCGGGATCCCCTCGCTCGCCTGTGCAATCATTTTTTGCGCTTCAGGCGTAAAGATAGAATCACCCTCGTACCCCGCTGTTCGAAGCCGATGGTCGACATATCGTTCGACTTCGTCTGGCGGCAACGGCGCCAGCGCACTAAATGCGGAAACGCGCTGCCGGAGCTGTCGCATAGAGGGGCATGCAAGTTTATCGGCAAGCTCCGGCTGGCCAGACAAAATGATCTGCAGCAGCTTTGCCCGTGGCGTTTCGAAATCAGAAAGAAGGCGCACGGTCTCGAGTACGGAGGGCTCCAGGTTCTGTGCTTCATCGATGACGACAACAAGGCGGCGGCCAGCGTGCGCCTCCTCTAACAGACACTGGTTAAATTCCTTGTGCATGGTTACGAGATCTTCGCCATGGAACGTCAGACCCAACTCCATCAGCAAAAACCGCATGAATTCTCGAGAGGTGCATTGGGTCTGAAAGAGGAAGGCGGTTCGAGCAGAAGGCCGAAGCTTTGCGAGCAGCTGAAAAAGGAGGGTTGTTTTTCCCATGCCGGGCTTCGCTATCAGCGCGAGAAACCCACGCCCTGCATCTACACCGCAAAACAGGGAGGACAAAGCTTCCCGGTGTGCCGGACTCAGATAAAGAAAGCGAGGATCCGGCGTTACCCCGAATGGCTGCTCCCTTAAACCATAGAATTCTTGAAACATTACTTAGTATTCCTCTCCTTGTTGTCCTCCTCATCTTGTTCCTGCATGGCAGAAGACGGTGGAGCGGCATTTGCGGCCTTGTGATACCCGAACCCGTTTCCATTGCCATTCCCCTGAATCACGAGCTGTGTGCGTGGAACTGCTGCCAAGACTGGAATGTTCAATTCCGTGATTACTTGCGACGGTGTACGGAAAGACGGGTCGAGATGCTCCAAAGTGAATGCCATCCCTAGACTAGCGGTGATCGCCACGAAGATACCCACTGCCACAGCGCTCCAGGGGGAGTTGGAAGGCAGAGCGGGTACGATGGGCTGTTCTGCGACGACCACGTTGAGAATCCGCATGCGATCCAAGGCATCCGTCATTCGTGCTTCCTCGCGCTTGCGTTGGTAAAGAAGATAGTTTTCTTCACTGGTTTTCATGGTTCGAAGCAGGTTTTGCTGAATAATTCCTTTGTGCTCCAGTTCCTGGGCTTTCTGCTTGTATTGGGACACGATGGCTTCAGTCGCAGCTACCCGCGCCTGCAAACCGCTGTGTTCGGCTTGGGATTTGGCCAGTTCCGCATTAATCCATGCGTAGGTCGGGTTACGATCCGATGTTTCATCGCGCACCGGTTTGCTCTCCTCGGTCGCGATGGAGCTTCGGGTGTCCGCAATCTGCTTATCTACCTCCTGCACCAGCGGATAGGTTGGCTGATACTTGGTGAGCAACTCGGTGCGTTTGAGTTCCAAACTCATCAATGTGGCTTTGAATGCTTGTAGAACCTGGGCATCGTCGGTCTGCCGCGCTTGCGTAATCAATCTTTGGGGGGTGGTACCAGCCTGGCTCTCCAGAGCCTGAATCCGTCGCTTGGTGAAGGCCATTTCCGCCTTGGTCTGTTGCAAGCTGGCTTCGAATTCATTGAGCTTTTGCAATGCGATGTCCCGTGCGAGCTGCGGGGCCACTGCGTTGTCGTTGTCGGAAAATGCGCCGAGTTGAGCTTCTGCGTCAGAGAGTTGCTTTCTGTATCGCTCGGTCTCCTGATCAAAGAACTCGAATTGTCCCGGCCGGTGATGCACGGCAACATTCTTGGCTATGTAAGCATCGGCCAGAACGGTCAGTATTCTTGCAGCTAGCCGTGGATCGGAAGAGGTATAGGTCACAAAAATGAGATTGCTCTTTTTGATCGGTTGAATCTTCAAATCCTTTCTGAGGCGAAAGACGGCTGTTGCGATCTGCTTTTGTTCGTCTTGCACGCCGAGCCGTGACGTCAGAAACGATTTGTGTCGCTCCAATCCGCAGGCGACGACGACTTTGCCAAGGACGTCGTCACCTTGCAGCAGTTCAACCTCGGAGTTCAGTTCCTCTTCAGTGACGGCTTCGCGGGATGCTACCTGAGCATCTTGCAGAGGGCTAACGACGGGATCGGTTCGTTCACGCTCGACGAGGAACTTGGTTGTGGCTGTGTATTCCGTCGGTCTTAAAAGGGCAGTTAAGACCACGCCCAACAAAATGCCAAAAAAACAGAGCAGAATTGCGCGTTTGCGATGGAATCCAATGGCGAGAAGATCTCGCACGGAAAAAGAAACCGAGCGGGATGCGTCAGCAAGCGCTAAACTTTCATTGTTCATCATAGAACCCGCTTCTAGTAAGGATGCACCATCATTCCTACGGAATATACGGGAAGGAAAGGCTTGATCTTGGAAAAGCGGTTTTTGGGTACAAACAACATGTCCCCGGGATGCAGCCGCGGGTCCTCGTTCAAGTTCCCTAGTTTCTCCATCTTCTTGACGTCGAATATCCGGGCAGAAAACCATCCCTCTGAGGCACGGCGAAAGAGCAAAACCTGCGAGTGTTTTGCGCTATCCAGAAAGCCGCCGGACATTGCAATGGCTTGAGTTAGGGTCGTATCACCCCGCAAATCATATTTTCCAGGATGCCCAACCTGACCGTCTGCAATGAAGTATGGCTTCTCAAAATCTTTCAGCACCACCTTGATGCGCGGCTCGTGCAAAATGTGGCCGTATGCAGTGCGGAGCAATTGAGTCAATTCCGGCATGGTATGGTCGGCAACCCGAAGATCCTCGATTCCGCGCAACGCGACGTAGCCGTCGGGTTGCACGGTCACGGTCTGATTGAATTCTGGACTCAGTTCGAAAAACACATCGAACGAGTCGCTAGGCTTTAGCTGGTAGCGAGGGTCACGTTGTTGAAAATCAGAATCCGGAGAGGTCGTTGACTTGGTTCCATTCGTTATCGCCTCAGAGCTCTGATTGTGATGACCCTCCTGGGTTTTCTGCCGTCCCGTGGCAAGCCCGAGTGAGAGTCCAAAAACGCTTACCGTCCACAGCCATTTGCTTGTCATGTTCATAGGCTGGCATCTCGTCGCTGCCTCCAACAATACATTGGACTTAGTGATTTGTTATTTAAGTGTGATGCGATAGGGGAGGCAGTCCAACATGTTGTTGAACCATATAAGACAATTGCAGAACAGGAGTTAGCGAACAAATCTAAGATGTCTTCACCGAAGATAGAGCCGCTTTACCAGTCCTGACTTTTTTCCAGCTAATGCCCTTTGGTCAGACTTGAGTGATGGATCGGAGGTGGACTCAACGCATATTGTTGAATCTTGTAAAGGAGACCTCGATAGCTGATGCTCAGGAGTTGCGCCGCAGCTTTGCGGTTCCAATTGGTCTTAGCCAGTGCACTCGTGATTGCATTCTTTTCCGTCTCTCCTTGAATGTTGCGCACGAGGGTTTTCAGACTGCTCCTGTTTTCGCTTGGGTCGAGCTCAATCCTGGAATTACGCGCATACTCGACAACAATTCCCGGACAAACCCGCTCGTTATGAAAAGACGTCTTTGGTTCTAATTCTTTCTGTGCTACCGAATCATCGCCAATCACGAGGTACCGCTCGACGAAGTTCTCTAGTTCTCTGAGGTTTCCAGGCCACGAATAGCATTGTGCGGCCTCAAGAAGTTCACTAGAGAACAGCCGTGCTGGCAGGCTGTGTTCCTTTGACATAAGGTTCATGAAATGGCCGAGCAGGAGCGGGATCTCGTCTCTGCGTTCTCGTAATGGAGGCACCTCTATAGTGAACGCGCTCAGACGATAGTACAGATCCTCACGCAATCTCCCCTCTGTGAGAGCCTGGGCAATGCGCACATTTGTGGCGGCGAGAATGCGAACATCTACGTCTATCGTAGATTCGCCTCCAAGCCGAAAGAATTGTTTGTCCTGCAGGACGTGCAGAAGCTTAGCTTGTAGACTGGCAGCCATTTCGGCGACCTCGTCTAACAAGATGGTGCCTCTGTCGCACAACTCGAACTTGCCCTGCTTGGTTCGCATGGCTCCAGTAAACGCGCCTCGCTCATACCCGAAGAACTCGCTTTCGAGCAGATCATCGGGGAGAGCCGCACAATTCACCTTTAAAAACCTGCCTCCCGAGCGAAAAGACAATTTGTGGATTAAGCGAGCAACAATCTCTTTCCCACTTCCGCTTTCTCCAACAATCAGTACTGGCGTATTCACCTTCGCCAATAGCTCCACCTTTGCCCGAAGCTGGCGCATCACTGGGCTAGCGGCGACAAAGAACAGGTGCGCACCTATTTCGCCGATATCCTCAACCATGCGGTCCCGTTCGGCAAGGTTATTGGATTGAGCGTGGATGTGGCATTCTGGAAGCATGACTAGCTTATCTTCTTCGCTATATCCAATCGTTTGTCTTCTAGGTCGAAACTCAGGTCTTCGAGTAGTGTGTCCGTGATCGGAGGAAGTGGGAGCAAGGAGTGTAACTACTGGCCCTCGATAACGGATGGGCAGCGTACAAAGAATCAAAGCGAATGGTGATGCTGAGTCGGCGGGTCGCCAGAAGTGTACTTTCCCCCCGGCCTCGGTCTGACCGAATGCGTGCCGTGCAGTTAGCTGCTCTGGACGTTGCGAATGGCAACACCGAATGGTAGGTTACACGATTTCAATATCGTATCCCTTGATTTGAATTGCCAGAGACCTTTGGATAGCATCCAATGAAACCACCAAGGCATCCTCGCCGTTTTGCGACCTAAAAATGCCCTCAAGTCCATCGAGAGCACCACCTCGAATTCGCACACGCTGGCCCGTATTTAAAAAGGGATGGTTAACGCAAGGTAGGTTTTTTGCAACTAGCATTTTTACAGACTCGATCTGTTCGTCTGGTATAGGTGTACCGCCGGCATGCTGCCCGACAAAACGGAGTACTCCACCGCTACGCAACACTCGCGCCCGAGCCTCAGTCGTCGCGGCCAAATGAACGAACACGTAAGAGGAGAATAGCGGGAGCTCTACAGTTTTGCGTCGGTCACTCCAGCGATGTACCTCCCTCACCAAAGGCAGGAAAGTACTGACCCCACGTATCTGTAGTTCGATGGCAACGACTCTCTCATGCCTAGGGTGCGTCTGTATCGCATACCAGGCCCCAGAGCTCGAATCCTGCTCGGCGTAGGAACTTCTCTTCTCTGCGTATCCGAATTGCATAGATGGCCGCAACTGTGTTTTTTGGGCTTGCACCGATGGCTGAACTATCCACAGCCACACCCCCACCCTCTGGGTCCCATCGGGACCTCTGTTGAAAACTGCTGGCGGATGTGCATACACGTGGCTTCGAATCGGCGATCAATTTGGTTGATCGTCCACTCGTGATGGGGTGTATGCAGCGGCCGTCAGACTATGCAAAGTCGCAACACTCTGCAAGAAGCCTTTAGGCCCGGTACGGAAATCGCCGGGTGACGCCGTGGGAGTGACATGGATCGGGGACCGAACCCGTACCAAT
>Ga0066903_100004895_pt1 | contig 11458 bp, 10 predicted proteins | sample PanSoiMetaGPlot1_FD_67491 | JGI IMG/M metagenome (GOLD analysis project Ga0066903, IMG submission 67491) | Tropical forest soil microbial communities from Panama analyzed to predict greenhouse gas emissions - Panama Soil - Plot 1 (version 2) | ecosystem: Environmental > Terrestrial > Soil >...
TGCCGCGTAAGCATGTGCGGCGCACCTCCGGCTCGCTATCGAGCGTCGATCTCGGCCGCGGCTGTCCCTACCAGTGCTCGTTTTGCACCATCATCAATGTGCAAGGCCGCAAGAGCCGCATCCGCTCGGCCGACGATCTGGAAGAGATCGTACGTGACAATTATGCACAGGGTATCAAGCGGTTCTTCATCACGGACGATAATTTCGCGCGCAACCGCGATTGGGAGCCGTTGTTCGACCGTATGATCCAGTTGCGGCAAGGCGAGGGGATGAATATCGGATTCACCATCCAGGTCGACACGCTTTGCCATAAGATTCCGAAGTTCATCGAGAAAGCGGCCAGGGCCGGCGTGCGGCGGGTCTTTATTGGGTTGGAGAACATCAATCCGGACAATCTCATCGCCGCCAAGAAGCGGCAGAACAAGATCACCGAATATCGGGAAATGCTGCAGATGTGGCGCAATCACGGCGCCATCACCTACGCGGGTTACATCCTCGGTTTTCCGGCCGACAGCAAGGAATCGATTACCCGTGATGTTGAAATCATAAAGCGAGAGTTGCCAATTGATATTCTGGAATTCTTTTTCTTGACACCGTTGCCAGGGTCCGAGGATCACAAGGTCCTTGCGAGCAAGGGCGTCTGGATGGATCCGGACATGAATAAGTACGATCTCAATCACCGCGTCTCTCATCACGCCAAGATGTCGGACAAGGATTGGGAAGAAGCTTATCGCGCCGCGTGGGAGACGTTCTACACGCCGGACCACATCCGTACCATTCTACGGCGCACTTGCGCCAATCCGCTCGGGCGGCCGGGCACGGCTCTGACGACTGTTCTGTGGTTCTATCTCATGATCCTGTACGAAGGCGTGCATCCACTCGAAGGTGGGGCGCTGCGGCTCAAGTTTCGCCGCGATCGCCGGCATGGAATGCCGCGGGAGAACCCTATGGTGTTTTACGCGCGTTATTGGGGCGAAACCGCGTTGAAGGCGTGGGGCTATCTCCGGGTCTACTGGCGCACCAAGGCGATGTTGAACGAGGCATTGGCGGCACCGGACCGCTGGTCTTACAGCGATCTCGCGATTGCGCCACCTCAGGCTGACGAATTTGATGCGCTCGATCTCTATCACGCAACCAGCGGCGGCGAGGCCGCATTGGCGCGCAAATATCGCCACGATGCCATTCGGGCGGGGGCGCATGCTGCCGACGGGCCGCTTGCGGCGACCGTCGCCATGCAGCGTTCCATCTGAGCCGCGTCGAGGTGGTCGAATGAGAGGACGACATTTCATCCCATGGCTCGGCGCAGCAGCTCTCGTGATCAGTGCGCCTCGGGTGTTCGCGCAAACGTTCCTTACGTATCACTGTCGTGACGGCTCGGAGTTTGTCGTCGCTCTCCTTGAGGATAAGCGGTTCGCGTATTTGCAACTCGACGGAAAAGCCGTATCGCTGCGGCGGGGCCTGTCGCTATCCGGCTCGCGCTACACCAGGGGCGATATTACGCTGAGAATGACCGAAACAGGCACCACCTTGAAGCGGCGGAACCGATCGACCGAATGCACCGCTACGTGATCAACCGGCTCTGAAGCCAACCGCGTGCCGCAACCCGCATCGCAGATTGGGATAATCCGCGACAAATCGGCGACCTGTGAAGCGGATCACGCCGGCCACTCGGCCGATGCGTATGGTTCCTCTGCCCGCCGCATCGACCTCGCCGCCAACCGCAAAGACTCCCTCACTGTTGACCACGTTTCCAACGATCACTCCACCTCGGACGTCGAGCGTCAGGCGTGAGGGGGAGCAGGAGAGCACGGGCGGAACCGTTGCGATCCACCGCCCATCAGATGCGTCAAGTCGGGCGGCCTGTCCGGCATGGCCGAACACCGTCAGGGCGAGGCCAAACACAATCGCAGCCCGCGCGTATCGCCCGGTCATGCGCTTTCTCCTCTGCGATATTCGTCCAACATCACGCAAACCCAACGGCAATCTGCGGGGCTCGGTTCCAGCCAGCCGCCGACAGTAGCAATGCGACGGCTGGAACGCCTTTGTGCTCCGCTGTCATGCCCCGCGAAAAAGCGGGCATCCAGTAACCACCGCGTCATTGGCTGTGCTCAATCGAAACCAAGTGGTTACTGGATCGCCCGCTTGCGCGGGCGATGACACTTGCTTGGAGTACATATTTCTGGATGGGCCTTAAGTCGTCGCGTCATGCTATAAACGTTCGCGTTCGCCATCGCCTGGTCCCCGATGCAAATTACCGCCTCCGATCGTTTTTCCACTCTCGACCGGCCTGCGCTCGTTATCCGCCGTGTCGATGCGATCCCGGTCGCGCTGCCGCTCAAGAAGCCCGTCAAGATGGCGGCCGAGACGGTAACGCACGCGCGCAACATCCTGGTGCGCATCGAGGCGGCCGGCGGCCCGGTCGGCTGGGGCGAGGCGGCCTCCGCTCCGACGATGACGGGCGACACGGTCGGCGGGCTTACGGCCGCGGTGCGCGATCACCTGGCGCCGCTCCTGATCGGAGCGGACGCCTGGACGCGGCCGGCGTTGATGAGACGGCTGCGTGCAGCGCTCCATGGCAATACGGGTGCCCACTCCGCCGTGGAGATGGCCTTGCTCGATCTGGCCGGCCATGCCTCGGGCCTGCCGCTGGTCGATCTCGTCGGCGGCGCGTTGCGCCGCGAGGTCGCGCCCATGTGGCTGGTCGGGAACGCGACGCCGGATGAGGATGTTGCGGAGGCGAAGACCAAGGCTCGCGAAGGCATCCGTTTCTTCAAGCTCAAGGTCGGCGTCAAGCCGCTCGATATCGAAATCGCCACGGCGCTGGCCGTGCGCAAGGTATTGGGGCCGGCTCTGCCGGTCTGTGCCGACGCCAATTGCGGCTTCTCGTATCAGGCAGCGCGACGTTACCTGGAGGCGACCCGGGAGGCGGGGCTCATTTTCCTGGAGCAGCCATTCGAGGATACGGATCTGAGTGGCTTGGCGGCGCTGGTGCGCAACACGGCGGTCCCGATCGGGGCCGACGAAGGCATTCATTCGCTCCGCGATATCGAGACGCATGCAGCGGCCGGAGCCGGCGGCGTCTCCCTCAAGCTCATCAAGCTCGGAGGGGTCGCGGCGGCGCTCACTGCCGGCGCGCTGTGCCGGCGGCTCGGACTCGCTATCAATGTTGCGGCCAAAATGTCGGAATCGAGTCTCGGCACCGCCGCGACGGTGCATCTCGCCTGCGCGGTGGACAATATCGATTGGGGCGTCAGCCTCACGCATTTCTATCTCGCCGAGGATGTGGTGCGGGTGCCGTTGGCGATGAGCAATGGCCGCGTCGCGCTGCCCGGCAAACCCGGCGCGGGCGTCGAGATCGACGAGACGGCGGTCGCCCGGTTGCGCGTCGGATGACGCACTTACCTCCCCCGTTCTTCACGAGGCAGGGCGTCCCAAAGCCCTCGCCGCCATTGGACCCCGGTACAATCGCCGCATCACTTGCCAAGAGATATAATAGCTCCGCAATTGCGGTGTCGCCCAGTTGCGCCTAAATTCGTGGGATGAGCACAGGAGATACTGCGATGTTGTCACGGCGCGCCCTGATGATGGCGGGTGGCGGCTTTGCGCTGGCCGGAGGGCCGGCGCAGGCGGCTGCGATCGTGACCGACGACGGGTTCTACCGTGAGGACTGGTTTCTCGATAGTTTTCTGGATCTTACGGACGATCTCAAAAGTACCGCCGCAGCCGGCAGGCAGCTCGCGACCATATGGGAGCAACCCGGCTGTCCGTATTGTCGGCAAACGCATCTGGTCAATTTCGCCCAGAAGCCCATTGAAACCTATATCCGCGATCATTTCGAGGTGCTCCAGCTCAATCTCCGCGGCTCCCGTGTTGTGACCGATTTCGACGGCGAGAAGCTTGGTGAGAGGCAACTTGCCGCCAAGTATGGAATACGCGGCACCCCGATCATCCAGTTCTTTTCCGATAAAGACGACCTTGCCAAGAAGGCTCCGCGGGAACGCGAGGTCAACCGCATCCCTGGGTATATGCCTCCCCGGGCCTTCCTTCTGATGTTCGCGTTTGTTGCTGAGCGCGCCTATGAGCGAGGATCGCTGCGCGACTATCTGCGCCAGCTAGGATGAGCCGACGGGTTCTGCACTCCGAGAAAGCTGCAGAAACGTTCCGTCACTCGGGTGCGGCCTTTTCTCCAGGCGCAATACAGCCATCGAAGCTGATAAACGATGCCGAAGATGGCGCGGGTGACGCGTGCCGCCGAATGCGGTGATGTAGGAGTATCGATGCAAATACGTCTCGCCCTCGGTTTATTGGTCGCGTTCATGTCGCCTGCGGCGGTGCAGAGCAAAGTGTTGCAGGTCGCGGCACTGGTTCCCTATGACGTGGTGGTCATAGACGGCCTCCTCACCATACCGGCGCCCCTAACCGACAAGCCCGGCGATCCGAAGGAGGGTGAGAAGGTCGTGGTTGCGCGCCGGCTCGGTAACTGCCTGTCATGCCACGAGGTCTACGCGCTGCGGCAGGAGCCATTTCACGGCGATGTCGGTCCGCCGCTCAACGGCGTGGCCGGACGGTGGGACACGGCGACGTTGCGCATGATCGTAGTCAACGCCAAAAAGGTGTTCGGCGACGAAACGGTCATGCCAGCATTCTACCGGATCGACGGTCTCAATCGGGTGCGGCCGGAATTCGCTGGTAGGCCGATCCTGACAACCCAGCAGGTCGAAGACGTGGTCGCATTTCTGAAGACGTTGAAGTGAGCGATGCTCGGTCCACGGAGGACGTCATGTTGCAACGATTGAGCCGCCGCGAAGCGCTTACGGTCGGTGCCGGAGCTTTTGCTGCGGGTGTTGGATTAGCGGCTGCCCCCGCCCGCGCGCTGAACGACTACGCCGACCAGATCAAAAACTTCACGGGCGGCAAGACGCCGGTCGAGGGCAGAGTCAAGCTTGAGCTGCCGGAACTCGCGGAAAACGGCAACACGGTGCCGCTATCGATTGCTGTGGACGGTCCAATGGACGAGGGCATCCATGTGGAGGAAATCCTGGTGGTCGCCCCGGCGAATCCCAACGCCCGGGTGATCCGTTTCCGCTTCTCGTCCGCGAGCGTGCCGGAGGCCTCGACCCGTATCCGGCTCGCTGACACCCAGGACGTGATCGCGGTCGCCAAGCTGAGCGATGGCAATTTCTTCCAGGCTTCTCGACAGATCAAAGTAACAATCGGCGGCTGCGGCGGCTGAGACGCGCGTTCGCAACCATTCGGAGTTCGCTATGGCAGAAATCAAGCCCCGCATCAGGCTCGATAAGAAAGATGTCAAGAAAGGCGACACCGTCGACGTCAAGACGCTGGTCTCTCACGTGATGGAGACCGGTCTGCGCAAAGACGCGAGCGGCAAGCCAATCCCGCGCATGATCATCAACACTTTCACGTGCGAGCTCAACGGCAAGTTTGTTTTCGGCTGCGACCTCGAAAGCGCGGTTTCCGCCAATCCGTATTTCGACTTCAAGTTCAAGCCGACCGAGTCCGGTACGCTCAAATTCACCTGGGTCGATGACGAAGGTACGCGCATCGAGGCAACCGAGACCATCAAGGTAACGTGATACTTGTTTCCCCCCCTTCCCTGTCCCGCTTGCGGGCGAGGGTGGGGAGGGGGCCTGTAGGCGAGTCAGCGCCGTGGAGTTTGCCCCCCCGAGCAAGCGGGGGGGTACAAGAAATGGGCGCGCGGTTTGACCTCGGCCAGCGAGGAAAGATTATGAGCTTGCGTTTGGCGTTCTGCGCAATCGTTGGCATGGTGATCAGTGCGGGCGCGGCCGCGATAGCCCTGGCCGAGAATGGCCTCGAGCGTCCGCACTGGCAGGGGCACGGCATCAAGCCGCCGGACAAGAATTTTCCCCTGCCGGAGATCATCTCTGGATACTGGTTCCGCAGCAAGGAGACCCAGGCGATCCAGGACGACGATTTCAACAATCCAGGATTTTTCGCCATCGAGCAGGGCGAGCAACTATGGTCGAAGCCCGACGGTGCAGCCGGCAAATCTTGCGCGAACTGTCATCAGGATGCAGCAAAGAGCATGAAGGGCGTCGGTGCCGCGATGCCGAAATGGAGCGAAAAGCTCAAGAAGCCGGTAAACCTCGAGCAACAGATCAACATTTGCCGCACCGAACAGATGCAGGCAGCGCCATGGAAATTCGGCGCCCCCGAATTGACCGCGATGACCACCTTCGTGCGCTTCCAGTCCCGCGGCATGCCGGTGAGGCCGCGCGTCGACGGCCCGATGACGCCGTGGTTCGAGAAAGGAAAACAACTCTATCATACGCGTCATGGTCAGCTCGATCTCGCCTGCGCGAGCTGTCATGAAAGGAACTACGGCAGGAATCTGCGTGCGGACTTTCTCAGTCAGGGCCAATCCAACGGCTTCCCGGTTTATCGTCTGCGCGACCAGCGCCTGGTGCCGCTCCATGAGCGGATGGAAGGCTGCATATTCGACGTGCGTGGCATTCCCTACGCCCCGCTCTCCGACGAGGCCGTCGCGCTCGAGCTCTATGTAGCTTGGCGCGGTACCGGACTGCCGGTCGAGACGCCGGCGGTGCGGAATTGAGCATGATGTTTAGGGGCAAACACGTGGGGTGGGCAAAATCGTCTGCCGCAGCGGAAATGACAGCGCAAAGCCTGCCGGCGATTTTGCCCACGCGGTCCGGCAGCGCCCTGCGACGGCGTGGGGCAAGGATGCATCGCCCGCCAAGCCTGCATACGTGGCCTGGGTAGTGGTCGCGATGCATCCTTGCCCACCCTACAGTCGCGCGCCTCGCCATGACGACGCGGCGTGAGTTTCTTGAAATCGTTGCCGCCGCGGCGGCGATCGTGCCGGGCGGTTGGTCGCGGGCCTTTGCTCAGCAGCAATTGCGGCAAGCGGACTTGTTGAGCTTCGAGGCGCTCGGCAACGTGACGCTCGTCCATATCGCGGATCTTCATGCCCAGCTGATCCCGGTCTATTTCCGGGAAGCGTCGGTGAATATCGGGGTCGGCGAGGCCAGGGGGCAGGTGCCGCACTTGACCGGCGCCGCCCTGCTCAACCATTACGGCATCCCGTCACCTTCGCCGGCCGCCTACGCGCTTTCGCCCGATGACTTCACGGCGCTGGCAAAGACCTATGGCCGGATGGGAGGACTCGATCGCATCGCCACGGTGCTCAACGCGATCCGGGCGGAGCGCGGTGACAAGGTGGCCTTCCTGGACGGCGGCGATACTTGGCAAAACAGCTATACGTCGCTGACCACCAGAGGACAGGACATGGTCGAGTGCATGGCGGAGCTGCGGCCTGACGCCATGGTGGGCCATTGGGAGTTCACGCTCGGCGCGGAACGCGTCAAGGAACTGGCGCAATCATTGGGCTTCCCGTTTCTCGGGCTCAATGTGCGCGATACCGAGTGGAACGAGCCGGTGTTTCCCGCCACGACGATGATCGAGCGCGGCGGGGTCCGGATTGCAGTGCTCGGCCAAGCCTATCCTTACACGCCGATCGCCAATCCGCGCTGGATGATTCCCAACTGGTCGTTCGGCATCCGCGAAGGCGAGGTGCGGGCCGAGGTCGAAAAGGCACGTGCCGGGGGCGCCCAACTGGTGGTGCTGCTCTCGCACAACGGCTTTGACGTCGATCGCAAGCTCGCCGCGCGCGTTGCCGGGATCGACGTGGTACTTACCGCCCATGGCCACGACGCGCTGCCCGCGGTCGTGAAGGTCGGCAGGACGCTGCTCGTGGCTTCGGGCAGCCACGGCAAGTTCGTTTCTCGCCTCGACTTGGATGTGCGCGACAGGGAGGTGAAGGACTATCGCTACAAGCTGATTCCGATCTTCGCCGACGCGATTGCGCCGGCCCCCGAGATGGCGGCCAAGATCGCAGCCGCGCGCGCGCCGCACCTTGCCCATCTGGGTGAAGTCGTCGGCCGCGCCGAGACCCTCCTTTATCGTCGCGGCAATTTCAACGGCACGCTCGACGATGTGATCTGCGATGCACTGTTGGTGGAGCGTGACGCCGAGATTGCGTTGTCTCCCGGCGTGCGCTGGGGCGCCTCGTTGCTGCCCGGCCAGGCGATCACACGCGAGGATATTTACAACGCCACGGCCATCACGTATCCGGCGGCCTATCGCACCACAGTGTCGGGCGCTCGCCTGAAGGAAATTCTCGAGGATATCGCCGACAACCTCTTCAATCCGGACCCCTACTATCAGCAGGGCGGCGACATGGTGAGGGTCGGGGGCATCGCCTATACCATAGATGTTGCGCAGCCGATGGGCCGGCGGATTTCCGAATTGCGCCTGTTGCGCACGGGTGCGGTGGTTGATCCGGGTCGCGACTATATGGTCGCCGGCTGGGGGAGCGTGAATGAGGACACCCAAGGCCCGCCAATCTGGGACGTGGTCTCAAGCTACATCGCGGCGCGCGGAGCCGTAGCCCCGGCGGCCAGCGGACATGTCACGGTGGTTGGAGGGTAAGGCCTGTCCAGAAATAATTGAATCACCTCCGGCATCATGCCCCGCGAAAGAGCGTGTGAAGAAATCTCTGACCTCATCCTGAGGAGCCCGCGAAGCGGGCCTCTCGAAGGATGGCAGCGAGTCCGTGCCGTGCATCCATCCTTCGAGACGCCGTGCTGCGCACGGCTCCTCAGGATGAGGTCAGAATTATTTCACACGCTCGAAAGCGGGGCATCCAGTAACCACCGCGTCATGGGCTGTGCTCAATCGAAACCAGGTGGTTACTGGATCGCCCGCTTGCGCGGGCGATGACACTTCCTTGGAGTACTTTATTTCTGGACGGACCCTTAGAGCGCGCCTCGATGAAATAGCAATCATCGAGGCAGCGCAATCGATTGCTTCCTCTCTGCGCATGGGGCTGATCAATGCTGCCCCTCGCGTGCACGGACCCATTTCAGAAAGTCGTCGAACAGGCGATCAGCTTGCGCAGCCCCGTCAGGTGTGCGGTCTGCATTCGCAATGCCGCGGGCGCTCAGAAATGATCTGAACTGTGAGCGTTGTTCCGCGACCTCCTTATATTTGTTGTTATTGAGCCAAGTCTCCGCGGACTCCAACCGGTTCCACCCCGCCAAAGTGGCGGCGAGGTTAACCTCACGCCATTTGACGTGATGTGGTGGCTGCGCGAATTCGCCGATCCTTGGGAAGAATGTATTGATGAACGTCTCGACCCGCCGGTAGCGATCGGTATTTTTCGGCCAGTTGTACCCGATGAGTACGGCCCCGTCGGCTATCGTCTCTACGGTCTGACCGGGTGGGACCATGTCGGGGTAGTCGTCATGGGTCAGCTCGGTCGGCAGGAAATCCGTTGTGAGCGGTTTGGCGTAGGGAATCGGCACAAATCTGAACCCGTCGGAGCCCCTCAGCCGTGACATCGATAACGTGGGCTTCCCAGCGACCAGAACAGTTGCAGCAATTTCGCCGTTTTTGACCTTCTCCAACGCCAGGGTTTGGGGCATATTGACTTCCTGAATATCGATACCCAAGCGCTTGAAGACGTCGCGCATGGAGTAATTGGTGCCGCTGCCCAGTTCATCGAGATTGACCTTCTGTCCCTTCAACTGCTCAACCGATTTAATGCTGGGACGCCCGACGAGATGCATCTCGAGGTTAAAGAGCTTGGTGACGTAAACTATCTTGTCGTCGGTGACGCCAAGCGTTTCGTTGACGCGGCGGAAATTGTTGAGAATGCTGACCTGCGTGAGACCAATATCGATGCCCTTCAAGGCGCGCACGTCACGAATGTTCTGTGATCCGCCAACTCCAACCACGGGCAGGATGCGCAGATTTTCCCCGTCATTGAGCACGGCCGCCAGATCGTAAGCAACCTGCAGATAGGTCGCATCGGAACCGGGACTTCCGGATATGATGGAGACCGTGTTGCGGTTGAGCTGTTCGTCCTTGTAGATGCCGACTCCTACGGCATAACGATCGCCCAATTTCTCAACATATGTCGATTTGGCTTCGACCAAATTTGTCTTGGGGTTCGTCCATCGATAATCGATCCAACCGTGACCGGCCGCCTTGGCGACCTCGACGGTATTGCGCGCAGGGTATACTCCGTCCTGATCTCTGAAGTCATAAAGGCTTTTGCCGACCAACTCACCGCGAGCCGCATGCGCTTGAATCACGCAATCGAAATTCATGATGTAGACATAGAGATCCCGGTCCTTAAAAGCGCGCTGCTGAGCCGTGACTGCCGCAAACGTAGCCTCGGCGCCATCCTTCTTGAATTTCTCCTGCACGCGCTTCACCATCGCGACGGCTTCGTCGCGGGTACCAAACTGGACAGCGTTGGCGGCAAACGTAGACAGGGCAAGTGCAAGCGCAGCGATTGCGGCTGATGAGATGCGAGCACGCAGCATGATTAATCCCCCCTCTCCTCGCCTTGCAACAATTCATACTACTGGTGATACGGTCTACTGGTGATACGATCACTCATTCCGGCAAGTTCAACGGTACTATCGTTAGCAGTATTTTAATCCAACATTTGAACGTTATGATCTCAATGATGGCTCGCCTAATGCACCTGTTTGTCGATTATATGGCTAAACCTGGACTTCGTTTCAGACCTTAGGCCCTGGCATCGGTCGGTGATATCCTCAGGCTGACACGTTAAACGTGCAATTCGTCAACGAACCATCCCTCTCGGGCAACCGGGACCACGTTCGATCTGGAAGCCGCGAAAGATACCGGCGCTGATCTTGTGTCGACATGTGCAACGCCGTGACCACGGCTTGATCTTGGCGGCAACACGCGAAATGGTGCCATGCTGTCTGACCTGTGAGACGCTTCGGTAAGATTGCAATGCACCGGAATGTAATCGAGCGTCAGGTTCGCGCCATGAACGAGGCGGGGCTCGATGCCATCGTCTCCTGCTCGCCGGAGAATTTCGCCTACGTCACCGGCTTCATGTCGCCGACCCAACCCCTGATGCGATGGCGTCATGCCATGGCGGTGGTGACAGCGGACGCCAAGGCTGCGCTTGTGGTCGTCGACATGGAAGCCAGCACAATCCGGGCCAAGGCAGAAGAGGGGGCTGACATCGCGGTGTGGCGTGAATTCGAGTTCGACGCCATGGCGGTGCTGGCCGAAACGCTCAGGCGCCATGGACTTGCTGCAGCCCGCATCGGGTTGGAGTTCGACTACCTTCCGGCGGCAGATTTCGTCGCACTCGGCAAGCTGCTGCCGCAGGCGGATTTCGCACCCGCCCAAGCGTTGCTGGCGAGGCTGCGGCAGCGCAAGACTCCACAAGAAATCGCGATCCTGCGCAAACTTTCCCGCCTCGCGGACCGTGCCATCATCGAAGCCTATGGCTCGGTCGCGGCAGGCGCCACCGAGATGGACATTGCAGCGGCATTGACTCGCGGCGTCTATGCGCAGGGCGCAGAGTATTTCAAGCTGATGATCGTCGCAACGGGTGAACGCAGCGTAT
>Ga0066903_100004896_pt1 | contig 11458 bp, 10 predicted proteins | sample PanSoiMetaGPlot1_FD_67491 | JGI IMG/M metagenome (GOLD analysis project Ga0066903, IMG submission 67491) | Tropical forest soil microbial communities from Panama analyzed to predict greenhouse gas emissions - Panama Soil - Plot 1 (version 2) | ecosystem: Environmental > Terrestrial > Soil >...
TACCAGCCCAGGCCGAACCCGTCTCCATTGGTGGCTGCCGTCGACTCGAGCGCGCGGATGCTCTGCTCGATCAGCGAGTGGGCGGGGGACGTGACATAGTGCTCGAGCGCGATCGTCTCTCCGCGATAGGCAATCCAGCGACACATGAACAGCTCCGTCAGGTGCGCAAGGAGTTTGGCGACTCCTACCGCATTATACGCGGCGAAGAGCGTAGCAATCGTTACAATTCGTCCACGCTGGTGGCGCAGCCTTAGGGCAAGGAAAGCTTTTAGAATTCAGTGGTTTAACGTGATTTCCACACGAACGCCGCACTGACGACATAGTTCCACACGGCACCCATCAACGCCCCGCCGAGACCCGCGACCCACCATACGGGGTCATGCTCGTAGATCCAGCTCGCCACTCCGACGTTGGACAAGGCGCCGACCGCGCAGACGATCTCGAAGCGCACGAGACCGGTGACGAACGACCTCCCGACCAAACGCTGATCACGATAGGTGAGGGCGTTGTTGAGCACGAAATTCCAGGCGATTGCGAACGTGGTGGCGATCGCCTGTGCCAGGCTGAAGCGCAGATCGGTCAGGACATGGAGCGTTCCGAGAAGTACGGCCATGTGGATGCCGACACCGGTCAGTCCGACCATGCAGAACAGCAGAAAGCGGAACGACACCGCGTCGTTGGTGAGCTTGGCGATCAGAAGCGCCACGAAGTCGAGTGCTATGCGGCTGTCGAGCTTGCTCTCTCCATACAGCCGCTCGCGAAAGACAAAAGGCAGCTCGGCCACCCGCAGCCTGCCACGCGCGGTGGCGACGATGTCTAGCAAAATCTTGAATCCTTGCGAGGACAGCGACGGCGCAAGGTCTTCGATCACCGTGCGGCGGATCATGAAGAACCCGCTCATGGGGTCGGAGAGCTCGACCTTCAAGAAACGCCGCGATATTTCACCCGACCAACGGCTAATGCGGGCGCGATTGGCCGAAAAGCTGTCGGCTGACCCGCCCTCCACGTAGCGGCTCGCGACAGCGAGGTCGACGTCCCCTGTGCGTAGGCGTTCCAGCATGGCCGACAGCAAAGCCTCGTCATGCTGGAGATCAGCGTCCATGACCGCGACGTAGCGTGCTTGGCTGGCGAGCATTCCTTCGATGCAGGCGCCCGATAGTCCGCGTCGGCCGATGCGACGAATGCAGCGTATGCGGTCGTCACGCCCACCGATCGTGCGCACTTCGGCAGCGGTGCCGTCGCGCGAATTGTCGTCGACAAAGATGGCCTCCCAGGTGACGTCAGTCAGCGTTTGGCGCAGTCGATCGACCAGGATTGCGACGTTGGCGCGCTCATTGAAGGTCGGGATCACGATGGAGAGCTCGGGCGCCGGCCTGACGGCAGCAGCGGGAACATCGTGCCGCTGCTCGGATGCCGGAACGCTTTTCAAGACGTCATCCATGCTAGTGGTCCGATTCTAACATGCGCATCCATTCGCGCTCCTTTGCGAATGCTGGAATCGAAGGACCACTGGCAAAATCATAGTGCGAGTGGAGCTTTGGATTTGACATTCGCTTCGCGGACTCGTGGCGAGGTGTTAGCGAATATCAAATCCGCTCAACAAGCCGCCTCTCCCTGCCATCAGCGCCATACGACGTGCCTTTGATACCGTGGTGTCGCGCGATATTTCAACGCAAGAGGTGCTTATGGTTACCTTGGCCGCAACCGACAAGGGAACTTCAAATCGGCGGCACTGATGCTAAGGTCCTGTCCCTATGTCGATTTCGGCCATTCGCGACCGATCCCAGCACGCCCTCTCGCGCTTGCTCGATGCGCTCATCGAACCAAGCCACCGGGAGCACACGGCGGCCATTGTCCTTGCCGCCTACGCTGCGGTGTGGACGCTTTATGGCGCGATCGCCAAGAGCAGCCAGGACGTTCACTTTGACATGGGGGAGATGGTCGCGTGGTCGCGCGAGGTGACGCTCGGCACGCCCAAGCATCCACCTTTCGGCGCCTGGCTGGTGCGGGCTTGGTTTTCGATCTTTCCACTGGCTGATTGGGCCTATTATCTCTTCGCCATCGTGCTTGCGACGCTCGCACTTTGGTGCGCGTGGATGATTTCAGCGCGCTACCTTGATCCGGAAAAACGCGTGGTCGGCCTGGCCTTGCTGACGCTCGTGCCGTTCTACAATTTTCACGCGCTCAAGTTTAACGCCAACACTGTCATGATTCCGCTGTGGGCGGTGACCACGTGGCTATTTCTGCGCTCATTCCAGACGAACAGCGTGCTGTTCGCCACTTTGGCCGGTCTTGCCGCCGCCGCCGCGATGCTCGGAAAATACTGGTCCATCTTTCTCCTGTTGGGCCTCGCGATTGCAGCGCTCGCGCATCCACGTCGGTCCGTCTATTTCCGATCGTCGGCGCCGTACGTAACAATTCTGGTCGGGGCCATCGCCCTCGCGCCGCACATGGCGTGGCTTTACAACAATCACTTCACCGCATTTGGGTATGCACTCGCGTCGCACCCGGCAACGTGGTGGTCGGCGATTGGGTCGTGCGTTTCCTACGTCGTCGGTGCATTGGCCTATCTCGTCGTGCCAACGCTGATCGTTTTGTTGCTTGCACGGCCCAGCGTCGCCGCAATCCGCGATACGTTGTGGCCGCGCGACCCGGATCGGCGCCTGGCGCTCAACGCTTTCGCTCTGCCGTTGCTGTTGCCCGCAGTTGCTGCACTGGCGACGCACGAGGAGATCGTCTCGCTGTGGGCGATGGGATCGATGACCTTGTTTCCCGTTGTGCTGCTGTCCTCACCATTATTGGCGATCTCGCGCTTTGCGGCGACGACCGTTTTGGCCATAGCCGTCGCCGTACCGGTGCTGGCTGCGGCCGCTGCTCCCGCCATTGCCGTGATTATTCATCGCAACGGGCTTTCGAATTTCGCTAGCCATTATCGGCTGGTTGCGAGCGCGACGGAGAAAGCGTGGCGCGAAACAACGGACCGACCACTCCGGCTTATCGGTAGCTACGACAATCTGCTGAACGGCGTCGTTTTCTATATTTCGGACCGACCGTCGACGTTCGAGGTCGTCACCCCGGATCGCACGCCCTGGACGAACGAGGCGCGCATCGCGCGCGACGGCATTGTGCTGGTGTGCCCCGAGGTCGAGCAACTGTGCATGCGTGCGGTCAACGAGCGAGCTGCCAAGGCGCCGATGGCGAAGCGCGTCGAGGTCGACATTTCTCGAACTTATCTTGGCGTTCCCGACAAGTCCGTGCGCTATTTGATCGTGGCTGTGCCGCCACACTGATCGCACGCATGGGTCCGATTCCCAACGAAAGGTTCACGATCTTTTCAGTACATCCGCGAAATATCGGATTGCGCCCTGCCCTTGACATGATCACTGTGCACAAGTCGTGGACAGCGCGATTCGGGGTCTTGTCTCTGGTGGCCGGGGCACCGTAGCGTCGAAAATCGAAGATCTTTCAACGGAAACAGAGGGTTGGTGGACCCAATGTGTTCCCGGCGAAATGTCCTGCGGGGCCTTGGTGCGACTGCAGCGGGACTCCTGTTGCCAACGCGCGCCTTCAGTCAGATCGGCCGATCCTGGCCGTCGCTGGGCTGCGCGGACAATCGCGTGCAGATGATCGACGGCGACTTCGCCATGACGAAGTATGTCGAGAAACTCAAGGCCGCTGGGGTCAAGACGGTTGGCCGCTTTTACGATCGCGAGTACGGCAAGGGCATCGGCGAGAGTTGCTACCACAGTCCCACGAAGGTGCTGTCGAAGGTTGAACTGGCGGCGATCGAAGACGCTGGTCTCTCCGTCGTCACCATCTTCCAGCATTGCAATGCCGATTGCATGAATTTCAACGTGGATAATCCAGCAACTGCCGACAAGGGTCGCAGGGATGCGACCGCTACAATCCAGCTCGCAGCGGATCTCGGACAGCCCGCTAACACGCCTATCTATTTCGGGATCGACTTCAATCCGGTGCAGTACGGGAGCTGCAAGATTCCAACCGATAGGGTCTGGCTGAGTGTCGAGACGTATTTCAAGCAGATCAACGAGGTGTTCGCGCGAACGCGCTGGCAAGTGGGCATCTACGGCTCCGGGCGTACGTGCCGATTGCTGAAAGAGAAGAAGCTGGCAACGTACTTTTGGCTCTCGGCTTCGCTGGCGCACGAGGAGCAGAACGAGTTCTTCAACTCCGGCGAGTGGCACATCTTTCAAAATCGCATCGATATTCAAAAGGACTACACCAAGAAAGGCGACGAGTTCATCGACACGAATGTGATCAATCCGTCGGAGCTCGCAGGCAATCCGAACGGCCCCTACTTCGGTCAATGGACGACAAAAGGGCCCGCCGAGCCGCACGACATCAACGACTGCTACGACATTCTCGCCAGCCGGGCCTTTCTCAAGAAAGCGTGCGGTTACAAGGATGCGAGCGGAAAGCTGCAACCGCAGTCAACGAGAGTGATCTACGATTCAACCTGTCGCGTGATGACTGAAGAAAGAAACGGATATTTCGGAATCAGTATTACCGAGGGTGACGAGGTCGAGGGCTACGTCCACCGGTCGGACATCATCGGCGGAATGTGGTGCAAGATGCCGCGCTACGATACGTCGAGAGTCTGTGCCCCGCCACCGCCCAAGTTGGACGTGCCTGCCATCAGCACGCTTTAACAGAACGCTGAGAAAACTCTCGGCGTCATTCCAGAGTGGGCGTGTAGCCTGGGTGGAGCGGCGGCTGCGCCGCGCAACCCGGGACACGCGCTCCCGGGTTTCGCACCGCTTCCGCCATTGCGCGTCCTAAAGCGCGATTACGCGCGTGAACGCACTCCTGCCACCTGGGCTACGGGTACGGCGCGTCGGAAGTCCGTTCTCAATAGCGATAGTGATCGGACTTGTAGGGCCCCTCGACCGGGATGCCGATATAGGTCGACTGTTTCGCGCTGAGTTGGGTCAGCTTCACGCCTATCTTGGCGAGGTGCAAGCGCGCGACCTTTTCGTCGAGATGCTTCGGCAGCGTGTAGACCTTCTTTTCGTACTTGTCTGGATTCGTCCACAGCTCGATCTGCGCCAGGGTCTGATTGGTGAACGACGACGACATCACAAAACTCGGATGTCCCATGGCGTTGCCGAGGTTCACCAGCCGACCTTCCGACAGCAGAATGATGCGCTTGCTGTCGGGAAACTCGATCTCGTCGACCTGCGGCTTGACGTTGTGCCACTTGAGGTTCTTCAGCGCCGCGACCTGAATCTCGCTGTCGAAATGGCCGATGTTGCAGACGATGGCGCGGTCCTTCATCTTGCGCATGTGGTCGATGGTGATCACGTCGACATTGCCCGTCGCGGTGACAAAGATATCCGCGCGCGGCGCGGCATCCTCCATCGTGGTCACCTCGTAACCTTCCATCGCGGCCTGCAACGCGCAGATCGGATCAATCTCGGACACCAGCACCCGGCAGCCGGCCTGCCGCAGTGACGCGGCGGAGCCTTTGCCGACATCGCCGAAGCCCGCGACCATCGCAACTTTTCCGGCCATCATCACGTCGGTGCCACGACGGATGCCGTCGACCAGCGATTCGCGGCAGCCGTAGAGGTTGTCGAACTTCGATTTGGTCACGGAGTCATTGACGTTGATGGCGGGAAACAGGAGACGGCCTTCCCTAGCCATCTGATACAGCCGATGGACGCCGGTCGTCGTCTCCTCGGTGACGCCTTTGACGTGCCTCGCCGTCTTGCTGTACCAGCCGGGCTGCGTCTTCAGCCGCTCCTTGATGGCAGCGAACAGAACCTCTTCCTCTTCGTTGGTGGGCTTGGCCACGACCGACGGATTGGTCTCAGCCTGCATGCCGAGATGCAGCAGCAACGTGGCGTCGCCACCGTCGTCGAGAATCATGTTCGTCCCGTCGGCGAAATCGAAAATCCGGTGGGTGTAGTCCCAATAGTCTTCGAGGCTTTCGCCCTTGACCGCGAACACCGGAGTTCCGGCGGCCGCAATCGCGGCGGCAGCGTGGTCCTGCGTCGAATAGATGTTGCAGGATGCCCAGCGCACGTCTGCACCGAGCGCCTTCAGGGTCTCGATCAAAACCGCGGTCTGGATGGTCATATGCAGCGACCCGGCGATGCGGGCGCCGCGCAGCGGCTGCTTCGCGCCAAATTCTTCACGCGTGGCCATCAGGCCGGGCATCTCAGTCTCGGCGATGGCAATCTCCTTGCGACCCCAGGCGGCAAGGGAGATGTCCTGAACGACGTAGTCGTTGGACTCGGTCTTGGCAGCTTTCGCAGAGGCGGTCATCGGCGGTCCTTTGGCGGGTCCTGAAACATTGATGGATCGCGCGCCCAGGTGGGCGCTCGTGAGCAGCCTATAGCAGGGCCAAGGACGGCCGGCAATTGGATATAAAGGATTCTTTATATGCTCGTCGCAGTCGCCTGTGGCGGTGCCTTAGCTTAGCTTGCCCTTGTTGGAATTGGCCGGCGGCGTGTCCAACCGGGGGGCGTAGCCAGCTTTGGCCAACGCAGCGCCAACTTGTTGCATTTTCTGGACGAGATCGAGGGCCGCCGAGGGCGGTATCACAAGGCGACAGGCCGGCGTCCGGCGTCCAGTCAAGGGCGCGCCCGGCTTCGCCTCATCCATGCGCGAGACCGAGAACTCAATTCTCAGGGTTTGACCATCGAAAAGAATACCTGTGATCGAGTCCGCGAACGTTTCCGCGCAATCGGGGCGATCGACTTGGCGAAAAACCGGTTGTTGCCACTCCGGCGGCTTGACTGCGACTTCTCTTGAGGGGGGCTCCTGGCCGTTGGTTGCAGCTACTTGGCCGTTGGACGAGGTCACCTTGCCATTTGGCGCTTCGGCCTCGTCGATCGTCAATTCTGGCAATTTTGACTCCGTTTGGTTCCATCCAAACATCGTCACCCTCCGGATTTGGCCAATGTCTACATCATTATGGTACCGCACAGGAGGGCTGGCTTCAACGAAAAGCAGCCAGATGCCCTGGCACCCTGGCAAGGGCGAAAGCTCTCAGGTGGGTGAAAAAGTCTTCGTTTGCTTTCAGTCGTCGTCGCTCGAACGGACGGCGATCATCTGGGCAAGCGCCGCGGTGGCTGCAGCAGTGTATTCAATGCCAATCTTGCGCGGGGCCGCGGAATCCGCTGCGAGCATCATCAAGCCCATAATAGAGGCCGCCATCGGATCCGGTGACGTCGGCAGCGTATAATCAAGAAGAATTGGATCCGTCTGTCGCGCCTGCTTTTGAATGCGTGCGATTTTGCGGTTCGAGGCGTGTGAGGGACGTTTGCGCGCAGGACCCTTCGCAATTGAGCGCGACATACGCAACGGCGTTGGCGTTTGCCTTCTGCCGGACATGGTAACTCACCCGAAAAAGGTTTCTGATCAACGGCTCGGCGACGGTATCGCGATTTGCAATCGAGAATGTGGCAGCGGTCCCGTGGTCCCCACAATACCACGACGTAACCGCAAAAGAAGGAAAAAGGTTGACGAGTGTGGCAAGTTCAGGCGTTGCATCTTGCCTTGCAACGCGTGCGTTCGCGGATTTTCGGACCAAAGACTTACGCGATCAATAGATTCACAACCTCAATCATCTTCGCCGAATCGCCCGGTAACGAGGGATTCGAGCGCTGCGATGACAGGCGCGGCATCGGGACCGGTCGCCTCAACCGTGATGGATGTTCCCGGACCAGCGGCCAGCATCATAAGACCCATGATCGAGCCGCCGCCGACCGTCTCTCCGCAACGGGTCACCCGCACGTCGGCATCAAATTTCTCGACCGTCTGAACGAACTTCGCGGAGGCACGCGCGTGCAAGCCTTTCTGGTTGAGAATTTCCAGGACCCGTACGATCGCATTCGCGCGCGGCGGCGGCGCGGGCAAACAGTCGTCGCTGGTTTGATGGGCTTTTCTCATTTTCCGGCCAGCACACGGCTTGCGATTGTGACATACTTGCGCCCGGCCTCCTGCGCCGCGGCAACGGCCTCCGGCAGCGGGCTTTCGTCTCGGACCTTGGCGAGCTTGACCAGCATAGGGAGGTTAATTCCTGCAAGCACCTCGACTTTGGGCCTACTCATGACCGAGATGGCCAAATTCGACGGCGTCCCCCCGAACATATCGGTGAGGATTGCGACGCCGTCCCCGCTATCAACGCGCTTCACAGCCTCGATGATGTCCTTGCGGCGCTGCTCCACATCGTCATCCGGTCCGATCATCACCGCCTCGATCTGGGATTGCGGACCCACGACGTGTTCAAGCGCAGCCCGGAACTCGATGGCGAGCCGCCCGTGCGTGACTAGAACGAGACCAATCATCGGACACCCCCGCGGGCGCTCCGCGGTTGCGCCGCACGCAAGGGGCACAATGTTGGCGATCCAAAGCCCTCGTGCAAGCGCTTTTCCTACGATATGGGAACTATGCTGCGTTGCGGCAACACGGTAACGGGAAAGAGGACTTCGGTCTGCGGTCGAAAGTCTGGGCGGGCATGGTTAATTTTCTATCAATCTGCCGTCGCGGTGAGGAGTGCGGCAAGCACCAGCATCAGCGGATCGGCTGTAGATGATACCGCGATGCGAGGCAACATAATACCGCAAACGGCAGTCTTATGATCCTCAGGCAATCGAGCGGCGTCGGCCGCGGCAAGATCGACCACGTGCGAGACAACGGCGACCGGCTCGTACGGGAGCCGGCGGATGCCGAGTCCGCGGATCTCCAGTAGACCCGCGAGGTTGGGCATTGGTCGCGCCAGCAGCCGACCGTGCGCCACTTCCAGCAATGTGCGGTCGTCGGCAACGAGGCGGGAGAAAGCGATTTGCGCGCTGCGCGACGCGCCCAACAGGGCAAACGACAGGCGTGACTTGCCGGATCCCGCCGGTCCGCGAATGAGCAGAGCATGCGACCCTACGAGAACAGCGGAAGCATGAATCGAGGGGCCGGCTGGACCGCTCATCAGATCGCCGGCAGGCGCACGGTAAAGCGAGCGCCGAGGACTTTGGGTGGAGCATCGGGATCAGGTGTTGAGAGCACGCGGTTCTCCGCCCACATTTGCCCGTGATGCACTTCCACGATCTGCTTCGAAATCGAAAGTCCAAGGCCCGAATTCTGGCCAAATCCTTGATGGGGCCGGTCGGTGTAAAAGCGCTCGAAGACCTTGTCGAGAGCGTCGGGACGGATGCCGGGGCCGTCATCGTCGACCACGATCTCGATGTTGTCCTTCATGCGTCGGCAGAGGACACGCACACTGCCGTCCGGCGGAGAGAACGATCGCGCGTTCTCAATGACGTTATCGATCACCTGGCTCAGGGAATCGCGACCGCGCACCACGAACGCGCGCTGATCGCCGCCCTCGAATTTGACCGTAACCCTTACACCGTCGTCACGTTTGACCTCGTTTGCGATGGAAACGACGGCAGTCAGAAGCTTCATCAAATCTATCGGAATCGCATCGACACGCTGCATTTCGGCGTCGAGGCGGCCGGCATCCGAAATATCGGAGATCAACCGATCCAGGCGCTTCACATCGTGCTCGATGACGGCAAGAAGTCGGCGTCGACTGTCTTCGGATTTCGCCAGCGGCAAGGTCTCGACAGCGGAGCGCAACGAGGTGAGCGGGTTCTTGAGTTCGTGCGCGACGTCGGCAGCAAAGCTCTCCATCGCCTCGATGCGACTGTACATGGCTGTCGTCATCTCGCGGAGCGCGCCGGAGAGGTGGCCGATCTCGTCACGCCTGCGGGTGAAATCCGGGATCTCCACGCGCGCTTTGATGCGCCGGCGCACGAGCTCGGCACCTGCAGAGAGTCGTCGGACCGGGCCGGCAATCGTGCTGGCGAGCAGCACGGAGAGCACCACCATCACGGCAGCGGCAATGAGAAACACCTTGAGAATGGCGAGGCGCTCCGCTTCGACCGTCTGGTCGATGTCGCCGCCTTGCGTCGACAAGAGCAGCGCGCCGTGAACTGCGCGGAAGCGCTGCACCGGGACCGCAACTGAAACGATCACCTCGCCGCGATCGTTGATGCGCACGACGCTGCCTTTCTGGCCGGCGAGGGCTTGGGTGACCTCCGGATATCCGTTTCCATTCTCGGGCCCGAGCTCGCGATAGCGCGGCAAGTCGCCGCGGCTGAGCCAGGTGCGGATCGCGATGAACGCCCGCTCAATAAGCCCCGGCTTTTCCGCCTTGGGCGAAGGCAGGTCGAAGCGCAGGACTTCGCCGCGTCCATACAGGCTGCGGCTGTCGAGAATGAGTGCGCCGTCCCGGTCGTAGATGCGCGCGCGGGTATTCGTTGGCGATACCAGCCGTCGCAGCAGCGGGCCGACGCGTTCGGGATTGATGGCGAATTCGGTCCCGCTCAGAGCGTCATCGCTGGGGCCGTAACTCTGTCCGGCATGCAGGTCCAAGAGCCGATCGGGATCGATTGTGATCGTGTCCGTGTCGACCGTTGCCGAACTGGCGATGGCGCCGGAAATGATCTCGCTCTGGACCAACAGGCTCTGGACGCGCGCATCGATCAAGCCGGCGCGGAACTGCGAGAGGTAGAGAACGCCGATGACGAGAGCGAACAGGCCGGCTAGGTTGAGAAAAACGATGCGGCGCGTGAGGCTCGAGAAACTCTGCGAGACGAAGAATTGCCAAGTGTGGCGAGCAACGCCGGAGAATCCCTCGGTGATAAAAACGTGCCAAGCGCGCCAGAAGAACTCGCGCACACGAATGACGGTGGTGTTGGTCAACGTGCCAGCGCGCGCCACGACCCTCTGCAGGACCGCACTCGCAGCAAGCCTCGTGCGACGGAGAAAGCGCGAGACACGGGTCACTTTGCCGAGGCGGTGTCTCTCGGCGCTGTCAAAGATCTCGGTGATTCGATCGAGCACCTGAGTTTGTCTCACCGGTGTTCTGCGTGCCCCCTGCGGCTCTCATGGCCAAGTGGGACCGCTACTCTATAAAGCAGCGGACTTTATATCCAGACAGATGGTTGTCCACACGGATGGTCTGTCCGGATATCCAGACAGGTAGCCTGTCCGGCACCCCGGCGGCCGCGCCATGTTAAAGCGGATCTGAAGTGTCCCACAGCCGCCGCAATAGGGTCGGAACCCTATGCGGCGCCGAGATTATTCCTTGAAGCGGTATCCAACGCCGTAAAGAGTTTCGATCATGTCGAAATCGTCGTCGGTCTGCTTGAACTTCTTACGCAGCCGCTTGATGTGGCTGTCAATGGTGCGGTCGTCGACGTAGACCTGATCGTCGTAGGCCGCATCCATGAGTGCGTTCCGGCTCTTGACCACGCCAGGGCGCTGCGCCAGCGCATGCAGGATGAGAAATTCGGTGACAGTGAGGGTGACTGGCTCCGCCTTCCACGTGCAAGTGTGTCGCTCAGGGTCCATGCGCAGGAGACCGCGCTCCAACACCTTTGTCGAGTCTGTTTCCTTTGGAGCCGTCCCGTCCTTCGGCGACACACGACGA
>Ga0066903_100004897_pt1 | contig 11458 bp, 9 predicted proteins | sample PanSoiMetaGPlot1_FD_67491 | JGI IMG/M metagenome (GOLD analysis project Ga0066903, IMG submission 67491) | Tropical forest soil microbial communities from Panama analyzed to predict greenhouse gas emissions - Panama Soil - Plot 1 (version 2) | ecosystem: Environmental > Terrestrial > Soil >...
TAAATATCGGCGAAATAGTCGGCGACCTGTTGGGCTGCCTCGGCCGGCAAATCGATTTCCGCAACAAGCCACGCGCAAACATCCTTGCCGTCGCTCAGCAATTCCTCGATCTCACCGCGAAGATTTGAAACGGCGCTGGATAATTCCGACGTTCGTGCGGGCGCTTCGCCGAGCCAGAATGGGATCCCGGGCGGCTGACCTTTCGCGTCTTCCACGCGAACAACCCCGGAATTAATCCGCAAAATTCGCCACGACGCGTTTCCAAGTTGGAAAATGTCGCCGGCCAGACTCTCGACCGCGAAATCTTCGTTCACTGTGCCGACGAAAGTTTCCGACGGCTCGAGAATGACGCGATAATCAGCATTGTCCGGAATCGCGCCACCGGAGGTGAGCGCGGTCAGCCGCGCGCCGCGACGGCCGCGAATTCGATGATTCACCGCATCGTGATGAATCAATGCGGAACGCCGGCCGCGCTTGGTGCTGAAACCCTCGGCCAGCATTTTGACCACACTGTCGAATTCATCGCGCGACAGATTTCGGTACGGCCAAGCTGCAGGAACGAGATCGAAAAGTTCGCTTTCGTCCCAATCCTCGCTCGAAGTTGCGGCAACGATCTGCTGCGCGAGAACATCCAGCGGCTTTTCCTGAATCAAAAGCCGATCCAATTCGCCGAGCCGAACGCAGCGCAGCAACACGGCGCACTCGACAAGTTCGTCTCGACTCAACGGAAAGATCCGGCCTTTCGGCAAACCGCCGCGTTTATGTTCGGCGCGGCCGACCCGTTGTACCAAGGTCGCGATTGATCGCGTCGTTCCAAGTTGGCAAACGAGATCGACAGATCCGACGTCGATCCCAAGTTCCAGCGACGCGGTCGCAACGAGCGAGCGCAATTCCCCGCGCTTCAATCGGTCTTCCGCGTCGAGCCGAAGTTTCGCCGAAAGACTCCCGTGATGCGAGGTAACAGCATCCGCGCCAAGAACCTCGCTCAGGTGATGCGTCACGCGCTCAGCCATGCGGCGCGTGTTCACGAACACGAGCGTGGTTCGGTGTTGTTGAATCAGTTCAGCAAGTCGCGAATAAACTTCTTCCCAAACTTCGTTCGACATCACCGCTTCGAGCGGCGACTTCGGAATTTCGACGGCGAGATCGAGTTCACGGCGATGGCCGATATCGATGATCGCGCAGTCCGGCTCGCCGTTTGCAACCACATTGCGCGTACCAACCAGAAAGCGCGCGACTTCTTCGATCGGTTTCTGCGTCGCGGAGAGTCCGATACGTTGCAGAGGTCTTGTCGTCAGCGCGGCCAAGCGCTGAACGCTCAACGCGAGATGGGCGCCGCGGCGATCGTCCACGACTGCGTGAATTTCGTCGAGGATCACTGTTCGAACTGCCGCCAACATTTTTCGTCCAGAATCGGACGTGAGCAGCAGATAAAGCGATTCCGGCGTCGTGACCAAAATGTGTGGTGGGGTTTTGATGAGCGCCTGTCTCTGCGCCGCAGTCGTGTCACCCGTGCGAACTTCCGCGCGAAGATCGACATCGTTTCCTTCCTCCCGCAGTAACTCGCGAATTCCGAGAAGCGGTTCCTGAAGATTTTTACGAATGTCGTTGCTTAGCGCTTTGAGCGGCGACACGTAAACGATTTGCGTTTCGTCCGGCAATCCAGTCTCAACAGCTTGGCGAAATAAGCGGTCGAGCGAAGCAAGAAATGCCGCCAGTGTTTTACCGGAACCGGTCGGAGCGGAAATCAGGACGTGCCGGCCGGATTGAATTTCGGGCCAACCGCGCATTTGCGGCTCGGTCGGCGAGCGGAACGCTTGTTCGAACCAGCGCGCGACGGCGGGATGAAATTGAAAGCGCTCCATGACGAAAACGGATGATCAATTTACCTGCCGCGCATCGTTTGTCATTCCGAGCGGGATCTGCAAGTCAGCTTGGCCGACTCGGCGTCGGGTTTCCAACTCTGCCGACAGAGACGGCGGCAGCTACAACATTAAGAGGACATCCGCAGCGCGATGACTTCGCGGAGCATACCAATGCTATCATGAATCACGTGGACTTTGCTGCCTTCGGCGTGGTTCCAGCGAACCGGAATCTCGCACAATCGCAAGCCGGCGCGATGAGCGAGAAAAAGGAGCTCGACATCGAACGCAAAACCGATCGTGTGCGCTTTTTCTAAAATCGGACGACAAACATCCATCCGGAAAGCTTTGAAACCGCATTGCGTGTCCCAAAACGGCATTCCGGTCGCGAATCGGACAATCAAATTAAAAACACGGCCGGCCTGTTCGCGCCGCCACGGCTGGCGAATGCCGATCAATTTTCGATCGAGAGCGCGCGAACCGAAGGCAACATCGACCTCTCCATTCGCAATCGGCTCGATTACTTTGGGAATTTCGCTCAGCGGCGTGGAAAGATCAGCGTCAAAGAACAACCCGATCGATTTGGTGGCGGCAAGCAAACCGCTCCGCACAGCGGCGCCTTTGCCGCGATTCGGAAAATTTTCCAGCACGCGCGTCTCGATTTTCGCGCCCACTAAGGCTTCGCGAACGATTGTCGGTGTTGCATCCGTCGAGCCGTCGTTAACGATGACTAATTCCGAATCCGGACTTTTCGCGAGTAAATAATCAAGAGTTGCCCGCACAGTGTTCCTGATCCGTGCGGCTTCGTTGTAGCACGGAATGGCTACGGAGAAAACTGGAAGCATAGTGATTGAATCGCAAATAGTTGTAGAGGTGCTTGTGCCAAGCGCCTAGTCAATAAAAAGGCGGCTGACGCAGCCGCTTCTTCAAAGTCCTACCGATAAATCTCGGTTACGAATTTGCCGTTAGGATCGACATAACCTCGATACATGCCCGAGGTATTAAACGGCAGTGTGATCTTGCCGTTTTTGTCGATGGCGATCATTCCTCCGGTGCCGCCGAGTTTCCCAATTTTGTTGATCACGGCGAGGCCGGCTTCGTCCAAAGTTTTGTGCCCGTACTCCATCAACGCGGAAACATCGTGGCTGGCGGTCGCCATGATGAAAAATTCGCCATCTCCGGTACCGGACACTGCGCACGTCGCGTTATTAGCATAAGTTCCGCCGCCGATGACAGGAGTGTCGCCGATGCGTCCCGGAAGTTTGTTCGTTTTCCCACCGGTCGATGTCGCCGCCGCGAGATTTCCATTTCGATCGAGCGCGACTGCGCCAACTGTTCCATGCAAATCCTGATCGGTGATGATGAATTTCTTGTCGCCGCTGCCGCCGGCCTTTTCAGCGGCTTTGGTTTTTTGGAGCGCGTCCCAACGTTCCTGGGTGAAAAAATATTTAGCGTCAACCAGCTCGATGCCGTGTTCTTTGGCGAACGCTTCTGCGCCTTCGCCCGCCATCATCACGTGCGGCGATTTTTCCATCACCAGACGGGCAAGGCTAATTGGGTTTTTGACATGCTGCACGGCGGCGACCGCGCCGGCTTTCAACGTTTTACCGTCCATGATCGCAGCGTCCATTTCGTTTGTGCCCGCGGCGGTAAAGACTGAACCTTTGCCAGCGTTGAACAACGGATCGTCTTCAAAGACGCGGACCGCGGCTTCCGCTGCGTCGAGACTTGAGCCGCCGCGCTGCAAAATTTCCCAGCCAGCGCGCAACGCATTCTCGATTCCCGCCCGGTACTCGCGCTCGCGCTCTGGCGTCATTTTGCCGCGCTCCATTGTTCCGGCGCCGCCGTGTACGACGAATCCGATTTTATTTTCTTTCACCGAGCTCATCCGGCCAAATTGTTGCGCATCAGCTACCGCAGCGACCGCGAACAGCAACAGAAAACATCGCGCCGACATAAACTTTTTGGGTAGCGAACAAGTAGTCCGCGCTTCGGCGGAGCGCCAGTGAGAACCAACGCGGCTTCTAGTGGCGCCATGGCAATTTTCGCTTTTTCGACCTCCCGACCTGAGGCAATTTCCTCCTTCGCATGGCTGAGCAAAGACACGAGACGACTGAAGAAGTTCTGATCAAGGCGCCGTTCTTCGCCTTGCAAGAAATTGGGGAGTTGTTCCGGAATTTCCTGCGCGAAGTCGGAAGCATGTTCTGGTTCATTGCCCACACTTTCGACGAAACCTTTGAGCGTTTGCGCGACGGGCGGGTGCCGTTTCGCGCGACCAGTTTTTTCCGGCACGCCGAGCGCGCGGGCGTAGATTCGGTGCCGCTGGTCGGCCTCGTCTCGTTTTTCCTCGGCCTGACGATGGCGCTCTTGACCGGTTACCAATTGCAACGCTTCGGAACCGAGCGACTCGTTCCCGGTTTGGTGGCAATCGGTTTCACTCGCGAGCTTGGGCCGTTGCTCACCGGAATTATGCTTGCCGCGCGCATTGGCGCGGCCTTCACGGCCGAGCTCGGCACGATGACGGTTTCGGAAGAAGTAGAAGCGATCGAAGCAATGGGCATCGGTCCACTCCGATTTTTGGTCGCGCCGCGGATGCTCGCGCTCTTTTTTCTGATGCCCTGTCTTTCCACGGTTTCAAATATTTCCGCGATCTTTGCCAGCAGTTTAATCTCAAAAGCGTACTTCAGCATCGCGTTCACCTACTTTGTCGATCTTGTGCGCGACGCGCTCTTGATTCGCGACCTCATCACCGGCGTGCTGAAAAGTTTCATGTTCGGTTTGTTAATCGCGGCGATCGCCTGCTACCGCGGACTCACCGTGAAAGGCGGCGCGGCCGGCGTCGGCACAGCGACGACGTCGAGCGTAGTCACCGCGATCACGGTCGTGATTGGGGTCGATACGCTTTATAACATCGTTTACGTGAACTTCTTCCCGACATGAGCCTGAAGAATTCGCATATGGTGGAACTGCGCGATGTGATGATGCAGTTCGAAGACGACAAGAAGGTGCTCGACGGATTTTCACTCGCGGTCGAGCCGCAGGAACGCCTCGTCATCATGGGACAAAGCGGCAGCGGCAAGAGCACGATTTTGCGATTGATTTTGGGTATGCTGCAACCGGGCGCCGGCTCGGTTTTCTTCAAACAATTCGAGATCACGCGGCTGCGGCGGCGCAAATTGCAGCAAGTTCGGCGTCACATAGGAATGGTCTACCAATACTCCGCTCTGCTCAGTTCCCGCAACGTTCGGGACAATGTTGCGCTGCCGCTGGAAGAGTTGAGCGATAAATCGCGGAAGGAGATCGATGAGATTGTCGATCAAAAACTCGATTTGGTTGGAATGAAAGACGCGAGAGAGCTCATGCCATCGGAATTGAGCGGCGGTATGCGCAAACGAGTGAGTCTGGCGCGCGCGCTCGTATTAGAACCGGAGCTGATTCTGTTCGACGAACCGACGGCGGGGCTGGATCCGGTAATCGCTTCAGTCATCGACGAATTGATTATCAACTTGAGCGAAAAAGCGAAAGTGACCTCGATCACAGTCACCCACGAAATGGCGAGCGCCTTTCGCATCGGGACGCGAATGGCTATGTTGTATCAGGGAAAAATCATTGAAGACGCGCCGCCGGACCAATTCAAACAATCTAAAAATCCAGTTGTCCATCAGTTCTTGAGCGGAAGCACCGAAGGTCCCATTCTGGAAGGAAGCCAAGATGCGATTGCAAAAAAATGAAATCATGACCGGCCTGCTGGTGGTCGGGACTGTGTCCGTCCTCGTGTTTGTTTTGGTTTTGCTCGGCGCGCCGGGACTTTTCCGCCCGCTTGTGACCTACAAAATTTATTTCGACAACGCAGCCGGAATTAAGCAGGGCGCGGCGGTCATGCTCGCCGGACGCAAAATCGGCCAGGTGCATAAATTATTCTCGCCGGTGTCGCGCGAAGAAGAACGCCGCGCTGAAGAAACAGCCGCCGTCTTCGCGCCGGCGGAGGAAAGTCCGGCGGCAAGTCCAAGTCCGGCGCCAAATCCAGGAAAACCGAAATACGAAGCGCGGATTGACGTTCAGGTTGATCGAAACGCCGTGGTCTATCGCGATGCGAAGACGCGTCTGATGCAGCTCGGTCTCCTCGGCGAAATGGCGATCGACATTACCCAGGGGACTGAAGCCTCCGGGCGCGCGCGCAACGGGGAGATCTTTGCCGGCGAACGGAATCCCGACCTCGGCGAAGCCGCCGCCAAAATGCTGGAAGTGATCAAGCCCGTCGCCGCCGAAGCAACCACCACGATGAAAGACCTTCAGCAGACCGCGGATAACATTAATCACCTCACCGACGAGAACTCCGAGCTCAGTCAGGCGCTCACCCAAGTGAAACAGTTTGGCGAACACATGGCCGACCTCACTGCGCCCGACAGCGCGCTCTCCCATTCGCTCAATAGCATCGAGAAAATCAGTAGCAGCCTGACCGAGAACAATAACATCGAGATCACACTTCAAAATCTGCGTACTTCGTCCGAGAAATTGAAACTGACGATCAGCGATCTGGGACCGACCGGTCAGAACATCAAGGAATTCAGCGAAACGATAAAAACGCAGCCGTGGCGATTGATCTGGCCCTCGACCAAAAAAACTCTGGAGAAATCGCCGACCCCGAGCGAAGCAACGATCACTGTCCGTAAGAGCGCCAAACCAAAAGCAAGCGCCACTCCTTCCGGCCGCGGACGCTAGATCGCTAACCTGCCTTTTTCGCGGCTTGCGATTCCAAGAATTTTAAGACGGCATTTTCGCTCGAACGAAGATCGACATCTTGCTTTGGCGGGGAGGCTGTGTCGGTACGCTCGTTCGGCTCGGACTGTGCGCGGTCGGCGTAGGGCGCTGACCCTACCCCTTCGATTGATTTCCCATCGAGATAATTTTCCAGCACGGCAGGATGAACGTAACATTTTCGGCAAATCGCCGGAGTGTTGCCAAGAATTTTCGAGACCGCGCTGATCGCGGCCTTGATATTGGCTTTCGCCTGCTTCGACGTCTCAAATTTTTCCTGCGCGTCGAGCGCCGTCGCGGTCAGAACTGTTCCTGCCCACGTCCGGAAATCTTTCGCGCTGAAATCTTCGCTGGTGATTTCGCGGAGATACTCGTTCACGTCCTGCGAGCTGATGTCGCGCACCTCGCCATCATCATCGACATATTGAAACAAATCCTGGCCCGGCAAATCCTGAAGCTGCGACACGATTTTTGCGATGCGCCGGTCAGTCAGGTCAACTTCATGCTCGCGCCCGCTCTTTCCGCGAAAACGAAAACGCAGTTTCGCGCCTTTCACTTCGACATGTCGATCTTTCATTGTCGTTAGGCCAAAAGATTTGTTTTCGCGTGCGTATTCGTCGTTGCCGATGCGGATGAAAGTCTTCTCGAGCAACTGGACCACCGTCGCGAGCACTTTGGTCCGGGGCAGTCCTGGCAATTGTAAATCCTTCGCAACGCGGCTTCGGATTGTTGGCAGCGCTTTGCCGAAGCTGATCATGCGATCGTATTTGTTCTCGTCGCGAACTTCGCGCCAGCGCTCGTGATAAAGATATTGTTTGCGCCGGCGCGCGTCCCGGCCGGTCGCCTGGATGTGTCCGTTCGCCGCTGGGCAAACCCAGACATTGGTCCATGCCGGAGGAATCGCGAGGCGCTTGAGGCGCGAAAGCCGCTGTTCGTCGCGAATCGGCTTGCCCTCAACGTCGAGCCAATTAAATCCGGAACCGTTCGCCTTGCGGGTATAACCTGGCCGATCATCGCCGACGTAACACAAACCGGCCCCTTCGGCTGCGCCCATCGCCTCTGCGAGGAGTTTCCCGCCGTTGCCATTGCCATTTTTCGCGCGTGTCTGCATTTGATTGAATTCGCAGCCCGCCAAGTGAGCGGACGGCATTTGACGTTCGACGACGTAGGCAACCGGTCTCTTCAATTCACGGGGCGGCTCGATAAACCGCCCGTGCCGCTCACGAGCCGTAGGTCTTGGTGAATTTCTTCTTCGACTCGGGCTCGGTCGGGGGTGCGGTCGGCGGTTGCTCCGCTAACGAGCTTGCTGCTTCCGGTTTCCCTTTCGGCGTAGGAGGTCTTGGTTGCGTCGCGCCTATGGGCGCCTGCTGCGATACTTCGACGTAAACCATTTGCAAGTTAGAAAGCGTGTTACGCAGCACGGTCGTTTCCTCGTTGGTCAGATTGCCACGCGTTTTTTCCTGAATCATCGCCAGTTGATCAATGAACATTTTCGCCAGCTCGAGATTCACTTCGCCTTCGCCGGTTTTCGGATTCGGGATCTGCCCGAGAAAAAGCGCAGCGTTCTGCGCGTGCATCATGACAAATTCGATGAAACGCTGGGAGAGCTCGCCGCTCTGGGTGCTGGTCTGGACTTCAGCCATGGTTCACTTTTGTTTCGCCGCTGCCGGATGTTCTGGCGGTCGAACTGTTGCTAAAACGTACGGTTGGTCGCGAAAGTATTTGGCGGCCGCCTGCTTGATCTCGTCCATCGTCACCGCGTTCACGTCGTGCTCGAGTTTTTTGTAGTAATCGAACCCGAGTCCGTAAAGCTCGTCGAGAGCGCACTGGTAGCCAAATGAATCGTTGCTCTGCATCGCGATCTGATGCTGACCGATTAGTTTCTTTTTCGCCCGCGCTAATTCTTCCTCGGTCAGACCTTCGCTTGCGAGTTTCCGGATCTCGTCGAGAAAGGCGGTCTTCACCGGCTCGATTTTTTGCGGGTCGGTCCCGAGATAAAATGCAAAAACCCCGGGAACGAGTCCCTGCATCTGGATCGCGCCGACATAATAGGCCAGGCCCATTTGCTCGCGGATCCGAATGAAAAACCGCGAGCCGAGGTCGCTACTCGCTTCGTCGATCAACTCCAGCGCATGCCGTTCCTTGCTGAACATGTCCACACCGCGATAACCGACCATGATGACCCCCTGCGCTTTGTCTTTTTTGCTTTCAACCTTCTCGATCTTTGTGATCGGCGCGGACGGACGCGCATTGGTCAGCGCGAGCGCGCCGGGTTTCATTTTGGCAAGGGCCTGCTCGAAAAGTTGCTTCACGTCGGCCGCCTTTACGTCTCCAAAAACAGAGATTACCCCGTTTTTGCCGACGAGATACTCGTCGCGGAACGCTACCAATTCTCTCTGATTGAGGTGCTGCACCGATTCGGCTGAACCATTCGCGAGCAAAGCGTAAGGGTGATCAGCGAAGAGCGCCTGGCGCAAAATATTACGGGCGACTGTGGTGAGCTGTTCTTCCTCCTGTTGGATGCCGGCGATCTGAACTTGCTTCTCCCGCGCGACCGCCTGGTCCGGAAAATTCGCATTCAACACAACGTCGGAGAGCAAATCGACACCTGTTTTCAGGTCCGGCTTCATTACGTGAACCGAGACGCTCATGCTGTTGTTACCGGCATCGCTCGAAATAGATCCGCCAATCGCTTCGATCTGGTTGGCGATTTGCTCGGCGGTGCGCGTCTTGGTTCCTTTGAGCAAAACACGCGCGGTCAAACGGGTAATTCCGTTCGTCTCGGGAGTTTCAGCGAGCAAGCCGCTCCGGAAAACTGCGCTCATCGAAACCAGCGGCAAGCGTGGATCTTCGCGCACGAGAACACGCAACCCGTTAGAGAGTTCGAATTTCTGGATCTCCGCGACCGCGGGCGGCTTTGCTGTTTCCTCTTTCGCGCCAAGCGAGCCTTTCGGGTTCAGCGAAGTAACGGTCAGGTTTTCATCGACAAGATATTTTGACGCCACGCGGTGAATGTCGTCCGACGTAACCTTTTGGACCGCGGTCAGATAATCGCGGCTGAAATTCAGATTCCGGGTGAGCAACCAGTTCGATCCAAGATCGGACGCTTGCCCGCGCATTGTCGTGAGCGCATCCAGATGATGAGCAAGCGACAATTTTTTTGCTTTCACCAATTCCTCGGCGGTGACGCCGGCTTGCTTGATTTCGGCGACAATCTGCAAAATCAATTTCTCGGCGTCGACGCGCTTTTTTGGGTCGACGGTCGCGTCGACGCCGAACAGTCCCGGATCGCCCGGGGTGTAGGAAAACGCTGCGACGCTGAAGGCGAGGCCTTTCTCTTCGCGCACGCGCCGATACAAGCGCGAGCTGCGGCCTTCGCCCAAAATTGTCGACAGCAAATCGAGCGCCGGCACGTCCGGGTGCGTGATCTCAGGAATGTGCCAGGCGAGCGACAAGCGGCTCAGTTCGGTCGCGAACTCATTGTGAACTTCGCGCCGGCTGAGTTGCGGCGGCTCTTCGGGAACAAAAAGCGGTTTGAGCGATTTCTCCGGATAATCTTTGAAAAACTCGGCGAGTTGTTGATGCACTTTTTCTGCGTCGACATCTCCCACCACTATGAAGGTGAGGTTGTTCGGGACGTAACGCGATTTGTAATACTGCATCACCTGCTCCTGGGTGAGCTGGTTGTAAATTTCCATCTCGCCGATCACAGGCAGCCGATAGGGATGGTGCTGGTAGGCGGTCGCGAAGAGGAGCAGACCTGCCTGGCGATCCGGATCGTCCAAGTTCATGGCGAACTCGCGCCGGATCACCTCCTGTTCCTTGGTGTATTCTTCCGGCGGCAAAGTCGAATTCATCATCGCATCGGACAAAACCGCGAGCGCGCTCGGCACTCCATCCTTCGGAACGTCGATCCAAAAAACGGTGCGATCGAAAGAAGTGTAAGCGTTGATGTAACCGCCGACATCCTGGATTTTTTGCGCGATCGCGCTCGCCTTTTGTGTTTTCGTGCCTTTGAACAGCATATGTTCGAGAATATGCGAGAGACCAGCGCCGAGTTTCTCGTCCTCGTAAATGCTGCCGGTGCCGCACCACGCCTGGACGCTCGCGACCGGCGCGCTTCGATCTTCCTGGACAATCAACGTCAGGCCGTCAGGCAGGACCCATTTTTTTGCCGTACTCGGCGGAAAAGTAATGACCGCTGACTCGTTTAGGGAAGCCGCTTTCAAATTCACCATGCTAAATAGAGTCGCACAAACAAGCGCCACTCCCGGCGCTGCACCCATCATACAATTTTGGGCGCTGGTAAACTTTTGCGCGTTTCGATCTTCTTCTCTGGCGCGAACGGTTTCACGAATGCGTCCCGAAAATCGTAAACAGCCTTAAAGTCCTCAATTGAATCTTCGTCTGTTTTCCCAAAAATTCCGGCGCCGATGAGGTTGAAGACCATGTGACCGATGTCTTCGCAGGAACGGATTCCCCAATTGTCGAAGACGGTCACCACCATCGGTCCAAATTCCTTCAGCGCGTACTGGCGCACTCCTTCAAGCAGCTCCGGGCCGGAAACGTGCCGGACGGCTGTGCCCTTAGCTTTCTTCTGCTGCTTGGTCGTAAAATCGAGCGCGTCGCGTAGGAAGATGTAGGCGTCGCGCTGATAACGTGGGTCGCTCGCGACAATCGAATCGAGGGCTTCGGCAAATCCAATTTTCTGCATGAATCGGTGCGCGCTATGATAAGCAGCAAACTTTGCGCGAGCAACTGGGACTAGATCGATTCACTTTCGCGAACGCGGTCCGCTCGAACCTGCAACGTGGCGGGCAGCGCCCCATCGACATGCG
>Ga0066903_100004898_pt1 | contig 11457 bp, 8 predicted proteins | sample PanSoiMetaGPlot1_FD_67491 | JGI IMG/M metagenome (GOLD analysis project Ga0066903, IMG submission 67491) | Tropical forest soil microbial communities from Panama analyzed to predict greenhouse gas emissions - Panama Soil - Plot 1 (version 2) | ecosystem: Environmental > Terrestrial > Soil >...
GGTCGATGCGTGGCTGCCGGTCGACCAGTATATCGGCGGCATCGAGCATGCGATTCTCCATCTGCTCTACAGTCGCTTTTTCACCCGCGCCATGCGTGCAACCGGCCACGCCGGAATTGATGAACCGTTTGCGGGCCTGTTCACCCAGGGCATGGTGGTCCACGAAACCTATCGCACCGCGAGCGGCGCGTTCGCGGCGCCGGCCGAGGTAAAAATCGAAGGGGGGGGCGTTGGGCGTCGAGCGACGCTCAACGAAACCGGCGAGCCGGTTGAGATCGGTCCCATCGAGAAGATGTCGAAATCGAGACGCAACACTGTCGATCCGGACGATATCATTGGCACGTTTGGAGCCGACACCGCACGATGGTTCATGCTCTCTGATTCACCGCCGGAGCGCGATGTGATCTGGACCGAAGAGGGCGTTCAGGGTGCATGGCGTTTTGTGCAGAGACTCTGGCGCATCGTCAACGAGGCGGCGCAGTTTTCAGATGGTGCGCCGTTGAACCGACCAACCGCGTTCTCGGACAGAGCCCTGGAGCTTCGCAAGAACGCCCACCGTGCGCTGGCGCGGGTTTCTGAGGACATCGAGAGGCTGCGTTTCAACGTTTGCGTGGCCCACATCTATGAGTTTGCGAGGTCGCTGCAGGCGGTTGTAACGGATTCCCCAAAACCGATCACACCTGACCTCAAATTTGCCGTACGCGAAGCGGCAGAAATCATCGTGCAGCTTTTCCACCCGATGATGCCGCACTTGGCTGAAGAATGCTGGGCGGCGCTGGGTCAAAAGACAAGCGAGCGAGGAAAGCGTGAGGGGGGCCTGCTGGCGACCCAAGACTGGCCTATACTCGAGACCAATCTTCTGGTGGAGGAGACCATCACGCTTCCGGTCCAGGTGAACGGCAAGAAGCGAGCAGATGTAACCGTTGCGCGCGACGCCCCAAACGTCGATATTGAGGCTGCCGTGCTGGCCCTCGATGCGATCAAACGGGCGCTCAACGGCAAGGCGCCGAAGAAAGTGATCATTGTTCCGCAAAGGATCGTCAATGTGGTGGCTTGAACAAGATCGGATTCGCCGCGTCGTCGTCAGGTTGGCTGGCATTGCTTGCCTTGGCGGCCTGACGGCTGGTTGTTTCCAGCCGCTTTACGGTGAGCATTCGCTGACGAATGCGCCAGCGATCGCTCCGGCGCTGGCAGGAGTGGACGTCGCTCAAATCGCCGCGCCAAGCGGCTCGCCGGAAGCAAGGGTTGCTGTCGAGGCCCGAAATCAGTTGCTGTTCAACCTCACGGGTGGCGGTGCGCCGCCGCCGCCGACTCACCGACTCGCAATCCGGATGTCGTCGACCCGCCTTTCAGTCATTGTGGACATCAACAGCGGCCGTCCGGATGTCGAGGATTATGGCCTCAACGTCAACTACACCCTGACTGAAATCAAAAGCGGCAAGCCGGTGGTCACGGGTACGACTTTTGCGCGTGTGTCCTATGACATTCCTGGGCAGGCTCAACGATTTGCCCGGGCGCGCGGGCTCCGCGATGCGGAAGATCGCGCCGCCAAGTTGATTGCCGACAATATCAGGGCGCGACTCGCGTCCTATTTCGTCGCCGGCACCTGAGCGGCCGCAAAGCTACCCGCCAAAACAAGCCATGGTCGCGCTCAAGGCCGCCGAAGTCGAAGGCTTCATTGCGCGGCCCGAACCCGACAAGCCCATTGTTTTGGTTTTTGGACCCGACGCGGGCTTGGTGCGCGAGCGGGCAGACGCACTTGTTCGCTCGTGCGTGAATGACCCGAGCGATCCGTTCGGGCTTGCCATCCTGGAGGGTGACACTCTCGGGGAAATGCCCGAGAGGCTGGTAGAGGAAGCCCATACGGTTCCGTTGTTCGGCGGACGGCGAGCAATCCTCGTCAAGGCCGGCGCGCGGAATTTCATTGCAGCCGTGGAGCGCCTGATCGCTGCGCCACCGGAGAGCGACTGCAGGGTCATCATCGAAGCGGGCGACCTGAGACGGAGCGCGCCCTTGCGCACGCTTTGCGAGCGTGCACCCATCGTCGCTGCGTTGCCGTGTTACGCGGATTCCGCTCGCGATCTTAGTCGCCTCATCGATGAAGCGATGCGCCGCGCCGGCATGTCGATAACGCCCAATGCTCGCGCACTGCTGGCGTCGCTGATCGGCGGCGATCGTCGCGCCTCTCGTTCGGAAATCGAGAAACTCATTCTCTATGCTATGGACAGTGGCAGTATCGACCAAGCGGACGTGATGGCGGTGACGGCGGACGCCACAATTCCGGCTATGGACAGCCTCATCGATGCGGCCTTTGCGGGTTCGCCGAGTGACGTAGAGGTCAATTTCACCAAAGTCCAATCAAGCGGCGTGTCGGCAAGCACGATAACCGCGGCGTTTGTTCGACAAACGGCGGCGCTCCATATGTTCCGGCTCGCAGTTGAATCCGGAACCGCGATCGATGACCTCTTGAGGCGCACCACGCCGGCAATACATTTCAGTCGCGTGAAGGCCGTGCGGGCAGCGCTGGAGCTCTGGACTTCCCACCGGCTTGAGCGACTGATGGCACAACTCAGCGAGACGTCGCTGGAAGTCCGCAAAAATTCGAAATTAGCCTACCCGATCGTACAGCACGCGCTCATATCGGCGACGATGGCCGCGCGGCGGAAGGAGTGATTTTGGAAGGGCGCCGTGGCTTAGGACTCATGCGGTCGCCTTATGCTGCGCAGACGATAAGAATCCGAAGAAGGTCCACGCGTTTTATTTTACCAGTCTGTCAGGGCCACGCGGTGTTCAAATCGGGCGACCGCAAGGGTCGCCCTACAAAGTCCCAAAAAGATCATCACCCGCGCCTACGGCACGCGCACCAGCCTTCGCACGATGTCGTGGAGCTGGTCGAGGTTACGGTACTTGATGTGAACCGCCCCGCCGTTGTCACGATGATCGACAGTGACGGCGAGACCAAGCGCATCAGACGCCTGCTTTTCCATCGCGATGGTGTCGGCTTCCTTTTTGCGCGGCTGATGTTCCTTCGCCTGTCCGCGGTCACGAGTGAGCGCTTCGACCTGGCGCACATTCAGCCCGCGCTCGATGATCTGGCGGGCAAGCCGCTCGGGCTCGGGGTGTCCGATCAGCGCCCTGGCGTGGCCTGCAGAAAGCTGTGCGGAGCGGATCGCCGACTTCACGAACTCCGGAAGCTTCATCAGCCGCAAGGTGTTGGCCACGTGGCTGCGGCTCTTCCCCACGACCTTCGCAATTTCCTCCTGATGGTATTTGAACTCGTCAATAAGCGATTGGTAGCCGGCAGCCTCTTCGAGTGGATTGAGGTCCTCGCGCTGGACGTTTTCTACGATGGCAAGCTCGAGCGCCTCCACGTCGCTGACATCGAGAACAACCACGGGCACATCATGCAGACCTGCGCGCTGCGCGGCCTGCCAACGGCGTTCGCCCGCTATAATTTCGTAAGCATCGCCGGCGCCCTTTACGGGTCGAACGGCAATCGGCTGAATGATGCCGCGCTCCTTGATTGAACTTGCAAGCTCATCAAGCTGCGCGCTTGAAAAATCGCGGCGCGGATTACGAGGATTGGGGCGAAGAAATTCAATTGGGACCCGTCGTTGGCTGCGTACGCGTTCGGAAGCGGCAGTGTTGGCTTCCGCGCCCATGTCACCGATCAGGGATGCTAGGCCGCGCCCGAGGCGCGACCGCGTCGTCTCTTCCGCCATGGCGGATTCTCCTGAGAGATCGTTCACGTCATTCGTCTCATCGCATTACACTTGCCGCCCCTCCTCCACCCTTCCCTCCCCCGCTTGCGGGGAGGGTTGGGGACGGGGCGCGGGGGACGGCTGAATGGCAGCCACTTCAGTTCGCTTCCGGCGCGGTTAATTCCCGCTCGCGCTTGATGATCTCGGTGGCGAGACGCAGATAGGCCTCGCTGCCCACGCATTTAAGGTCGTAGACCAACACCGGCTTGCCGTAGGACGGCGCCTCCGATATCCGCACATTGCGCGGGATAATCGTCTCGTAGACCTTCTTGCCCATAAACTCGCGCACATCCGCCACGACTTGTCCGGAGAGATTGTTGCGAGCGTCAAACATGGTTAGAACGATGCCGTGGATGGTCAGTTCCGGATTGAGCGTCTGCTTGACCTGCTCCACTGTTTTCAGGAGCTGCGACAATCCTTCGAGTGCGAAGAACTCGCATTGGAGCGGCACCAGAATGGCGTTCGCGGCCGCCATGGCGTTGACGGTCAGCAGATTCAGTGACGGTGGACAGTCGACTAGAATGTAGCTGAAGGAGACCTCGTCGGGGCCGTTCGATGCAAACGCTTTCAGGGCATTGCGAAGCCGAAATGCCCGATCTCGCGTATGCCCGACCTCCAATTCGAAGCCGGACAGGTCAAGCGTTGAGGACGCGATGGAGAGCCGCGGAACCGAAGTCGGCAGCACCGCCGACCGCAGTGGCGTCTCTCCGATCAGAACGTCGTAGGTCGAGAATCGCCGGTTGGCGCGATCGATGCCGAGGCCGGTGGAAGCATTGCCTTGGGGATCGAGATCCACGATCAGGACGTTTTCTCCAACCGCAGCAAGTGCTGTCCCAAGATTGATCGCGGTAGTTGTCTTGCCGACCCCTCCTTTTTGATTGGCGATCGCCAGAACGCGAGGTCCGCGGCGAACGCTGGATGGTTCGGCGGCAGCAATGCTGGCGGGTTCAGACATGATACTATCCTCCTCGTGATGTCGGCCTTCCCCCACCAACTCCTCACCCGGTTGCGGAGGAAGGCACGGTGGGGGCCCGCTTTGACAGCGTATGGACGATCAAGATGCGCCCGGTCTCACCTGTTTTGCTGGGTACGCTTTCGGCTTCGATATTCCAATGTTTAGTGGCCTCGGTCAATTCCATATCTAAATCTTGTCCCTTCAGCAAAAGGGCTTTTGCACCCTTTTTTAGGAATGGCGCGATCATTCCAAGCAGATCCGGCAGGGGCGCTAACGCACGCGCCGTCACATAGTCCGCCACCCCGCCAAGCGCGTGGCCCAGCGTCTCGATTCGCGCGGCGTGCACGATGGCCGGCGCTTTTGTTAAACGCGCCGCCTCACGCAAAAAGGAAGCTTTCCTCATATTGCTTTCGATCAGATGAACCTGAGCGCCCGACACGTCACTGAGCGCGCAGGCAAGCACGATTCCTGGAAATCCTCCTCCCGAACCAAGGTCAACCCAGACGGCCCCTTCCCTGCCCTCCCACAGACGCCGGGAACCGTGGCGATGGGGAGCGTCGACCAACTGGAGAAGTTGCAAGGAGTCTGCGACATGGCGTGTCCACAGCGACGGGATCGTCGAAGGCGAAATGAGGTTGGTTCGACGCTGCCATGCCAGAAGCAGTTCGACAAATCGGTCGAGTCGCGCGACCGTTTCACGTGAAACATCGAACATCGCCAGGGCTTTTTCTCGATCTCCCGCGAGGTCGAGCGTTGGTAGCAGCCGGCTCATCGCGAGTACTTTCCGTGACAGCGCGAAACCCGAAGCGATGCCTGTCCGATCATGGCGGGGCTTGTCCAAAGCATGCGACGACCGGCTGGGCGCATTGTCCCCCAAACGGCCTCGGCGAGCCGAGAAGGCCCCCGGGTTCGGTCATCTGTTCGAAGCCGCCATGCCAAAATGACCCCGACGCACGAAGGCGGCCAGCAGCACCAAAGCTGCGGGAGTGATCCCGTCGATACGGCTCGCCTGGCCGATCGTACGGGGCCGCGCTGCAGAGAGCTTTTGCCGTACTTCACTGGAAAGCCCGGGCACGACCGAATAGTCGACTGCCTGCGGGATTTCGAAGGTCTCGTCGCGCCTGAATGCCGCCACTTCGGCGGCTTGCCGCTCCAGGTAGACCGCATATTTTGCGTCGATTTCAAGCTGATTACCGATGGCAGGAGAGACCTCAAGAAACACTTGCCATATCCGCGCGACGTCCGAGAGGCCGATATCCGGATACGACAGAAGCTCAAACGCTGTCCTGCGTTGGCCGTCCCGGTTCAGCGCGAAACCAAAGCGATCCGCCTCGCTTGGGCTTACACTCAGGCTCCGCGCCATGTTTCGTGCGGCCTCGAGCGCTGCCATCTTCCTCCGGTAAAAGTCCTGACGGGTTCGGCCGACGCAACCAATCCCGATACCGATACCAGTGAGGCGCTGGTCTGCATTGTCTGCTCGCAGGGACAGGCGAAACTCTGCCCGCGACGTGAACATCCTGTATGGCTCGGTCACACCGCGGCTGACGAGGTCATCGATCATCACTCCCAGATAGGAATCCGACCGATCGAATATGATTTCCCCAGACCCGCGGACCCGAGCTGCCGCGTTAAGGCCGGCGACCAATCCTTGTCCGGCAGCCTCTTCGTATCCGGTCGTGCCATTGATCTGACCTGCAAGAAAAAGGCCTCGTAGACGCTTCGTCTCAAGTGTCGGCTGCAGTTCTCGCGGGTCTACGTGATCGTACTCGATAGCGTAACCAGGTCGGGTGATCCGGGCGCGTTCGAGCCCCGGAATCGTGGCAACGAAGGCCTGCTGGACATCAATCGGCAGCGACGTGGAGATGCCATTAGGATAGACGATCGGGTCATCGAGACCCTCCGGCTCGAGAAATATCTGGTGTCCATCGCGCTCCCCAAACCGCACGATCTTGTCCTCGATGGATGGACAATACCGCGGCCCCCGACTCTGGATCTGTCCCGAATACATCGGCGATCGGTGAACGTTGGCCCGGATGATTGCGTGCGTGGTCGGAGTCGTCCGCGTGATGCCGCATTGGATCTGCGGGTTATCGATTCGGCTTGTCAACATCGAAAAGGGCTCAGGGGGGTCGTCGCCGGGCTGCATCTCCAGCTGCGCCCAGTCGATCGTGCTGGCGTGAAGCCTGGGCGGCGTACCGGTCTTGAGCCTTCCTAGCTTCAGGCCGATCCGCTCTAACGTCCTCGAAAGACCGAGCGCTGGCGCTTCGCCGACGCGCCCCGCGGGCGTCGATTGATCCCCAATATGGATGAGTCCGCGCAGGAATGTTCCCGTGGTCAGAATTACAGCCTCCGCCGCAAAAACCCGACCATCGGCGAGCGCCACGCCTGCGACCCTCCCCTCCCCGGCCAACACATCCTCGGCCTCCCCGACAATGACCGTCAGCTCGCGCTGGTGTCGAATCGACTCCTGCATCGCTGCAGCGTAAAGGCGTCGATCTGCCTGCGCCCGCGGCCCGCGAACCGCCGGGCCCTTTCGGCGATTCAGCACGCGAAACTGGATCCCTCCGAGATCCGCGACCCGGCCCATGAGGCCATCGAGGGCATCGATCTCGCGGACCAGATGTCCCTTGCCAAGGCCCCCGATAGCCGGATTGCACGACATCGCCCCGATCGTATCGAATCGATGGGTAATCAGCGCCGTCTTCGCCCCCATACGGGCGGCCGCAGCGGCTGCCTCGCAGCCCGCGTGGCCGCCGCCTATGACGATGACATCGTAGCCCATGACTAGGTCGGCAAATCCGCTCTCGGATGATTCTTACACCTGTGCCTCGATTCAAAAACGCAGCGCAAGGCCAATTTGCATCTCCGACCCCTCAAGCGGGAATCGAGGTCTCGCGCCTTTAACGTCACCGAAACGTTGCGATTGCGAGATCGCCCCAGCAGCGCCGGAAGGGATCGCCCTAACGGAGTAACAGCGCACATACGGTGTTTCACGTGAAACATCCTACTTGCCGATACAAAAATCTCGAAAAATTACGTCGAGAACGTCCTCTACGTCCACCCGTCCAGTCAGTCGTCCAAGGGCGCGGGCCGCCAGACGAAGTTCCTCCGCGATAATGTCCTCCCGTCCCGACGCACCCTCCGCGCACGCCCGGCTCAGCGCATCCGCACATTCGGCTAGTGCGGAGCGGTGCCTCTGCCGCGTCACAAGCGCAGACTCCGTGTCCCCTGAAAAGAACTCCCTCGCATACTCCGCAAGCCCCTCCTCGAGGTCATCAAATGATGACCCTGTTAGGGCCGAGATACGATAGCTTTTCGTGGGCTCTGAACCTCGGTTCGCGGCGCCTCGGTCTTTTTCTTCGGCTAAATCGCTCTTGTTCGATAATACCCAAACCGGCGGTGCGCCCGCCTTCATCAGTTCCGGCGGCGGCAGCACTGCATTTCCCGACGCCCCGTCCGTCACCCAAAGTATGAGGTCTGACCCCTCGGCACGGGCACGCGCGCGGCGCACCCCCTCCTCCTCGACCGGGTCCCCAGTGTCCCGCATCCCCGCCGTATCAAGGACCGTGATCGGAAACCCGCCCAGATCGAGATGGACCTCAATGATGTCCCGCGTCGTCCCCGCATGAGGAGATACGATGGCCGCTGGCCGCTTCGCCAAACGATTCACGATGCTCGACTTTCCGACATTGACAGGACCAGCGATGGCAACCGTGAGCCCTTCACGCAACCGCTCGCCGCGGTGGGAATCGGCCAAAAGTTCCGAAATCTCGCCTTCAAGTTCCTTCGCCACCGCCAATGCCGGCAGGATCACTTTCTCTGAAATCACGTCTTCGTCAGGGAAATCGATCGATGCCTCGGCGAGAGCCAGCGCCTCCGTCAGTAGCCGGCGCCAACGCTCGGCCCGATCGCCTAGCAGGCCTTTGAGCTGCTGAAATGCCTGCCGTCGCTGTGCTTCCGTCTCGGCCCCTATCAGATCCGCCAGGCCCTCCACTCTGGTCAGATCGAGTTTTCCATTTTCAAAGGCCCGTCGCGCGAACTCCCCCGGCCCTGCCGGGCGGAGCCCCTCGATCGCACCGAGCGCCGAAAGCACTGCTGCAACGACCGCGTACCCGCCATGAAGCTGAAACTCCGCGGTATCTTCCCCAGTCTCGCTTGCCGGGCCGGGAAACCACAACACCAGGGCATCGTCGATCGGTTCCACCCCGCCTCCATCGCTGGATCGGCTCTTGAGCCGCACGAACGCCGCGTGCCGCGGCTGCGGCACGCGGCCGACGAGCGCGATAACGGCGTCCCGTGCTGCCGGACCGCTCACTCGCACGACCGCAATGGCGGCCGGCGGCCGCCCCGATGACAGTGCAAAAATGGTATCGCGCCGGAAGGGCATTTCTTGTCATTAGTAGATTCGGCGTTCCGATCTCACGTTTCGGCAACGCCTTCCAGAGGGTAACATGTGCGCCCCGAGCAATCTGTGCTTGATCTCCATGCTCGGAAAGGCTCATCCCACGCAAAACTAATGCTTGCTCCTACCCCAACTCGTGCCGACATTCCAATCGGCACAAGTCCGGGATCCGACCGCACATGGCAACCACAGCTTCCCGTCCGCATGAAAACCGCCTCGCCCGCGAAACGAGTCCATACCTTCTGCAGCACAAGACCAACCCGGTCGACTGGTGGCCTTGGGGGCCGGACGCACTCCGCGAAGCCAAACGAAACAACAAGCCGATCCTTCTCTCCGTGGGCTATGCGGCCTGCCACTGGTGCCATGTCATGGCGCACGAAAGTTTTGAAGACGAACAAGTTGCCGCGGTGATGAACGAGCTGTTCGTCAACATCAAAGTCGATCGCGAGGAGCGGCCCGACATCGACCAAATCTACATGGCGGCGCTGCATCATCTTGGCGAGCGCGGCGGCTGGCCATTAACCATGTTTCTTAATCCCGAAGGCGAGCCGGTGTGGGGCGGCACCTACTTCCCAAAGACCGCACGCTACGGTCGACCGGGCTTTGTCGACGTCCTGCGGGAAGTCGCTCGTCTGTTTCGCGATGAGCCCCAGCGCATCGAACAAAATCGCGCTGCCTTGATGGCCGCGTTAGCGACAAAGTCCCGGCCGGCCGGTCAAGTTGCACTCGGCGCAGCCGAATTGGATTCGGCCGCCGTGGCCATCGCACGCGCATTCGACCAGACCAACGGCGGGCTCGGCCAGGCGCCCAAATTTCCCCAATGCTCGATGCTGGAGCTGCTCTGGCGCGCCGGCATGCGCCGGCGCGAGCCACGATTCTTCGACCTTGTAGAGCTTACGCTTGAACACATGTGCGAGGGCGGCATCTACGACCACCTAGGAGGTGGATTCTCGCGGTACTCGGTCGACGAAAAATGGCTGGTACCGCATTTCGAGAAGATGCTCTACGACAACGCCCAGATCCTCGAATTGCTGGCGCTCGCGTATCGGCGCAGCGGCAAGATGCTGTTTTTGCGGCGCGCCCACGAAACATTCGATTGGCTGGTCCGCGAAATGACCACCCCAGAGGGCGCGTTTTGCGCATCGCTCGACGCCGATTCCGAGGGTGAGGAAGGCAAATTCTATGTGTGGTCGCGCGCCGAAATCGACGCCGTTCTTGGCGCGCGAGATGGCGAATATTTTGCCGATAGCTATGACGTTACCCCCGGCGGGAATTTCGAAGGCAGCAATATCCTTAATAGACTCAATTACTTAGGACGATCACCCGGGGGCGACAACGGGCTTGGTGGCGGTCAGCCTTATGATCTGGAGGAGGTCCGCCTTGCTGCACTGCGCCATAAGCTCCTGGCAGCGCGCGGCGAGCGCATAAGGCCAGGCCTGGACAACAAGGTACTTGCCGACTGGAACGGGCTGATGATCGCGGCCCTGGCAAATGCTGGCGCGATGCTCAATGAACTCTCGTGGCTTGCCGCAGCCCGACAGGCGTTCGCTTTCGTCGAAGGCCATATGACCAGAGGCGACCGGCTCGGCCATTCTTGGCGGGATGAAAGGCTACTTTACCCCGGCCTTGCCTCCGATCACGCGGCGATGGTGAAAGCCGCTTTGGCGCTGCACGAGGCCACAGGGGCGCCAGACTATCTCGCCCGTGCAGTCCAATGGCAACGGGCTCTTGATCGGCACTATATGGATCGAGACACCGGTGGATATTTCCTGACCGCCGACGACGCCCAAGGCTTGATCGTGCGCCCCGATTCGACAATCGACGAGGCAACACCCAATCCGAATGGAATCGCCGCGCAAAACCTTATCCGCCTTGCGGTCCTGACCGGCGACGAAGCCTGGCACCAGCGGGCTGATCTGTTGTTTGACCGTCTACTGCCGACCGCGGCGCAAAACATATATCTCCACGCGAGCTTGGTAAACGCCCTTGACCTGCGACTTCGCGCCATCGAAGTCACCGCCGTTGGCCCGCAGGCCGACCAGTTTGCTGCCGCCGCCTTCGAGTTACCGTTCATCGAACGGGTGGTGATGCGGGCGGCACGGCCGGAAGACCTGCCTCCCGCGCATTCGGGCCGAACCCTTTCGCTATCGGATCGCCGGACGGTCGCATTGGTCTGCGCGGGACAGAAATGCTCGCTGCCGATTACCGAGCCGCACCAGCTTATTACCGTCGCTGCTGCAATGGGCGTAAGCAATGTCCGGCCGGGTCCAGCACCGTAGCCCGGATTGAGCAGAAGCGAACTCCGGGACCGATCTATCCATTCGGGCCGCGCCGCCCCC
>Ga0066903_100004899_pt1 | contig 11456 bp, 10 predicted proteins | sample PanSoiMetaGPlot1_FD_67491 | JGI IMG/M metagenome (GOLD analysis project Ga0066903, IMG submission 67491) | Tropical forest soil microbial communities from Panama analyzed to predict greenhouse gas emissions - Panama Soil - Plot 1 (version 2) | ecosystem: Environmental > Terrestrial > Soil >...
ATGGAGCTGGCGCCCAGACCAACGAACAGCTGATCAAGGGCGCGACCGACACCACGAACGTCCTCAATTATGGCATGGGGTACAATCTCAATCGGTTCAGTACGCTGAATCAGATCAACAAGGACACCGTCAAGAATCTCGTCCCGGTATGGAACTACAGTTTCGCCGATGATCGAAGCGAGGAGTCACAGCCGCTGGTCTATCAGGGCGTGATTTACGTGACGACGCATTCCGCGACCATGGCGATCGATGCCAAGACCGGCAAGCAGATCTGGAAGACCAAGGTCGAATATCCGCCGGAGACGCCGCGAATCGTCTGCTGCGGCATCATCAATCGCGGCGCTGCACTCTATGACGGCAAGGTATTTCGTACCACGCTGGATGCCAACGTGATCGCGCTCGACGCCAAGACCGGCAAGGAACTCTGGCGTCAGAAGGCCGCCGACATCAAGGAAGGCTATTCCATGACGGTGGCACCGCTGGTCGCCGATGGCGTGGTCCTGACCGGCATTTCCGGTGCGGAGTTCGGCACCCGCGGCTTTATCGACGGCTGGGATCCGGCGACGGGAAAGCATTTGTGGCGGACCCACACCATTCCGAGCCCGGACGAGCCCGGCGGCGACACCTGGAAGGGTGACACCTGGAAGCTCGGCGGCGGATCCACCTGGATCACCGGCTCCTACGACCCCGAGCTGAACACGGTCTACTGGGGCATCGGCAATCCCGGCCCGTTCAACTCCGCGGTGCGGCCCGGCGACAATCTCTATACCTGCTCGGTGCTCGCGCTCGAACCGAAGACGGGCAAGATCAAATGGCACTACCAGTTCTCGCCCAACAACCCCTTCGACTACGACTCGGTGGCCGAGATGGTGCTCGCCGACATGAACATCGAAGGCAAGCCGACCAAGGTGCTGATGGATGCCAACCGCAACGGCTTCTTCTACGTGCTCGACCGCACCAACGGAAAGCTGCTCGCGGCCAATCCGTACGTGAAGGTCAATTGGGCGACCGGCATCGACCTGAAGACCGGAAAGCCGATCGAGACCGACGTTACGAAGGATGCGCGCGAGGGCAAAAAAGTGACGGTGTTCCCGTCGATTCTGGGCGGCAAGAACTGGGAGCCGATGTCGTATAATCCCCAGACCGGCATTGCCTATGCCAACACGCTGGCCTTCGGCGGTCACTACAAGACCGAGCCCGTCACCTACAAGGCCGGCGAATGGTATCTCGGCATGGACCTCACCGATCTCTGGGAGTGGGGTAATGGACCGCGGGGTCACCTCAAGGCGATCGACCCGCTTACCGGAAAGACCAAATGGGAAGCGCCCAGCGACATTCCGCGCTTCTCAGGCGTGATGTCCACCGCCGGCGGCGTCGTCTTCTCTGGGCAGTTGACCGGCGAGTTCGAAGCCTTTGACGCCGACAGCGGCAAGAAGCTCTGGCAGTTCCAGACCGGCTCCGGCATCGAGGGGCAGCCTGTGACATGGCAGCAGGACGGTGTGCAGTATGTTGCCGTCGCCAGCGGCTATGGCGGCGTCTACTCGCTGTTCTCCGGGGACGAGCGGTTGGCGAAAGTGCCTCCGGGCGGATCGCTGTGGGTATTCGCGCTCAAGCAATAACGCTAGTCGCGCATGCTAAGCGTAGTGCCTAACAAGACGGCGGCGAGCTTCGCCGCCGTCGCGGTTCTGGCGGTGGTGTCGATGGTGACCGCGCGCGCCGCAGACGAGCAGAATGACAGCAGCGTTCAGGCGCAGATCGACAACGGCAAGGCGACGTACACCAAGGCCTGCTCGCATTGCCACGGTCCCAACCTGATGAATTCGGGCACGATCACGCCGGACTTGCGTGGTTTCCCCGACGACAAGCCGCGCTTTGTCGCCACCGTGAAGCAGGGCAAGAACAACAGGATGCCGCCCTGGGGAGACATCCTGAGCGACGAGGAGATCACCGATCTCTGGGCCTACGTCTCGAGCCGGAGGAAACCATGAAAGTCCGAGCTGCAGCGTTAGGCCTCGCGGCGATCTTCTCGGGCCTGCAAACGGCCGCCCACGACGCCGACGATCCGCTCAAGGTCTGCCTCGACGAAGATCGACCGCCGTTTTCCGCGCATCACCGGGGCAAGCCCGGCACCGGCTTTGACCTCACGCTGGCGCAAGCCATCGCGGATCGCATGGGGCGGCCGCTGAAGATCCAATGGTTCGAAAGCAAGCTCGACGAGGATTCGAGCCCGCAGCTCGAGGCCAATGCGCTGCTTTCCGACGGGCGCTGCTCCCTGGTCGGCGGCTACGCGCTGACCCGCGATTCGCTGGTCGTGCCGGGCGTGAAGACGGCCAAGCTTCCGGATTTCGAAGGCGCGACCCGCGACGATCGCCGGCGCCGCATCGAACTCGGCGTCCTTTCGCCGAGCCAGCCTTACATTTATTCGCCGCTTACGGTCGTGCTCGGACCCAAGGCGCGTGGCCGCACGATCAACAGCATCGGCGATCTCTCCGGATTGCGTCTGGTGATCGAAAGCGGGACGCTTGGTGACGCCATCCTGATGAGTTTCGACAAAGGACGGCTGATCGACAACATCACGCATCTGGTGCCGGGCCGCGACGACCTGCTCGGCGCGCTCGACCGCGGCGACTACGATGCAACGGTGGTCGATCTGGCCCGCTTCGATGCCTATCGCGCGGCGCACCACGAAACGGGCGTGTCGGCTTCCGGCTATTATTATCCGATCGGCGCCAATCGCGGCTATGTCGCGCTCGCAGGCGAGCCGGCACTGCTGGCCGCGGTCAACAAGGCGCTCGCCGATCTGCAGGCCGAAGGCAAGATCGCAGATTTCGCCCGCCAGGCGGGGCTGACCTACCTGCCGCCCCGCGAACCTGCGATCCTCGGCGACGTCTGGGACAAGATCATCCAGCGATAGCGCAGCGACGGGCTCCTCGCGGGATGCGCGCGAAACAGCTACACCCCGGCCATCATCACATATTTGATCTCGACAAACTCATCCATGCCGTGATGGGAGCCCTCGCGGCCGAGGCCTGATTCCTTGACACCGCCAAACGGCGCCACTTCGGTCGTGATCAAGCCTGAGTTGACGCCGACCATGCCCGACTCCAGCGCTTCCGCGACACGCCAGACCCGTCCGAGATCGCGGGCGTAGAAATAGGAGGCAAGTCCGAACGGCGACTTGTTGCACATCGCGATCACGTCGGCTTCGTCCTTGAAGCGGATGACGGGTGCAAGCGGCCCGAAAGTTTCCTCGTGCGACACCAGCGCGTCCGGCTTCACGTCAACGAGCACGGTCGGCTCGAAGAAGGTGCGGCCGAGCGCATGACGCTTGCCGCCGACCACGACTTTGGCGCCGCCCTTGACGGCATCGGCGATATGCCGCTCGACCTTGTCGACCGCTTCCATATTGATCAGCGGCCCCTGCGTCACGCCCTGCTCGGTGCCGTCGCCGATTTTCATCGCCGCGACTTTCTTCGAGAGCTTCTGCACAAATTCGTCGTAGATCTTGTCCTGGGCGTAGATGCGGTTGGCGCAGACGCAGGTCTGACCCATGTTGCGATACTTGGAAACGATCGCGCCTTCGACCGCGGCATCAATGTCGGCATCATCGAACACCACGAACGGCGCGTTGCCGCCGAGCTCGAGTCCGAGCTTCTTCACCCCGACTGACGCCTGCTTGTAGAGAATCTTGCCGACCTCGGTCGACCCGGTAAAACCGACGAATCGCACTGCCGGGTGCTCGCAGAACACCTTGCCGATCGGCGGTGCGTGGCCGGTAATGATATTGAAGACGCCTTTGGGCACGCCGGCCTTTTCGGCCAGCGCCACCAGCGCCAACGCGCTGAGCGGGGTTTCGTTCGCGGGCTTGAGCACCACCGTGCAGCCCGCGGCCAGCGCCGGCGAAACCTTGCGAGTGATCATCGCGGTGGGAAAGTTCCAGGGCGTAATCGCGCCGCAGACGCCGATCGGCTGCTTGATCGCCAACAGGCGGGCATCCGCCCGCTGGCTCGGAATGGTTTCGCCATACACCCGTCGCGCCTCCTCGGCGAAGAACTCGACATAGGCGCCGCCGATATCGACTTCGCCGAGCGCCTCGGCAAGCGGCTTGCCCTGTTCCGAGGTCAAGATCAGCGCAAGATCCTCGCGATTGGCGACGATCAGCTCGAACCATTTGCGCAAGATGTTGGAGCGCTGCTTGGCGGTGAGTTTCGCCCAGGCCAGAAACGCGCGCTCGGCCGCCTCCACCGCTTGTGTGGCGTCGGCAGCGCTCATCTGCGGCACCTTGACAAGTTCGGCACCGTCGGCGGGATTGGTCACGGGCAAGACCGGCGTGCCGACCCAGGCGCCGTCGATATAGCAGTGCTCACGCAGAAGCGACGGATCTTTCAGGCGATCACGCAGGCTCGCTCTGGATGGTTTCGGGGCACGTGCGGCGGCAGTCGGCGTCATGGCGTTTCTCCTCGGATTTTTTTCGGTATTGATCCGAATATAGGGCCAATCTGGGCGCGATGCACCGCCCTCAAAGCACGGCAGATCAGAACAAATTTGAGGGCTGCAACCCGGCGAGGTTGCAGCCCTCAAAGCCTTAAAAGAATAAAGAGCGGTTTGTCAGGCCGCGCCGCTCAGATAGGTTTCGCGGCGGCCTATCATGCGTTCTGCAACCGCCTTGGCGTCCGCCTTGCTAGACGTCGCGCAGGTGCGGTACTCGAGTTCAGGCGTTTGCGCCGGTTCGCGTCTGCCAAACCATGATCGGGAACCGACAGCCAAAAGCGCCAACGCGCGGGCGACGTTTTCGACCGCACCAAAGGAATGCAGTGCGCCGGTCGAGGCGTATCGCACCTCGTAAATGCCCGGAGTGATCGGCGCCTCGAGATTTTCGCTGCGCCCAGCCCGCGGATACCGTTTCCATTCGCTCCAAGTAGAAATCATCCAATTAATCCTCCGGGCCCCAAAAGCCCTTTGCCATGATTTGAGCAAATCAAACAGCCCGACACAACCGCCGGCCTGCATTTCTGCAGTGATTTGAACGCATTACTGGAAGAAGCTTCCGGGTCGGGCGCCTCAAGGGCGGCAGCGATCAGCCGGAATCGCACCGATAATGCGGCGCGAATGGCCGCAAATTATGGCAAATGTGGCAGAGTCTGCTTCGAACCCAAGTCATCAACATCAAGTCACAGGGCCGCCCTTGCAGGAACGGATGGGTCGCAGGAGGATCACCTTCCCGTGTGATCTTCACAACAACAATCGCTAGTTGCCATGCGCTTTTGAGGTCTTTGGAGTCTCAAGGTGCGCATCGAGCATTCGGCAGGCCTCTTGGTGAAGAAGCCTGCCGCGCTTTTTAATTGCAGCTATTGCGCATACACCGCGCGCTCGAACCTATCGTAGACGCCCATGAAACGCGGTTCAACGAAGGGAAGTGATTGGGTCATCAGCACCGCGGCGACGTTCTTCTTCGGATCGACCCAACCATGCGTGTTCAGAACGCCAGCCCAGAACTGCGAACCAGCCGACCGCATTCCGGGAACATCCACCTCGATACGCTGAAACGCCATGCTGTGGCCCTTTTTGCGCCCAGGGAAAAACTCGGCATCTGCCGTGAGCGCAGGCACGACGGTTCTTAGCAAACCGATCTTAGTGTCCCCGACCTGATTGGACAGCAGGGTTTCAACCCCTTTCTCGCTGAGCAATCGCTTCCCGTCGAGTTGGCCCTTATTCAGGTACATCCGAAGAAAGCGCATATAGTCTGGCGCAGTGGAATACAGCGCATGGCCCATTCCGTAAAATTCCGGGCGAGACGGTGGTGCAATCGGGTAATCGGCGAATTTGCCATCTTCACCCCTAATCGACACCGAGGAGAGCCGACTGGTCATGCGGTCCTCAACTTCGAAGCGCGTGTCCGGCATCTTCAAAGGATCCAGGATTTCTTCACGGCAGAATTGGTCGATTTTCCGGCCGTCAACGGCCTCGACGACTTGGCCAAGCCAGTCAATGCCCATTCCGTAATCCCAGCGCTCGCCGGGATCAAAGGCCAGGGGATAAAATAGTGACGCCTTGAGTCCGGACAGGATTGAGGGATGCTTCGTCACCTCCAGGTATTTGGCAATATCCGGGTTCCAGAATTCATAGACGAGGCCTGATGTATGCGTTGCAAGTTGGCGAACAGTTGCCTTGCTGCGTGGTGCACGAAGGCGCGGTGTTGCACCATCAAAGCCGTCGAGCACCTTAATCTTGGCAAATTCTGGAATCACCGCCTCGACGGGCGTATTCGGGTCGAGCTTGCCGCGATCCATCAGCATCATCGCGGCGGTTGAGCCGACTGCTTTCGTTAGCGAGAAGATTCGGAAGACCGTATCTTGCGTCGCCCTTTGGCCCGGGGCACGGTCACCCGACGAGCCTGACCATCTGATCCCATCTTTGTCGCCTACCATCGCAACAAGAAATGGCGCGTCCTGAGCACGAACACTCTGTTCGATAACGTCATTCAATTGAGACATAAGACACCTCCCTGAAAAGACCGATCCCCCAGACTGCTGCTCTTTTGGCTTCATGCTGCCCCTCTCTGGCGATCCTTGCAATACCGAGCAGTCGATGCGTTTTTCACAAACCGATTACGAAGGGGATGGTTGGCGGATGGTCGATGCTCGCCTGCATGGCCCTGCGCGTTGCGTTGCAACGCCGCGATTTTGACCAGCCGCGCCGCATCCGGTGTTCGCCCGACAGCGACCAATCGCAGACGCACCAACACGTCGCATCAAATGCGCTCCGGCTATTCCCGCGCGACCTCTCCAAGGATAGCGGCCATGTCTACAGACATGCGCCCGGTTGATACCACAGCGGAGCGGCCTCTTCTCTGTTCCCGCATCTTGCGGGGAGAGGATTCAGGCAGCCGACCCTAGACCGGCAGTCCGTTCTGCTGCGCCATTTGCTTCAGCGAGACTTGAGGCCGCGCGCCGATGTGCTGGATCACTTCGGCGGCGGCAAGCGCTCCAAGGCGCCCGGCCGTTTCGTGCCCGACGCCGCGCGCGAGCCCGAACAGAAAGCCGGCGGCGAACAGGTCGCCGGCCCCGGTGGTATCCACGATCTTGTCGACCGCAAACGCCGGCACCGCGATGACGACATCCTTCGACGCAACCACGCATCCTTTCTCACTCCGCGTCACCACCGCAAGCCTGGCGTCGCTGCGCATTTGCGTGAGCGCCGTATCGAAATCCGAGGTCTGATACAACGATCGCAATTCCGCTTCGTTGGCGAACACGAGATCGACCGTGCCACTGCTCATCAGATCGAGAAATTCGCCGCGATAGCGATCCACACAAAACGCGTCCGACAATGTCAGCGCGACCTGACGACCCGCTTGATGCGCGATGGTCGCCGCCTTGACAAAGGCTGCCTTGGCGTTTGGTGGGTCCCACAGATAACCCTCGAGATAGAGCAGTGCGGAAGCGGCGACCTGGACGGGATCGACATCGGCAGGGGCCAGTTCCTGCGCCGCGCCGAGATAGGTGTTCATGGTGCGCTCGCCATCCGCTGTCACCAGAATGTAGGAGCAGCCGGTGGCGGGGCCCTCCGCGGCAGGCCTGGTCTCGAACGCGACGCCGGCAGCGCGAATGTCATGAATGTACATCCGGCCAATCTGGTCATCCCTGACCTTGCCGATATAGGCGGCGCGGGCGCCGAGATTGGCGACGCCAACAATGGTATTGGCCGCAGAACCTCCGGACATCTCTACCGCGGGGCCCATATCCTGATAGATCGCCGCCGCGCGGGCCTCGTCGATCAGGGCCATGCCGCCTTTGGTCATGCCATGCTTGGCGAGGAAGCCCTCGTCGGTCTGCACCAGTACGTCGAAAATCGCATTGCCGATCCCGAGAACGTCGTATTTCGCTGAGCTCATCCAAATGTCCTGTGTCGGGTCCTGTTAAGGCGGTTATGCCGCTGAAAATCGGTGTTGCGGCCTATCACGATCCTCCCACCACGAGCAAGCAAGGCTCACCACGAGCAAGCTGCTATAGAAGTGCCGATGATTCGCTCCTTCCTCACGGTATCGACGGGAACGCTGACCTCACGGCTGCTCGGCTTTATGCGCGACGCCATGCTGGCGGCGCTCCTGGGAACGGGTCCGGTGGCGGACGCGCTTCTGGTTGCGTTTCAACTCGTCAACGTGGTGCGGCGGCTTTTGACCGAGGGCGCGTTGAACGCGGCACTCGTTCCGGCCTGGCTGCGCGTGCGCGATACGCAAGGTTCGGTCGCGTCGGCGGCCTTTGCCGGGCGCGTGCTCGGCAGTATCGGCGCGGCACTCATCGTCGTGACCATCGCCCTTGGCCTCGCAATGCCTGTTGTGATAGCCGCGCTGGCGCCGGGCTTCCGGGGTGAGCAAACGCTGCAACTTGCCGTGGCCAATGCCCGCCTGATGCTGCCTTATCTTGCCTTCGCCGGACCAGCGGCGGTGATGATGGCACTCCTTAATGCGCAAGGACGCTTCGCGCTCGCTGCGTTTTCGCCGTTATTGTTCAACGTCGCGCTGATATCGGTCATCGGCATCCTCATCTTCCGGCAAGCGAACGCGATCGATGCGTCGCTTGCAATCGCCGCCACGGTCGGAGCGGCCGGCTTTCTGCAGCTGCTCGTCTTGCTGTTGCGCTCCGGCGGCAGCCGCCTCGCAAACCCGCTGCGGATCGTCTTCGATCAGGAGATGCGCGGCTTTCTCGCCCGCGCAATCCCCGGCATGATCGCCGGCAGCGGACCACAATTGCTCATCGTCGCCGGCGCGATCATTGCGTCAATCTCGCCGTCCGGCGTGTCCTGGCTCTATTTCGCCAGTCGCCTGATCGAATTGCCGCTCGGCATTGTCGGCGTCGCCATGGGCGCGGTGCTGGTGCCCGAGCTGACGCGCGCGGTGCGCCTCAATGACTGCCTGACCATGACAATTGCCGAGTCGCGCGGGCTCGAACTCGCGGTGGGTCTTGCCTTGCCGGCGACGCTCGGATTGATCGCACTCAGCGAGCCGATCGTGCGTATGCTGTTCGAACACGGCGTGTTCACCGCCGCCGATACGGCCGGCACGGCGCACGCGCTGGTCTTCCTTGCGCTCGGCTTGCCGGCGCATGTGCTGATCAAGGCGCTGTCGCCGGCATTTTTTGCGCGCGAAGACACGATGACACCATTGCTGGCAACCCTGAAAGGATTTGTGGTCACACTCGTCCTGGCTGTCGTGCTCGGGCAATTGTTCGGCACATCCGGCGTTGCGGCGAGCATCGCGTTCGGCGCCTGGAGCAGCACGATCTCCTTGGTCCGGCACGGTGCGGCGACCTTCGGTTTCTCGCTCGATGCCGCGGCGCGCCGGCGCCTGCCGCGCATGGTGGCGGCGGCGCTCGCGATGGGCGGTATGCTCTGGTGGGCAGCGCCTTTGGTGCCGGCATCGGGCGCAGGCCTTGCCCAGGCCCTTGTCGTCGCGGCGCTGATATCGGTCGGAATGGCGGTGTACGGCCTGCTTCTGGTGGCCCTCGGCGCGATCAGCTCGGGCGAGGTGGTTAACGCGTTCCGGCAAAATGCCGGCCCCGGCTTGCGCGATCGAGGTTCAAATGGCATTTGACGAGCCATAGCGCGCTGGTCGGCGATCGACGGCGCAATTCTTGCGGATCATAGAGGCTTCGGAAAACGGACCATGGCGATTGTTGAGCGGGTATTTTCTGGCGTGCAGCCGACGGGCAATCTGCATCTCGGCAATTATCTCGGCGCCATCGTCAACTTCGTGAAATTGCAGGAGACCTACAGCTGTCTCTATTGCGTGGTGGATCTGCATGCGATCACGCAAGCCGTATCTGTCTGGGGCGGACCGACGGAGCTTGCCCGCAACACCAGGGAAGTGACGGCGGCCTTCATCGCCTCGGGGATCGATCCGTCAAAGCACATCGTGTTCAACCAGAGCCAGGTGTCGGGACATGCGGAACTGGCCTGGATCTTCAATTGCGTGGCGCGGATCGGCTGGCTCAACCGCATGACGCAGTTCAAGGAAAAGGCCGGCAAGGACCGCGAGAACGCCTCGATCGGCCTGTACGACTACCCGGTGCTGATGGCAGCCGACATTCTGCTCTATCGTGCCACCCATGTGCCGGTCGGGGAGGACCAGAAGCAGCACCTCGAACTGTCGCGCGATATCGCGCAGAAATTCAACAATGACTTCGCCGACTCAATCCGCAGCCACGGCTTTGCCGACGGACAGCTTTTCCCTCAACCTGAGCCCCTGATCACGGGTCCGGCGACGCGGGTGATGTCGTTGCGCGACGGCACCAAGAAAATGTCGAAGTCCGATCCGTCGGATTATTCGCGGATCAACCTCACCGACGACGCCGAAACGATCGCGCAGAAGATCCGCAAGGCGAAAACCGATCCCGAGCCGTTGCCTTCGGAAGAAAAGGGCCTCGAGACGCGCCCGGAAGCCGACAACCTCGTCGGGATTTATGCGGCCCTTTCTGGCCACAGCAAAACGGACGTGCTCCGCGACTTCGGCGGCGGACAGTTTTCCAGCTTCAAGAATTCGCTGGTCGAACTCTGCGTGGCGAGGCTCGCGCCGATCGCCGCCGAGATGAAGCGGCTGGTTGCGGATCCCGCCTATGTGGATCGAATTCTGATTGACGGCGCCGACCGCGCCCGCGCGATCGCGCACGAAACCATGAAAGTGACAAAGGACGTTGTAGGCTTCGTCCGAAAGAGCTGATTTCAGCGTTTTACAATGATGCGGCGCACTCAGATCGGCGCGCCTGCCGGCTGCCCTTCTGCACCGGGTTTTGAGGAACACGCGCTCGCGACTCCGCTTGTCGGAGACGGCTGGGCCGTGGCAGCATGCAGCTTGCCTGGCGCAGCATCGGGACATGCATGACCATCCAGCGACGCAGCTACGAGACCGGTCACAAGCCAAAATGTCTTGTTATTGTTGACGACACGGCGGAGTGGGACCGCGCGGTCTATTATGCCAGTCGCTGGGCGATGCGGGCCGGCGGCGGCGTGGTGATGCTTCGCATCATCGAGACCGAAGACCAGAACCAGCAGTGGTTAGGGGTGGCCGACATCATGCGCGCGGAAGCGCTGGAGGATGCGAATGCCGCGTTGGACCGCGCCTCAGGCCGCATCAACGGCATTGCCGCGATAACCCCGGAGCGCGCCATCCGCGAGGGTGACCCGACCGAGCAGATGATCGACGTGATCGAGAAGGACGTGGACATTGCCATGCTCGTGCTCGCCGCCAGTCCCGGCCCCGAGGGTCCGGGTCCGATCATTAGCGCGATGGCAAACGCGGTCGGCACCTTCCCCATTCCGGTCATCGTCGTGCCTGGTGACCTGAGCGACACGGAAATCGACGCGTTGTCGTAAAGTCCAGCCTTTCCATGGGCATGGAGCGGCCGGCATGGGAGCCATTCAGCCCTTGACCGTGCGTTTGCCGTCGCCATCTGCTAGGG
>Ga0066903_100004900_pt1 | contig 11455 bp, 8 predicted proteins | sample PanSoiMetaGPlot1_FD_67491 | JGI IMG/M metagenome (GOLD analysis project Ga0066903, IMG submission 67491) | Tropical forest soil microbial communities from Panama analyzed to predict greenhouse gas emissions - Panama Soil - Plot 1 (version 2) | ecosystem: Environmental > Terrestrial > Soil >...
CCGGAAGGTCAGAAGGCGATCGCCGATTACAAAATCGGGGGCCAGCAACTATTTTTTCCTAATGCCAACGTGCCGGGTGCGTGATGTTGATCCGTCTCGTTGCTACGACATTTGCGGTGGCGGCGATGATCGTTCCCGCAATTGCTGGGGAGCCAGTGTTGCTTTACGCCGCCGGCAGTCTTCGCTCTTCTTTATCGGAAGCTGCAGCCGCGTTCGAGGCCGCAACGGGCATAAACGTTCGAGCGAAATATGGAGCCTCCGGAACACTGAGGAACGAGATCATGGACGGCGCTGGCGTCGACATATTTGCGTCGGCTAATATGGAGCACCCCCAGGCTCTGGCGGCCATCAAGAAAGGCGGGGCGGTCGTGATGTTTGCCCGCAACCGCCTTTGCGCCCTGGTCAAGCCTGGTCTCGCGGTCACTCAGCAAAATCTGCTCGACCGCATGCTGGATCCGAGCGTGAAACTCGGCACATCGACGCCGCGCGCCGATCCCTCCGGCGATTATGCATGGGAAGTTTTCCGTAAAGCCGAGAGGGTCAAACCGGGCGCCTTTTCGATACTGGAGAGGAAGGCCCTGCAGCTTGTCGGGGGACCGGATGCGCCAGTAGCCGCACCCGGCCGCACTGTCTATGCAATGCTCGTTGCCGACGGCCGCGCTGACATCTTCCTCACCTATTGCACTAACGTAACGGAGGCGCTGAAGGAGAATGCGGAGTTCAGTAACGTAACGCTGCCAGATGAGATTGCCGTGGGTGCCGAATACGGCCTCACCGTCATTACGGGCGCTCCCACATCCGCCTACCAGTTCGCAATATTTCTCCTCTCGACCAAGGGCCAGCACGTGCTAGCAAAACATGGATTTGCAGCTCCCAACCTGCCACAGTGAGGCACACAAGCTCCAAGGGCGCGGTTACGTCCCCGAGACCGCTAGCAGTGTGTCCGTACGTGGGCACAAACCAGTCAATTGTGACACGTCTTTTTGCGGTGCCCCAATTCTTTGCCGTTCTTGGTAAGTCGGTCCCTGACATTCATCAGCAATTCAAATTACACGATCAGCCAAACGGATTAGGGCGCGAGACTATTTGTTGGTGAGCCCCTGATGCGGTACCTTGCTTGAGCAACGCGAACCCGCAAACAACCGATCATGATCGATAAGCTCGAACTCATCATCGCCCTGGCTCGCGAGCAGCATTTTGGACGTGCTGCGGAAGCAGCAGGTGTCAGTCAGCCTACACTGTCGGCGGGCATCAAGCAGCTTGAAGACACTTTCGGGGTGTTGCTGGTTCGGAGAGGCTCTCGCTTTCGCGGGTTTACGGCCGAAGGTGAACGGGTCCTGGAATGGGCGCGCCGAATTGTCGGCGATGCCCGCGCGATGCGACAAGACATCGACGCGCTGAAGCGAGGGCTCGCAGGCCACATCACGATTGCGGCGATTCCAACCGCACTGGCGATGACCTCCATGCTTACAACGCCTTATCGTGCAAAGCATCCGAACGTCCGCTTCAGTATACTTTCGAAAACCTCCATTGACGTGCTCAAGTTGCTGGAAAACCTGGAGGTAGACGCGGGAATGACATACCTCGATAACGAACCCCTTGGCCGCGTGAACACCGTGCCGCTCTATCGCGAGGAATATCGGCTGCTCATATCGTCCTCAAGCGCGCTGGGTGACCGTGAAGCCGTCAAATGGGCTGAGGTTGGCGACGTGCCGCTATGCCTGCTAACGCCAGACATGCAAAACCGCCGTATCATCGATGGCCTGCTACGTTCGGCGGGTCAGGAGGCCTCTCCGACACTAGAATCTAATTCCATGATCGTTCTGTTTGCGCATGTGCGGACCGGAAAGTGGGCCAGTATCATGCCGGCCAAGTTGGCCGATACGTTGGGGCTGACGGATAAGGTGCGTGCGATTCCTATCGTCGAGCCGGCAGCGACGCACGAAATCGGCCTTGTGGTCCCGCATCGGGAGCCGATGACCCCCTTGATAGCCGCGCTCGCTTCAGAAGCACGTCAGCTCGCCGCAGCGCTGGACATGCCAAGACAGCCTGAAGTCCAACAGTCTCCCACAAAGTCTGCGAGCCCCGTCAAAGCTCAAACATCCTGATTGTTCGATCGGCGATGCTGATCAAAACGGCGATTGGCATTCCTGATCGCATCATTTGGACTGCGCTATTGATAACTACGGGTCATGCCGTCACCTTGCTTTATTGTTCTAAATAGAGCGAGGGCACGGTGCCTACGTATCGGCAGTGGAGCGCAACGCGCGCCGCGCAAATCATCGCCGCGCATTTGGATGGCGAGGGACCGCTGCTTCCGATCCTGCAGAGCATTCAGGAAGAGTTCGGCTATATCGATGAAGCGGCTGAGCCTCTAATTGCACAGGCTCTCAACATCACGCGCGCGGAGGTCCATGGGGTCGTAACGTTTTATCACGATTTCCGCCGTGAACCTGCAGGCCGGCATGTGCTCAAGCTCTGTCGTGCGGAGGCGTGCCAGTCTACCGGCGGGGATTCCCTTGTAGCACAAGCGGAGGCCTGGCTCGGCGTGCGCATGGGTGGTACCGCGCCTGACGGAAGTGTAACACTTGAGCCAGTGTATTGTCTGGGCCTGTGCGCAACCGCGCCATCGGCGATGCTGGACGGGCGCGTTCTCGGCAGGCTCAACCGATCTCGCCTCGATGCATTGCTTTCCGAGGCGCGGAAATGACGATGCGCGTTTTTGTCCCTCGCGATGCTGGCGCGCTCGCGGTGGGAGCGGAAGAAGTTGCTGGCTCGATCCGTAAAGCGGCGAATGCTCGCAATCTTGAAATCGAGATCGTGCGAACGGGCTCACGCGGGCTGTATTGGGTTGAGCCTATGGTGGAGGTGGAGACACCGGCCGGCCGCGTTGCCTACGGACCGGTAACGGAGGAAGACGCTGAAAGTTTTATTGACTCGGTACTTACCGGTGCAACCCATACCAGGCGGTTAGGGCCGACCGATCAAATTCCCTGGCTCAAACGTCAAACTCGGTTGACCTTCGCGCGCTGCGGCATCGTTGATCCGCGATCGCTCGATGATTATCGCAGGCAAGGCGGTTACAGGGGCCTCAAACGAGCTCTCACGCTTGGTCCCGAAGGAACGGTCGAGGAAATCGTACAATCGGGTTTGCGCGGTCGCGGCGGGGCGGGGTTTCCCACTGGCATCAAATGGCGCACCGTCGCCCAGACCGAGGCGCCGCAAAAATACATCGTTTGCAATGCGGATGAGGGTGACAGCGGTACGTTCGCAGACCGAATGATCATCGAAGGCGACCCTTTTGTGCTGATCGAAGGGATGACGGTTGCCGCCCTCGCAGTCGGCGCGCCCAAGGGTTATGTGTACATTCGCTCCGAATACCCGCATGCAATTGCTGCGATGAAAGCCGCAGTCGAGACTGCGCGTCGTGGCGGGGTTCTCGGCCGGCGGATTGCGAGTTCAGCGTTTACCTTCGACATCGAGGTGCGCGTTGGCGCAGGCGCCTATGTGTGCGGCGAAGAGACTTCGCTGCTGGAGAGCATCGAGGGCAAGCGCGGCGTCGTGCGGGCAAAACCGCCGCTCCCGGCCCACAATGGACTGTTCGGTCATCCGACCGTCATCAACAACGTCCTGTCCTTTGCGTCCGTACCGATCATTCTAGAAAGAGGCGCTGCGTTCTACCTCGACTTCGGCTTGGGGAGATCGCGCGGGACGATGCCTATCCAGTTAGCCGGTAACGTCAAATACGGCGGCCTGTTCGAGACGGCGTTCGGCATAACGCTAGGTGAGTTGGTCGACGAAGTCGGCGGTGGGTCAGCGAGCGGCCGCCCCGTGCGGGCGGTACAAGTCGGTGGACCGCTCGGGGCATATTTCCCGCGCGCGCTCTTTGACACTCCGTTCGACTATGAGGCATTCGCTGCTCGGGACGGCTTGATCGGCCACGGCGGTGTCGTTGTATTCGACGATAGCGTCGATATGGCGAAGCAGGCGCGCTTCGCGATGGAGTTCTGCGCGATCGAATCCTGCGGCAAGTGTACGCCCTGCCGTATCGGATCGAGGCGTGGCGTTGAGGTCATAGACCGCATCACTAGCAATACCGAGCGGGCGCCAAATCTCACTGTTCTTGAAGACCTCTGCAATACCATGAAGTTCGGTTCGCTCTGCGCGCTCGGCGGCTTTACGCCTTATCCGGTGATGAGCGCGCTGACGCATTTTCCCGAAGATTTCGGCGCCGCGCCGAGGCGCCTGCAAGCGGCTGAATGAAGGAGGACGCCGTGTCACTCGTTCATGAGATCGACTATGGAACACCCCTGTCCAGGGCGGAGAAGACCATCACGCTGACCATCGATGGATGCTCGGTAACTGTTCCCGAGGGTACCTCCATCATGCGGGCCGCGATGGAGCTCGGCACCAAAATCCCGAAGCTCTGCGCGACCGATATGACGGAAGCTTTCGGCTCCTGCCGGCTATGCTTGGTGGAAGTCAAGGGACGGGCCGGCACCCCGGCCTCCTGCACAACTCCCGTGGCGCCAGACATGGTCGTGCGCACCCAGACAGATCGGCTCAAGCGCCTGCGCAGAGGGGTAATGGAGCTCTATATCTCGGATCACCCGCTTGACTGCCTTACCTGTTCCGCCAACGGCGACTGCGAATTGCAGGATATGGCCGGGGCGGTGGGCTTGCGCGATGTACGGTATGGGTATGACGGCGCTAAGCACCGCAACCCGGGCAAGGATGAGTCAAATCCCTACTTCGCCTACGATCCCTCGAAATGCATCGTCTGTTCGCGCTGCGTGCGCGCATGCGAGGAAGTGCAGGGGACCTTTGCGCTGACCATCGCTGGCCGCGGCTTTGATTCCGTCGTCTCGCCCGGAATGGAGGAGAGTTTCCTCAGTTCTGAATGCGTCTCCTGCGGCGCATGCGTACAAGCCTGCCCGACGGCAACGCTCAATGAGAAATCCATCATTGAGATTGGCACACCGGAGCATTCGGTCGTGACGACTTGCGCTTACTGTGGCGTCGGTTGTTCTTTTAAGGCCGAGATGCGCGGCGATGAGGTCGTGCGCATGGTGCCTTACAAGAACGGCAAGGCGAACCGCGGCCATTCCTGCGTCAAAGGACGCTTTGCTTGGGGCTACACGACCCACAAGGACCGTGTCCTGAACCCCATGATCCGCGAGAAGATCACTGAACCGTGGCGCGAGGTGTCGTGGGATGAGGCGATCACGCACACGGCCAACGAGTTCAAACGGATCCAGGCAAAATACGGTAAGCGCTCAATCGGGGGCATCACCTCGTCGCGCTGCACCAATGAAGAGACTTTCTTGGTGCAAAAGCTGGTGCGCGCGGGCTTTGGTAACAACAATGTCGATACTTGCGCGCGCGTCTGCCATTCTCCTACCGGCTATGGCCTCAAGACCACCTTTGGCACATCGGCGGGCACACAGGATTTCGATTCGGTCGAGCATAGCGATGTCGTTGTCGTCCTCGGCGCTAATCCAACTGACGGTCATCCGGTCTTTGCGTCTCGGCTCAAGAAGCGGCTGCGCCGAGGCTGTAAGCTCATCGTCATTGATCCGCGCCGGATCGATCTCGTACGTATGCCACATGTGGAGGCGGCCTATCATCTGCCGTTGCTGCCCGGCACCAATGTTGCGGTCCTGACCGCGCTAGCGCATGTCATTGTGACGGAAGGCCTGGCAAACGAGACATTCGTGCGCGAGCGCTGTGACTGGGACGAGTACGAGGACTGGGCTGCGTTCGTGTCGCAACCCCAGAACAGTCCTGAGATCGTCGCGAAGTACTCGGGTGTTCCGGCCGAGACGATTCGGGGGGCGGCACGGCTCTATGCGACCGGCGGCAACGCCGCTTTCTACTACGGCCTCGGGGTTACCGAGCACAGCCAGGGTTCGACGGCCGTCATGGCAATCGCGAACCTCGCGATGGCGACCGGCAATATCGGCCGGCCCGGAGTCGGCGTGAATCCGCTGCGAGGCCAGAACAACGTGCAGGGCTCATGCGACATGGGCTCGTTCCCACATGAGCTTTCGGGTTACCGCCACATCTCGGAAGATGCCACGCGTGCAATGTTCGAGACGCTGTGGGGTGCGCAACTCGATAACGAGCCGGGCCTACGTATTCCGAACATGCTTGATGCCGCCGTCGATGGGACTTTCAAAGGTCTCTACGTCCAGGGCGAAGACATTCTCCAGTCCGATCCCAACACGAAGCATGTCGCTGCTGGGCTTGCGGCTATGGAATGCGTCGTCGTGCATGATCTATTCCTCAACGAGACTGCCAACTACGCGCACATCTTCCTGCCGGGTTCGACCTTCCTGGAAAAGGACGGTACGTTCACGAACGCGGAACGGCGTATCCAGAGGGTGCGCAAGGTCATGGCGCCGCGCAACGGCTTCGCAGATTGGGAAATCACGCTGGCTATTGCGAAAGCGATGGGCTTCGACATGCATTACGGCCACCCATCCCAGATCATGGACGAGATCGCGCGCTTGACGCCAACCTTTGCTGCCGTTTCTTATGAAAAACTCGACGAACTCGGGTCGGTGCAATGGCCTTGCAATGAACAGGCGCCTGCGGGCACGCCCGTCATGCACATGAGCGGTTTTGTGCGCGGCAAGGGCAAGTTTGTCATCACCGAATATGTCCCAACCGACGAAAAGACTGGCCCGCGCTTTCCGCTGCTGCTGACCACCGGCCGAATCCTCAGCCAGTACAATGTTGGAGCGCAGACGCGCCGCACGGCCAATGTCGTGTGGCACGACGAGGATCGGCTCGAAATCCACCCGCATGACGCTGAGGAGAGAGGCGTTCGCGACGGTGACTGGGTGAAGCTCGCCAGTCGGGCGGGCGAAACGACCCTGCGAGCATTGATAACTGAGCGAGTGGCGCCCGGTGTTGTTTACACCACATTCCATCATCCGAACACGCAGGCGAACGTGGTGACGACGGAGTTTTCCGATTGGGCCACCAACTGCCCCGAATACAAGGTCACGGCCGTCCAGATATCGCCATCAAATGGACCGACCGAATGGCAGGAAGAGTACGAACAACTTGCCAGGACCAGCCGCCGTGTACTGGCGGACGCCGAAGCCGCGGGGTAGCAGGGGTGACCGCCGCGATCGACCGCGTTGCCCGCGCAGCTTGGCGTAACGGCGACTTCGCCTCTGGGGATCGCGCCATCCCCGAGGAGACAGCAATTGCCTTTACGTACGATGGGACGTCTTACGCGGTGATGATGGCCACCCCGCAGGACTTGGAAGATTTTGCACTCGGCTTCAGCCTTACGGAAGGAATCGTATCTTCGGGCGATGAGATCGCGGATTTGGAGATCGTCGAGGAAGACATCGGAATCGAACTACGGATGTGGCTTTCGCCGCCGCGAACCGAAGACCTCAGGGCTCGTCGAAGACGTCTTGCCGGGCCGACTGGATGCGGCTTGTGCGGCATTGAGAGTCTTGAGGAAGCAATGCGAGCTCCACCTGTTGTCTCGGGCGGAAATCTGTTCACACCTCGTGACATCATGCGCGCTATCGAATCCGTCACCCCGTCGCAGACGATCAACCGGGCGACTCATGCGGTGCACGCGGCAGGCTTCTGGGAACCTACTTGCGGGCTTGTTGAACTTCGGGAGGACGTTGGACGCCACAACGCTCTGGACAAGCTCGGCGGAGCGCTCGCGCGTGGCGGCATCATCGGTCGTGACGGATTGATCGTGCTGACCAGTCGCGTGTCAGTGGAGATGGTTCAGAAGGCAGCGTGCATCGGAGTTCCAATGGTCGTCGCGATTTCGGCGCCTACCGCGCTTGCCGTCCGCACGGCCAAATCTGCGGGAATCACGCTCATCGCAATTGCCCGTGGCAATGGGTTCGAAGTTTTCACCCACCCGCGACGCATTACCACTGAGGGGACTGCATATGTAGCATGGGAAACTGGGTTAGATGGGAAACAGCTTGCAAGTTCCTCGTGAGTCAGGGATTTGACAGGTTGGTTGGCCCGCTATTGTCGATCATCTTAGAATTTATGGAACCCTTACATAGACCGCTTGGCGTTTGATCCGCTTGGCTGATTGGGCAATTTGAATCGTCGATCAATGGTTTGTGAGGTATCAATTGCCTCGGCCCGATAGCTGACTTTGTACAGTATTCCCTCTATCGTTGCATTTCGATAGAAAGGATCTGCCTCCGATTCCATTCACCCGGAGGCCCACTTGGCCCCGCCCTTTCTCGAAGCGGGGCTATTTTCTGAAATCCACGCGCTCGCCGCGCGTACGCCACAGGCGGAAACGCCAGAGCGACGTTGGTTGTTTTCGCTGCGGCTTCAATCGGGTGAAAGTCAAACCGGCCCCCTCAGCGACCAGACTATCGGCACTGCCACCATGGTCCGATGATAATTTAGCACCCCCATTGTTTGCGGCTATGACGGGAAGACGTACCTTGAGGTGGTTAATATTACGGCGTTTCACGAGATCATTAATCGATGATTCAAATTGCCCGATCAGTAACTCCGATCAAGCCGAGTTATTTGGCGCCACCTTTCCGAATGCGCGCACTCCAGCGCGTCCTACGTGATGCGGCCGATGCGGCCTTATGCGGCATTGAGAGCTTGGCGAATGCGATGCGACCTTTGCAAGGTCGTCTAGAGTGGAAAGTGGTTCGCACCTCGCCGGGACAATCACGAGATTCCTACAGAAAGTGGCATGCATCGCGATTCCATTGATTATCGCAATTTCGGCGCCTAGCGAACTTGCCGTCCGCATCCTCAGGAGTCGCTCTGATTGCAATTACCTGTGACGGTTTGGCGCGTTTTCACCCACCCGGAACGCAGTACGGAGCGGATTTCATATGTCACCTGATAAATTAGCTTATATGGCAAACCAAATAGGCAAATTTTTTGCGAGTCAGGGAACTGAAAGGTCAATCGATTCTATTGTCGATCATCTCAACAAATTCTGGGACCCCCGCATGCGCGCCGCGATACTCGCTCACCTCGACGCGGGAGGCGGCAATCTTGATCCGAGTGTTCGCGAGGCTGTCGGCAGGCTGCGCCCTGTGCGTTAAGCCGAATCAGAGCTCGCAAGAGCCATTCAGGAGGAAAAAGCCCATGACGACGATCGAACAGGCAAGCGGCAGCTTCACGGAAGCCGGTCTCCTTGATCGCGAACGTATTATCGCCAAAGCCGGGTTTAATCGGTGGCTGGTTCCTCCCGCAGCCCTTTGCATTCATTTGTGCATTGGAATGGCATACGGCTTCAGCGTGTTTTGGTTACCGCTGTCGCGGGCGATCGGTGGTCCGCAGCCTGAAGCGTGCAAGGACATAACGCTCCTCACCGAGTTGTTCACGACCAGCTGCAACTGGCGCATCTCTAGCCTCGGTTGGATGTACACACTGTTCTTTGTCGTGCTGGGTTCGTCTGCAGCGATCTGGGGCGGATGGCTTGAGCGCGCAGGCCCGCGCAAAGCTGGTGTAGTCGCAGCAGTGTGCTGGAGCGGAGGGTTCGGCCTTGGCGCGATCGGTGTCATCACCCATCAGCTTTGGATCCTTTGGCTCGGCTCCGGCGTGATCGGCGGCATCGGTCTCGGCCTTGGTTACATCTCGCCGGTCTCGACTCTGGTGAAATGGTTTCCCGATCGGCGCGGCATGGCGACCGGCATGGCGATCATGGGATTTGGCGGCGGCGCCATGATTGGTGCACCGCTCGCCGACCTGCTGATGAATAATTTCCGGACGTCGGCTGACGGCGGGGTCTGGCAGACGTTTCTTACAATGGGAACCATCTATTTCGCGTTCATGCTAGTCGGCGCTTTCGGCTATCGCCTGCCGCCGACAGGTTGGCAGCCGGACGGGTGGACACCGTCAAGCACAGCCAGAACGATGATCACTCGGCATCACGTGCATCTCGATAATGCGCATAAGACAAAGCAATTCTGGTTGATCTGGGCGGTTCTGGCGCTGAACGTGTCGGCCGGCATCGGCGTGATCGGTATGGCTTCGCCTATGCTGCAGGAGATTTTTGCCGGCTCTCTGATCGGCGAGCCGGGCGTCACCTTCACGCAATTGACGCCCGAGCAGCGCACTGCGATCGCAGCGATCGCGGCCGGCTTCACCGGCCTCCTATCGCTGTTCAACATCGGCGGCCGCTTCTTCTGGGCTTCGTTGTCCGATTACATCGGACGCAAGAACACCTATTACACGTTCTTCCTGCTCGGAATTGCGATGTATGGGCTTGCGCCCTGGGCGGCCCATTCCGGCAACAAGGCCCTGTTCGTAGCCTTCTTCTGCATCATCTTATCGATGTATGGCGGCGGCTTCTCGACAGTACCGGCATATCTCGCCGATGTCTTCGGCACGCAGTTCGTTGGAGCCATTCATGGTCGTCTTCTGACGGCTTGGTCAACGGCCGGCATCATCGGTCCAGTTGTCGTGAACTACATCCGCGAGTTCGAGATCGCGGCGGGCGTTCCGCGCGACCACGTCTACGACGTGACGATGTATGTTCTGGCCGCTATGCTGGTTGCCGGCTTCATCTGCAATTATCTTGTCAGGCCGTTGGCCGATAAGTGGTTCATGAAACCGGAAGAGGTGGCCGCATTGCAAGCCAAGCAGGCTACTGGGACGATGACATCCGGATCTTTCGGCATCGGCAAAGGTGGGCTCGATGCGAGGGCCGCGCTGTTCTGGGCTTTCGTCGGAGTGCCGCTGGCCTGGGGCGTGTGGCAAACGCTGGTGAACGCGATGAAGATTTTCTGACGAGCAGCGGCCCAAATCGACACTCAAACGTTGGCGGATGAACCGAATTTTAGCACCTTCAGAGGGTGCGGTTATGGGCGTTCCAATGCTGTTGGAGATTGGCGATCAGCGCGGGGCTGAAATGACAATAAGCCTGCTCGCGCGCGTAGACGGCCATGTAGTTGCGGAAGAGATCGAGCGGCTCTTCAGCTATACGAAAAGCGCGCCGATTGCCGGCCGCACTCACGATGCCGGAACTGACAATTCCGCTCAGCGCTTCTGAGATAGCGGCATCAATGGTGCCGGCATCAACAACCGAATCGCAGATCATCAATCCCTCGGGGCTGGCACATTCGATTCGGCGCCCATGGAGAATTGCTTGGCGTGCGAGGCGGTCTCCGGTGAACCTCGGTAGCCTAAGATTGGCTGCACCAGGAATGATGCCTTCCTTGCGGGCAGGAAGGGTCAGGTAGGCGCCGCGCTCGGCGATCACGTAATCGCACACCAGGAGCACTTGGCAGTGTCCGCCGATGGCAAAGGTCTCTACCGCGGCGATCCAAGGCTTTTCTATGGTAGCGCCGCGTTCTTCATCAGGCGGCGCCTCCTCTGCGATCGCGAGCCCTCGGTATACCTTGTTAACGTAGCCTAGATCTCGTTGCAGATACCAGATGAAAGGGATTCGGCCGTGGTAGAGATGAGTCAAGTTGAT
>Ga0066903_100004901_pt1 | contig 11454 bp, 4 predicted proteins | sample PanSoiMetaGPlot1_FD_67491 | JGI IMG/M metagenome (GOLD analysis project Ga0066903, IMG submission 67491) | Tropical forest soil microbial communities from Panama analyzed to predict greenhouse gas emissions - Panama Soil - Plot 1 (version 2) | ecosystem: Environmental > Terrestrial > Soil >...
GACTTCTGCGAGGGCGGTCCGCCCGGCGAGCTGGTGCGCGCCGTCAGCACGCTGGCCGAAGCGCGCGTGAAGCTGCTCGGACTGGCGGCGCTGGACGGCCAGGCCGCTCCCGTGTACGACCGCGCGATGGCCGAGCGGCTGGCCGCGTGCGGCATGGAGATCGCCGCACTCACGCCGCAGAAGCTGGCGCACTGGCTCGTCAGGGTGATCTCGTGAAGGCGAGCGTTCGCGAGACGCTGATCGCGCAGCTGCGACGGTTCGACGAGGACGCGTTCGTCGCCCTGGCGAATCGCGGACTGCTGCGGCGCGCGCGGAAGGATCTCGAGCACGAGCCTGCCGCTCTCGTCGAAGACGGCGATCCGGCCGCGGTGACGATGACGTTCGGCGGTCACCGGATCCGATTCGACGCGCGCGGTCCTGCGCACGCCTCCTGCTCGTGCCCGTCCTCCGGCGTCTGTCAGCACATCCTCGCGGCAGCGCTGACGCTGCGGCAGCTGTTCGCCGGAATCGAGTCGGCGCCGGCAGCGGCCGAGCGTGACGACACTCCCAGCGGGGAGCCTGCGACCGCCGAGCAGCCGCTTGCGCCGTTGCACGAGGCGCTGCTCGCCATCGACCCGGCACGGCTCGTGACGCACGCCGGCCGGGCGGGCTATCGCTGGGCGTGGCAGATGGTCCGCGACTTCGAGTCGGCAGAGAGCGGCGTGGCCCTCTCGGGCGACCGGCACATCATCATCGAGCTTCGCCAGAGGGGCCTCCGCTTCCGCTATATGGGAGGCGGCCCCGACAGTCTGCTTCCGGACAGCGCGATCACGTCGCTCGCGAAGTACCAAGTGGCGGCGATTCTCGCGTACCGGCGCGCGCACGGTCTGCCGATCGACGCGCCGCCGCCGAGCGCGCGCGCGAAGACGGCTGCGCTCGATCTCGGCAAGGACTTCGCGATCCCCGATGACAGCGGAAGTGCGCGCGGCGAGTCGCGCGCACGTTTGCGCGAGAGCGCGCGTCAGCTGATCGAGGATTGCGTCGACCTCGGTCTGTCGCACCTGTCGTCGGCGGTGTACGAGCGATGCTCGACGCTGGCCGTGTGGGCGCAAGGCGCCGAGTACTACCGGCTGGCGCTCCTGCTGCGACGGATCGCCGACCACGTCGAACTGCTGCTCGATCGTGCCGGGGCCGCCGACGAGCATCGCCTCCTCGACGAATTGACGCTTGCCTACGCGCTGCTCGAGGCGCTGAGAACCGTCGAGGCGCGCGGGCAGTCCGCCGCGCGGCTGATCGGCCGGCCGCGCAGCGAGTATGCCGACGCAGGGCCGCTGGAGTTGCTGGGCCTCGGGGCCAGCGCGTGGCGCTCCGCCAGCGGCTATGTCGGCCTGACGATGATCCTCTACTCACCGAAGGAGCAGCGGTTCCTCTCGTGCACCGACGCGCGGCCCGAGATGCAGCGGGGCTTCAACGCGCGAGCACGCTACACGGCGCCCGGACCGTGGAGCGGGCTCGGCGCACCTCAGTTGCTCACCGGACGGCGCGTGCTGCTGTCGAAGGCGCAGACCAACGCGCAGGGGCGGCTCTCCGGGACGGAGACCACCACCGCCGTCGTGCAGGACGCGCCGACGTTGTACGACGAGCTTCCGGCGTCGACGTCGTGGAACGCGATCGGCGAGCGTCGATCGGCGGCGCAACGGACTCTGCTCGCCGAGCCGCAGCCGATGCTCGACTGGGTGGTCGTGCAGCCGGCGAAGTTTGGCGCGCCTCAGTTTGACGGCAACCGGCAGGCGCTCGTCTGGCCGCTGTTCGATCAGGAGGATCAGGTGCTGCTGGCGGAACTGGATTACTCGGCCTTCAGTGAACACGCGATCCTGCGAGTCGAGCAGTTGGACGCCGGCAGCCTGCCCGCCGGCACGCGGCTGGTCGGTCGGCTGAACCAGAAGCTGGGACGCCTGTCGCTGGAACCCCTCAGTCTCCTGCGTCCCGTGCCGGGCAGCGGCCGGCATGCAGTCGATGCGCTGCACTTCGACCCGGCGCCGCAGCGGACTATCGTGTCGACGTGGCTGGCCCGGCTCAAAGCCGGACGTGAGACAGGCGGAACCGGAAGATCTCCCACGCGCACGCCGGCCGCCGCGCTCCCTGCGGCGTTCCTCGAACTGCGCACCCGGATCCGGCTGGACGCCGAGCGCGGAGTCGGCGCGTCCGCGTCGCAGCCCGTGAACGGATCGACGATCGATCAGGCCAGGGAACGTTGCGATCAGATTGGGTTCGCGGCGTTCGCACGCCGAGGTCCGACTCTCGAGTCGCCGGCCGCCCGGCTGTTGCAGACGAACTACGTGCGGCTGCAGTACGAACGGCTCGTAGGCGACGTCGACGACGCCGTCCTCGACTGACCCACCGAATGCAATGCGCATCAGGGCGAGATCCGCGCGTTTCTGACGGGCGACGGACGTATACTGCACGAACTGTGAATGCGCGCCGGCCCGGTTCGATCGGCCGCGTGGTGGCAGCGCTGCTTGCTGAGGTCCTGCTCCTGACCGCCGGTGCGGCTGCGCAGCAGCAGGCCGGGCAGCCTCCGCGCGCGACGTTCACCTCATCGGTCGACCTGGTCACGGTCGACGTCAACGTGATCGATCGCGACGCGCGCCCCGTGCGCGATCTGCAGGCTGCGGACTTCGCGCTCACCGTCGACGGCACGATCCGGAAGATCGTATCCGCGCAATTCGTCTCCGTCACGGCGCCGGCAGCCGCCGCCGCAGAGGCGGCCGCACCCGCCGCGGCCGCGGCGCCGGCGGAGTACAGCACGAATGTGGGCGCCGCGGCGGGCCGGCTGATCGTCGTCGTCGTCGATCGCGGCAGCATCGCGCCCGTGCGTGCGAAAGACGTCTTCGCCGCGACAGCGAGGTTCGTCGGCCGGCTCCAGCCGGCTGACCGTGTCGCCCTCTACAGCGCGCCATCCGGCACCGCCGTCGACTTCACGACCGATCGCGACGCCATCATGTCCGCGCTGCAGCGGATGGACGGGCTGGCCGACAACGGCCCGAAGACCAAGAACGTCGGCGTCGCCGAGGCGCTCCAGTTCGAGCACGGCAATACCAGCACCATGGAAGACGTGATCTCGCGTGAGTGCGGCAATCAGGGGCCGGCGGGCCAGGGGTCGACCTCGGGAGGCCTCAGCGAGGTGATGACGTGCCGCGCCATCGTCAAAGAGGAAGCGGGGACCGTCGCCGCATACGCGCACGAACGGGCACGCAATACGCTTCTGGCGTTGCACAACATTCTTGCCCGCCTCGGGTCGAGCGAGATCCCGAAGACGATCGTGCTCGTGTCCGAAGGGCTGGTGATCGATGGCGACCGCGTCGCGACCGCCAGCCTCGCACGCGCCGTGGCGGCGGCGCATGCGACGATCTACGTGCTGAAACCGGAGCCGTCGGATTCGGATGCGTCACAACAGCGCGCGGCGCCGCAGGAGCGCATGCGCGATCGCGCCGTGCTCGAGGAAGGCCTCAACGCCGTCACGCGCATCGGCGGCGGAGAGATGTTCCGCATCATCGCGGATCCGGACTTCGCGTTCGTCCGTCTCGCGTCGGAGCTGTCGGGCTACTACCTGCTCGCCTTCGAGCCGGACTCGGGCGATCGCGACGGCAAACAACACGCGATCCAGGTTAAGGTTCAGCGGAACGGCCTGTCCGTCCGTTCGCGTCTCGAGTTCAGCGTCGGGCCCGGGCGCAAGAGCGACAAGGACACCATCACCGAACTGCTGCGTTCCCCCTCTGTGGCGACGGACTTGCCGTTCAGACTGACGACGTATGCGTTTCAGGATCCGGATTCACCGAAGATCCGGCTGCTGTGTGCGATGGAGGTCGAGCGCGCTGCGGATCCGGCCGGGCGAATGGCGATGGGCATCGCCCTCGTCAAGGCGGGTGGTGAGGTCGGCGCCACGTTGTATCAACCGGCGATCGACGCGTCTACGGACGCAGGCGCGAAGGCGCAGCGAAGCTTCGCGACACTGGTCGTCGACCCCGGCCAGTACATCCTGAAAGCCGCCATCGTCGACAGCGACGGACGCCGCGGCAGCCTCGAACGGCCGGTCCGTGCCTTCATGACGCGCATGTCACGCTTCCGCGCGACCGAGCTGCTGATCGGCGACGGCACGAAAGGCGAGTCGGCGTCGGTCGTCCCGACGATCACCGGAGACGTCTCGGGCGATCAGCTGCACGTGTATCTCGAGCTGTTTTCGGATGCACCCGCCGGATTCGACGGAGCCTCGGTGAGCATCGAGGTCTCGCCCGCCGGCGCCGCCACGGTTGTCGAAACCGCGCCGGCGCCGCTGCAGCCGGTGGACGCCGCGGGCAAGAACGACGACCGCTGTCGCGCGGCGGCCGGCGCCGTGCCTCTATCCCTCCTGCCGGCCGGCAGCTACGTCGCGCGAGCGGTCGTCAGTGTCGACGGACGAAAGGTGGGCCAGATGACCCGCCCCTTCCGCCTGGTCAAACAGTAGTTCGTTCGCCGATGCGGCTCACGTGCTGGCCGCGGCGACGGCTCCCGAACCGAGGCGCCGATATCAGCGACGCGAGCGAGCGCAGCGAAGCGAGCCACGCGAACGGAGCGCGCCGGCGAAGCGGCGCGCGAGAGAGCGTGCAGGGGAGTCCGAGGGGCGAAGCCCCTCGGATACATCAGAAAATCAGCTTCAGACCGAACTGGGCCTGACGCGCGTCTCGCGTCTTCGTGGCCTGACCGAAGTTCCCTGGCAGTGTGTAGCCAGTGATCTTCGTGGCCGTGGCCGGATCGCCCGTATCGAACGTTACGGACGTCGGGTTCATGATCGTGTTCATCTGCTGGCTCGAGAAGTTCGTGTTGTTGAACACGTTGAAGATCTCGAAGCGCAGCTGCAGCTGCATGCGTGCGCTCGCCTTCATCGTCTTGTAGAAGGCGAGATCGGTCTGGAACAGCCCGGGGCCCACGCAGCCGCCGCGTTCCTCGTTGCCGATCGTGCCGAGCTGGAATCCTGTCAGCGTCACCGCGCCCGGATTGATGATCTGTTCGGGATGCGCGGAGTCGTGCGCCCGGCAGTCGACGTTGGGGACGATGTTGGGCCGCTGATTGTCCGTGTATCCCGTCCCGGACGGTCCACCATTGAGTCCGGGGATCGCGCCCGTATAGATCGTCACGGCCTGCCCGGAGGCCGCCTGCACGATCGTGCCGAGCTCCCAGCCGCCGAGCAGACGCCCCTTCATGTTGTGCTGGTCTTCCATCGTCGGCCCCGCGAGCACGAGGGCGGTGTTGAACACGTGGCGGCGATCGGTGTTGGCGAGACCGAAGTCCCGGCTGGGGTTGGAGAAGTCGAGTCTCGATTCGTCGGCCGACAAGCCGCCTGACGAATTGTCGAGCGCGACGTTGGCGCGGTTGCGGGACAGCGTGTACGACGCCTGGATCTGCGACGCGCCCCAGCGGCTGATGACCTGCGTCTGCATCGAGTGGTACATCGATTCGCCCGAATGCTCCCACATCGTGATGCGATGATCGCCCCACGCGCCGAACGGCCGGATGTCGCCGACGCCCGCGCCGCCCTGCGCGCGCAGGTAATCGAGCCGGTCGTCCACGCCGTTCTTGTTGCGATCGCCCGGCACGACCTGATTGATGTCCGACGTGCGCAGCAGGTTGAGTCCTTTGTTGGCGACGTAGCCGACTTCCAGCGTCGTGTGCCGGAACACCTCGCGCTGGTACGAGAGGTTCCACTGCCAGTTGTGCGGCGTGGCCGAGGTCTGCTCGCGTCCGGACGCCGGCGACCCCTCCGTCGTGGCGAAACAGCCGCACGGATCGACGTTGGAGTCGAGCACCCGTAAGCCGTTGGTGTTCTTGACGAACGGCGGGTTGGCGCCGATGTTGAGCCCCGGGCTCAGACGTTCGCGGAGATAGAACAGGCCCAGTCCGGCGCGTACTGCCGACTTGCCATTGCCGTGCACGTCCCAGGCGAACCCGAGGCGCGGCGCGACGTTGTTCTTGTCCTGCGGGAAGAGCGATCGGTTCGGTCCGGTGGCTCCTCCGAGCAGCCCCGCCTGCTTGCACCAGTCCGTGCCGGGCGCCTGCAAGAGACCGTTGCAGGCATCACTGCCGAGCGCCGGACTGTAGAGCGCGGGGTCGAAGCTCATGATCTTGTCGTCCGCCGCATACGGATTCAGGAACAGCGAGTAGCGCAGCCCGTAGTCGAGCGTCATGTTCGGGCGGACCTTCCACGAATCGCTGACGTAGGCTTCGGCGTCGCGCCATCGTTGCGGCACCTGGCGTTGTCCGGAGAACTCGGAGAAGCCGAAGGTCATGTCCTTGATCAGGAAGTCTGCGAGGATGTTGCCGCTCGTGGCGCCCCAGCCGGGCAGGCCGCCGCTTCCCCAGAACGCGCTGTTCTCGTACGAGCCGAAGCCCCCGACGTCCTCGTTCTTCTTGTTGAAGCTCGCGAGGCCGCCGGCCTTGACCACGTGTTTCCCGAACACGGTGGTGTAGTCGTCCTTGAAGACGAACAGATCCTGGTTGTTGTGGAACGGCGCTTCATTCCAGAGCGCTTCGTAGCCGCCGGCGCCCCAGAACACCGGATGCCCTTCCTCGCCGGGGTATTCGTGGCCGCTCGAAGGAAAGATCGACGGGATCAGCGAATTGATTGTCGAATTCAGGCCTGGATCGGTGCCGCCTCGCGTCACGGTGATCTTGTTGGCGGAATAGGAGAACTGCAGGCTGTTGACGGCCCTGGATCCGAGGTTCTGGTTCAGCGAGACCGCAAACGACTTGCCGGGCTGATCCCAGTTCGAGTCGACGGCCGGGAACTTGTCGTCCCCCCACAGGTTGCCCTGGTTGCTCGGCGAGTTGTTCGTCCAGGTGTCCTGCGTGTAGCGGACCATCAGCCGCGACGCGTTGGTAATCGTGTAGTCGAAGCGCGCGTTTTCCTGACGCCAGTTGAGCGGCGTGTTGATCGACGTGACCCAGTTGTTGCAGCTGCCCGCGGCCGGCGTGGTGTTCGGCAGGGGATAGAGCTTCAGGAGTGCCTGACCGCCCGGGCTCAGACGATTGGAGGGGATCCGATTGCCCGGGAATGGACTGCCGGTCAGCGGATCGATGGGCGTCGGCAGCGTGCAGCCAGCAATCGACGGCCCGCTGAAATCGCCGCTGCGCTCCGCGGCCGTCGGCACGAACGAGGCGCGAGGCGTGCCGCGCGTCTCGATGTTCCACTCCTGCGACGCGAAGAAATGCAGTTTGTCCTTCCTGATCGGCCCGCCCGCCGTCCATCCGAAATCGTTCCGCTTCAGGTCGTCCTTGGGCTGCTTGGCCTGAACCAGGAAGTAGTTGGTGGCGTTGAGCGCGTCGGAGCGGCCGGAATAGAAGCCGCTGCCGTGGAACAGGTTCGTGCCGCCGCGCGTGACGATGTTGATCTGCGCGCCGCCGGACTGGCCGAATTCCGCGCCGTAGCTGTTGCGAAGGATCTTGAACTCCTCGATCGCGTCGACCGACGGGTAGACGAGAATCGTGCGGTTCGATCCGACGTCGTTGTTGTTCGCGCCGTCGACGGTCCACAGGTTCGCGGTCACGCCGCCGCCGCTGACGGAAAGATCCGATCCGCCCAGCAGTCCCTTGTCCTTGACGTTGAGAAAGTCGGGCGCGCTGACGCCGGGCATCAGCGTCGCGAGCTGGAGGAAGTTGCGGCCGTTCAGCGGCAGCTCGCGGATCTGCTGGCCGGTGATGACGCCGGACACGTCGCCGCCAAGGGTCTTGACCGGCGTGGACTCAGCTTTCACGCTGACGGTTTCGGTGAGCGCGCCTGGAGCCAGCTCGATGTCGAGCTCGCGATTCTCGGCCACGCCGAGCGCCACATCGGTGCGCGTCGCGGTCTTGAAGCCCTGCAGCTCCACCTTCACTTGGTAGCGGCCGACGGGCAGTTCCGTGAAGAAGTACGCGCCGGACTCGCTGGTGACCATCGTGCGCGAGAAACCCGTGTCCACGTTGGACACCGTCACGGTTGCGCCCGGCACAAGGGCTTTGGACGTATCGGTCACCGTGCCGCGCAGGCTGGCGGTGGTGCGTTGAGCGATGGCTGGTGCGGCAAACAGCAGGACTGCCGACAGCAGCCCCATGGACCGTTTCCAGATCTGCATAGGCCTCCCGAGCCTGAGTAGGTGGACGGGCCGGACGCCGCTCATTATTGCGCTCCCGCGCCGCTTGTCAATAGTCTTTTGTAAAGTCATTTTGAATCAAGTTTGCTGTCTCTTCGTCACGACAGATAACCCGTGACTTTACAGTTGCTTAGGAACGTGCTGTAGGATGAGCGCCGTGCGCCGGATTCTCGTCATCGTCGTCGCGGTCGCGGTCGTTGCAGGCATCTGGTACTGGCGACGTCCTGCCGCTTCGTCCCCCCGCCGCGACCCCAGCCTGAACGTCCTGGTCATCACCATCGACACCCTCCGCGCGGACGCGCTGGGCTCGTACGGCAATCCGCGCGCGTCCACGCCGTGGATCGATCGGCTCGCGGCGGGCGGCGTGCGTTTCGATCGCGCGCACGCGCAGACGGTCGTGACGCTGCCCTCGCACGCCAACATTTTGTCCGGCGTGTATCCGCAGGATCACGGCGTGCGCGACAACGCCGGCTTCCGGTTCCCTGCCGTGCGGCCGACGCTGGCGACGCTCCTCAAGGGGCGGGGATACGCGACCGGCGCCTTCATCAGCGCGTTCCCACTCGACGCGCGGTTCGGCCTGGCGCGCGGGTTCGACGTCTACGACGACCGCTTCGTCGACGCGGTCCCGCGCCAGCCGTTGCTCGAACAGGAACGCCGCGGCGTCGAGACCGTCGCGCTCGCGCGCCGGTGGCTCGACGCGCACGCGGGCGTGCGCACCTTCTGCTGGGTGCATTTGTACGAGCCGCATGCGCCGTATCTGCCGCCGGAGCCGATCGCGTCGCGGTTTCGGACGGACCCCTACGCCGGCGAAGTCGCCGCCGCCGACGCCGCGCTCGAGCCGCTGCTGCGCCCGATCCTCGACGCCGGCGCCGCCGCGCGCACGCTCGTCGTCCTCACCGGCGATCATGGCGAGGCGCTTGGCGAGCATGGCGAGGCGACGCACGGCGTCTTCGCGTATGAATCGACGCTGCGCGTGCCGCTGATCGTGTATGCGCCTGGACTCCTCGCGCCGCGTGTCGAGTCCCGCGAGGCACGCCACGTCGACATCGTGCCGACCGTTCTCGACGCGCTCGACATCGCGCCGCCGGACGGTCTTCGTGGTCGAACGCTGCTGGCACCGGCGCGCGGGCGTGACGAGCCGGTGTCGACCTATTTCGAATCGCTGTCGCCGGCGTTGAATCGCGGCTGGGCGCCGCTTCACGGGATCATCCGGGACGGCGTGAAGTACATCGACTTGCCTCTGCCGGAGCTCTACGACCTCGCATCCGATCCAGCGGAAGCGCACAATCTGATCGACACACGCGCGGCAGACGCGCGCGCGCTGCGCGAGCAGCTCTCGACGTTCCGTTCGCCGCCGCCCGACGGATCGCGCATCGTGGAAAGCGCGGATGCCCGCGCGCGTCTCGACAGTCTCGGCTACGTGTCCGCGGGTGTGGGCGGGCGCAGCCAGGACACGCCAGACGAGGACCCGAAGCGGCTGATCGGGCTCGACGCACGGCTGCAGAATGCGGTGCGCCTCTACACGTCCGGCGATCGGCGGGGCGCTCTTGCGGAAGCGGAGTCGCTGGTGCGGCAGCGTCCGGACATGCGGGTCGCGTGGATGACGCTGGCACAGATCCAGCGCGACGAGGGCGCGCTGGATGGCGCGATCGAGTCGGCCCGGCGCGCGTACGCGCTCGCGCCGCGGGATCCGCAGACCGCGGCGCTCGCCGCCACGTACCTCACGGAACAGGGATCGGCGGCCGATGCGGTGGCGCTGTTGACGCCGCTGGCTGCCGGCGACACGGCGGATCTCCAGGTGCTCGTGGCGCTCGGCCTCGCGCAGGCGCGCGCCGGCCGCCACGCGGACGCGATCGCGACGCTCGAGCACGCGCGGACCGCGTATCCCGAGAACGCGATGCTGCTGGTGGACATCGGCACCGTGCGGTTGATGGACAACCAGCGCGACGAGGCGCGCCGCGCGTTCGAGGCCGCGATCGCGCGCAATCCCGGCCTGGCGCGCGCCCACAGCTCGCTCGCCGCCATGCTCGCCGAAGACGGACGCCCCGATGACGCGATCGCACACTGGCGTGAGGCGACACGCGTCGATCCGTCGGAGTACGGGCGCATGTTCCTGCTCGGCGTGTCGTTCGCGCGTGCGGGGCGGAGGGAACCGGCGCGCGCGTGTTTGACGTTCTTCGCCGAGCACGCGCCAGCTGAGCCCTACGCGCAACAGATCGCCACGGCGCGACAATGGCTCGGCGGCAGTCAAACAGGGCGCTGAACAACGCGCTCTAGAGAGAGAGAGAGAGAGAGAGAGAGAGAAGAAAGAATTGGCCACGGAATACACGGACCACACGGAATAGGGCAAGCCGCGGATCGGTGGCGGTCCGGGTATTCCGTGTGTTCCGTGTAGTCCGTGGCGTTGGACTTGTTTTTCAGCACCCTGCCAGAGAAGCAGAGAGACGTCGGCATGTGCCATTCGACATTCGTCATTCAGGCCGGCGTTGTTCAGCGGCCTGCTAGAATCGTGGCCGTGCGCTCATCCGGATCCGCGCGGCGCTGCATGGCGATGGCCGCCGCGCTCCTCGTCGGCGCGACGCCGGCGGCGATCGCGCAACGCGCCGATCCGCTCGCGTCGCTGAATCGCGAACAGGCGATCGGGGAACGCGCGCTTCGCGACGGCGAACGGCAGATCGCCGAAAGCCATTTCCGCGCGGCGCTGCTCGAGGGATGGATGTTGTCCGGCGCGATCGCCGCGGCGGACGGGCGGCTGGCCGAGGCCCGCGACGCCTTCGCCCGCGCCGCGTCGGCGACGGCGAACAGCCGCGCGGCCGAGCAGGCGCTCGCCGTCGTCCAGCTGCAGACGGGCAACGCCGACGAGGCGCTGCGCCTCGTGTCGCGTCTCTCGGCGCTCGATCCGCGTGACATGCCGCTGCGCCGTCTGCTCGCGCAGGCCTACATCGCCGGGGGCCGTTTCGAACCGGCCGTTCAGGAGCTCGAAGAGGCGCGCGCACTGGCTCCCGACGATCTCGAGATCGCGTTCGCTCTCGCCTCCGGGTATCTGCGCGTCAAGAAGCTGGACGCCGCCGACACGCTGTTCGAACAGATCGCCGCGCGCCGCCCCCTTCCGCAGACGTACGTGCTCATCGGACGGGCGTGCCGCGATGCCGGCGCGTACGATCGCGCGACGGCGGCGCTGCGCCGCGCGCTCGCGATGGATCCGCGCGTGGCGCACGCGCACTATGACCTCGGCATGGTGTCGCTGTTGTCGGAGGGAGCCAAACGTCTGGACGAGGCGATCGGCGAGTTCCGCCAGGAGCTCGCGCTGGCG